>Ga0075370_10000966_pt1 | contig 11869 bp, 13 predicted proteins | sample EndMethybrTD3035_FD_71398 | JGI IMG/M metagenome (GOLD analysis project Ga0075370, IMG submission 71398) | Populus endosphere microbial communities from Tennessee, USA - Endosphere MetaG P. TD hybrid TD303-5 | ecosystem: Host-associated > Plants > Roots > Endosphere | place: USA: Tennessee... | reverse complement strand
GGCGCGTTCGCCGACCAGGTCCCGCACGGTGAGAGTCGCCCCCATCAGGATTGCGGCGAAACTGATCAGCGCGATGACGTGCTTCGGCTCGAACGGTGCGGAACCGTCCGGCGGCGGATGACCGAAGCCGGCGTGACCGGCCACGGTCAGTGGCAACAGTCCGATGATGAACGGCACCAGAACGAGAAACGCCAGGTAACCGCGGTCGGCAACGAGCAGCCGCACCTGACGCCGAGCGACTGTCGAGAACTGGTGCCACACGCTGGTGCGCGAGGGTTCCGCTGCCGGCACCGGGCGGTCCGCCGTGGGCTGCGCCGCGACGCCCTCGGTGTTCGGGCCACGCGTGCCCCCATCGGACCCGATGCGTTCGAGGTGCTTGCGTTGCACACCGTCGGGATCGGTGCTCACGATCGTGAAGATGTCCGCCCAGTCAGCGGTGCCCATTGCCGAGGCCAGCTCGTCTGGCGCTCCGCAGAAGGCGGTTTTGCCGCCAGGCGCCAGCAGCAACACCTGATCGCACTCGTCGAGGAACGTCAACGAATGCGTCACCACGATGACCACGCGGCCGGCGTCGGCGAGCCGGCGCAACATCGTCATGACGGCCCGGTCCAGTGCGGGGTCCAAACCGGTCGTCGGCTCGTCGAGCACCAGCAGCGACGGGCCGGTCAACAGCTCCAGCGCGACAGATACGCGTTTGCGTTGCCCGCCGGACAGCGTGTCGATCCGGCTCTCCGCATGGGCGGTGAGCTCGAGTTCGTCGAGTATCTGTGTGATCACCCGCCGTCGATCACTTTCTCCTGTGTCGGCGGCCATTCGCAGTTCCGCGGCGAACTGCAGCGCGTGGGCGACCGTGAGGCGGCCGTGCACGATGTCGTCCTGAGGCACCATCCCGATCCGGCTGCGCAACGATGCGTATCCGGCATGCAGGTCGCGATCGTCGAATGACACCGTGCCACTGCTCGGCAACGCGGAGCCGACGATCATTCGGGAGAGCGTGGACTTCCCGGAACCGGACGGGCCGATCACCGCCGTCAATGTGCCGGGGCGGGCATCGAACGAAATCCCGTCCAGCAGAACGGTATCGCGGTCCACCGTGAGGCTGACGCCGCGCACCTCGAGACCACCGGTCGTGGCGGCAGGCAGGGTGCGACGTACGAGTGACCCATCGGTGAACTCGAAGTCGACATTGCCGATCGTCACGATGTCGCCCTCGGCAAGCCCGGTGTGGGCGACTCGCGCACCGTTGACGAAGGTGCCGGCACCATCGGTGTTCTGTAGCTGCACGCCGACGTCGGTGGTCACCAACGTGGCGTGGTGACGCGATGCGAGCACGTCCGGTACGACGATGTCGTTGTCGGCAGAGCGTCCGATCGTGAGGGAATCCCGTGCCTGCGTTGGGTTGTCGTCCGTCGTCGGCGCGTTACCGAGTTCGAATGTGAGCCGATAACCGTCGGGGTTGCCGAGGTGAATGGTGCGCTGGTCGCGGACCTCGACGGACTGCACGCGCCGCCCTTCGAAGAAGGTTCCGTTGGAGCTGCTGTCGTCGACGGCGATCCACCCCTCGTCGTCGAGGTAACGCAGGATCACATGCGAGCGCGAGATCCTCTCGTGGGGGATGCGAACGTCGGCACGCACATCGCGCCCGATGACGATGTCGTCACCCGGCGTGAACGTGCGCTGCCAACCGCCGGAGCGGATGGTGATCGCGGGCGCTGTCGCGGAGACCATGTGAATGCTCATGCTAGGAAATACGCCAACGGGAGGACGAGCAACAACGAGTCGATCCGATCGAGCAGGCCGCCGAAGCCCGGTAGCCAGTTGCCGGCGTCCTTTACCTGGGCCTGCCTCTTCAGCATCGACTCGAGCAGGTCGCCGAAGACGCCGCCGATGGAGACGGCGATCAGCAGGCCGATCGAGATGGTGCCCAGCAGGCTGAGGACGACGAACGCGCCGATGATCGCGCCCACCAACCCTCCGAACGTCTTGTTGGGGCTCAGCGGGGACAGGGGGCGCCGAGCCCACGCCATGCCGCGCAAGCCTTTTCCGCCACACCATGCGGCGACGTCGGTGGCCGCGACGGCGAAGCAGACCAGGAACGAGTCCGGCCACACCATCACCAGATGCGCTAGCGACCAGCAGATCCACACCGACCCGAAGGCGGTGAAAGCGCTGCGCCTGGTGCCGTTTTCGACGTCGCCGCCGAGGACCGATGGCAACGCGCACAGGAGCAGGACGAGGGGAGCGACGTGCAAGAGGGACGGACGCAGCCACGCTGCGAGCGGGTACAGCACCCCCAGTGCCAGGAGCACGTAGGCGTCGACCTTCGCCAATTGCGCCAGCCGCGCATACTCGAGCACCGCGACCACAGCCAGCACGGCGGCCAGGGCGGCAGTGGTGCCCTCGCCGATCCACATGGGCAGGCCCGCCACCGGGGCGATGACGACCCAGGTGCGCCACTTCTGCACGAGCTCGGGCTTGCCGGAGATGAGCACCGCGATCCCGGCCAGCGCCAGGATCGCCACCGTTACCCACATGAAGAAGACGGCGCGCGAGCAGAGGTGGATGTGCAGCGGGCCCAGGTCGATGTTGAGGGGCATTCGCCGATCGAGGTGAACGAACCGCAAGTAGTGATCCACGATCGTCATGTCAGGCGACCTCGGCGAGTGCGTACCGCGGGGCGGGCTCGGCGACGGCTTCGCCACGCAGCATCATCACCTGCGCGCGCAGTTGCGCCGCCGACGTGGTGTGCGGATCCAGCGGCGCTCCGACATGCACCCGCATCGGGGCGGGGGAGAAGCGACCGTTCTTCGGCAGCACGTCGGCGGTCCCCATCACTGCGACCGGAACGATCGGTACTCCGCAGTCTCGGGCCAAACGCAGTGCGCCGGAACGAAACTCCCCGATGGTACCGTCCGTCGAGCGGGTGCCCTCGGGATAGATGATGACGGCACGCCCTGCCTTCAGAGCCGGCCCCGCGGCCGCCAGCAGCGCGTCGTAGCCGCCGTCACTGGAGCGTCGTACGGGCAGGATGCCGGCCAGTGAGGTCGCGATGAAGCGCCGCACCGGAACGTCGAACCAGTAGTCGGCGGCCGCGCCGAATACCGGCCGGGCCGCCGACGGCAGCGCCGCCAGCAGTGCCGCGGTGTCGGCGTGGGAGGCGTGATTGGCCACGACGACACAACCACCCGACGCGCTCCAGCTTCCCCTCACGGTCAGCCCGCCCGAGACACCGCAGACCGCTCGCCATAGCCGGTGCCGGAGCGCGCTGGGAATCCGGTTCGCGGTCATGCCACCGCTCCCGTCAACTGCAGCGGCACGGTGACCGGTGTGGTGATCGAGACGACGTCGGCGATCGGTTCGGACGCGCGCTGCGCCTTCAATTCGCGGTGCGCGGCCCGCAGCCTCAGCACCGTAGTGATCAGTGAACCGTTCACCAGCTGTCCGAGCAGGAAGGGCATGATGACCGGAAACGCGGTGGCCAGCACCACGAAGAGGCAACGTTCGGTCTTGCCGAGCGGGCCGCCGTTGCGGCGGGTCGCGCCCGCGCCGGCCGCGGCCAGTGAGGCGAAGGTGGGAAGCGTTGCGGCGAGCGCGGCCACCAGCACCTGCAGCACCGGCCACGACAGCCAGTGCAGACCGGGACCACGCTGCTGTGCAGCCCAGACCGCGAGGCCGCCGAAGGCCAGCAGATCCGCGGTCCGGTCGCCGATCTCGTTGACGACGAAACCCCAGGGCCGACTGACTCCGCGGGCGCGGGCAACCGCGCCGTCGAGGTTGGCCCCGGCGAGCCGCAGCACCATGAACACCGCCGCGAGCGGCCAGCAGCCGAAAGCGACGGCGACTCCGGCCGCACCGGCTGCGACTACTCCGGCAGCGGTGAAGGCGTCCGGGGACACCCGCCGGGCAACGGCGGCGTTGACGATGACAGTCAGCCGCCTGGTGAACCACGGCTTCAGTGCGTAGAGGCCAGTCGCGCGTGCTCCCTGCGGCGTCGTCGATGTTGAGGTGGTGTGACTGGTGACGTACGTGTTCACGGCTGGCTCCCTTCGTGTCGTGCCGGTTCTCCTACGAGTCATGGCGCCACGTCTGTGGCGCCCCGACGTGAGTAGTACAAACAGCCGGAGTGGCTACCGATCCCAAGAACGGGTGCGAATGCGCAGGTGCTCAGAGCGCGAAGGAGAACCCGCCGTTGACCGGAATGGTCTGCCCGGTGACCCACGACCCGTGGTCGCTCGCGAGCAACACGGCGATGGCGGCGGCGTCGTCTGGGTCACCCGGACGGCGGATGGCGTAATTCTGCAGTATCGCCTTGGCCTGAGGTGAGTCCGAGTGCTCGGCCCAGAACGTCTCGGTCATCGGCGTGCGCATCGTGCCGAGCGCGATGTTGTTGGCCGTCACGCCATGCCGTCCGTTCTCGGCCGCGATCGAGCGCGTCAACCCGGCGGCGCCCGCCTTGGACGCGGCATAGGCGGCGCCGTTCGCGTCACCCGTTCGGCCGGCATCCGAGACGATCGTGATGACGCGACCCCATCTCTGGCCGATCATCGCCGGGAGCACCGCGCGCGTGCAGTACATCGCGCCGTAGAGGTTCACCCGCAGATAGGGCTCCCAGGACGACGGGTCGGATTCGGCGAACGGGCCGCGTCCGCCGAATCCCTCGGCGCCGGCATTGCCTGCGTTGTTGATCAGGACGTCGACGGTGCCTGCCGCCGCGACGGCGTCGGCGACGGCCTCGAACTGCGTGACGTCGAACACCGCGGGCGTCGCTTGAGCGCCCAAGGCGCGCACTTCATCGACGACGCTCTCGGCACGGTCGGAATGCACGTCGTTGACGAGCACCTCGGCGCCCGCGGCGGCGAAGGCGTGAGCCAGTCCGCGGCCGACGCCCTGGCCCGCACCGGTGATCAGAACCCGGCGTCCGGTGAGGTCGATCTCCATGGCCACCCCGGGAGTCAACCAGGCCGGGGCGGATCCACGTCAGGAAATGTTCAGCAGCGCGTGGTCGACCTGCGTCCGCATGCCTACCGGGAAAGTGCCTGCCATGGCGTCGATGAAACGACCGGCGAGTTCGCGAACCTTGATGTTGGTTTCCTGCGAACGCCACACCAGGATGTCGAAGGCGCGGTCGGCGCTGATGCCGTAGGCGGCCATGAGCAGACCCTTGGCCTGTTCGATCTCGGCGCGGGCCTCAGCCACTCTGGACACCGCCGCCGAGATGTCGGATTGCATGGTGTCCGTGAAGTCGACGTAGAAGCCGGATGTGCCGATGACGTCACCGGCATCATCGAGCATGCGGTCGCCGATCACGATGACCCAGTGCGTGCGTCCCGCGATGTCGATGATGCGGTGGCGACTGCTGAACGGTTCGCCGCGCACGACTCGCTCCAGGACCGCAGCGACTTCGTCGCGGTCGTCGGGATGTTTGTGGCGCAAAAGCAAGTCGGTGGTTGGAGTCACACTCCCGGGCTCGTAACCATGCAGCTGTTCGACGCCTTTCGACCACTCCCATCGCTGACCATCGATGTAGAAGCGGAACCGCCCGACACGCTGAGGCTCACCGACGCCCACCCCAGACTCAACCGCTCCTTCATTCACGTCGATCGTGGCGTGCGGCCGTTCCCCGGAGCCCGAGTCGCGGTCTGTCAGTGCGTCGGAGCGCACCTCCAATCCATCGAGGTCGGGGGCACCGCCATGGGGATGCCGCAGCATGATCGTCGCTCCCGTCGGTTGATTCCGGTGTCAACCCGAGAAAAACCTATGGCTGTAGGTATAGATTTTTTCTAGCACTGCGAGCAACACTTGTGCAACGCCCAAGTCATGTGTGATCTTGATCAGGGCATATTCACATCGACCGGACAGGCGAACTCACACGATGACCGCCGGAGACAGAGATGACCTGGCCGGGGCCGGCTCCCCTGCCTCTGATCACGGGGTCTACGGCATCTCGGTTGCCGCTGAGTTGTCCGGTATCGCCGAACAGTCGCTACGGCTGTACGAGCGACAGGGCCTGCTCACCCCCGCACGAAGTGCCGGGGGAACACGCCGCTACAGCGCCGACGACCTCGCCCGCCTTCAGCGCATCAGTGCTCTCGTCGCCGCGGGGATCAACCTTGCCGGTATCGACCGGATTCTCTCGCTGGAGGATCGCAACGCCGTCCTGGACGAACGCAACGCCGCGCTGGAGGGCGACAACGCGGCCCTGCGGGCGGAGAAGCTGGCCGAGCCGATCGATCCGTAGGCGGCGTTGCGGTTTACGTCGCCGGGCGAGCCGCGCGTTCTGCGGCATGGTCTTCGATCGCCTTGCCGATGGCGTGCGACGCGCGGTCGACGAACTCGGTTCCGCTCGCGGCCACCCAGTCGGCTGAGGCGGCCGGGCCTTGGAGTTGGCCGGTGAAATGCGGCATCACATACTGCGCGAAGAGTTCATAGCTCTTGAGCTTGGCGGCGGGGGGAGCCCAGTCGTGATCGAACAGAAGGAAGACGCCGAATCCACCGTCGCTCGCCTCCACGAGCTCCTCGATCTTGGCGACGGCGTCCTCAGGCGTCCCGATCACCGCGAAACCGGACTCTCGGTTGTTGGCGATGATCTCTGCCGGAGTATCGCCCTGGACGGGCCCGGCAGGCAGAATGTGGCTGAAGTAGCGCGAGAACTCCGCGATGCCGTATTCCACGTCGCGCTCAGCCTGTTCACGGGTGTCGGCCAGGTGCATCGGGCCGACAAGGCGCCACTTCGAGCGGTCGGCGATGTGCCCGTTCTCGAGAGCAACCTCCTCCCACGTCGACCAATGATGGGCGAGCATGTTCATCCCTTGTCGTGCGGTCGCCGCAATGGACAACATGCCGATGCCGTGCTTGCCCGCGCCGCGCGGACCGGTGGGCGAAAAGGACGCCGCGACAGCAACATCGAAGCAGGGATCGCTGTAGGGCTTCAGCTGCAAGCGCGCATCCTGGAGGGTGAATCCGTCGGTGGCCATGGTGACGGTCTCGCCGCGAAGTAGTCGCATGATCGCGTCGAGACACTGCTCCATGCGCGGACGCTGTTCGTCCGCCGGGATCCCGAGCATGTGGGCATCCGAGGTGAGCTGTCCTGGCCCGCAACCGAGCATCACCCTGCCCCGGGTGAGGTGATCGAGCAGCACCATCCGATCGGCCAGCATCAACGGGTTGTGATACGGCAGCGAGCTCACTCCAGTACCCAGCTTGATGTGCTTGGTGCGTTCGGCGGCCACCGCGATGAAGACTTCCGGCGACGCGATGATCTCGAAGCCTGCGGAGTGGTGCTCGCCGACCCACGCCTCATGGAAGCCGAGGTCGTCCATGGCTGCGATCAGTTGAAGGTCTCTCTCGATGGCGAGCGTCGGATTCTGGCCGACAGGGTGGAAAGGAGCCATGAAGTTTCCAAATCGCATCCGCCCATTCTGGACCGCGTCCGCCGTTTTGGGAGTTAACTTCCGGGCTCGGAGCGCCGAGGAGGCCGGAATGGCAACACCTGACACCGCAGAGTCATCAGAAGGCACCGTAACCGTCGCCGAGTCAGGCTCGGGGACATTCACTCAGCAGATCATCGCCGGACACCATGAGTTGGTGTCCGACGAGCCCCGTCCCGTCGGCGACGACGCGGGACCGACGCCCTACGACCTGCTGCTAGCCGCGCTGGGTTCGTGTACCTCGATGACCGTGCGGATGTACGCCAAGCGCAGGGACTGGCCCCTCGAGCAGGTGCGGGTCACGTTGCGGCACTCACGTATTCACGCCGAGGACTGTGCGAACTGTGAAACGCGTGCCGGGCTGATCGATCACATCGATCTCGACATTGAGCTGATCGGTGACCTCGACGACGATCAGCGACAACGGTTACTGCTGATCGCCGGTCGCTGCCCCATCCACCAGACGCTGACCTCGGAGATCGACATCGCGACCACCCTGAGGTGACGAGGGTGGCTCTCGGTCGCTTCGACGTCCTGACCTGCGAAGAAGAATTGACGTTTCCGTAGGCGCCGGTCGGGTATCCGCCTTGAAGGAGGTTACGGAGATGCCAGTCTGGAGTTGGTTCTTCATCGCAGCAGGCGTGCTGATCGCGCTGACGCTGCTCATTGCCGTAGTGCTGGCCACGACCAGTCGTAGGCGAACGAAGCGTTTGAAAGAGCATTTCGGTACGGAGTACGAGCGTGCCGTGGACGACACCGGCGACCAGCGGGCCGCGGAGAACGAGCTCATGGCACGTGAGCGGAACCGCAAGCGACTCGACATCATCGCCCTGTCGCCCGAAGCGCACCACAGGTACGCCCAGCAATGGATCGAGGTTCAGCGCTCATTTGTCGACGAACCGTCAGAGGCAGTCGGCTTCGCAGATCGTCTCGTGACCGAGGTCATGCGTGAACGTGGTTATCCGGTCAGCGATTTCGAGCAACGCGCCGCCGACATCTCGGTTGATCACCCCGAGACGGTGGAGCACTACCGAGCAGCGCACACGCTGCACCTGGCTCAGGAAAAGGCCGACATCGGCACGGAGGCGCAGCGACAGGCGTTCGTCCATTACCGCGCACTTTTCGAGCAGTTGCTCGGTGCGGACCACGCGGCCGAGAAAGAAACGCCAAAGGAGGCGACGGCATGACAACACATGATCAGCGGATCGCAGCAGAACCGGCAGGAGCCGCCGAACTCGAAACGTCAAGTGCACAAACGGAAGTGCCCGTGACTCACGATGAGCAGAACGTACCTGCGCCAGAGGCGCAGACGGTGCCGCGCAGCGCCGATGTGCAACCGACCGACGCCGATGTGCGACCGACAGACGACGATGTGCGACCGACCGACGCCGATGTGCAACCGACCGACGCCGATGTGCAACCGACCGACGCCGATGTGCAACCGACCGACGCCGATGTGCAACCGACAGACAACGAAAACCTGTTCGCCACTGACCCTTCCGGCCTGCGATCGCGGTGGGATGATATCCAGGCGGCGTTCGTCGACGACCCGCCGGGTTGCGTACAGATGGCGGATGGCTTGGTCGAGGAAGTGATCGAACAACTGACGTCGCGGTTCGCCGACGCCCGCGCGCAGCTGGAAGCGCAATGGGCGCGAGGTGAAACCGCCTCCACAGAGGATCTGCGTGTCGCCCTCACGCGCTACCGGGAGTTCTTTCAACGGCTGCTGGCGGTCTGAGTCCCTCCGCGCGGACGGCAATCGGCCCGCCACCCGTTAAGGGCGGCGGGCCGATTCGCAATGTCCGTTAGTTCTTGAAGGCGTCCTTGATCTTCTCGCCGGCGTCCTTCAGGCTCGACTTCGCCTGGTCGACCTTGCCCTCGTTCTCGGTGCTCTTGTCGCCGCTCGCCTTGCCGAGCGCCTCTTTGGCCTTGCCGCCAGCGTCGTCGATCTTGTTGCTGATCTTGTCTCCGGCACCCATGATGCTCCCTTCGATTCGCTCCCTGCGACTCGGATTCGAGCCCTGACGTTGCAGATACCTCCGATTGAGTCTTTTGAAACGCTTATTCGCTGTGAGATCCCTGAGTTTGTCGACTAACTGCCCCGAGGTACGCCGAATGCAAGCACAGCGGTGTCGTCCTTGACGCCGGAGCCCAAGCCCTCGAGCAGCCCCGATACCGCGTCGACAATGGCCGATGCTGTCGTCGGCGAATGTGCCTTAGCAAAGCGCAGCAGCGCACCCTCGTCGTCGTATCGCTCGTGGCCGATGCCGGTGCCGGCTTCGGTCAACCCGTCCGTGTAGAGCATGAGTGCATCGCCGGGAGCGAGCACGAACCGACTGGCGACAAAGCGTGGTTCGGTCGTGATGCCAACGGCCTGACCGCCGATCGAGTCGACGTAGTATGCGCTGCCGTCGGCGTAGAACAACAACGGCGGGGGGTGGCCGCCGCTAGCGAGATGGACGTCAAAACCGTTGTCGCACTTCGTCAGCTTCCCGTAGATCAAGGTGCAGAACCGATTGAGCTCACCCCCGAGTTCTTGACTCAGGACGATATTGAGATTGCGCAGTACCTCTATTGGGTCGTCGTCGAAGACCGCCGCGGCGCGCAAGGTGTACCTGGTCAAGCCGGTCACCACTGCGGCATCGACACCCTTGCCCGAAACGTCGCCAAGGAAGAAGCCCCATGTAGTGCGGGACAATGGGAACAGATCGTAGAAGTCGCCGCCGACATCGTCGATCGAAGCCGTGAAATAGAATTCGGCGGCTTCCAGACCGGGCGGCGGTGACAGCACCGGCGGCAGGAGCGCGTGTCGCAGCGTCTCGGCGAACGCGCGAACTCGCCGCTGCTCTCTTTCGGCCTGCTCGCGCGCCTGCAAGAGATCGGCTTCGTAGGCACGTCGATCGGCTGCGTCCACGACGCTGATCCGCAGGAACTCCGTTTTCTGATCGGCATCCCTCTTGACGTTCGCGGTGAGAAACATCGGCAGCCGTTTTCCATCAGCGGTCACCATGTCGACCGTCACCCCGTTGAGGTCGCCACCCATGTACAGCAAGGGTCCGAAATGAGTGTCGTAGAGAACGCGTCCGCTCACAGTCAGTAGGTCGGTGAAGCGCTTGTCGCGCAGCGTATTCGACTCGTATCCGAGCCATTTCAACAGCGTGGCGTTGACGCGTATCATGCGCCCGTCCGGCTGAGCGATGATCTGCCCGGATGGGGCATGGTCCCAGTAGTCCTCGATATCGAGGTACGTCATGCGGGGCGGGCGAAAGCGGCGATCGCAGCGGCGGTGGCCGCCGGGGCGCTGACATGCGGGCAATGTCCAACTGCGTTCAGGGTGACCTTCTTGCTGCCGGGGATGTGCGCGTGAACGTAGGTTCCGACCTCGCGCGGCGCGATGGCGTCCTGCGCGCATTCGACTACCAGAGTCGGCAGAGATATCCGGGGCAGATCAGCGCGGTTGTCCGAGAGAAACGTGGTGCGCGCGAACACGCGGGCACACTCCGGATCGGTCCGGCAGAAGGTGGCGGTCAATTCGTCCTGCAGTTCGGGACGGTCCGGCGTGCCCATGATGACCGGGGCCATCGCCTTCGACCACCCCAGGTAGTTCTGCTCCAAGGACTGAAGAAGTTCATCGATGTCCGCCCTGGAGAAGCCGCCGCGGTACCCGTCGTGGTCGATATAGCAGGGTGACGGCGTCAGCAGGACGAGCTTGGCGAACCGGCCCGGGTCCCGGATCGTGGCCAGGACGCCGATCATGGCCGAGACCGAATGGCCCACGAAGACGACGTCTTTCAGGTCCAGCACATCGACGATTTCCAGGATGTCGGCGGCGTATCCGCCGAGAGAAGAGTACTTAGCCGTATCCCATGCCGCCGGATCTGCCGATCCCGATCCGATCAGATCGATGAGCACCAACCGGAAGTCCGACTTGAGTTCGTCGACGACGTGACGCCAGAGGTTCTGATCGCATCCGAATCCGTGCACCAACAAGATCGTCGGCCCGTCCTCGGCGCCCGCGACGTTGATGTTGTGCCTGGTGTGAACATCCACCGACCCAGTTTAGGCATCCGCACGCCCGCGACGACACAATCTTACTCGTGAGTAAGATCGCAGCGGATCTGAAAGGGGTGCTGATGGTCGGCGAAGTCGGGGCGTCGGGCGGCGACGCGGGCTCAGGCGTGGAACCGCCGGTCGACCATCGGGTCCGCCGTCTGCTCGGGTTGTTCGAACGATTCGCGCCTGCAGTCGGGGCGCGCTGGGCTGTCGAACTCTGGTGCACGCCGCCTGCCGTGGAGGCGAGTCTGCGCATGCCGCCCGGCGTCCCGGACAGCACGGCCGTCGAAGCCGAATGGGATGGGCACCGGATCGCGGGAGAGGTCTGGGGCGAAGGGCCGACGGTGTACCTCGTGCACGGATGGGGCGGTTGCCGCGCGCACCTCGGC
>Ga0075370_10000965_pt1 | contig 11870 bp, 11 predicted proteins | sample EndMethybrTD3035_FD_71398 | JGI IMG/M metagenome (GOLD analysis project Ga0075370, IMG submission 71398) | Populus endosphere microbial communities from Tennessee, USA - Endosphere MetaG P. TD hybrid TD303-5 | ecosystem: Host-associated > Plants > Roots > Endosphere | place: USA: Tennessee... | reverse complement strand
AGAACCTCGTCCCAAGCCTTGACCATTTGATAATCGCTGACTGGCATTTTTCGTCCTTTGGAGTGAAGTGTTAGAACTGCAGGAGCGCAAGGTCTTCCGGGCTGCCCAGCTTGAAGAGCCGGTGCGCATTTCCACGGCACACCTGTGCACGGGTTTTTGCGTCTAACGGCGCCTCCTCGATGAAGGTGCAGGCCTCGGCGGTTGACTCGTATGGGTAGTCCACCGAAAAGAGCACAGCGTGTGCCCCGAGCTCGCCAATCGCACCCAACAGTGACGGCGCAGAGCACACGCCAGACGTGGTGATCAGAATGTTGCTGCCGATGTACTCACTGGGTTTGCGCGCTAACTTGATGCCTGATGGATACGCGGCGAAGCGGCTGTCTATGCGCCAGCGCTGGTAGGGCAGGGCCTCCCCCATGTGGCCCAGCAGCAGGGTCAGGCGCGGGAATCGGTCGAACACCCCGCCGAACAGCAGGCGCAATGCGTGGCCCGCCGTTTCCACGCCCCATCCCCAGGCGGCTCCTTGGAGCACCGGCATGCCTTCCAGCAGAGCCGGTGGTTGGCTGAAGGCATTGGGATGCAGATAGATGGGCACGCCGAGCGCCTGCGCGCGCTCCCAGAACACATCGAACTCGCCACCTTCGTAGTAGCGGCCCAATGTGTGGCCGTTGATCATCGCGCCCTTGAAGCCGTATTCGACGACGGTGCGCTCCAGCTCTTTGGCTGCGGCCGGGGGGTCTTGCAGTGCCACGTGGGCAAAGGCGCCAAAGCGTCGCGGATGGCGTGCCACGCGCTCGACGAGGAACTCGTTGTTCTCGCGCGCACGGCGGATGGCGATGGAGCGATCCACCTCAGCCTGTACACCAGGCATCGTTTGCGACAGCACGACGTACTCGATGTTTCCTGCGTCCATCTCCGCAAGGCGCTGATCGTCGAAGTCGGTCAGCCTGGAGTCGAGCTTGGCGACGAATTCGGCTGGCAGCGCTCGTGTGTACTTGGCAGAGTACTCGTCGAACCCGGGGGCAGAGTAGTGCTCCTCTAGCGCGACTTTTGGGGTTTGGTTCATAGTCGTCCTAAGTGGCCTCAGACTGGATATGCCAAGGCGGTGTCAAGAATTTCCGTGTCGTGCACCACCTCGCGGCTTGCAATGAGAAGCCGGTCACCTTCTCGCACGAAATGGTCGTGATAGATGCCAGCCAAATGCACTGTGGAAGGGCCCTCGACCAGGGTCTGCATCAAGATGAAGGGCGTTTGGGAACTGATCGTCTCTCCTGCCTCCTGCAGTACTCGCGTGACCCCCAACACATGCAGCATGTGTCGCGGCGCGAACATCTGCGAGTGCGCGACGGCAAGGGCGCGATCAATGATCATGTTGTGCCCCTCGCAGTAAACGAGTCCCACGGGCATGTTGAGAAGTGCGTTCTGGCGCGAGGTAATGCGGTACGTTGCTTCCTTGCTGAAGAAGTCGGGCCACCGTTCGACGTCGTTCGCGTCCAGGGCCGCGCAGTACTCGGCATGAAAAGATTCGATCTCGGCGCGCAACTCGGCCGCGCGTTTAGGCGAAATCGTGGACGTGGCGTAGGCGAGTCGCTCCTTCATGCTGCCTTCTCCGCGACACGGATGTCCATGACGTTCCGGTAGTATTGGTAGAGGGAGCGGATGCAGGACTCTGAGATGAGATTGCGTGCAGTGCCTTGATGCCCAGAATCGAGCTTGACGACGTTGTTCACCGTGGACGAGTTGCGCAGGCCTTCCTGCACGAACTTCAACGCCTCGTTGTCCTCAAGGCCCAGGAAGCCGGAAGGGCCCATCAAGTTCCCCTGGCGAAGGCGGTGCCGCGTCATTTCCGGAGTGTCATCTTCATAGCCGAACATGGTCCACTGCATGACCATGCTGTTCGGACCGTTCGGGATGATCTGGCGCACACCCATCGTGTTCATCTGGCGCTGAACGATCAGATTCGGCCACATGGTCATCATGTTGGCGGACCAGGGCGACCTGAACTCTCGTACGTAGTCCAAGAACCGCTCGTCGCGCAGCCTGAGGTTGTCGCTGAACGATCGCATCTCCGCTTTGTCGTCGGCGGCAACAGTGGCATAGATCTCGTCTGGCTTGGCCGAAGCCATGAAGCCGTGGCGGCCATGCTCCTTGTCTGCAAACACGATCGACTTGATGCCAGGCACCAGCAGGCCGAACACCACGAGAAACGAATGGAGCAGCGTTGCGTGGTACGGATCCTTGAGGTTCTCGTGGTACATCTTCCAGTTGCACGGAAGCTCGTTGCGGCAATAGCCCAAGATCTTGAGTTTCTTCCCCGAGAAGGGGACGTCGAACTCCTCGACGATCTCCTTGGTCATGTACTCTTCCAGCGGGGGGGTCTTGTCGGAGTAGGTCGCGAACACCACGCCGTTGCGTGTGGCCACGCGCAACTGACGTGTGCCGTGGTCGGCGTTTTTGAAGTCCGCCGGCATGCCGCCCACCTTGTTGATGCCGCGCTTGAAAGGAACGCCCTGCAGGTTTCCCTTGAGGTCGTACGACCATTGGTGATAAGGGCAGACAAATTCCTTCGTATTCCCCTGGCTGGAGCGGCAGAACTCAGCACCGCGATGGGCACAGCGGTTTTCGAAGACGGAGATCGTGTTGTCCTCCGCACGAACGATCACCACCGCCGTGGCGCCGACATAGCCGCGCTTGTAGTCGCCCGGGTTTGGAATCTCCGCTTCCAAGGCGACAAAGTTCCAGGTGTCCCCCCGAAAGATGCGTTCGATCTCCTGGTCATAGATGGCCTGGCTGGTGTAGACCCAGTCCGGAATGTTGTTCAGGGCATCCGCTGGCCAGACACACTGCTCCAAGGGCGGATTCTTTCGGGCATTCGTAATGCCGATGACCGCCTGTGATTGATACATGGAAGCTCCTTAGGCTTTGAAAGGTGGTTAAACGGTCGCGACGGCGTCGGCTTGCATCTGCTTGGCCCATGCGCGTAGATTGATGGTGTCCAGTTGAAAGTCCTCCAACTGCACGGGCCGTCCACGTTCGAATAGAGGGCGAATGGCTCGTAGATCGGAGCCTGCATTGACGGCCACGCCGTGCAGCGGCACGGCGCCCCGATGGCCGATCCATAGCGCCTTGTTGGCGGCCGGGTCGCCGCGACGCACATATTCGAGGTCGGGGGCCGGCACGCCAAGCACCTGAATGTTGTGTTCTCCCTGGTCGGTCCAGAACCACGGCACCGCTGGCGCAGGAAGAGGCGCGCCGAGCATGGCGGCGGCGGCGGTGCGCGCCTGCTCATTCGCGTTCTGCCAGGATTCCAGGCGCCTTGGCGCAGCTTGGCGCGGGCGTTGCTGACTGGTGCAGTCGCCACACGCAAACACGTGTTCGTTACTGGTGCGGCAAGACGCGTCGACCAGAATGCCGCCGCCCGCCGCAATTTCCAGGCCCGCATCGCGGGCCAGCGCGTCGTTAGGCGAGAGGCCGATGGCGACGACCACCTCATCCACTTCCAGATCACCGGCGTTGGTGGTCAGGTGCAGGCGACCGCTGGGCAGTGAATCGACGCCGCTAACGAAGGCCCCGAGCAGGAGCCGTGCGCCTGCCTCCCGCATTACGGATTCAAGCCATGCCGATGCCTCGGGGGGCAGAAAGCGATCGAGCAGGGATGTGGCGCGTTCGAGCACTGTCACCGCCGCGCCCACCGACAGTGCGGAGTTTGCAATTTCGAGCCCGAGGAAACCACCGCCCAGAATTGCGACTTGCGGCGCTCTCTGAAGGGCGGCCCGCAGCCTCCGCGCGTCATCAAGGGTGCGAACGTAGTGAACGCGGGGATTGGCGGGCGGGGCGGATGCAAGTGTGCTTGCCTCACCGCCTGTGGCGATCAGACACATCTCGTACTCGAGCACCTGACCGTCGGCGAGGCGCACATGCCGCTGCAGAAGGTCCAATGCAACCGCGTCACTGCTGCTCAGCAGGTCGATATTGCTGCGCGCCCAGGATTCTTCCGTGAGTACGTCGAGCCTGGGCTCTTCAGCAGCCACCAGCACGGCCTTGGACAACGGCGGGCGCTCATACGGTCTGTGGCGCTCCCGACCCAGCATCGTGATCCGGCCCCGGTAGCCATGCTCGCGCAGAGCGCGTGCGGCGACGGCCGCCGATTGACCCGCGCCAACGATAACAACGCCGGGTGACGTCATTTGCCGACTGGTGACAACACATAGATGTCGTCGCCCTCTCGTTTTACGGCATGCGTGCGCAGGTCCACGGTAACCGGCGCACACATCGCCTTGCCAGTCCGAACATCGAAGCGGCCTTGATGCAACGGGCATTCAACACAGCCGTCTTCCACGAAACCCTCTGACAGCAGAGCCGTGGCATGCGTGCACATGCTGTCTGTAGCGAAGAACTCGTCTTCGATTCGGTACAGCGCGACGCCGTAGCCGGCAACATTGACTGTCTTAGCTTCATCGTTCCGCAGCTCCTCCGCTGAGGCAACCTTGATCCAATCCATGACACCATCCTCTGATTCCGGCACTCAAAACATATACTCAGTGAACTGTCATAATAGTCTGCTTGATGTTTGTGTTCAAGTACGGGTTTGTACTCGATCGAGCCGCACCAGGTTGGGCCTACAGATCGTGGATTCGGAGGCAGGATGGGGCGTTTTTCACTGGAGAAATGCACTTCAACGGGCAGCCATCTATGTTGGGGTTTGCGCTGATGAATTTCGCCTTCCAATGTCGATCGGTCGGTCGTATAATTGTGACAGTACACTGCGTATAAATGGCGAGGCGGCATCAGTTCTGCTGTTGGTAGCGGTGGGGAGACTGATGCCGTTTCGTGGGCTAACCCCCGGGTTTTTCGTCTTGGCCGCTTGGACGAGGAAATGCTTCAATGCAGCGTCGCGAACTCGTTCGCGAGTCGGTGTTTCGAGGTCAGATGCTTCTGAGCCTGAGAAGATGTGCTTCAGCATCGGTCATTGGCGCCGCGAGAAGCGCGGTGCGCTGAATGCAGTCTTGAGGTTCGCCTCACAAAGACCGCGCTAGGCGGTTGCACAACCAGTGCGAGCCCGGGCGGACAAGGTAGTTAAGTAAAAGGAAACGCATGGACCAGGCAGACATTCCGGCGAGACTGCTAAAGCGCGAGGGCATTGGAGCCCGATTGCCTCGCAAGGAGGACGCGCGTCATATGGCGGGCAAAGGCAACTTTGTTGGTGACTTCGTATTGCCGGGCCTTCAGGAGGTTGCGTTCTTGCGAAGCCCTTTGGCACACGCCACCATCACTGGGGTTGAGATTCCTGAGGAGCTTGCCGGGAGGGTGTTCCTGCGCGAGATGATGGCGGATGCGGAAGATATTGGTTCGCCTTCTTCACTGCCCACATACCAATACTCAGCGTTGCCGCCGCTGGCCTCGGGCAAAGTCCGCCACGTAGGGGAGGCCATCGCCATGGCTGTCGCTCCGACTCGTGCAGTGGCTGAAGACCTGCTCGAGGAAGTGCAGGTCTCGTATGACGAACTGCCCGTCTACCATAGTGCTGAGTCCTCCCTCGCGGCTACCGAGGAATTCCTGCACCCTGGGTGGAAAGACAATGTATTTCTTACACTGCGGGCCAATCGTGACTTCGATGAACTTTCCGCGAAGGCTGAGGTGAAAGTCAGTCGCACGATCGAGCTGTCGCGTCAGTGCATCGTGCCGCTAGAGGGAAAGTCGGTATTGGCCTACTGGGATTTCCAGACCGATCAGCTCGTGGTCGTCAGCGCGACTCAAGTTCCGCATTTGCTGCGCGTGGGAATTGCTCAGCACCTTTCGATGGATGAGGGGGCTGTGCGCGTCGTGTCCCCTGACGTCGGCGGTGCCTTTGGCTACAAAGGTCAGCTCTACCCCGAGGATCTGTGCATAGCTTGGCTGGCCAAGACGTATCGGACGCCATTCCGCTATCTCGAAGACCGACGTGAGCATCTGATAGTCGGTGCAAACACGCGGCAGCATCACTACCAGCTCACGGCCTACGCTGACCGAACGGGAAAGCTCCTGGCGTTGGACGCTGTCATCACCATCGATGGCGGCGCATACTCCTACTATCCTTTCTTTGTTGGTCTGGAGCCTGGCCAGGCGATCGGCAACCTGCCTGGCCCGTACACCTTTCGCGGCTATCGCTGCGAGACCCTGTGCGTTGCAACCAACAAGCCAGGGTTCATGGCCTATCGCGGCGTGGCGCGCACCGGCGTGTGCTTCGCGATCGAACTTCTCATGGATGCCGTGGCACGTGAGGTTGGGCGCGAGCCTTGGGAGGTCCGGATGGACAACTTGGTCCCGGCCGCTGCGATGCCTTACGTCAATGTGGCCAACAAGCACTTTGACAGCGGCGACTTTCCCGCGAGTCTCCGCCGCGCAGTGGAGATGATTGGACTCGCAGCCGTCCGGGAGCGCCAGGCTCGCGGGGAGCCGGACGGGCGCCGTATCGGGTTCGGTACTGCAACCTATACCGAGCAGTCTGCCCACGGCACGACGGTGTTCGCCAACTGGGGATTGCCAGTGGTACCTGGTTTCGATCAGGCGCTCGTCAGGATGACCGCGGATGGCGGGCTCGAAGTGCGCGTCGGCGTGCACTCGCATGGGCAAGGCATGGAAACCAGCTTCGCGCAGATCGCCAATGACGTGCTTGGAATTCCTGTTGCGCGAATTCGGGTTGTGCACGGCGATACAGCGCTCACTCCGTTCTCCTCGGGGACCTACGCCTCTCGCGCAACAGTCATGTCAGGGGGCGCCATCTCGACCGCGTGCAAGGAGCTCTTGCCTCGAATCCAGTCGATCGCTGGCTATCTCATGGGAGTGGACCCGCAAACCGTCGCATTGCTTGAAGGGCGCGCTATCGCCGGGGAAAAGTCGATTCCTCTGTCTGAAGTAGGGGGCGCGTGGTACCTCACGCCACAGGATTTGCCTGCGAACGTTCATCTCGGTGGCCTGGAAGTTTCGCGTGCGTACAAGCCCAAAGTCGACACCGGTACCTTTACGTACGCGACCCACGCAGTGGTTGTTGCAGTCGACACGGAGACGGGCGAGGTTGAGATCCTCGACTATGTTGTTGTCGAAGATTGCGGCACCATGGTCAATCCGATGCTCGTGGAGGGGCAGACCATCGGCGGCATCGCACAGGGTATCGGTACTGCGATGTACGAAGAGAGTCCTTACGACGATCAGGGCCAGCCGTTGGCTTCCACCCTGGCCGACTACATCTTGCCTGGCGCCACGGAGGTGCCGCGCATCCGTATTGAACACTTCGAGACACCTTCGCCTCACACCGAATTCGGTGCCAAGGGCGTGGGCGAGGGCGGCGCGATCGCACCACCGGCGGTGATCTTCAATGCCGTGAACGACGCGTTGCGAGGCACCGGTGCTGCCGAGGTGCTGATGACGCCGTTGACGCCGCGTCGCTTGCTCAAGGCCCTCGAAAGCTCGAAGCTGGAACAGGAGCGCGTCAAGTGAAGGCGTCGAAATTTGCATACACACGCACACTCAACGTGGATGAGGCGCTCGCGATGCTGGCCAAGGGAGGCGGCTCAGCGAAGGCGATGAGCGGAAGCCAGTCCCTTGGTCCAATGCTCAACTTGAGATTGGCGCGACCGGCGCAAGTGGTCGATGTCGCAAACATCCCCAGTCTGCGCGCTGTCAGTCGCAAAGCTGAATGGGTTGAGATCGGCGCTGCTGTAACACACGCCGAGATCGAGGATGGCATACACGAGCCGTTGGCGGGGCATCCGATGCGTCAAGTCGCGAATGGGATCGCCTACCGGGCGATCCGTACCCGCGGTACCGTCGGAGGCAGCTTGGCGCATGCCGATCCTGCGGCTGACTGGGTGGTTACGCTGGCGGCACTCGGTGCGCGCATCGTGGTCAGGTCGCTGCGCGGTGAGCGCACGATCGAGGCTGACGCGCTCATGCTCGGCGCCTATACAACGGTGCTTGAGTCTGACGAGCTAATTGTTGCCATCAACGTGCCTTCCGAGACGCCGACGACGCACTGGGGGTATTACAAGGTCTGCCGCAAGCCTGGCGAGTTCGCTGAGGCCAGTGCGGCGGTTTACTTCGATGTCTCGCGCAAGCGTGCGCGAATCGTTCTGGGGGCCGCGGACGGTCCACCCATTCTGCTCAATGAACTGGCGGCTGAAATTGCCAGCAAGGGCGCCGGCGCTGCACGGCGTGAACTGCTACGAGCGGCCATCAGCGTCGCGCTCCCCGAACGCGACGCCATCGATCTGAAGCTTTTCACAGCCTGTGTGGAGCGCGCACTGGAGCAGTCCGGCATTCTCGCCGACCCAAAACAAGCGGAGTAAAAGACTTGGAACCGATTTCTATTCAAGTAAATGGCCGCAGCTTCAGCCGGGAGGCGGAGCCAAGGATGCATCTTGGCGACTTCCTGCGGGACGAACTGCGCCTGACAGGGACTCATCTCGGCTGCGAGCATGGGGTCTGCGGCGCGTGCACAGTGCTTGTCAACGGCCAACCTACGCGTTCGTGCATCACTTTCGCCGTGGCATGTGAAGGCCAAGAGGTCACCACCATCGAGGGCTACGACGATGATGCGGTGATGCAACTGCTGCGGCCGGCGTTCACGCGCCATCACGCGCTGCAGTGCGGCTTCTGCGCACCCGGAATGCTCACCACGGCGCGCGACATTGTGCTTCGTTTCCCCGACGCTGACGAAGCGCGCGTGCGTCTCGAGCTGTCCGGGAACTTGTGCCGTTGCACTGGGTACCAGGGCATCGTGGATGCCATTTTGGATGTGCTGCAACGGCAGCGGGACACCCCCGACGCGCAATTTGAAAAGCTGCGGCGAAGACTGAGCTCGTCGCGAACCGTCGCGATGAACCGAGTCATGACACCAAGGCAGACAGAACTGCCCGCTCGCTCGCCCAGCAAGCCGCCAAGCGCGGATTCGGTCGCTTCCGCGGAGATGGCGGAAGTCGACCCGGTATTGATGGCCAAGGCCAAAGCCAAGGGCAACGCGATCGAAGTCTATTTCGATGTGCCTTATCCGGTGAATCAGGTGTGGGAATTCATGGGCGACCTGCCGGCGGTTGCGTCCTGTTTGCCCGGTGCGACCATCGAGTCGCACGAGGGAGAAAGGGTCAAGGGCACGATCGCCATCAAGTTCGGCCCAATGTCGGCGGCTTTCGCCGGTGCAGCGCGGCTGGAGCGTGACGACGCTGCCAAGCGCGCCGTCCTTCGCGGTGCCGGCCAAGACAGTCTGAGCAAGTCGCGCACTCAGGGAGACATTACTTATCGATTGGAGACATTGTCGGCCGATAGCACCCGTGTCCACGTGGACATGATTTATGCACTACAGGGCCCACTCGCCCAGTTCTCCCGCTCCGGACTCGTAAAGGATTTCGTGCGCCGCATGGTCGCGGACTTCGGCAAGCAGATCACGCGAAGGCTGGGTGGACAAACGGTTTCTTCTAACGAACCACAACCCACGGGCTCGATCGCCGGGATGATGTGGAGCGTGCTTTGGAATCGCGTACGTGGCTGGTTTGGAAAGACCCCGCAGATCTAGTGATCGGCACTAGAAGAAGTTGTTGTACCTATGAATACACCACACATCCAAGATCCGGCAGGAAGCGACTGCTTCCTCAACTTGGTCGCCTTCAAATGGCTGATGGCTGGCATCGGCTGGTGGGTCGATCTGCCGCGCCTTCGGAGCGACAAGGCCTACATGGACGAATGCCTGCAACGCGCGCTGAGGAGTGACTCAGAGTTGCTACAGAAGCGCGGTGTCGAAATGCTTGGCTTGCGGCGCGGTTCGGATGCGCATTGCGAGCTGCAATTGCCGTCCGGATAAGTACATAGCTGGTTGGCACACCACACCTAGCACGGCTCGCGCCAAGTGCGGCGAGCACCTTTAACGCGAGTGAGCAAAGAGTTCTTTTAATGCAAGTTACAACGCTAAGCTGGAACTGCAGAGTATGGGCAAATAGATCACCTCGGAGTCCCAATGAGTTCCTTTCTTTGTGGCTATCACGTACGCGCTAACGGGGTACGCCTGCACCTCTTGCACTATGGAGGGCAGGGCCCTCGCATACTCCTGTTGCCCGGCATCACCAGCCCAGCCATTACGTGGGGCTTCGTCGCCGAGCGATTGGCTCGGCACTTCGACGTCCATGTCCTTGACTTCCGGGGCCGCGGCTTGTCCTTCAGCGCGCCTGGGATGGTCGCAAGTCTTGATGCAATGTCGGCCGACGTGCTCGATCTGCTGGATGTTCAGGGATGGTCGTCCGTGACGCTGCTGGGTCACTCGATGGGCGCCCGAGTTGCGATTCGCGCCGCCGCCCGCGACCCACAGCGCATAGCCAAGTTGCTGCTGGTCGACCCCCCGATGTCCGGCCCCGGTCGCCGGGCTTATCCAGTACCTCTGTCTTGGTATATAGAGTCCATTCATCAGGCCGTCCAGGGCATAACTGCCGAAGAGTTGCGCCTCTACGCCCCAACCTGGACAGACGAACAACTGCAACTGCGGGCCGAATGGCTCCATACGTGCAATGAAGATGCCATCGTGCAAGCGCATGTTGGCTTCCACGAGGACGATATCCACGCCGAGCTGCCCAAGCTGCGTACGCTTGGGCTTCTAATGGCGGCGGGGCGCGGAGGAGTGATGCTCCCGGAAGATTTGGCTGAGATCAAAGCGCTCGCGCCTAGCTTGGAGCAATGTACGGCCTCTAACGCTGGCCACATGATCCCGTGGGATGACGAGGAAGACTTTTATCGCCTTCTTGGCGGATACCTGAATGTCGACTTGCGGTAGCAGACGTCGAGGCGAAGTTTGATTTTATTCACAACCGAGGGAGTCGATACACTTGCCGGATGACACTATCGGCGACCTCGAGATGACGACAAAGCGTTCTCCCACCCAGAGAAAAACAGACGGCTCAACTGATGTGGCGAAGCCCCCCGGCCCCGAGCCCTTTAACCCACTGCGCCAAGTAATGTGGCGTCGTCCGGGTTTCCTGATCCGTCGGCTGACTCAGATCGGCCAGGCGATTTTTTTCGATCTGTGCAAGTCCGAAAGCATCACGCCGCTTCAGGTCGGCATGCTGACGGCGCTTTCGATGAACCCTTGGCTCGATCAGAAAGCAATTGGTAGAGAGCTTTCGCTAGACCGGACTACAACAGCGGAAGTACTCAAACGTCTGGGGGACAAGGGATTGGTCGAAACTCGAGTAAATCCGGACGATCGCCGATCAAGACTTACGGTGATCACCAAAGAGGGGCTAAAGCTGATAAACGACTTGCAAGAAAGCATACACCGCTCTCAGGAACTATTGATCGAGCCGCTGTCTCCGGACGATCGCGCTGTTTTCATGAAACTGCTTGCTCAACTCGTGGATGCCCATGAAAAAATGGACAAACGGAGCTAAACCGTCTGATGCAGATTTTGGATTGACGCTTATACGTCAAATCGCGTTTTCGAAGGTGTTTTGGACTGCTGTAGAAGCAAAATTCAGATGAACTATGTCGCCCCCCTCAAGGACATGCTGTTCGACATAGAGCACCTGGCTCGAATCGAAGAAATCGCCAAGCTGCCAGGTTTTGAAGATGCCGGGCTCGAAACCGCGAAGGCCGTGCTCGAGGAATGCGCGCGCTTCAACCAGGACGTGGTCGCGCCGCTCAACGAGGCGGGCGATAAGCATCCCTCGACGTTCAGGGACGGCAAGGTCGCGACCACGCCCGGCTTCAAGGAAGCCTTTGCGCAGTACGTCGCGGGCGGCTGGCAGGGGCTGCAGCATCCGGCCGAGTTCGGCGGCCAGGGCCTGCCCAAGACCATCGGCGCGGCCTGCGGCGAGATGCTCAATTCGGCCAACATGAGCTTTGCGCTGTGCCCG
>Ga0075370_10000961_pt1 | contig 11884 bp, 9 predicted proteins | sample EndMethybrTD3035_FD_71398 | JGI IMG/M metagenome (GOLD analysis project Ga0075370, IMG submission 71398) | Populus endosphere microbial communities from Tennessee, USA - Endosphere MetaG P. TD hybrid TD303-5 | ecosystem: Host-associated > Plants > Roots > Endosphere | place: USA: Tennessee... | reverse complement strand
TGATCATCGTGATGGGCTTGGCGGGCCAGCCCTGGGCGCCGGCGGCGCCGGCCAGGCCGAGCAGCACGGCGGAAAGCGCGCAGCGCGCGAAGGTCCTGCGTTGCATTGCGGCCGTCCTCAGCGCTGCAGCAGGCCGGCGTTGTCGAGGGCCGCGCGCAGCGCCTGCATCTCGGCGTCGCTCGGCGCTTCGGTCGGCGGGCGCGCCGTCGGGTCCTTGATCACGCCGGCCAGGTACATGCCCGCCTTCATGCGTGCGTGGGCCTCGCCCGTGGGCTCGCCGCCACCGTACACAGCGTCCTTCAGCGGCGTGATCAGGGCCTGCACCTTCATCGCCTTTTTCAGGTCGCCCGCCTTCACCGCTTCCCACAGGTCGTTGATGAGGCCGGGGATGAAGGTGGCGAAGCCGACCAGCGCCCCGTCCACGCCTTGCACCATGGTGGCCAGCAGGTACTCGTCGTGGCAGGTCAGGATCGACTTGGAGGGGTCGGCCTCGCGGATCGCCTTGATGTCGCTGGCGTACTTGTTCATGTCGCGCTGGCCGACCTTGAAGGCCTGCACGTAGGGCAGCTTCGCCAGTTCCGCCAGTGTGGCCGACGAGTAGGCGGCGCGCGTCCAGGCGGGGTACACGTGGGCCACCAGGTCCAGGCCCGCTTCGGAGATCGCTTCGAAGTAGTCGGTGACATGCGCGGCCCGGAAGCCGAAGCGCAGCCAGTGGTGCGGCGGCATCACGTCGAGCGCGCGGGCGCCGGCGTCGCGCGCCATGGCGGCGTGCTCCTTGGCTTCGAGGAGGCCTTCGCAGACGATCGAGGAGATCACCGGCAGCCGTCCCTCGAGCTCGCTGGCCACGATGCGGGTGACCTCGGCACGCTCCTTCGCGGTCAGCGAGAACACCTCGCCGGTGTGGCCGTTGGTCATCACCGCCACCACGCCGGGCTGCCCCGCCAGCCAGGACGCATGGCGCCGCAGCTCGGCCTCGTCGATGCGGAAGTCGCGCGTGAAGGGGCAGGCGATGGCGGGAATGATCCCGCGGTAGTTCTGAATGGTCGGCATGAGGTCTCCTGGGTTGAAAATCCTGGGGCGCCGGGACACGGCGCTTCCAAGTGGCTCAATGGTCGTCGCGCCGCGGGCCGAAGGCCAATGCCCGTTTTCTCTTCTTGTATGCCGCCAAAGCACCGCCGATGAATTTCTTGTGGCTCGAAGACTTCCTCGCCCTGGCTGCCACGGGCAATTTCTCCCGGGCCGCCGAAGAGCGGCACATGACCCAGCCCGCCTTCAGCCGGCGCATTCGCGCGCTGGAGGAGTGGCTGGGCGTGGTCCTGATCGATCGCACCACCCATCCCGCGACGCTGACCGAGCCCGGCGAGTGGTTCCGCTCTCTCGCGCAGGAGCTGCTGGCGCGCGTGGCGCGCATGCCCGACGAGGCGCGCGCCGTCGCCGATGCCAGTTCGGCCACGCTGCGGATCGCCGCGACGCACGCCCTGTCCCTGACCTTCATGCCGGGGTGGCTGCGCGGGCTGGAGTCGGGCGCTCCGGTCGGGCCGATGCAACTGGTGTCCGATGTGATGCAGCAGTGCGAGGCGCTCATGCTGCAGGGCCGCACGCAGTTCCTGCTGTGCCACGGTCATGCCCAGGCGCCCGGGCGGCTGGAGGCCGGCGGCTTTCCCTCGTGCGTGGTCGGCGCGGACGTGCTGATGCCCGTCTGCGCGCCGGGCGAGCGCAACCGGCCAGCGCATTCGCTGCGCGGCACGCCATCGGCCCGCGCTCCCTTGCTCGCCTACAGCACCGAGTCCGGCCTGGGCCGCATCGTGCGCGCCGTGCTGGGCGCCAGGCTCGATGAGTTGGCGACCCAGGTCGTGCTCACTGCGCACCTGGCGACGGTGCTCAAGACCATGGCACTCGAGGCCCGCGGCATCGCCTGGCTGCCGGCCAGCCTGATCGAGGCCGAGCTGGCGCAAGGCACGCTGCTGCCGGTCGGGGAGGGCCGATGGAACGCGGAGCTCGAGATCCGCCTGTTCCGCACGCCGGGCAAGCTCCCCAGGGCGGCGGAGCGCTTCTGGGAGGCCGTGCTGCAGGCGGCGCACCCCCGATCCGGCCCGCACGGGCGAGCCGTGTAGACTGCCGGGTTTTTCACCCGGCGTATGGCGCAAGTTTTTAGCACCAAGCGCAAAGCTTTCACCGGCTCGGCGCTCACTCGCTTGCTCGCCCGACTGGCCGACATCGACGTTCCCGAGCCCAGGCATGCCTTCGCGGATCGGCTGAGCCAATGGCTCGGGTGGACCGACGCGATCTCGCTGTCCTCGGTGCTGAACGGCAGTCCGGCCGCCGCGCCGACGGGCGTTCGCGCCGCCCGGGGCAGCAGCGAGGAAGGCGAATGCATCCGCCTGCGCGGCGTGCTGGCGAAGGCCATCGCCGAAGACGCTGCCCTGGTCGCCGAGAAGGAACGCATGGACACGGCCGCCGGCTTCTCGCCCTACCGCAGGCACTACCTGGCCCGCCAGCAGACGATGGAGGTGGCCATCGGCCCCCTGCGCGAGCGCCTGCGGGCGAGCCTGGCCACCCGATCGCCCGCAATGGCACGGCTCGCCGCCATGGATGCGGTGATGGAGCAGGCCCTGAGCGCGCAGGAACACCGCCTGCTGGCGACCGTGCCCGGACTGCTCGAAAGGCATTTCGTTCGCTTGCGGCAGGCCCACCCGGCGCTGCCGGACGAGCCCGAAGGCAAGGCGTCCCACGCGCCGTGGGAGGACGTGTTCCGCAAGAACATGCAAGCCGTGCTGCTCGCCGAACTGGAACTTCGATTCGAACCTGTCGAAGGGCTGCTCGAAGCCCTTCGCAAGAGCTCATGAACAGATCACTTCATTACTTCGTTTTCTTCGTCGGCCTGGCCGCCGTGTGCTGGGTCGGCGCGGGCTATGTCGGCGCGAACCCGCTGGCGCTGGCGATCACCTTGCTCGTCGGCGCGTTCTACCTGATGGGCGCACTGGAGCTGCATCGCTTCCACCAGGCCACTTCGACCCTGGAGCGGGCCGTGACGGACCTGCCCGAGGCCCCCGCGAGCCTGTCCCGATGGCTCGACCAGCTGCATCCTTCCCTGCGCAACGCGGTGCGCCTGCGCATCGAGGGCGAGCGCGTCGGCCTGCCCGGCCCGGCCCTGACGCCCTACCTCGCCGGGCTGCTGGTCCTGCTGGGCATGCTCGGCACCTTCCTCGGCATGGTGGTCACCTTGAACGGCACCGGCGTGGCGCTGGAAAGCGCGAGCGACTTGCAGGCCATCCGCTCCTCCCTGTCCGCCCCTGTGAAAGGGCTGGGCCTGGCCTTCGGCACCTCGGTCGCGGGCGTGGCGGCCTCTGCCATGCTGGGCCTCGCCTCCGCCTTGTGCCGGCGCGAGCGGGTGCAGGCCGGGCAGATGCTCGACACGCGGATCGCCACCACCTTGCGTCCCTGGTCGCGCGCCCATCAGCGCGAGGAGTCCTTCCGGCTGCAGCAGCAGCAGGTCGAGGGCATGCCCCAGCTGGTCGATCGCCTGCAGGCGATGATGGCGATGATGGAGCGGCAGAGCCACGCCTTGAACGAGCGCCTGGTCTCCAGCCAGGACCGCTTCCACAGCCAGGCCGAGGCTGCCTATGCGGACCTGGCTTCCTCCGTCGGCCGATCGCTGAACGAGAGCCTCACCGAAAGCGCCCGCATCGCCGGCGCGACCTTCCAACCCGTCGTCGAAGCCGCGATGGCCGGCATCGCGCGCGAGGCCGCCTCGCTCAACGACACCATCGAGCACAGCGTGCAGCGGCAGCTGGACGGGCTGTCGAGCCGCTTCGAGTCCACCACCGCCACCGTGGCCGAGCTCTGGCAGAGCGCGCTCGCCGGGCATCGGCGCGACAGCGAGGCGCTCTCGCAGGATCTGCGCAGCGCGCTCGACCACTTCGCCCGGACCTTCGACGAGCGCTCGGCCTCCCTGGTGGAGAGCGTTTCCGCTCGCCTGGAAAGCACGGTCGGCGGTGTGTCGGAGAGCTGGCGCGGCGCGCTCGCGCAGCATGAGCGCACCAGCGAGAAGCTGTCGGGCGACACGCACCAGGCCTTGAGCTCCGCCGCCGCCAGCTTCGAGCAGCACGCGGCTTCGCTGCTGCGCACCGTGGACCAGGCGCATGCGGCGCTGCAAACGGAGATGGCATCGCGCGACGAGCAGCGGCTGGCCGCCTGGACGCAATCGCTGGCTGCGATGGCCGGGTCGCTCAAGCACGAGTGGCAGCAGGCCGGTGCGCGCGCCGAGAGCCAGCAGCAGGAGATCTGCAAGACCTTGGCAGAGACCGCACGCGACATATCTGCGCGGACCGAGGCGCAAGCGAGCAGCACCATCGCCGAGATCGCGCGGCTCGTGCAGTCCGCCTCCGAAGCCCCGCGCGCCGCGGCCGAGGCGATCGCCGAGCTGCGCCAGAAAGTCAGCGAAGGCATCGCACGCGACAACGCCATGCTGGAGGAACGCGGCCGCATCCTGGAAACGCTGGGCACCTTGCTCGATGCGGTGAACCACGCCTCCGCCGAGCAGCGCTCGGCCATCGACGCGCTGGTCGCCGCATCGGCGGATCTGCTGGACCGCGTCGGCAACCGCTTCACCGAACAGGTCGATGCCGAAGCCGGAAAGATGGCCGAGGTCGCCGCCCAGCTCACCGGCAGTGCCGTCGAGGTGGCGAGCCTGGGCGAGGCCTTCGGCTTCGCCGTGCAGCTGTTCAGCCAATCGAACGACAAGCTGGCGGCCCAGCTGCAGCGCATCGAAGGCGCGCTCGGCAAGTCGATGGCGCGCAGCGACGAGCAGCTGGCCTACTACGTCGCGCAGGCGAGAGAGGTCATCGACCTCAGCATCATGTCGCAGAAGCAGATCGTCGAGGATCTGCAGCAGCTCGCCGGCGCGCGGGCCACCGCGGGCAGCGAGGCGTGATGCGGGAGGATCTCGATGCCGGCCTGGAGCCGAGCGTGCCGGTCTGGGCGGTCTTCGGCGACCTGATGTCGGGGCTCCTGGGCGCCTTCGTTCTGATCCTCGTGTGCGCGATCGGCATGCAGCTGGAACTCACGACCCAGCTGCAGGCCGAGATCAGGAAGCGCGAGGTGCAGGCGCAGCGGCTGCAAGCGCTCGAGAAGGCGCTGGCAGTCCCTCTGGCCGCGGGCCGGGTGACGCTCAGCAACGGGCGCATCGGCATCAGCGGCAGCGTGCTCTTCGCCTCGAGCTCCGCGGAGCTGCAGCCCGAGGGCCGGCAACTTTTGAAGAGCCTCAGCGCACCGCTGGCCACCTATCTCCAGGCCCGCGACGAAGTGCTGATGGTGAGCGGCTTCACCGACGACCGGCAACTGCGCGACGGCAGCCGCCGCTTCGCCGACAACTGGGAGCTCTCCGCCCAGCGCGCGCTGACGGTGACCCGGGCCTTGATCGAGGAGGGCATTCCATCGTCCTCGGTCTTCGCGGCGGCCTTCGGGTCCGAGCAGGCGGTGGCGTCGAATGCCGATGCCGAGGGGCGGTCGAAGAACAGGCGGGTGGAGATGGCGCCGACGCCGAGGCATTCGAATGCCGATCCGAAGTCTCGTGAGTAGCTCTCGTGAGTAGCGACCAGGGCACAGGAAGCAGCGCGGCGTCCGCGGCCTTCGCCATGGACCCCTGCGCGATGGTCGACGCATGCCGCGCGCGTGGCGAACATCGGCGCGACCCCGTGCGCTTTCGCTTCATCGAAGCACTGGCGAATCGTGCGACCGCCCACCAGGGCGAAGCGCGACGCATCCTGGACGAGAAGGTGCTCGAACTGCTGGCCGCGTATTCCGCGGAACTCGACAAGGGCTCGTGCGCGCAAGGCGCTCCAGGCGCTGCGCAGAAAGGCCGGGTCCCCCGCGGGCCGCTCGCGGAACTCGTGGACGCCATCGCCCGGCCGGAACCGGCGCAGACAGACGGCGCGGCGGCGGGCGGTGGCGTGCCGGGGTCGACATCCCCTCACGAGCTAAGGGCGCTCAGCTACTTCCGCAGCACCTGGTCCAGGCTCAGCGCGGAGCGACGGCTGAACGAGACCCTGGCGGCGGTGCCGGAGAACGCGGGCCCGCTCAACTCGCATCAGCTCGTGCATCGCGCACTCACGCTGATGCGAGAGCTGTCGCCGGAGTACCTCCACCGCTTCATGTCGCATGTCGATGCCTTGCTGTGGCTCGACAGGGCGAATGCCGGCAATGCCTCGGCGGGCACGGAAGGCACGCGGCCGGAAGGGCAGAAGAAATCTGCGCGAGGCAGAGCAGGCTGATTCAGCGCGGCGCGCCGAGGCGCCAGGCTTCCGCCGCCCGGATGGCCTGGCTCAATACAACTCGATGGTCTGGCGCAGCAACCCGGTCTGCTCGGCGCTGGGTCCGACGAGGACCTCGATCTCGCCCGCCTCGAACAAGGGCTGCAGATCCGGCCCCAGGTAGCGCAACTCGGCCGCCGGCAGCTCCAGCATCACCGAGCCGGCCTTGCCTGGCATCAGTCGCAGCTTTGCGAATCCCTTGAGCTCCAGCAGCGGACGGGTGACGCGGCTCACCCTGGCGCGAACGAACAGGAAGACCGTCTCTTCGGCCTCGTGCGCGCCCACGTTGCGCAGCCCGACGCTGATCTTCAGCGTGTCCTGCTCGCCTACGCGCCGCGGCTCGACCTGGAGCTCGTCGTAACGAAAGCGGCCATAGGTCAAGCCGTGACCGAAGGCGTACAGCGGCGTGTTGTCGACGTCCTGGTACTTGCTCGTGAAGTAGTCGGCCGGATTCATCGGCCGGCCGGTGGGACGCTGGCCGAAGAAGATCGGCACCTGCCCGATGGCGCGCGGCCAGCTCATCGGCGTGCGACCGCTGGGCGATGCCCGGCCCGTGACCACGTCGGCGATCGCGTGGCCGGCTTCGACGCCGAGGAACCACGCCGCCAGCAGCGCATCGGCGTGTTCGGACAGCCAGGGGACGACCAGCGGGCGCCCCGAAAACACGATCGCCACGACAGGGATGCCGAGCGCGCGAGCACGGGCCGTCACCGCTTCGGCCAGCGCCTGCTGCCGCCCGGGAAGCGCGGGCGTCGCGCGGCTCGCCGCCTCGCCGCTCATGGTGGCACGCTCGCCCAGGCACAGCAGCACGGCGTCGGCGCCCTCGCACAGCGCGACGGCGGCTTCGATGCCGCTGTCGTCCGCGTCCTCGATGGCGACGCCGGGTGCATGGCGTATGTCGGTCTGCGGCAGCGCCGCGCGCAGGCCTGCCAGCACGCTGACCGCCGGCTCGTGTTCGCCGGCGCCCCACCACGGGCCTTTCATCTCGGTGCTTGCGTCGGCCAGCGGGCCGACGACGCACAGCGCCTTCGCCGCCGCACGCAAGGGCAGGGCGTCGCGCTCGTTCTTCAGCATGACGACGGCCTTGCCTGCGACCTCGCGCGCCAGCGCGCGACGCTCGGCGACGGCCGCCGGGCTCTCCGCTGTCGTGCCGCGGCGGTAGGGGTCGTCGAACAGGCCGAGCTGCTCCTTGAGCCGCAACACGCGGCGCACGCTCGCGTCGATCTCCTCGATCGTCACGCGGCCCTGCTCCAGCGCGATCGGCAGACCCTTGCGATACGCGTCGGCCATCATGTCGATGTCGACGCCGGCCTTCAGCGCCAGCACCGCGGCATCGGCAAGGTCGGCGGCGACGCCGTGCTTGATCAGTTCCGCGATCGCGTTGTAGTCGCTGACGATGACCCCGTCGAAGCCCATCTCGCCGCGCAGCCAGTCGCGCAGCAAGGGGATGTGCGCCGTCATCGGCACGCCGTTGAGATCGGTGAAGGCCGGCATCAGCGTCGCGACGCCGGCGCGGACCGCGGCCGCGAAGCCCGGCAGGTACAGCTCGCGCAAGCTGCGTTCGGAGAGGTCCGTGGCGGCGTACTCCCGCCCCGCGGTGACCGCGCCGTACGCGACGAAGTGCTTCGCGCAGGCGGCCAGCGAGTCGGCCGACGACAGGCCGGTCCCCTGGAAACCGCTGACCTTGGCCTGCGCGATGCGCGCGTTGAGCCAGGCGTCTTCGCCCGGGCCTTCCGCGGTCCGGCCCCAGCGGGGATCGCGTGACACGTCGAGCATCGGCGCGAAGGTCATCGCCAGGCCATCAGCCGCACCTTCGCGCGCGGCCTCGCGCGCCGTCCGCTCCCAGAGCTTCTCGTCGAAGAGGCCTGCCTCCGCGAGCGGGATCGGAAAGAGCGTGCGATGGCCGTGGATGATGTCCAGGCCGATCAGGAGCGGAATGCCGAGCCGCGACTTCTCGACCGCCAGTCGCTGCACCTCGTGCGTGGGCCCGGGGCCGACCATGTTGAGCAGATTGCCGACGGTGCCGTCGATGATCGACTGCGTGGAATCGCCCGCGAGCACCGGCCCGGTGACCGTGTAGCCGGAGGCGGTCATCGTCAGCTGGCCCAGCTTTTCGGCCAGCGTCATCCGGGCGATCAGGGTATCGATGCGGCTCATTGCAGACCTCGAAGCAGAACCCAAGAGGCGCCAATGATGGCATGCTGCGGGGGGCCGTCGGCCGCGTCGCGCCGATGACTCGATGAAACCAAACGTGACACACTGGCACGCCAAGACGACGAGAGGAGCCGTTCGTGTTGAAGGATGACAGGACACCGAGGGCCCTGGCGGCCCTGCCCGACGAAGCCTTGATCGAGGCCGTGCAGCGCCAGACCTTCCGCTATTTCTGGGACGGTGCGGACGCCTCCAGCGGCCTGGCACTCGACCGCCGCACGCTCGCAGGCACTGAAGACAAGGCCGACGACAAGGTCGCGATCGGCGGCACGGGCTTCGGCATCATGGCCCTGATCGTTGCGGTCGAGCGCGGCTGGGTCACGCGGGATGCTGCCCTGGATCGCCTGGGGCGCATGCGGGACGCCTTGTTCCGCGCCAAGCGCTACCACGGCGCCTTTCCGCACTTCATGGACGGGGCGAGCGGCGCGACGATCCCGATGAGCCCCAAGGACGATGCGGGCGACCTGGTCGAGACCTCCTTCCTCTGCATGGGCCTGCTCTGTGCGCGCCAGTACTTCAGCGAGGACACGGCCGCGGCGCGCCGGCTGCGCGGCGACATCGACACGCTGTGGCACGAGGTCGAATGGGACTGGTTCACCCAGGGCGGGCGCGACGTGCTGTACTGGCACTGGAGCCCGAATCATGGCTGGGCGATGAACCATGAGGTGCACGGCTGGAACGAGTGCCTCATCACCTATTTTTTAGCCGCGGCCGCACCGCGCCACGCGATCGATCCGCGCGTCTACCACCGCGGCTTTGCTTCCGGCCCCGACTTCCTCAATGGCCGGCAGTACCACGGCATCGAACTGCCGCTGGGCCCGCCGTACGGCGGTCCGCTGTTCTTTGCGCACTACTCGTTCTGCGGCCTCGATCCGCGCGGCCTGAAGGACCGCTATGCCGACTACTGGGATCTCAACACTCGCCATCTGCGGGTCAACCGCGCGCATTGCATCGCCAATCCGCACGGCCATCCGGGCTACGGCGAATCGTGCTGGGGCCTGACCGCCAGCGACGACCCCGACGGCTACCTCGCGCACGACCCCCACCACGACAACGGCACCATCTCGCCAACGGCCGCGCTGGCCAGCCTGCCCTATGCGCCCGCCGAGGTGATGCGGGTGCTGCGGCATTTTCTCGAGGTGCATGGCACGCGGGTGTGGAGGGACTACGGCTTCGTCGATGCGTTCTGCGAACGGCGCGGCTGGTTCGCCGAGACCTTTCTTGCCATCGACCAGGGCCCGATCGTCGTGATGATGGAGAACCATCGCACGGGCCTTCTATGGAAGTTGTTCATGAGCGTGCCCGAAGTGCAGGCCGGGCTGCGCCGCCTGGACTTCAGCAGCCCGCATCTCGCCGCGCCCGCGCATGAGCTCTAGCGCGACGAGCCTGCAAGACCCGGCCTTGGAGTCCTGGCTCGAAACACAGCTGGGCCATTCGGCGAGCGCGATGCTGTCCAGCATCTCGCCGGTGTCGATCGTCAAGCATCGCCCGGGCTTCGGCCAGACCATCCGGCCGGTCGCCGGCGCCATCGTGGCCTCGCCCGTGCTCGGCGGCTACGACCCGGACCCGGACTACTTCTTCCATTGGTTCCGCGATTCCGCCGTCATCATCGATGCATTGCGCCTGCTCTATCTCGACCGCCGCATCGGCGACGAAGCCCTGCAGCATCTGCGCGACTTCACCCGCTTCAGCCTGGACCTGAACCGGCTCGACGGCCGTGCGGCTGCCGCGGTACAGGACCGCAGCGCATGCGTGTCCTCCGACATGCTGCAGTACCTGCGAGAGGACCATGACCTCGCGAGCGCCTACGGCGATGCCGTCGTCGCCGAGACGCGCGTGAATCCCGACGGCACGCTCGATATCTGCCGGTGGACGCGCCCCCAGCACGACGGCGCGCCGCTGCGCGCGCTGGCGCTGCTGCGCTGGGCGGCCGGCGGGCAGCTCGACGCGCCGCTGCTGGCGCAGGTCTCCGAGCTGATTCGCTTCGACCTCGGCTTCACGCTGCGCCATTGGCGAGAGCCCTCGTACGACATCTGGGAGGAGGAAAGCGGCCATCACTACTACACGCTGCGCGTCTCGGCGGCCGCGCTGGCCCAAGGCGCGGCATGGCTGCAGGGCCTGGGTGACATGGCGCAGGCGCAGCGCTGCCGTGAGGAGTCGCAGACCGTCCTCGGCCTGCTCGACGGCTACTGGGTAGACGAAGGCGTGGACGATCGCGGCACGCCGCAAGGCTACTACCGTTCGCGCATGCTGGCGGACGGCCCGCCGGGTCCGAAGGCCCTGGACATCGCGGTGATCCTGTCGGCGATCCACAGCCCCGGCATCGAGGCCACGCAGGGCCCGGCCAATCAACGCATGCCGGGCACCCATGGCCCGGGCGATCCACGCATGCAGGCCACGCTCGCGCGCCTCGACGCGCTGTTCGACGCGGACTATCCGATCAACCACGGCCGTGCCGCAGGCCGTGGCACGGCAATGGGCCGCTATGCCGGCGACGTGTACTACTCGGGCGGCGCGTACTACTTCTCGACGCTCGGCGCCGCGGAATTCTGCTTCCAGGCCGCGGCACTGGGCGGCGGCGATGCCCGCCACTGGTTCGAATGCGGCGACGCCTACCTCGCTACCGTGCGCGCATACACGCCGGCCAGCGGTGATCTGTCGGAGCAGTTCGATCAGCGCACCGGCGCGCAGACCTCGGCCAAGCAACTGGCCTGGAGCCATGCCGCGTTCATTTCGTGTGTCTCGGCGCGCCGCATCGCGGCGGCGGCCTGCGAGGCGCCGCGGGGACGATGAGCGCATCCTTGCCGAGCCCGGCAGAGTCCGCCGCGAAGACCGGCGTCGTCCGCCAGGTTCGCGAACTGCTCGGCGCCTTGCGCGTCTCCGCGATCGGGAAAACGCTGGCTGCGCTGGGAGCCGGGATCATCGTAATCATCGCCTTCACGGCGTACGCGCAGATCGAGCTCAACAGCTGGAACAAGCCCTTCTACGACGCGATCTCGCGTCGCGACCTGCGCGACTTCATCATGCAGCTCGGCATCTTCGCGGTGATAGCGGGCGTGCTGCTGGTCTTGAACGTCGCGCAGAGGTGGCTGGCCGAAACCCTGCAGCTGAAGCTGCGCGAGGCCCTGGTCGCAGACCTCGTGGGGCTGTGGCTGCAGCCGCGCCGGGCGTTCTGGCTCCAGGGCAGCGGCCCCATGGGCGCCCATCCGGACCAGCGCATGCACGACGACACGTTGAAGCTGTGCGATCTGTCGGTCGTCCTCGGCGTAGGCCTGCTGCAGGCAGCGATGCTGTTCGGCAGCTTCGCCGGCGTCCTGTGGGTGCTCTCCAAGGACTTCACCATCTTCTACGATGGCCAGGAC
>Ga0075370_10000960_pt1 | contig 11885 bp, 11 predicted proteins | sample EndMethybrTD3035_FD_71398 | JGI IMG/M metagenome (GOLD analysis project Ga0075370, IMG submission 71398) | Populus endosphere microbial communities from Tennessee, USA - Endosphere MetaG P. TD hybrid TD303-5 | ecosystem: Host-associated > Plants > Roots > Endosphere | place: USA: Tennessee... | reverse complement strand
GACGGTGACCACGGCACCGACCTCGCGCAGGTGGCGGAACGTCCGGACGGGCGCGCCGACGAGCGCGACGAGCTGGTCCGGCTGCTCCGCACGCTGACCGACCGCGAGCGACGGGTCGTGGTGCTGCGGCACTACTTCGACCTGTCCGAGCGCGAGGTCGCCGTTGAGCTCGGGATCGCACCCGGCACGGTGAAGAGCACCCTCGCCCGGGGGCTGGCGAAGCTGCGCGTCTCGTCCGACACGACGATCGAGGAAGTGGTGGGGCAGTGAACGAGATGCGCACGGTGGGAGAGCTCGAGCAGGACCTGCACCGCGGCGACGCGGAGCTGTTGCCGGGACCGGACCTCACCCGGATCCGGGCGCGCGGCCGGGCGCGCCGGCGCGCCCGGCTGTCGGCGTACGCCGGCGGGCTGGCCGCGGCCGTCGTAGCCGCGGGGGTCCTCGTGGGCGTCGTCGCGGACGACGGCGACCCCCAGGGCCGGGCACCGGTCGCGGCCGACCCCGAGCGGCCGCGGGAGCTCTCGCCGCTGGCGAAGCGGGCGCTGCGGGAGATCCCCGGTGCGCAGCAGGTCTCGGAGTGGGAGGTGCTGCTCCCCACGCCGGTCGACGGTCGGCTCGAGATGGGCGAGGACAAGGTGCCCGACGAGTACATCGAGGCCGGGCCCGTCGACATCGGTGCGCGCAGCTACACCGGCGTGACCGCGTTCCGGCCCTCGGCGTTCCCCGACTGGCTCTACGAGGGCGTGCAGGACATCGAGATGCACGAGCTCGGCAGCGAGGAGGAGGGCTACCCGGTCGGCTCGACGGAGATGGGCATCGTGGTGGACGCGGGGCCGGTGGACCTCGCCTGCATCCGGCCGCTGCCGCAGTGGAGCAACGACGACGGCGAGGCGCTGGACCCGCAGGAGTGCTTCCCGGCGATGCTCGGCCAGGACGGGGGGCACCGCACCTACGAGTGGGGGATGGGCACCGACGACTTCCTGCAGGAGGGCAAGGACCTCGAGCTGTTCTCGACCGACGTCTACAGCAGCGGCAGCCACCAGACCGTGTGGATCGGGGGGACCGACGGCACCGACGTCGCCACCGTGGAGCTGGTCGGCACCGACGGCACCTCGGTCGAGGCGACCGTGGCCGCCGGGACCCTGGTGCCGGGCGAGACGATGTTCTGGGGAACCGTCGCGGGTGACCTCGCGCTCGCGGTGACGCGGGACGCCGCCGGGAACGTGCTCGAGCGTCACGAGGTCCGGCCCTGCTCGGACCCCGTCGACTGCGAGGTGCGCTGACGCGATCCGCTCCCGACCTGCCGGGGCCACCAGCGACTGGTGGTCCGGCAGGTCGTCGCCGTGGGGCTGACTAGATGGTGGCGAACCGGGGTACTCACCCTTTTGGGTGTCCCCAACGGCGGGCGCGCCCTTCGAGCGTCGAGCATGAGGGGGTCGCATGACCACGCGTACCGCGGAGCAGGACGTCAACGGGCCGGAGCCGGACCTCAAGCGGGTGATGGGGCCGAAGCTCCTCCTGCTGTTCGTCGTCGGCGACATCCTCGGGGCCGGCGTCTACGCCGTCACCGGACAGATGGCCGGCGTCGTCGGCGGCATCGTCTGGCTGCCGTTCCTCGTCGCCTTCGCCGTGGCGACGCTGACCGCACTGTCCTACCTGGAGCTCGTGACGAAGTACCCGCAGGCCGCGGGCGCGGCGCTCTACACGCACAAGGCGTTCGGCCTGCACTTCGTGACGTTCCTGGTCGCTTTCGCGGTGATCTGCTCGGGGATCACCAGCGCCTCGACCTCGGCCAACGTGCTCGCCTCCAACTTCATGGGCGGCCTGCTCGCCAACGGCTGGATCGACGAGGAGTGGGGGACCGGCACGATCACGCTGATCGCCCTGGCGTTCATGGTGCTGCTGGCACTGATCAACCTGCGCGGCGTGGGGGAGTCGGTGAAGTTCAACGTGATCCTCACCCTGGTCGAGGTCACCGCGCTCACCATCGTCATCGGCGTCGGGTTCTACGTCATCGCGCAGGGCGACGGCAGCTTCGACCGGATCACGACGTTCGAGAACCCTGACGACAAGGGCCTGTTCCTGGCCGTCACGGCAGCCACGTCGATCGCGTTCTTCGCCATGGTGGGCTTCGAGGACTCGGTCAACATGGTCGAGGAGACCCAGGAGCCGGAGCGCATCTTCCCGCGCACCCTGCTCACCGGCCTCGGCATCGCGGTGATCATCTACATGCTGGTCGCGGTCTCGGTCGTGACGGTGCTGACCTCGGACCAGATCGCGAACGCCGCGGACGGCCGGGCCCTGCTCGAGGTCGTCCGGGTCGGGTCGCCAGACTTCCCGATCGAGAAGGTGTTCCCGTTCCTCGCGATGTTCGCCGTCGCCAACACCTCGCTGATCAACATGCTGATGGCCAGCCGGCTGATCTACGGCCTGGCGCACCAGGACGTGCTGCCCCGGAGCCTCGGCAAGGTCTCGCCCAACACCCGGGCGCCCTGGGCCGGCATCGCGTTCTCCACGCTCCTGGCGCTCGGGCTGATCATCTACGTCTCGAACCGGGCCGAGGACGACGTGGTCGTCAACCTGGCCAGCGTGACCTCGCTGCTGCTGCTGGGGGTGTTCACGGTCGTCAACGTGGCCTGCCTCGTCCTGCGCCGTGACGGGCGGGACTCGATCTTCCGCTCCCCGGGACCCACCCCGGTCCTCGCCGCGGCGGCCTGCCTGTTCCTGATCGGCCCCTGGGTCGACCGGGACGTCCTGATCTACCAGATCGCCGGCGTGCTGCTGCTCATCGGCGTGGTGCTCTGGGCGGTCACCTGGGCCACCAACCGCGGTGCCCGCGCCCAGCGCACCGGGTTCCGCAACATCGACCACATGGACCAGGAGCCGCCCCCGCCGGACCAGCGGTAGGGCGCGTCCCGGTCCACGATCGCGCGACGACTCGGGGCGGGAGCGGCTTCCCCCGTACGCTTGACGGGTGAGCATCCCCGACGCTGTTCCCGACCTCGAGGCGCTGCGCGCCCTCGGCCCGGCGCAGCAGCCGTCGTACGACGACCGCGCGGCCCTCGACAGCGCCGTGGCCCGGCTGCGCACGATGCCGCCGCTGGTGTTCGCGGGCGAGTGCGACGAGCTGAAGGAGAAGGTCGCCGCGGTCTCCCGCGGCGAGGCGTTCCTGCTCATGGGCGGCGACTGCGCCGAGACGCTGGCCGGTGTGACCGCGGACAACGTCCGCAACAAGCTGCGGGTGCTCCTGCAGATGGCGGTCGTCCTGACGTACGCCGCGTCGGTGCCCGTCGTGAAGGTCGGCCGGATCGCGGGGCAGTACGCCAAGCCGCGCTCGTCGGACCTCGAGACCCGGGACGGGGTGACCCTGCCGGCCTACCGCGGCGACGCGGTCAACGGGTTCGACTTCACCGCCGAGGCCCGGGTGGCGGACCCGCAACGGCTGCTCGACGTCTACAACGCCTCGGCCGCGACCCTCAACCTGGTGCGCGCGTTCGTCACCGGTGGCTACGCCGACCTCCGCCAGGTGCACACCTGGAACACCGACTTCGTCCGGGAGTCGCCGGTCGGCCAGCGCTACGAGCAGGTCGCCGGCGAGATCGAGCGCGCGCTGACGTTCATGCAGGCGATCGGGGCCGACCCCGACGAGTTCCACCGGGTCGACTTCCACACCTGCCACGAGGGCCTGGTGCTCGACTACGAGCACGCGATGACCCGGATCGACTCGCGCACGCAGCAGCCCTACGACGTGTCCGCCCACTTCGTGTGGATCGGTGAGCGCACCCGGCAGCTCGACGGCGCGCACGTGGAGCTGTTCCGCCACATCAAGAACCCGATCGGGGTGAAGCTCGGCCCGTCCACGTCTGCGGACGACGCGATCGCCCTGGCGGCCCGGCTGAACCCGGACAACGAGCCCGGCCGGCTGACGTTCATCACCAGGTTCGGAGCCGGCCGGATCCGCGACGGGCTGCCGGTCGTCGTGGACAAGGTCACCGCCGCCGGGCTCGACGTCGCGTGGGTCTGCGACCCGATGCACGGCAACACCTTCGAGGCGTCCTCCGGCTACAAGACCCGCCGCTTCGACGACGTCATCGACGAGATCAAGGGCTTCTTCGAGGTCCACCGCGCTCTCGGCACCTGGCCGGGCGGCGTCCACGTCGAGCTCACCGGCGACGACGTCACCGAGTGCGTCGGGGGCGGCGAGGAGCTTGCCGAGATCGACCTCGGCAACCGCTACGAGTCGGTCTGCGACCCGCGGCTCAACCGGGTCCAGTCCCTCGAGCTCGCCTTCCTGGTCGCGGAGATGCTGCGCAAGGCCTGACCTCTCACCCAGGTCTCATCAACCGGCTCTAGCGTCCGGGCATGCGCACGCCTCTCCTGGCGGCCGCGGTTCTCGCCGCCGTCGTCCTCCCGCAGCCCGCGCACGCCGCGGACGCCGATGTCGAGGTCGCCCACCTCATGTTCATGCCGGGGAACGTGACCGTCGCCCTGGGTGAGCAGGTGACGTGGACCTTCCCGGAGGTCACCCAGCACACCACCACCTCGGACCAGGGCTTCTGGGACAGCCGGGCGAAGGCCGGTGGGGCGACGTACGCCCGGGTGTTCACCTCGGCCGGCACATTCGCCTACCACTGCACGTTCCACCCGACCATGCGCGGCACGGTGCGCGTCGACCTGAGGGTCGACGTCCCCTCGGACGCCAAGCGCATCGTGCGCTGGTCCACGGTCAAGGGATCCGGCGGCACCACCTTCGACGTGCAGACCAAGGTCGGCTCCGGCCCGTGGACGGCGTTCCGCACCGACACGACCCGGGCCAGGGCGGCGATCACGACGGCCCTGGGCGGGGACCGGCCGGTCAAGGTGCGGGCGCGCACCTCGCGCGACGGCCAGGACTCGGGCTGGTCCACGCCGGTGCGCCTGGTGTTCGGCTGACCAGGCCGGGTCCGTAGGTTGGGCCGCGTGATCGACCTGCGCTCGGACACCCTGACCCGGCCCACGGGGGCGATGCGCGCGGCGATGGCGCGAGCCGAGGTCGGCGACGACGTCTACGGCGAGGACCCGACCGTCCGCGAGCTCGAGGAGCGGGTCGCCGGGCTGCTGGGCCACGAGGCAGCGCTGTTCACGCCGACCGGGTCGATGGCCAACGTGCTCGCCGTCGGCTCGCTCGTCGCCCCGGGGCAGGAGGTGCTGTGCGAGTCCTCCGCACACATCGCCCGCGCCGAGCTCGGCGCGCACGCCGCGGTCGGCGGCCTGACCATGCGCACGTGGACCCACCCGCGCGGCCAGGTCGACCTGCCCGCGGTCCGGGCGATGTTCGCCCCGGACATGGGGCCGTTCTTCGTGCCCACGGCCGCGATCTCGGTGGAGAACACCCACAACTTCGCCGGGGGAGCGGTGCTGCCGCTGGAGGACCTCCGCGACCTGCGCGAGTTCGCCACCGGAGCCGGGACGGGGCTGCACCTCGACGGTGCCCGGATCTGGAACGCCCACGTCGCGACCGGGGTGCCGTTGTCCGACTACGGCGCGGTCGCCGACGTGCTCGCCGTCTGCCTGTCCAAGGGGCTCGGTGCGCCGGTGGGCTCGCTGATGGTCGGGTCCGCGGACGCGGTGGCGCACGCGCGGGTACGTCGCAAGCGGCTCGGCGGCGGCATGCGCCAGGTCGGCGTCCTGGCCGCGGCCGGCCTGCACGCCCTCGATCACCACGTGCAGCGCCTCGCCGACGACCACGTGCACGCGCGGCTCCTCGCGGAGGCCTGCGGCGTGGACCCGGAGACCGTGGACACCAACATCGTGGTGGTGCAGCGCGGCGACGCCGCGGCGTACGTCGCCGCCGCCGAGGCCGCGGGAGTGCGGGTCGCGGCCGTGGGCCCGACCACGGTCCGGCTGGTCACCCACCTCGACGTCAGCCGGGCCGACGCCGAGCGCGCGGCCGCGGTGCTGGCCGGACTCTGAACGGGCTCTGAACGGGCTCCGGGCTATCCGACCAGCACCACGTCGCTGATCGCGGTGAAGTTGCGGCCCGCGGGCCCGTCGCCCGGGTCGGTAGTCGCGACGATCTTGAGCACGACCTTGCGGGTCTCGATCGGCCCGACCCCGATCGTCTGCGGGTCACGTCCGTCCTCGAGGTCCTGCCGGACCACGTCGCCGACCCCGAAGTTCCAGGTGACCTGGGTGATCCGCCGGTGCCCGGCGTACCAGTCGAACGTCCTGCCCGCGTCGTCGGTGGCGGTCTTGGCGTAGCCGTTGACGAGCCCGACCTCGCTGATCCGGGTGCGCTCGGGGAACGTGAACACCAGCTTCAGCCCGCGACCGTCGCCGGCCACCCGCCACGCGGTCTCGGGCACCCCGTCCAGCATGTTGCTGGCGTCGTAGGACGTCGGGTTGCCGTCGACGTCCTGGGTCGCCGGTGCCGTCCGCGGCGCCTCGGCGGTCGCGTCCGCGGTGTGGTCGACCGGTTCCTGGGCGGCCGCGCCGGTGTCGCCTGCGGCCGGGGTGTCGCGATCGGGCTCGTCGTCGCCGCCGAGCGCCCTGCCGATCAGCCAGCCCCCGACCAGGAGGACGGCGAGCGCGAGCCCCACACCCACCACCCGGACAGCGCGGGGGCGGCGGTCGTCCCACTCCCAGTCGTCCTCGTCCCACTCGTCGTCGACCCAGTCCTCGTCACCGGCGTCGGGCACGTCGCCGGCGGCCGGCGCGGGTGCGGCCGGAGCCGGGGAGGGCGGCGGAGCGGCAGGCGCCGCCTGGGACGCAGGGGTGCCCACCTCGTCGGCGAACAGCGGGAACCGCGGCGGCGGTGGCGCCTCGCCGACGGCCGGCGGCAGCTTCGGGGCGGCGGGAGCGGGAGCGGCCCGGGCAGCGGGTACGGCGGGACGCGCCGGCCGCTCGGCGGTGTCGGTGCGCCAGCCGGGTTCGTCCTGGTCGGGCTCGACGGCGTCCTCGACCTGAGCGTCCACCGGACCGTCGACCGGACCGTCGACCGGACCGTCGACCGGACCGTCGACCGGACCGGGGATCGGGTCGGAGAGCGGGTCGGCGTGGCGGGCGGCGACCGGGTGGCCGCAGTTGGTGCAGAACCTGCCGAGGCCCAGGACGTGCCCACACTGCGTGCAGTGCCTCACCGCGCCCCCTCCCGGATCGGTGGCCGCCGGACGGTGGCCGCCGGTCAGCCTATTGCGGTGGGAGGCGGGTCGTCTCAGACGGTGAGGTGCTGGACCTCGCCCTCGACCCGTCGCCGGGGGGCGAGCTCGACGGTCAGCATCGCGGCGAGCACCATCAGGCCCCCGGCGACCATCCGGGTGGTGACGCCCTCGCCGCCCAGCAGCACCGCGAAGAACGCCGCGAACACCGGCTCGGTGCTCATGATGATCGCCGTCCGGGTCGGCGCCAGGTGGGCCTGCGCCCAGGTCTGGGCCAGCAGCGCCAGTGCCCCCGCGACCAGGGCCATGTAGACCACCGAGAGCCAGTCCCGCCCGGTGCTGGGGAGGACGACCCCGTCGGGTGCCGTCGCGACGAGGCAGACGACCGCGATCACGAGCAGCTGCACGACGGACATGCCGAGCGCCTCGCCGGGCGTCGACCAGGCCCCCAGGCCGACGATGTGCAGCGCGTAGATCAGGGCGGCCACCAGCGTGAGCGCCTCCCCGTAGCCGACCGACAGCCCGTCCAGCGTGAGCACACCCAGCCCGGCGGTGGCCAGCAGGACCGCCGCCCAGGTCGTCGCGGTGACCCGGGTGCGCAACAGGACCGCGGCGAACAGCGGCGTCGCGACGACGTACATGCCGGTGATGAAGCCCGAGACGCTGGCAGCGGTGTGGGCCAGGCCGGCGGTCTGCAGGATCTGGGCGACGCCGTAGAGCAGGCCGAGGATCAGGGCGTGCCGGCGCGACTCCCGGGAGAGCCGGCGCAGGGCTCCCGGTGCGACCGCCGCCATCACCACCCCGGCGACCAGGAACCGTACGGCGAGGAAGTCCAGCGTCGGCACCCGGTCGAGCAGGTCCTTGATCAGGAAGAACGTGCTGCCCCACGCGGCGGTGGTCCCGAGCAGCGCCGCGGTGGCGAGTGCGGAGGTACGGCGGGAGCCCACCCGGGGAGGGTGTCAGATCAGGTAGAGCGTGATCGTCGAACCCTTGGGGATCTCCGTGCCGGCCTCGGGGTCCATCGAGAACACGAAGCCGAGGCCGAGGTAGCCCGGCGCCTCCTCGGTGACCACCTGGAACCCGAGGTCGTTCAGCGTCTGGGTGGCGGAGTCCACCCCGGAGGCGACGACGTTGGGGACCTCGACCAGCTCGGGGCCCAGCGAGACCCGGAGGGCGACGGTGTCGCCCTTGAACAGGGTCCCCCCCTCGGGGTCCTGTGCGATCACCAGGCCGGCCGCGACGTCGTCGTCGTACTCGGCGGAGCGGTCCACCACGAGGCCGCGCCGCTCCAGGATGCGCTCGGCGGCGTCGGCGTCCTTCCCGACCCAGCTGCCGACCGGGATCGGGCGGCGGCCCTTGGAGACGATGAGGTCGACGATCGCGCCGGGGCGCAGGGTGGTCCCGGCCTTCGGGTCGGAGTTGAGGACGATCCCGGCGGGGACGGTCTCGGAGAACTGCTCGATCGCCTTGCCGAAGGCCATCTGCGTGTCCAGGATCCGGTCCTGCGCCTGGTCGACGGTGAGGCCCTTGAGCTTGGGCAGCTCGTAGGTCTCCTTGCCCAGCGACACGACGATGGCGACCTTCTCGCCGTCGAGCACGCGCTCGCCGGCGTCGGGGTCGGTGCTGATGACCCGGCCGCGCTTGACCGTGGACGAGTACATCGGCTCGCCCACCACGACCTCGAGGCCCGCCCCCTCCAGCCGCTCGGTCGCGTCGGCCTGCGTCAGCCCGATCACTCCGGGCGTCGTGGTGTAGCGCGCGAAGCCGAACCACCAGGCACTCACGCCCACGGCGGCCGCCACGAGCAGGGCCACGACGAGCAGGATCGGCCCTCGGCGGGAGCGGCGCGGCCGGGCCGGTCGCTCGCGGGGCGGACGGGGCTCGCGGGGCCGCGGCGACCGCTCCGGCGGCGGGGTCGGGGCCAGCCGGACCGGCGTCTGCTCGGGTGGGGCCGCCCCACGGTCGAGGGTCGCCGTGGGCTCGCGGCGCGGGTGGCGCAGCACCTCGGCAGTGTCGTGCGGGTCGGTCGGGACGAAGCTGGCCTCCGCGTCGGCGTAGGTCTCGGCCGGGACCCGGGGGAGCAGGTCGGCGACCAGGTCCGCGTCCTCGCGCACCCCGGCGTGGACCGCCTGGGTCACCCGCCGCACGTGCTGGAGCAGGACTCCCGCGTCGGCCGGTCGCTGCTCGCGGTCGCGCGCGGTGGCGCGGGCGACCAGTGCGTCGACGTACGCCGGCACGTCGGGCGCGACCGCGGACGGCGCGGGGACGTCCTCGTGGACGTGCTTGTAGGCCACCTGGATCGGCGTCTCGCCCTGGTGCGGCTTCCGGCCGGTCAGCAGCTCGTAGAGGATCACGCCGACCGAGTAGACGTCGGCGCGCGCGTCCGAGCGGCCCTCGACGACCAGCTCGGGGGCGATGTAGGAGACGGTGCCGATGAGCACGCCGGTGGCCGTGTGCTTGGTGTCGGCGCTGACCGCCTTGGCCAGCCCGAAGTCGGCGACCTTGACCCGGCCGTCGTCGGCGATCAGGACGTTCTCGGGCTTGACGTCGCGGTGCACGAAGCCGGCCCGGTGCGCGGCCGCGAGCGCCGAGACGACCGGCTCCAGCAGCGCCAGCGCCCGCGCCGGCGACATCGGCGCCTCCTTGCCGATGGTGTCGCGCAGGGTGTGCCCCGGGACCAGCTCCATCGCGAGGAAGACCGTGCCGTCGTCGTTGCCCTGGTCGTAGACCGCGACCACGTTGGGGTGCGACAGCCGGGCAGCGCTGCGGGCCTCGCTGACGAACCGGCCCGCGAACTCGTCGTCGTCGCCGAGCCCGGGGTGCATGACCTTGACCGCGACCGTGCGGTCCAGCCGCAGGTCCATCGCCTCGTAGACGGTCGCCATGCCGCCGCGGGCGATCCGGCCGCTGATCCGGTAGCGGCCGTCGAGGAGCCTTCCGACCAAGGGGTCGCTGCCGCCCGCGGGCTCGCCGCGTGGGGGGTCCGGGGCGTCACGCCGGTCGGACACGTCGACCTCCTGCGTCCGGACGGGGAAGGGCTCCGGACCCGCCCATGGTACGGATCCGGCGGCCGCACCCACGCTTCGACGCACCGGGAGGACGCGCGGCTCCCCGGGGGATCCGCGGCCGCCTCCAGGTGCGACGATTCCCCCATGACCGATCTCCCGCTGGCCGAGCACGACCTCGGCACCCTGGTGGAGGAGTGGCTGGACTGGTCGGAGGCGGGCCGCCGTCTCGGGGTGACCGAGGCCAAGGTCCGGACCATGATCCGCGACCACGAGCTGGCTGCCGCCGTACCCCGTCCCGGCGCCGGTCCGCAGGTGCCGGCGGGGTTCATCCAGGACGGCCTGCCCGTCAAGGGGCTCGCGGGCCTGCTGACCGTGCTCCACGACGGCGGCTACGACGACCGCGAGATCATCGCCTGGCTCCACCTCGACCTCGACCTGCCCGGCCGGCCGATCGACGCCCTGCGCGAGAACCGCGGCTCGGAGGTCAAGCGCCGGGCCCAGGCCATGGCGCTGTAAGGGCTGGTGATCCTGTGAGGTGGAACCGGCAGACGGTCCTGTGGGTGCTTGGCGGGTTCGCGCTGGTCGCGTTCGTGTCGCTGATGCTGGCGCTCGGGAGCGAGCCGCGGACCATCACCATCGGCGGGCACGACCCGGCCACCAGCACCGCCGCCGAGCCCTCGGGCATCGCGACGGTCGAGGTCGAGACCGGCGACCTCGACCCGGAGACGAGCCTGCCGTGGGTCCTCGAGGACGACCTGCCGGTCTTCGCCCAGGGCACGCTGGCGCTGATCGACCAGGGCGGACCGTTCCCCTTCGACCGGGACGGCGTGACCTTCGAGAACCGGGAGGGGATCCTGCCCGACCGGGAGACCGGCTACTACCGCGAGTACACCGTCCTGGAGCCGGGCTCGACCGACCGCGGGCCGCTGCGGATCGTGACGGGTGAGGGCGGCGAGTTCTTCTGGACCGAGGACCACTACGAGACCTTCGCGCGGATCCTGCGGAGGCCGGCGTGAGCGGGCTCGCCGGGGTCCTGGCCGGGCGTCATGCGTCCGGGCTCTATCTCTGGCACGCGGCGTACGACGCCGAGGAGGTGCGGCACACCGTCGAGCACGCCGGCTGGCAGTTCGGGTATGTCGACGGGTGGACCCACGCCGACAAGGTGGGCGTCCTCACGGCGGTGGGCGAGGCGCTCGGCTTCCCCGACTACTACCGGGGCCGGAGCCTGGACGCGCTGTGGGACTGCCTCACCGACCTCGCCGAGCCGGTGGTCCTGCTGTGGGACGGATGGAGCACCCTCGCCCGGGCGGACGAGGTGACCTTCGGCAAGGTCCGGCAGGTCCTCGAGGAGCGCGCCGCCCTGGCGCCGCCGTTCACGACGCTGCTGCGGGGGGACGGGCCCGCCGTCGACGTACCGTCCCTGGACTGACTCAGCCCGGATCGGTGGATCCAGGCTCAGGGTGCGGCCGGTGCCGACCCGCCCGCCACCTCGTAGCTCCAGACCTCGCTGTGTGTCGAGACCGGCCGCGGGGCCTCGCCCCCGGCGCGTTCCGCTGCCGAGCGGTGGCCCTCGGCGAACCCGGGGGAGGAGACCCACGCCTGGAACGCCGCCTCGTCGCGCCACCGGGTGACGACGAGCCACTGCTCGCGGTCGTCGGTCGGGCGGAGCAGCTCGAAGCCCTCGAACCCGTCGGCGTCGTCGACGGCACCGGCCCGGGCCGCGAAGCGGTGCGCGAGCTCG
>Ga0075370_10000959_pt1 | contig 11886 bp, 9 predicted proteins | sample EndMethybrTD3035_FD_71398 | JGI IMG/M metagenome (GOLD analysis project Ga0075370, IMG submission 71398) | Populus endosphere microbial communities from Tennessee, USA - Endosphere MetaG P. TD hybrid TD303-5 | ecosystem: Host-associated > Plants > Roots > Endosphere | place: USA: Tennessee... | reverse complement strand
TGCGCCTGCAGGCGCACGAGTTCAAGGTCCGCACCACGTACGGCGAGATCAAGGGTGCCAACCTGATGGATTGGCCATTGACGCTCGAAGAGTTGGCGCCCTACTACGCACGCGCCGAAGACAAGATGGGCGTGACACGCACCAACGGCATTCCGGGCCTGCCGGGCAACAACAACTTCAGGGTGATGAATGCCGGCGCGCGAAAGCTCGGCTACAAGGAAGTTCACACCGGCAACATGGCGATCAACAGCCAGCCGCGCGATGACCGCGGCCGCTGCATGCAGCTTGGCTTCTGCTTCCAGGGATGCAAGAGCGGCGCGAAGTGGAGCACGCTCTACACCGAGCTGCCGAAGGCGGAGAAGACCGGCAACATGGATCTGCGCCCCGAGAGCCACGTGTCGCGCATCGAGCATGACGAAAAGGGCAAGGTCACGGGCGTCGTCTACTTCGACAAGGACGGCAGGGAACAGCGCCAGAAGGCGCGCGTCGTGTGCGTCGCCGGGAATTCGATCGAGACGCCGCGGCTGTTGCTGCTGAGCGCGTCGAACATGTTCAAGGACGGGCTGGCCAATTCCTCCGGCCAGGTCGGCCGCAACTACATGCGGCACATGACCGGCTCGGTCTACGCCATGTTCAAGAACCCGGTGCACATGTACCGTGGCACGACGATGGCCGGCATCATTCGCGATGAGGCGGTGCACGACACCAAGCGCGGCTTCGCGGGCGGTTACGAGATGGAGACCCTGTCGCTCGGCGTGCCGTTCATGGCGGCGTTCCTGAACCCGGGCGCCTGGGGATCGGACTTCACCGAGTACATGGACAACTACACACACTTGGCCGGCATGTGGCTGGTCGGCGAAGACATGCCGCGTGAGACCAACCGTGTGACGCTGAATACCAGCGTCAAGGACAAGTGGGGCAACGCGGTGCCGAATGTGCACTTCGACGATCATGACAACGACATCGCGATGCGAGAACATGCCTTCCGGCAGGGGCAGCGGGTGTACGAGGCAGCGGGTGCAATCAAGAGCTTCAGGACACCGCCCTATCCTTCGACCCACAACCTCGGCACATGCCGGATGGGCGCCTCCGCGAAGGACAGCGTCTGCAATGCCTATGGCCAGACCCACGACGTGAGCAACCTCTTCATCTCGGACGGCAGCCAATTCACCAGCGGCGGCGCAGAGAATCCGACGCTGACGATCGTGACGCTGGCGATCCGCCAGGCCGACTACATTGCCAAGCAGATGACCGCGCGCGCGATCTGAGCGCCGGGCACGCAGCGCGGCTGCACACAAACAGGAGACGACATGTGCGAATTCTTCGTCAAGGCCGACCCGATCAAGTACGAGCAGCGTTCGCGAAGCGTACGCATCCACGGCGTGCTGACGAGCCTGCGGCTGGAGAACATGGTGTGGGACATCCTGGCCGAGATGGCCGAGCAGGAAGGTCGCACCACCAATGCGCTCATTTCCCTGTTCCACGACGAGATCCTTGCGCATCGCGGCGAGGTTCCCAACTTCGCGTCATTCCTGCGCGTGACCTGCATGCGCTACCTGCGACGCGCGGCGGACGCGGCGGCGAACGAGGCACCCGCGCCACCGCGGCTGGCCGTCGTGCCGGCCGCGGTTCATCGCTGACCCTGACGCTTCACCGTTCGATTCCCCATGACCTTCAGTACCGAACACCATCCAGGCGTCTGCGCCGAACCCGCGGCGGCCACGCAGGCCTTCGTGTTCAACCACTCGATGCTGCGCGTCAAGGATCCCGCCGTCGCGCTCGACTTCTACACGCGTGTCATGGGACTGCGTGTGCTGCGCAAGCTCGACTTCGCCGAGATGAAGTTCTCGCTCTACTTCTTGGCCCACGTGCTCGCTGTCAACGACATACCGGACGACGCCGGCGAACGCATGGCGTGGACCTTCGCGCAGCGCGGAATCCTTGAACTGACGCACAACTGGGGAACCGAATCCGACCCGGGGTTCAAGTACCACGACGGCAATGCCCAACCGCAGGGCTTCGGCCACATCTGCTTTTCGGTGTCGGACCTCGACGCAGCCGTCGCCTGGTTTGACCAGCACGAGGTGCCGTACGTCAAACGCCCCGATCAGGGCAGGATGAAAGACGTGGCCTTCATCAAGGATCCGGACGGCTACTGGATCGAGATCGTCGAACCGGCCAGGCTCAAGGATCTAGGGAGTTGAAGCAGGCGATCATCCTGCTCAAGCGTACGGGCAACCGGTTCGGGACGTATCCAGTGGGCTTGACCGCCTCGAGCACCTTCTCGAGAACTTCCGCCAACACCCGGGCTGGCTTGCTCAGCGCTCGAGAAGCCGTGACCGGCGCGACATCTGCCAGGCGCGCAACGTACCGCGACGGGGTGCGTGACTCCCACGGTGCCGGGAAACAGGCTCTCTTTATCGATCATGTCCTGCAGCCACAGCAGCGCGATTCGTCCGTCGATCTTCACCTGCCAGAGGGTCAACCCCATCCGTATACGATGGCTCGTCGGCTACGCGCGCCGCTTCTAGAAGGGCGCCCGGGCATCGCCAGCCCGACGACTCACGTCGGTGACCATGCCAGATGCATCAACGCAGCGGGTCGAACACCTGGTTCTTCGTGACCGAAAAACACAATGGCGGGGCGATTTGCGCGTGATAGACCTGGAGGGTGCCAGCGGCGGTCAACTCTCCATCGATGATTGTCTTGAAGGCAGGGATCGCCTCTATGTCGACCGCGGTAGTGCGTGCACCACGACCAGCGAAGGCCACCTGAGCGAGCAGCATGTTCTTGACTGGCACGATGGTGTCGCGGCTACCGTGGCACATTGTCAACGGAGCACGCGGTGTCCAACCTGTCATGTCGTTCTGCGCCAGACGTCGGCGCACGGGTGAATTTGGATCGCCCTTGATGGCTGCGGCGTAGGCGTCGGTGAGCAACGCACCGGTGCCGACGACGGCCAGTGGAAGCTGTCCCGTGGTGAGGATCTGCGGGAGGTCGACGGTTCCTGGGATCAACGACTCTACGGTGGCAGACCAGGGCGACCGAAACGCCTCCGAAGGCGAGGCGTAGAGATCACCGTAGTTCTTTTGCAGCGAGGTGATGCCGTAGGCGAACAGGATGGTCGCAAAGTCCGTGGGAACATCGATCGCATCGGCGAAGGTCGTGCTCAGGGAATAGAAGCCGGCCATCGGCGCGGTCGCCGTGACGCTGAACTCGGCCGCGTGGTCCCGTTCGATTGCACGCTGGGTTGCCATCGTCGAATGACCACCCTGCGAGTAGCCCGTCAAGAACAGCTTGTTGCTCGTCGGAACGGCGTTGTCGCTCAGAAACCGCTTGCCTGCTCGCAGCGCGTCGGCGCTCGTGTCACCCATGCTCTGTGCGTCCAGGTACGGGTGATAGGTCAGTGAGGTGTCGCCGTATCCGAGATAGTCGGGCATCACGACGGCGTAGCCCTGCGAGGCGAAATATGCCATCACGAGGAAGGTCTCGAGGTTCGCGGGATCTGACATGGTGAACGACTTCAGCAACTGCGTGCCATGGTGGTACACGACGATGGGGTACGGCCCGTTGCAGTGGGACGGCACCAGCAACCCCATGCTGGCGCGTGCAGTCGCGCCTTTCGGGTCGATGGTCTGGTACGTGACCTTGTGCAGCGTAACGTCGCACTGCGAGGCGCTCCCGATCAAGGCCGCCATGCCGGGCGCTGCCGCCACGGCCGCGTCGACATCACTGCGGGTGAAGGCGGCGGTACGCGCGCTCGACAGGATGTTGCCGCGATCGTCGGAGTCGCTGCCTCCGCACGCGGTCAGGAGCGTGGCCATGATCACGGCCACCCAAGCGCAGATCCTCATCGCACGTCTCCATTTGTTGATGAGGGCGATGCTGCGGGTCGCCGGGACGAGCGGCTACCGAGATCAGGCGTTGGAACAGCCGAGAAGTGGCAGTCGCGTACGCGCCTTCAAATGCGGGATCCACGTGTCGTACTGGGAGTGACACCGTGCCGTTTGCGATAGTGGCGTGCAAAGTCACCAGGATTCCAGAAGCCCCAGCGGGCGGCGATGTCAGTGACGCTCTCCGTGCCGCAAAGCAGATCCAGCCGCGCCCGATCCAGCCTCAAGTCGCGGAGGTATCGCATCGGCGACAGGGCGAACTCACGCGCGAACGCGGTCGACAGCCAGCGCACGCTGGTACCCATGTCCTGGGCCAGCTGGCTCAGGGTCAGGCCCTTGGCTACGTTCTCATGAATATGGTCGCGCACCCTCCGGGCTAGGGCGGTCGATGTTGACAAGGCGCCAGCGCTAGGCTCGATGGTCTCCAAGTCGACGAGCGCCGTCACAACCTCGCACAGTGCAAGCTCTTCGTGCAGTTGTGCATAGCGGCCCGGTGAGCGCTCCAGCCATTGCCCGCACGATTGGAGGCGCTGGATGACTTCATCCAGGCGCTTACCGGTGTCCGGGTGCTCCAGGACGCCCGCGCGTATGCACAGGGGCTCGGGGCGTCCGATGAGCAGGTGGTGCGCACCTGCGAGCGCATTCACTGGGAGTGCGAGCGTCATCACCTGGGCGTCGGCATCGAAAGACAACGGGTTGTCTCCGTCGGGTGCATAGGCGAACCACTGACCTGGCGTGACTCGCAAACGATGCGCGCGTCCGACCAGAACCGTCCCAGACATGACCTTTGAGATGGCCCAATGCTGGCGTGCCGCGGTGACCTCTACGGCCGCTTGCCGGCCGTAGGTGATGGTGCTCATCGACAGTTGCTGGAAGGCCTGGTGTCGAAGATTGAATGAGCCCTGCGCGGCACCGGTCGCGCGCATCCGGTGGGAACCGAGGAGCGGTGCGACAGCCGCCTCGAAAGCGTCGGCACTCCTTGCATCGATGCTGCGGCTGAACATGGCGACATCAACCGAAGGTGACCACGACGCCAAGCAAGGCGGAACCTTGATCAAGGGCCAGACCTTCGGCAAACGGGCCGAGCGACCGGGAGATGAACTTGAACACGTTGCACTTCCTGAAGGGCAGTGCAGCAATTCTCCGCACAATGGTCGCTCGGCGGTCTGCGGAGAACCCGAACAACCTGACGCCTCTGCGACCACTCTTGGCAGCCATGCTCCACTCGTGCGGCATGTCGTCATCTAAGCACGTAAGCACGTGAGTCTTCGACGAACCCGAAACACGCGAAGCCTTGCCATTCGGCCCCTGATCGTGCGGTCGTGCGATAAGCACAGGTTCAGCTCGAATTCGTCTTTCCCATCTGCCGGGAGAATAGTTTCTATTGCCCCCGATTGCCTAGATTGAGGTAGCGCGTGCCCATAGACTGGCTGCCAACGTTGCAAGAGAAAAATTCATGAACGTACCGGCCCACGGAGCAGCGCTCGCGTCCAATCTTCGACTGCCAGGGTGACGATGGCAGACTTTGTTCTGGTCCATGGCGCGTGGCATGGCGGCTGGTGCTGGCGCGACGTAGTGAGCGCGCTTGCCGCTCAAGGCCATCGCGCGCACGCGATCACACTCACCGGTCTAGGTGATCGCGCGCACCTGATGTCCTCATCGATCACGCTCGAGGTCCATATCAACGATGTGGCCAACCTGATCGAGGCCGAGGAACTGGACGACGCCGTGCTTGCGGTGCATTCGTACGCCGGCATGCTAGGCACCGCGGTGGCAGACCGCATGCCGCAGAGGTTGAAGCACATCGTGTATGTCGATGCCATGCTGCCAAAGCCGGGCGAAAGCTGGAGCAGCACGCACGCCGGCGAAACCCGCGAGGCGCGGGTCGCGGCCGCCGAAGCGTCCGACGACTTCAGCTTTCCGCCGCCCGATCCCTCTGTGTTCGGCCTGCAGGGGGCGCAGCGCGACTGGGTCGGGCGGCGCCAGACGCGTCATCCGGGCCACACCTACCTCGCGCCGCTTGCATTCGACCCGCAGCGAGTCGCATCGATTCCCCGGACGTTCGTCGACTGCCGACAGCCGCCGCTGGCGACCATCGACGTCAGCCGCCAGCGCGCGCGGGACGCGCGCTTCTGGGACGGGGCATGGAAAAAAGGCGGCGGCGTGCGCGTGCTGGAGCTCCAGACTGGTCACGATGCCATGGTCTCTGCGCCCCAGGATCTCACGCGCATCCTGCTCGCCGCGGCCGCCTAGCGATCGCCTGTGGCATCTGCCGAAGAACTGGAAATCGGCCAACGCTTCCATGAAGACTTTGACTGGGTCGTACCTCAAGCAGTTCAATGCGGACGGTATTGCGAAGTGAGGCAATGCCACTGCACTCCGAGCCGTCGTCACTTTCTCAGTGCGCTCCTGGCGACCGGCGCGTCAGGGCTCTCGGCGTGCGCAGGCAGCGCACGCACCTTGAAGCCCAGCGCACGCGTGGATACCCACCGCCACTTCTTCACGCGACGTCAGAACGAGATCGCCGAGAAGACCGGCGAAGCAAACGGCTTGACGCGCAGCTGGTCGGTCACGCGTACGCTCGACGACATGGACAGTGCGGGAATCGCCACCTCGATCCTCTCGTCTGCTACCTTCTACACGGGGGGACTGTCGCCGGCAGAAGCACGCGCAGCCAGCCGCGACGCCAACGAGGGCGGCGCCAGGCTCCGGAGTGACCACCCTGGGCGCTTTGGATTGTTCGCCTCGTTGCCCTTGCAGGACACGGAGGGCGCCCTGCGCGAGATCGAATACGCCCTGGATGTCCTGCACGCCGACGGCATCTTCCTGCACACCAACTACGGCGACAAGTGGCTGGGGCACGCCCAGTACGCACCGGTGATGGACGAGCTCAATCGGCGCAAGGCGATTCTCTACACGCATCCGCGCAGCGCGAACTGTTGCGTGAACCTGCAGCCCGGCGTTTCCGATACCGTAATCGAGTACGGCGCGGACACCACGCGAACCATCGTGGACATAGTCTTTTCCGGCACGGCTGCGCGCTGCCCCGATTTGCGCTTCATCTTCTCCCACGCAGGCGGCGCGATGCCCTTCCTGTCCGAACGCCTGCTCAGGATGCCGATCACCGATCCAAGACTCGCCCCACGTGTGCCACGCGGCGTGATGACAGAACTGCGGCGCTTCTATTACGACACGGCGTGGGCGGCGCATCCGATGGCGATCTCGTCGCTCACGCGCTTGGTTGATATCTCTCAGATTCTCCTCGGGTCCGATCATCCGTACCGTACCGGAGAAGACAACGTCGCGGGATTGGCCCGCTGCGGATTGACGCCTGTCGAGCTGGCCGCGATCGAGCGGGAGAACGCGGTTCGCCTGATGCCGCGGCTGAATGAGATTCGCACCCAGCGGCAGCTCGACGCACGCTTGAAGACCGCTTGATGCAATCCCCCTCGCCTTCGACGCGACGTCGTCTACGAAGTGATGAGGCTCAACACGGGGCGCTCGCGCAAGAGTCCGTCCTGGCTTACCGACGTGCCGATCCTGGCGCGGCTCTCAGGTCGGATTCACGCAGTACCGAGCACCCCTGCCCGTGTTTCCGGCAAACCACCCGTGACGGTCGCTTCCCGCTCGACGAGTTCTCCCTCCTACGTCCCATTGACGCCGTTGCACACAACGAACGCGCCGTGGAGGCTGCGGCCTATGGGGCATTCCTGGACGGCGGCCAGATTTGCATGTCGACGCATTGCATCGTGGTCGTCGAGGAATTTGCGGACACATTCGCCCGAAGGCTGGCAGACAAGACACGAAGTCTCAGCCAGCCGTCCGCAGCGCGACCCGCCCCACGCTTCGACTGCTTGATCAGCTCGAACGCGGCGGACAACGTCTCTTCGCTGGTCAGCGACGCGGTCGATAAGGGGGCGCGCCTGCTGACCGGGGTGCAACAGAACGGAGCGCGATTCGCCCCGGTCGTGCTCGATGGCGTCAAGCCGTGCATGCGGGTGTACGACGAAGAGTCGTTCTGGCCCATTGCGTCCATTGTCCGCGTGCGTGACGCCGACGAGGCCGTGCGGGTCGCCAACGATACCGACTATGGGTTCGTCGCGTCGGCGGGCGAGCCGCAATCGCGGAGTTCACGGATATTCGGTCGCTCACAGTCCAGACCCAACGGACGGAATGCGAACTGTGAGTGCGTTGCGCGTCAGGTTCCAACCAATTCATGGAGACTCTTTCATGAAGCCGTCCCCTTCCCGTCGCCTGCTCCTTCAATCCATCGGCTCCGCGCTCCTGGGAGGGACTGCGCTCCACGCAGGAGCACAACGACCCGGTGTACTGAAGTTGATCGTTGGGACGGCAGCCGGGGGTGCTCTCGATCAGGTTGCGCGCTTGCTCTCGCGCAGCATCAACGGCTTCGACGCAGTCGTCGTCGAGAACCGGGTGGGCGCCAGCGGCCGCATTGCGATGGACGTCGTCGCGCGCGCTCGCCCCGACGGCCGCACGCTGCTGGTCTCTCCCGACTTCTGCTTCACGGTATCACCCCACGTCTACCGAAAGCTGACTCCCAATCCCGACGAGCTGCTGCCGGTGGCCAGATGCGTCACGTCCGAATACGCGCTTTGCGTTGGACCGGCAGTGCCGGCTCAAGTGGATACCGTTGCGGAATTCTTCGGCTGGTGCAGGCGGAACCCCGCGCTCGCGGTTTTTGGTTCCCCGTCGCCGGGATCGACGGCACACTTTGTCGGGTTGGAGCTTGCCCGCATGGCGAACGTAAATCTCGTCCATGTCCCATACAGGGGTGGCGCTCCGGCCTTGCAGGATCTTCTGGCCGGTCAGCTCTCGGCGACCGTTAGCCCTGTGCCAGAAATCCTGCCCCACTTGAAGGCGAGCAAGGTGCGTGTTCTCGCGACCTCCGGGACAAAGCGATCCATCCCTGCCGTGCCCACTTTCGCCGAGGCGGGCTTTCCTGAGCACGCCATCCAGAGCTGGATCGGAATCTTTGCCCCGCCAGCCACACCTGTATCGACGCTAACGTCATTCGAGGCTGCGATCGGAGAGGCGCTCAAGTCCGCTCCGGTCGCGGAGGGGCTGACCGACATCGGTTTCAACGTCTCGTTCGCCCCGCGGCAGCGATTGGCAGCACTCGTGCAGGAGGATCGAAAGCGTTGGGGGCCCATCGTGAAGGCGTCCGGGTTCACCATCGAAGAATAGGACGCTCGCCCAACGGACGAGGGCTGCGCACGGCCAGTGCAATGCCGCGCGTCACGACTGCCTTGCAGCACCCTCGGTCGCCGGGCAGGGCACGCATGCTTCTGCGCTCGGCGGCCAAGAGGGTCCCAGGCGTTGAGCTTTTCGAGGGGAGGCGAGCGCTCGCCGACCGAACCGACCGGGAGCGGTACCTTGGCGCCGATCAACTGCTTTGATGCAGGTGCCCAGCCCTGGTCGACCTTGGCGGCTGTCCGGTGCCCGCATCGCCAAGCAGTTGCGCATCGCGCAATCTGGCTATGTCACGCGTCGGCGGGGCCCCGAACTGCCGACCGTACTCGCGGCTGAACTGTGACGGGCTCTCGTAGCCGACGCGATAGGCTGCTGCCGCTGCATCGAGATTCTCGGCCAGCATCAGTCGGCGGGCCTCGATCAGGCGCAGTCGCTTTTGATACTGCAGCGGGCTCATCGACGTCAGCGCCCTGAAGTGCTGATGGAAAGTCGTTCCGCTCATGCGAGCGTCGCGCGCCAGGTCTTCGATACGAAGTTCCTCGGCGTAGCGCGTCTTCAGGTGGTCGATCGCGCGTGCGATTCGATGACCTTGGGCTCCGACCGTTGCGATCTGCCGCAACCGTGCGCCCCATTGGCCGACGAGCAGCCGGTAGAAGATCTCGCGTCGGACCAAAGGCGCAAGGGACGGTATGTCGTCGGGTTCATCGAGCAGGTCGAGAAGGCGGCGAAAGGCGTCCAGCAGCGGCATTGTCACCACGCCGGAAGCGATAGCCCCTTCTGAGCCGGCTCTTTGAGGATCCGCCGGCACTTCGAGCAGGAGTCCGGCGATCTCGCGAAGGTCGAGCGGCAGCACCAGCGAGAGATAGGGTCGCTGCGGACTTGCTTCGAGAATCGTCATCGAGGTGGGGACGTCGAGCGTGCACACCAGGTAGTGTCGCGCGTCGAAGGAGAACGTCTCGTCACCCACCACGAGACGCTTGCTGCCTTGCAGGATGACTGCAACGCATGCCTCGTAGACGCCGGAAACGGTACTGTTCAACACGTCGCTGCGATAGAGCGTCAGACCCAGCGAGTGGGACAGCCGATGTGGGCCGTCTGTGGGCGCCAACCGTTGCGCGCGTCCGGCCAGTTCAGCTCTCAGCGTCGACAGGCCGCGCGGTTCATCGGAGGGAGGATTCGAGCGGGAAACAGGCACAGCAGCTCCAACGGGAATGAGCTGCGATGCTAAGTCCAAAAGCCCGGAATCTTCCGGCTTGGCGTTGGATTAGGCAAGCAAACCGTCGTTTCGGGCTACCGCTATCACTCCGATCGGCTCGACACTGACCGCCTTGAGAAAGCAACCGCTGCCGAGCGCCCAGCCGCTCGGCGATTGCTCAAGGTTTTCAGCAACAAACTTATCAGTCCAGATGAAAGCAATCCGTTTCCACGCCTACAAGGAGGCGCCTGTGATCGAGGATGCGCCCGTCCCTCAGATTGCACCCAATCAGGTCTTGGTGCGGGTCCAGGCGGCGGCGCTCAATCCGCTCGACGCACTCCTGGTCTCCGGCCTCGGAGCCAAGTTCTTCTCGCTCACCTTCCCCCATACGATCGCCAGCGACTTCGCGGGCGTGGTGGAGCGTGTCGGCAGTTCGGTCACCCAATGGAAGGCCGGTGATGCCGTCATCGCTTGGGCCGACCCGGCTGCGGGGGGAGGCTTGGCTGAGTTCGCGGCAGTACCAGCCAAGGCATGCGTGGCATTGCCGCCCAACCTGTCGGCGGCCGAAGGCGCCGGAATTCCGACGGCGGGCAGCACCGCGTGGCATGCATTGTTCTCGGCGGCTCGCCTGCAGGCCGATGAGACCGTGCTGATCCACGCCGCGGCTGGTGGCGTCGGTAGCTTCGCCGTCCAGTTCGCAGCCAAGGCAGGCGCTCGCGTGATCGCAACCGCTTCGGGCGACGGCGTGGAACTGGTGCGCAGCTTGGGCGCGAACCAAGTGATCGACTACAAGGCGCAGGACTTCAAGACCGCGGTTTCCAACGTCGACGTGGTGTTGGACCTCGTCGGCGGTGACACACAGGCGGGTTCGTACGATGTGATGCGCAAGGGCGGCCGCCTCGTGAGCACTGCGCTGCCGCCCGACACCGCGGTCGCAGAGGCCCGCGGCGTTTCCGCCAGCATGTTCTACGCCAAGCCCTTTGCCGATCGCCTGGCTTCGGTCGTCGAGGCGATCCATGCACAGGGTGTGCGCGTCGTCATCGACCGGACCGTTCCCTTCGCCGCGTTCAACGAGGCATGGGCACGACTGACCTCCCGTAGAGCGCGCGGCAAAATCGTGATTGCCCCCGTGTAGACGTCGGATCCAACGATGGAATCCTCAAAGAATCTAGTCGGTACCCTCGGGAGCCGTCTCGTCAGCCGCCTCGGTTACGGCGCGATGCAATTGGCGGGGCCCGGCGTGTTTGGTCCTCCAAAGGACCGCAACGCAGCGCTCGCCGTACTGCGCGCGGCCGTCGATGGCGGCGTGAACCACATCGATACGAGCGACTTCTACGGGCCGCACGTCACCAACGAGCTGATTCGTGCAGCCTTGCACCCGTACCCGGACGGGCTCGTCATCGTTACCAAGATCGGAGTCCTTCGCGGCGCGGATGGGTCATGGCGGAGCGCGACGTCGCGCGAGCAACTGACGCAGGCAGTGCACGACAACTTGCGCAACCTCGGTGTCGACGTGCTCGAGGTGGTGAACCTGCGAAGCATGTTGGGCACCAATGCGCCGGCCGGAGGCAGTCTCGAAGAGCCGCT
>Ga0075370_10000958_pt1 | contig 11889 bp, 8 predicted proteins | sample EndMethybrTD3035_FD_71398 | JGI IMG/M metagenome (GOLD analysis project Ga0075370, IMG submission 71398) | Populus endosphere microbial communities from Tennessee, USA - Endosphere MetaG P. TD hybrid TD303-5 | ecosystem: Host-associated > Plants > Roots > Endosphere | place: USA: Tennessee... | reverse complement strand
AGGCTTGCAGGCGGCTGGCCTGCAAGCCTTTCGAGGTTGGTGGCGCTTCAGGGATTCGAACCCCGGACCTGCGGATTATGATTCCGTCGCTCTAACCGACTGAGCTAAAGCGCCTGAGCCCATAATTATAACGTTGCGCGGCCTGTCTTCGCGTCCCCTTGTGTTCGCACGTCGCTGCGGGCCTGTCTGCTCACCGATGTTCAGCTTCTTCAAGAAAAAACCGTCGGCGGACGCGCCGGCGCCGGAACCCCTCAAATCCGCGCCGGAACAGCGCAGCTGGCTCGACCGGCTGCGCGGTGTCAACGCCGACGAGGCCCCGCCCGAGGCGCCTGCTTCGGCCGGTGACGCGCCGAGTACCCCCGCCGACGTGTTGGTCGAACCGCCGATCGAGGTGCTCGGGCCCGCCGCAGAGCGCCGCAGCTGGGTCGAACGCTTGCGCGGCGGCCTGCGCAAGACGGGGTCGAGCATCACTCAGGTGTTCACCGGCACGAAGATCGACGAGGCGCTGTATGAAGAGCTCGAAGCTGCACTGCTGATGGCAGATGCCGGCGTCAAGGCCACCGAGTTTCTGCTGACAGACCTGAAGCGCCGCGTCAAGGAGGCGAAGGCGGCCGACCCGGCGGCCGTGAAGGCACTGCTTGCCGATTCGATCGCCGAATTGCTCGCGCCGCTCGAACGGCCGCTGGAGGTCGGCAAACACTCGCCGACCGTGATGATGGTTGTCGGCGTGAACGGCGCCGGCAAGACGACAACCATCGGCAAGCTGACACGCCACCTCGCCGACGCGCGCCAGAAGGTGCTGCTCGCGGCGGCCGACACGTTCCGCGCAGCGGCGCGCGAGCAGCTGGCCGTCTGGGCTGATCGAGGCTCGAGTGCCGCCGCGCGGGTCGAGATCGTCAGCCAGCAGGATGGCGATCCGGCTGCCGTGACCTTCGACGCGGTCGTCGCCGGCAAGGCGCGCGGCTGCGACGTCGTGATCGCCGACACCGCCGGCCGCCTGACGACACAGGCCCATCTGATGGAGGAGCTGAAGAAGATCCGCCGCGTGATCGGCAAGGCGCAGGATGGCGCGCCGCACGAGGTGCTGCTGGTCGTCGACGGCAACACCGGGCAGAACGCGCTCGCGCAGGTGCAGCAGTTCGACGCCGCGCTGCAGCTCACCGGGCTGATCGTGACCAAGCTCGACGGCACCGCGAAGGGCGGCGTGCTGGCTGCGATTTCGTTGTGGGGCCGCGAGCGTGCGCGCGATGGCGGCACCCCGGTGCCGGTCTACTTCATCGGCGTCGGCGAGAAGCTCGAAGACCTGCAGACCTTCAGCGCGCGCGAGTTCGCGCAGGCGCTGCTCGGCTGACGCGATTCAGCGTTTCGGCTTGGCCGGCGGCTGCGGCAGCGGCGTGGGGCCGGAATCGAGGTCGTCGAACCAGGTCGAGGGCGGAGCCTCGATGTGTTCGTCCTGCGTCGAATCGCGGTCCGTTTCGTCGAAGGGATTGCGCACCGTGCCCGGCCGCGCCGCCGTCGACAAGGTCGGCACGACCGAGGTGCCGCGCACGGCGGGCGGCTCGGCGGGCGCCCGCGTCGCGTCGGCGGGGGCGGGCGTCGTGGCCGGGGTCGGCGGCGGAGGCAGGATCGCGGCCCGCGCGGCGTCGGGCGTCGGCAGGTTGGTCTCCGACCAGACGAGCAGCGGAATCCCTGCGGCCTTGAGCGTGCGCTGGATGCGCTTGAACCGCTTTCGAGCGCGCTCGTTCATGTCATTCGCTGTCGGCTGCAGTTCGATCACCGCCACCACGTGCGAGCTCATGTCGCAGACGACGAAGTCGACCGATTGGTAACCGAGGCGGCGCAACCACTCGGCGTACGAGTGGCGTTTGGGCACCTTGAGGAAGCGTGACAGCGGTACCTGCGAGAGCACCACATGGTCGGGCAGTGCGCGCACCAGCGTCGAATGCAGCGCGCGCTCCTGCGATGTGAGCACGCGGGTGGCCTGGGGCGGCCATGCCGCGATCGTGTCGAGCCGATCGACATCGTCTTCGGTCGCCTTCTTGCTGCCGCCGCCGCGCTGGCGCAGCCCCCACCAAACGAGCAGCACCACCAGCAGCAGGGCCAGCGCAATCAGCAAAGGATTCATCGAAGAAATCGGTGTGCGGAGTCGGGAAAGGGCCGGAGTTGAACAGAAGGCATGTCGCGGTGCAATGAAAGATGCAACGAAGCAACGCTCATCGCATGCCGGGGAAACCCTTCATGCCGCCGAGGCGCTTCATCATCTTCATCATGCCGCCCCCCTTCATCTTCTTCATCATGTCGCGCATCTGCTCGTACTGGTTCAGCAGCCGGTTCACGTCCTGAACCTGCACGCCGGCGCCCATCGCAATGCGGCGCTTGCGCGTGGCCTTCAGCAGCTCCGGCTTGCGGCGCTCCAGCGGCGTCATCGAGCAGATGATGCCTTCCATGCGGCGCATGTCGCGCTCGGCGCGATCCATATCGGCCTGGCCGACATTCGCCGCCTTGCCACCCATCATCTGCGTCGGCAGCTTGTCCATCAGGCCCGACAGCCCGCCCATCTTCTTCATCTGCGACAGCTGCGAGAGGAAGTCGTTCAGGTCGAAACCGTCGCCCGACTTGACCTTCTCGACCAGCTTCTGCGCGGCCGCGATGTCCACGCCCTTCTGGACCTCTTCGACCAGGCCGACGATGTCGCCCATGCCGAGCACGCGGCCGGCGTGGCGCTGCGCATCGAACACTTCCAGGCCGTCGATCTTTTCACTGATACCGGCGAACTTGATCGGCGCGCCGGTGATCTGGCGAACCGACAGCGCGGCGCCGCCGCGCGAGTCGCCGTCGGTCTTGGTCAGCACGATGCCGGTCAGCGGCAGCGCTTCCTTGAAGGCCTTCGCGGTGTTGATCGCGTCCTGGCCTTGCATCGCGTCGACGACGAACAGCGTCTCGATCGGCTTGAGCGCTGCATGCAGCTCGCGGATCTCCTTCATCAGCGCTTCGTCGATCGCGAGCCGGCCGGCGGTATCGACCAGCAGCACGTCGAAGTAGTGGCGCTTCGCGTGATCGAGCGCCGACTGGGCGATCGCGAGCGGCGCGTCGCCGGCATGCGATGCGAACCATTCGGCGCCGGCCTGTTTCGTGACAACCTTCAGCTGCTCGATCGCGGCCGGACGGTACACGTCGGCCGAGACCGTCAGGACCTTCTTCTTGCGTTTCTCGATCAGGTGCTTCGCGAGCTTGGCGGTCGTCGTCGTCTTGCCGGCGCCTTGCAGGCCGGCCATCAGGATCACTGCCGGCGGCTGCGTGGCGAGGTTGATGTCGGCGACGCCTGCGATCTCGTTGCCTGCCATCGTCGCAACGAGCTCGCGGTGCACGATGCCCACCAGGGCCTGGCCGGGCGTGAGCGAGCCCACGACCTCGGCGCCGAGCGATTTTTCCTTCACGCGGGCGATGAAGTCGCGCACGACGGGCAGCGCGACGTCGGCCTCGAGCAACGCCATCCGCACTTCGCGCAGCATGTCCTGCACGTTGTCTTCGGTGATGCGGGCCTGGCCGCGCATCGTCTTGACGAGCCGGCTCAGCCGGTCGGTGAGAGCAGAAGCCATGGAGAGCGCGTGCCACGAAGGCGCGGCACGCGAAAGTACACTGTGAGAATGATTCTATCGTTCAGCCCCACGAACGACCACGCTGGCGCGGCGGGCCTCGCGCTCGCGACGTCCAGCGTCGTGGCGCTCGTCGCCTATGCCGTCGCGGCCCTGCCCGGCGAACGGCTGGCCACCCGCTTTGCGCTGCTTCTGGGTTGGGCTGCACACGTGCTCGCGATCGTCGTCGACGTGGCCGGCATCGGCAGCCCGTTGGTCGGGGCGCGCTTCGGCTTTGCGCCGGCGCTGTCGATGACGATCTGGCTCGTGCTCGCGGTCTACGTCGTCGAAAGCCGGCTCGTTCCGCTGCCCGGCGTGCGGCGCGTACTCGCCCTGCTCGGCATCATGGTCGTCGCGCTTGCCTGGCTGTTTCCGGGCGAACTGCGGCCGCAGGCGCCATCGCCGTGGGCGCCGCTGCACTGGGCGCTCGGGCTCGCCTCGTACGGCTTGTTCGGCGCCGCAGTGCTGCATGCTGTGATGCTGAATCGGGCCGAGCGGCAAATGCGCTCGACGGCGGCCGCGAGTGTGGGCGCCGCCGCCGGCATGCCGTTGCTGCGCCTCGAGCGGATGACCTTCCGCTTCGTCGTGGCCGGCTTCGTGCTGCTGTCGGCGGCGCTGCTGCTTGGCGCCTGGTATGCCAACCCGTGGCGCTGGGATCACAAGACCGTGTTTTCGATGCTCGGCTGGCTGGTGTTCGCGGCGCTGCTCGCCGGCCGTCGATCGTTCGGCTGGCGTGGCCCGGCGGCGACGCGCTGGCTCTATGCCGGCGCCGCACTGCTGCTGCTCGCGTACGTGGGTTCGCGCTTCGTGCTCGAAGTCGTGCTGCACCGTGCGCCGCTGGCCTGATGGCGTTGGAACGTCGATGAAGCTGCTGGTCGTGATCGTCGCGCTGGTCGTGCTGTGGCTGCTGTTGCGGGGCCTGGTCCGGCGCGCTGGCGGCGAAGGTACGTCGCGGCGCAAACCGCCCTCGGCAACGCCGCAGACGATGCTGGTGTGCGCACATTGCGGCGTGCACCTGCCGCGCGATGAAGCGCTGCCGGGCCGCGGCGGCGTCTTCTGCGGCGAAGCGCATCGTGCTGCCTACGAGCAGCAGCACCCCAACTCATGAGCGAAGTGACGCGCGCTTCCGAGCGGCGCATCGCCGATCGACGCCGCGTGCGCCGGCCGGCGTCGCACGAGGAATCCTGGTTCGGCGCCTTCGCGCCGGTCGGCGACACGCAACTGCGCGAGGACGACCTGCGCGGCGTCGGCGATTCGGCGTTCGCTTCGGGCTTTGCGGGCGACGCCGCCGGCGGCGTTCCCGGCGCCGATGCCGATCGCGGCCCGCGCGACGCGTCGCCGCCGGGCGACGACTCGCGTTTTCTCGCCCGCCAGGCAGCGCGGCTCGTCGAAACCGGACAGAGCGCATTCGAGCGCATCTACCGGGTCTTCATTGCGGCTCGCGCGGCCCTGGGTGTCGCCTTGCTCGCGGCGGTGACGGCCGGTGGACTGTTCGGTTTTCGTCCGAGTTATCCGGCGGTCTTCGTCAGTTGTGCCTATGCGGTGCTTGCGATCGGGCTGTGGTTGCTGCCGCGGCTGCGACCTCACGCGATCGCTCAGCCGGTGAATCAACTCACCGGGGCGCAGTGGGGCGTGACGATCGGTGCCGACCTGGTGTGCTTCACGGCGCTGCACTTGTTTGCGCCCGGCTCGAGCTTCAACTACGTGGCGCTGCTGGTGCTGCCGGTGTTGATGGCGGGCGTGCTCACGCCGCGTCGGATCGCGCTCGCGACCGCCGCGATCGTGACCATCGCGCTGCTCGGCGTCGCCTGGTTCGCGGGCGGGCGCGGCAGCGACGGTGCGCAGCAGATGACGCAAGCCGCGCTCGCCGGCAGCGGCTTCTTCGTGATCACGGTGCTCGCGGGCGAGCTCGCGGGCCGCCTCGCGCGCGAGGAACTCACCGCGCGCGGCAGCATGGAGATGGCGCGCCAGCAGGCGCAGCTGAACCGGCTCGTGATCGAAGAAATGCAGGACGGCGTGCTGGTCGTCGACAAGCGCGGCCGCGTGCGCGCCGCGAACCCGGCGGCACGCCGGCTGCTCGCGCCGAACGGGATGAGCCGGCCCGCGCCGTTCCAGCTGCGCGGTGTCGAGGCCTGGGATGCGCTGGTCAAGGCGGTCGAGCGCGCGTTCGTCGATGCGGCCTGGCCCGAAGCCGGGCGCGACGTCGTGCTGAAGTTCGATCCGCTGGGCGCCCCTGGCGGCCGCGCGAGCGAGGTGCAGCGCACGCTGCGCGTGCGGGTGCGGTTCACGCGCAAGCGCGAGCCGCAGGCGACCGAGGAGTACTGCGTGCTCTTCCTCGAAGACGTCCGCAACATGCAGGCGCGCAGCCGGCAGGAAAAACTCGCGGCGATGGGGCGTGTCTCGGCCGGCATCGCGCACGAGATCCGCAACCCGCTGGCGGCAATCTCGCAGGCCAACGCGCTGCTCTCCGAGGACGCCACCGATCCCGCGCAGCGCAAGCTGATGCAGATGGTGAGCGACAACGTCGAGCGCCTGAAGCGCATCGTTGACGACGTGATGGAGGTGGCGCCGGGCGTGGTGCAGGAAGTCGGCGTGATCGACGCGACCGCACAGGTAGCCGCGGCGTGCGGCGAATGGGCGCGTGCGGCCGGCGTGAGCGCCGGCGCGAACGGGCAGTTGCGGGTCGACCTGCCGTCCGAGCCGCTGGGCGTGCTGTTCGATGCCGAGCATCTGCGCCGCGTGCTCGTGAACCTGCTCGACAACGCGCTGCGCTATGCGAGCAAGTCGCCCGGCGCGATTCACCTGCGGCTCGACTCGCGCCACGACGCCCAGGCCTTTCTGAGCATCGCGAGCGACGGCGCGCCAATCCCGCCCGATGTCGAGCCGTATCTGTTCGAGCCGTTTTTCTCGACCCGCAGCCGCGGCACCGGGCTGGGCCTGTATATTTGCCGCGAGCTGTGCGAGCGTTACGGCGCCAGCATCGACTACCGCTTGCGAACCGACGGCGACAAGCAGCGCAACGAGTTCTTCGTCGACATGCGGCGTCGGGCGCTGATCGCCGGCGATGCCCGATTCCAAACGACCTCATGACCACTGCATCGCACTTCAGCCTGCTCGTCGTCGACGACGAACCCGACCTGCGCACGCTCTACGAACTCACGCTGCTGCGCGAGGGTTACGACATCGAGACGGCTGGCACCGTGCAAGACGCGATGCTGCACCTGAAGGACCGCACCTACAGTGCCGTCATCACCGACATGCGGCTGCCGGATGGCTTCGGGCTCGACCTCCTGCGCTGGCTCGAGGAAGGCGGGCGGCGCGAGAAGACGATCGTGATCACTGCTTACGGTTCGGCCGAGAACGCGGTCGAGGCGCTGAAAGCGGGTGCGTACGACTATCTGACCAAGCCGGTCGATCTGAAGCAGTTCCGTGCGGTCGTCGCGTCGGCGCTCGGGCGCAGCCCCGGCACCGGCATGCCGACGATCGACCCGTCGACACTGCCTTCCGAACACGGCGACGCCGGCACCGTCCCGCAGCCGCGCGTCGCGGCGCCGGCCAGTCGCCCGGCCGCACCAGCAGCTCCGCCGGCCGGTCCGACCAGCCAGGCGCTCAATCGGATGGCCGGGCAATCGGCGGCGATGCAGCAAGTGCGCTCGATGGTCGACAAGGTGGCGCGCAGCATGGCACCCGTGCTCGTGAACGGCGAGTCGGGCACCGGCAAGGAACTGGTGGCGCGTGCAATCCACGAGATCAGTGCGCGTCACGCGCAGCCCTTCATCGCGGTCAATTGCAGCGCGATCCCGGAGCAGCTGCTGGAGGCGGAATTCTTCGGTTATCGCAAGGGCGCGTTCACTGGCGCGATGGAAGACCGCGAGGGCTTCTTCCAGGCGGCCAACGGCGGCACGCTCTTCCTCGATGAGATCGGCGACCTGCCACTGTCGATGCAGTCGAAGCTGCTGCGCGCGATCCAGGAGCGCTCGGTGCGCCCGGTCGGCGCGGTTGCCGAGGTACCGGTCAACGTGCGGCTGCTCAGTGCCACCCACAAGGACCTCGCGGCCGAAGTGCACGCCGGCCAGTTCCGCCAGGACCTGTACTACCGCCTCAATGTGATCCAGATCCGCGTCCCGCCGCTGCGCGAGCGCATCGAAGACCTCGTTGCGATCAGCGATCGCGTGCTCGAGCGCATCGCGCGCGACGCTGGCGTTTCGCCCGCGCCGCAGCTGACGCGCGATGCACTCGTGCATCTGCAGCGCTACCCGTTCCCCGGCAACGTGCGCGAGCTCGAGAACCTGCTGCACCGCGCGGTCGCGCTGTCGGGCGGGGAGACGATCGATGTCTACGACCTCGGGCTGCCCGAATCGGTGTTCACCGACAGCGCCGCGCAGGAACTCGACCTGATCACCGAGAACACGCGCGGCGATCTGATGCCGGCGCTGGCTGCGCGCGAGCTGCCGCCGATGGCGCCGGTCGAGGAGCCGCTGCCCAGCGACCTCGCCGAACACCTCGATGCGATCGAGCGCGACATCCTGGTGCGTGCACTCGAGCGCCATCGCTTCAACCGCACCGCGGCCGGCGCGAGTCTCGGGCTCTCGCTGCGTCAGATGCGCTACCGCATGGCGCGCCTGGGCGTGAACGTCGGCGGTGACGCGGGCGCCGACCGCGACTGATGCACGCGTGACCGCGCCGCTCTGGCACGACGGCTGGTTGCGAACGGCGCGGCGCTGCGAGTCGCCGAACTTCGGCGCGCGGCCTGCGGGCGTGGCGCCCGACTTGATCGTGGTCCACTCGATCAGCCTGCCGCCGGGTGAGTACGGCGGCGACGCGATCGAGCGGCTCTTCACGAACCGGCTCGACTGGGACGCGCATCCGTACTACGCGCAGATCCGCGGACTCGAGGTGTCGGCGCACTTCGTCGTGCGGCGCAGCGGAGAGCTGTTGCAGTTCGTTTCGTGCGAACAGCGCGCGTGGCATGCCGGCGCATCGCAATGGCGCGGCCGCAGCAACTGCAACGACTTCTCGATCGGCATCGAGCTGGAAGGTCTCGAAGGTTCGAGCTTTGAACCCGAGCAGTACGAGACGCTGCTCACGCTCATGAAGCGGCTGGCCCGCCGCTATCGCATCGGCGGCATCGCGGGACACGAACACATTGCGCCGGGGCGCAAGCACGATCCCGGCCCTGGGTTCGATTGGCGGCGTGTCGTCGCGGCGTTGCACTGGCCACGCCGGTGTTTTCCCGAAGGGTCGCTGTTCGACAGCTGACGACGCGCGCGCTGTGGGCGCTCCGTGCACACGTCCTCAGGCCGCGCAGGATGCGGGCCCTGGAGGCGAATTGCGGCGCACAGCAAGGCAGCGCGCGGTGCACGCGACGCAGCCCGCGTCGCTGCTGCGCTGGCGCGCCCGACAACCCGTTGTGTGGCATGCGATGCACCAGGACGTGTCAGGGTTCACACGCAGGTGGCACGCTATACGTAGTGCTTGAAGGCACGAGACACCCCAGATATAGTGTCTCTTCATACCTTCCGTGCTATCCTTCGCTTTACCGGCACGCCGATCCACACGTCGTTCACGATCTCGCTGAACCATCGTTGCTGAATCCCGCTGAATTCCGAAAGCCCGCGCCGACGTATGCCCAACTGCTCTGACGCTACCCTCGGCGCGAACAGCGTTTCGCTCGCAGGTTGTGTCGTGGCATGGCTGTCGGCTCGGGCTTCGCGTCTGTCGGTTCAGGCGTGAACCGAAGCGAAACGCACGTGCCCGCCAACGCATTCATCGAAGAGTCCCGAGAGGAACAACACCCATGCAAACCGTCACCGTCCCCGCAACGCCCGCTGCATCCACACCCCGCCCGATGGCTTCGGGCGCAGCACCGGCCTCGTCGGTCTATCAGGGCTACCAGATCATTCGCCGCAACGGCGCGGTGGTGTCCTTCGAGCCGAACAAGATCGCTGTGGCATTGATGAAGGCGTTCCTTGCGGTGCACGGGACGCAGGGTGCGGCCTCGGCGAGCGTGCGCGAGACAGTCGATACGCTGACCGAGTCGGTCGTGCGTGCGCTGCTGCGCTCGCGCCCGGGCGGCGGCACCTTCCACATCGAGGACGTGCAAGATCACGTCGAACTCGGCCTGATGCGCGGCGGTCACCACGAAGTGGCGCGCGCCTACGTGCTGTATCGCGAGCGCCGCTCGCAGGAGCGCGCCCGCCAGGGGCAGGCACCGGCCGTTGCCGAGCCGACGCTGACCGTGCTCGATGGCGGCGTGCGCGTCCCGCTCGACCTGAAGCGCCTGCAGACGCTGATCGAGTCGGCCTGCGCTGGCCTCGGCGGCGAGGTCAAGCCCGATCCGATCCTCGCCGAGACCAAGCGCAACCTGTACGACGGCGTGCCGATCGAGGAAGTGCACAAGGCCTCGATCCTCGCCGCCCGCACGCTGATCGAGAAGGACCCGGGTTACACGCGCGCGACTGCGCGGCTGCTGCTGCACACGATCCGCAAGGAGATCGTCGGCGAGGAGCTGCTGCATGCCGAGATGCACACCCGCTACGCTGAATACTTCCCCGGCTTCATCAAGAAGGGCGTGCAGGCCGAGCTGCTCGACGAGAAGCTGCTGCAGTTCGACCTCGCCAAGCTCGGCGCGGCGCTGAAGGCCGACCGCGACCTGCAGTTCGACTACCTCGGTCTGCAGACGCTGTACGACCGCTACTTCCTGCACATCGACGAGCACCGCATCGAGATGCCGCAGGCGTTCTACATGCGCGTCGCGATGGGCCTGGCGCTCAACGAGATCGACCGCGAAGCGCGCGCGATCGAGTTCTACGAGGTGCTGTCGAGCTTCGACTTCATGAGCTCGACGCCCACGCTGTTCAACGCTGGCACCCGGCGCTCGCAGCTGTCGAGCTGCTACCTGACGACGGTGGCCGACGATCTCGACGGCATCTACGAGGCGCTGAAGGAAAACGCGCTGCTCTCGAAGTTCGCCGGTGGCCTCGGCAACGACTGGACCAACGTGCGTGCGCTGGGCTCGCACATCAAGGGCACCAACGGCAAGAGCCAGGGTGTCGTGCCGTTCCTGAAGGTCGTCAACGACACCGCCGTCGCGGTCAACCAGGGCGGCAAGCGCAAGGGTGCGGTCTGCGCGTACCTGGAAAGCTGGCACCTCGACCTCGAGGAGTTTCTGGAGCTGCGCAAGAACACCGGCGACGACCGCCGCCGCACCCACGACATGAACACCGCGAACTGGATTCCGGACCTGTTCATGAAGCGTGTGATGGAAGGCGGCGACTGGACGCTGTTCTCGCCGAGCACCTGCCCGGACCTGCACGACAAGTTCGGCAAGGACTTCGAAGCCGCCTACACGGCCTATGAAGACAAGGCAGCGCGTGGCGAGATCAAGCTGTTCAAGAAGACGCCGGCCAAGGACCTGTGGCGCAAGATGCTCTCGATGCTGTTCGAAACCGGCCATCCCTGGATCACCTTCAAGGATGCCTGCAACGTGCGCTCGCCGCAGCAGCATGTCGGCGTCGTGCACTCGAGCAACCTGTGCACCGAGATCACGCTGAACACCAGCGAGACCGAGATCGCCGTCTGCAACCTCGGCTCGGTGAATCTGGTGCACCACCTGAAAGACGGCGCGATCGACCAGGCCAAGCTGAAGAAGACGATCGCGACCGCGATGCGGATGCTCGACAACGTGATCGACATCAACTACTACGCGGTCAAGAAGGCGCGCGACTCGAACCTGAAGCACCGCCCGGTCGGACTCGGCATCATGGGCTTCCAGGACGCGCTGTACGAGATCGGCGTGCCGTACGCGTCCGACGCCGCGGTCGAGTTCGCCGACCGTTCGATGGAGGCGGTTTGCTACCACGCGTACTGGGCCTCGACCGAGCTCGCCGCCGAGCGCGGCCGCTACTCGAGTTATCGCGGCTCGCTGTGGGACCGCGGCATCCTGCCCATTGATTCGCTGAATCTGCTCGCCGAGCAGCGCGGCGGCTATGTGGAAGTCGACCGCAGCAGTTCGATGGACTGGGACGCGCTGCGCAAGCGCATCGGCGAGCACGGCATGCGCAACTCGAACTGCGTGGCGATCGCTCCGACCGCGACGATCTCCAACATCATCGGCGTCAGCGCGTCGATCGAGCCGTCGTTCGGCAACCTCTCGGTGAAGTCGAACCTGTCGGGCGAGTTCACGATCGTCAACGAGTACCTGGTGCGCGACCTGAAGAAGCTCGGCCTGTGGGACGACGTGATGGTGATGGAC
>Ga0075370_10000957_pt1 | contig 11893 bp, 6 predicted proteins | sample EndMethybrTD3035_FD_71398 | JGI IMG/M metagenome (GOLD analysis project Ga0075370, IMG submission 71398) | Populus endosphere microbial communities from Tennessee, USA - Endosphere MetaG P. TD hybrid TD303-5 | ecosystem: Host-associated > Plants > Roots > Endosphere | place: USA: Tennessee... | reverse complement strand
GCGCGCAACGCGCAGGGCGGCATCGTCTACACGCTCTCGAAGACGACCAACTACGCCGACAACGGCGGCGGCAACGCCGCGGGCGCCGGCGGTCCGCGGATCCAGTATCTGCCCGACAAGGAGCGCAACAAGGGACCGGCGGGCTACGACCGCACGCACAACTTCCAGGCGTTCTGGGTGTGGGACCTGCCCCTCGGCACCAATCAGCGATGGGCGTCGTCCGGCTGGCAGAGCGCCGTGCTCGGCGGCTGGCAGGTCAACGGCATCTGGACGCAGATGAGCGGCACGCCGATCTACGTCGTCCAGGGCACGGGCTTCAACCTGAACGCCGCGGGCAGCGGCCAGCTGCCGGATCTCGTGAAGAGCGACGTCCAGACGTTCCCGGACAACGCGGTGAACCGTCCGCCGGCCAACGCCGACACGAACGCGTATCAGTACTTCGATCGCAGCGCCTACCAGGCGGTGAACATTCCCGCCGGACAGCCGCAGCGGTTCGGCACCGCGCCGCGCAACAACCTGCGCGGGCCGGGCTACTGGAACGTGGACCTCGGCCTGTTCCGTTCGGTGGACCTCGGCGGCTCGGCGGCGCTGCAGTTCCGCGTCGAGTTCCTGAACGCGCTGAACCACCCGAACTTCTCGAATCCGGGGAACAACGTCTCGGACGCGGCGACCTTCGGGTTCATCACGTCGACGACCGGCGTCGGCGAGCGCAACGTCCGCTTCGGTGCACGCGTGACGTTCTGATCGCTCGCGGCGCTCGTTCGCGCTGATCGATCCGCGGCGCTCGCTCGCCCGGATGCGGCACGCGGCGGTCGGCGGTCGTCCGGGGCCAGCTCCTCCCCCTCCCTGCTGGGCCCCGGCGATCGTTGATCGCCGCGTGCCGCATCGCGGGCGAGCGAGCGACGGTATCGCGGAGTCCCGCGGGCGAAGCCCCGTGGGATGAAATTGACCATCGCCGAGGGCGGCACGTATAGTGCCGACACGTGACCGATTCCCACATCCAGCGGCCCGACGCCACGCCGGCGCGGCCGTTCATGGACGACGAGTTCCTGCTCGACAGCGCCATCGCGAGCGACCTGTATCACCGCTTCGCCGAGCCGCTGCCGATCCTCGACTACCACACGCACCTGTCGCCGGAGCAGCTGGCGGCCGACCATCGATTCCGTTCGATGGCGGAGATCTGGCTCGAGGGCGACCACTACAAGTGGCGGGCGATGCGCGCCAACGGCGTGGAGGAGCGGCTCGTCACCGGGCCGGCGCCCGACTGGGAGCGCTTCGAGGCCTGGGCGCGCACCGTGCCCGACACGCTGCGCAACCCGCTCTATCACTGGACGCATCTCGAGCTGCGGCGGGTGTTCGGCATCGACGAGCTGCTCTCACCCGCCACGGCCCGATCGATCTTCGATCGCTGCAACGAGCGGCTCGGCGAAGACGGCTTCTCGATGCTCGGCCTGCTGCGCCGCTTCCGCGTGGCCATCGTCTGCACGACCGACGATCCGGCCGACTCGCTCGAATGGCATCGTGCGCTCGCCGGCCGTGCCGGAGCGCACACGCGCGTCTACCCGACCTGGCGGTCCGATCGGATCCTCGCGGTCGGCGACCCGCCGGCGTTCAACGCGTGGATCGCGCGGCTCGAGGCGGTGTCGAACCGGAGCGTCGGCGGCACGCTGCGATCGCTGCTCGACGCGCTCCGCGCGCGGCACGCCGAGTTCCACGACGTCGGATGCCGCGCGTCCGACATCGGCGTCGACTCGGTCGCCGCGGAGGCGTGGAACGACGGAGACGTCGACGAGACGTTCGGGCGTGTGCGCCAGGGCGCCGCGCTGGACCCCGCGCAGGTCCGCCGGCTCCAGTCGGCGCTGCACCATCACCTCGCGCTCCTCGATCACGAGCACGGCTGGGTGCAGCAGATTCATCTCGGCGCGCAGCGCGACAACAACACGCGCCAGCGCCGCCGTCTCCCCGACCACGCCGGCTTCGACGCCATCGGCGACTTCTCCCAGGGCCCGTCGCTCGCGCGCTTTCTCGATCGCCTCGACGAAACCAACCAGCTGGCGAAGACGATCCTCTACAACAGCAACCCGCGCGACAACGCGCTGCTCGCGGCCATCGCCGGCGCCTTCCAGGACGGGATCGTTCCCGGCAAGATTCAATTCGGTACCGCCTGGTGGTTCCTGGATCAGCTCGACGGCATGCGCGCGCAGATGGACGCCCTCTCGACCATCGGCCTGCTGGCGCGCTTCGTGGGGATGGTGGCGGACTCCCGCAGCGTGCTCTCGGCCTCACGCCACGAATACTTCCGCCGCCTCCTGTGCAACATGCTCGGCGAGGACGTGCGGCGCGGCCTGATACCGGACGACCGCCCGCTGCTCGGGCGCCTGGTGCAGAATATCTGTCTGTTCAACGCACGCGATTACTTCGGATTCACAGGACTATGATGCCTCGCGCCGCACTGGCGATTTCCGCCGTCGTCCTCCTCGGCACCATCGTCTCGACTCAGCAGCGGAACCCCGGCGCGGCGCCGCCGAACAATCCCGTCGCGTCCACGCCCGACTCGCTCGCGGCCGGCAAGCGGACCTACGACACCAACTGCGCGGCGTGCCACGGCAACAGGGGGCAGGGGGCGGTCAAGGCCGGCGTCACCATCTCGATCATCGCGGAGCAGGGCGGCAAGCAGCCGCCGGACCTGACCGACGACGCCTGGGATCACGGCTCCACCGACGGCGAGATCTTCACCGTCATCAAGCGCGGCGTTCCGCCGACCATGATGGCCGGGTTCGGCGGCGCGATTGCCGACGCCGAGATCTGGAACGTCGTCAACTACCTGCGCGCGCTCGCCCGCAACGAGACCGTCACCGCCGCCCCGGCGGCCGCGGCCGTCGACCCGGCGTCGCGCCCCGTGCTCACCCTCGCCGACTACGTGGAGATGCCAATCACCGGCGACGTCGCCGGCGAAGCGACGCGCGGCCTGCTCGCACGCGTCAATTTCCTGCGCGACGAGCCCGGCGGCCGCCGCTTCTTCGTCAACGATCTCAACGGACCGCTGTACATCCTCGACAAGCGGACGAAGCAGCTCACGACCTATCTGGACTTCAACGGCGTCAACGGCCGGCCCGGCCTGTTCCCCAAGCTGACCTTCGAGAAGAACTTCGCCACCGGGCTGATCAACTTCATCTTCGATCCCGACTACACCAAGAACGGGATCTTCTACACGCTCCACATGGAGGATCCGACGCTCGCGGGAACGCCCGATCCGAAGGCCGGCGTGGTCAAGGGGCTCGACCTCTCCGGCTACACGACGACCCCCTCGATCGTGGTGCCGGTACAGCCAGGCGCCGTCATCAACCGCGAGACCGTGCTGATCGAGTGGACCGATCGCGACGTCGCCAACGGCACGTTCGAGGGAACGGCGCGCGAGATCCTGCGGATCCAGCAGCCGGCGCCGATCCATCCGATGGGCGAGATGACGTTCAATCCCGCCGCGAAGCCGGGCGATCCCGAGTGGCGCGTGATGTACATCGCCAGCGGCGACGCGGGCACGGGCGAGCAGCGCGACATCCGCCGGATGAACCCGCAGCGGCTCGACACGCTCCTCGGCAAGATCCTGCGCATCGTCCCCGACCTGCGCGAGCACGCGTCGACGAGCACGGTCGGCCCAAACGGACGCTACCGGATCCCCAACGACAATCCGTTCGTGTCGGTCGAGGGAGCGCGCAAGGAGATCTGGGCGGCCGGCCTGCGCAATCCTCACCGGCTGATCTGGGATTATCCGGCGACAGCGTCCACGACGCCGCGGCTGATTGCGTTCACCGTCGGCCTGACGTCGTGGGAAACCGTGATGATCATCAAGAAGGGGGCGAACTACGGCTACTCGCTCCGCGAGGGGCCGCAGGCGATGACGCTCCAGGGCATGACGCCGGTGCCCGCCGACGACACGATCCCGTGGCAGATCACCGACACGATCACGCGCGGGACCGTGACGCCGACGTACCCGGTGATCGCCTACCCGCACAACCAGACCGGCGGCGACGCGATCTCCGGCGGGTTCATCTATCGCGGCAGCCGGATTCCGGCGTTGAAGGGAAAGCTGCTCTTCGGCGACATCACCACCGGCCGCATCTGGTACGCGGAGATGGCCGACGTGCTGAAAGCGGACGACGGCAATCCGACGACGCTGGCGCCGCTGCACGAAGTCAACGCGGGCCTTCGGGCGATGGTCGAGGAGCGCTTTCACGTGCGCGGCGCGAAAGGCCCGTCGCTGCCCGGCGCCGCCGGCGTCGCCGGCCGCGGCCGCGTCGACCTGCGCTTCGCCGAGGACGCCGACGGCGAGCTCTACATCCTCACGAAGAGCGACGGCGTGATCCGCCAGGTCGTGGGCTTCACGCTTCCGGCGTCGAAGCCCTGACCGGGCCGCCGCGCCAGGCGAGGCATCGCGTTCATCACCGCTCCCGCGATCGTCAGCGCCGCGCCGGCGCCGGCGAGCACCGGCTGCTCCCACGCAATGGCGCCGGCGACGAGCGCGAGCGTCCCGGCGGCCGAGACGCACAGCGGAAGCAGGCGCCGCGTACGCCGCGCGCGTCTCGCCATCATCAGCAAGTGTGCCAGCACCAGGACGATCGCCGCCGGAAGGAGCCACGATCGATACGGCGCGAGCTGCAGGCCGGCCATGCCCAGCGCGGACGCATACGCGCCGAGGCAGAGCGGACACTTGGGCAGGAGCACGACGAGCACCGAGGCGGCGCCGGCGGCTGACGCGCGCGCGGCGCCCAGCCACGACGGCGTCCGGAGCACGCGCTCGAGACACTCGACGACCTCACCCTCGTTCCAGGCAAGATGCGTGAACGAGGCCGCGACGCGGCCGCGCCGGTCGAGCACGTACAGCTCGATCCGGTGGCGGTTCACGATCGCGCCGGCGTAGTTGACGCCGAGGTCGAATGCGGCGCGGACATCGTCGAACCCGGCCGGCACGCGGAAGAAACGGACGTCCTCGCCGAATGCCACGCCGCGCTCGCGTCCGTAGGAGGCCAGCCGCGCCGGGCCGTCGAATCCCGGATCGTAGGTGATGGCGCTGAGGCGCACGCGCCCCGCGAGCCCGCGGGCGTCGAGCGCGCGCTGGAGCGCCGCGAGCCTGGTCACCGTCAGCGAGCACTTCCGCACGTTGTCGCAGCGCGAGTAGAAGAACGCGACGACCGACGGCTTTCCCGAGAAGAAGGATCCGAACGGCATCCGCGCGCCATCCTGATCTTCCAGGGTCACGCCGGCGGGCGCGATCGCGCGTGTCGCCGAAGACGGCGGCGCCGGGGCGTCGCAGCAGCCGACGTCGCCGAGCCAGGCGACGGTCCTGCCGATCTCCTCGGCCGCCGTGGTGCCGCGGGTGGCGGGCCGCCGCGGGGTGTAGGTATCGAAGGTGAGCGGCGCGTCGGCGTAGCGGATGTTGTCGCGCGCCATCGCGAGAAACGGCGCGGCGAAGGCCACGGCGGCGGGGGAGGACGCGCCGCGGAGGGCCTTCGCCGCGGCGGCGACGAGATACGCTTCGTCGCCGTTCTGCAGCTCGTTCAACACGCAGGGCCACGCCTGGTCGGGCAGGCCGATCCGCTCGAAGGCGGCGAGGGCGTAGCCGCGGATCCGCGCGGTTTCGTTCGTGCTCCGGCCCGCATAGAGCGGATGCTGCTCGGCGAGCAGCGCCGCCACGGCCGCGCGACCGTCCGGCGTGGGCGGACAGGATTCCACCCATGCGGCGATCGCCTCTTCGGGCGTCGAAGCGTCGAAGCGCGCGGCGCCGGTCATGCCCACGGCCTCCGCTAGTCGCTGCCGCGCCGGCGCTTGTAGGTGCGCACGGCTTCGCCGAGCGGCTTGGGCAGATCGCGCTTCTCGAGCGCGTCGACGTAGTCGTTCAGCTCCGCATCGCGCGCGCTCGGGTGGGCGAAGTGCGCGAGCGCGCTCAGGCTGGCCGCGCGCACGTCGCTGTCCTCTCCCTCGTCGGCGACGATCGCGCGCGCCTCCTGCTCGAATCCGACCGGATCGAGCGCCATGTAGGCGTTGGCGCTGGCGCGCCGGACCTGCTGGTCCTCGCGCTTGTCGCGGAGGATGTCGCGCAGCACGTCCTTCGACTCCGGATCGGACGCCAGCAGCCGGACCGCCTCGCGCCGGGCCTCGGCGGTCGGGCCGCTCTGCGCCATCCGGCGCAGCGCAGGAAACTGCGCGGCGTGGATGTCGTAGCCGAGAAACTGGATCGTCTTCTCCAGCGGCGCTCCCAGCGCCGTGTCGCTGGTCAGCGAATCGACGAGGCGCGTCTGGACGTACTCGTCCTTGGCCTGCGCCAGCATGCCGATCGCGTCTTCGCGCAGCGTCGGATCGGGGTCGTCCATGATCGGCCGCAGCGTCTCGATGTAGCGGGCGCGGTTCTCGTTGAGGACGACCGACGAGAAGCGCAGCTGCCGCAGGAGGCGCAGGACGCCGGCGCGCAGCTCGGGCGACTCCGTCGTGTCGCCGGCGAGCTCCAGCAGCAAGAGGACGAACGCCTCGTCGTTCCGCAGGCTGGGCGCCGCCGCGTGCAGCGCCGCGACCCGTTCGGCCGCCGCGGCCTTCTTGTTGCGCGCGACGCGCAGCGCCCGTTCGTCGGCGGAGGGAGCGAAGCCCCTGGCCGATTCGAGCCCTCCTTCGTCGGGCCGCGGGCGGTATTTCGACACCGACGCCCGCACCTGCTGCTCGAAGCTCCGCCGATTCTCGTCAGTCATCGCTCGGTCTCCTGCATGGCTCACGGCCGGAACGAGACGTCATCGTAGTCGAAGCCCATGCGCGACACGGGCGCCTGGCGGCCCTGCCAGTCGATCATCTCTCCCACGGTCGGTTTCAGTGCCGGCGCCTGGACGATGGCCGACGGCGCCAGTCCGCCGCCAGGCGCGGTGGGAGGACGATTGGTCGGATTGCCGCTGCCGGTCACGCCGTTCCACGGCCACATCGTGTCGAGACGATTGTGGCCGACGCGCGTCGCGCCCGGCCCTCCGGCCGATCCCTGGTAGGGATACGTCTCGAGCTCGAGCTGGTCGAACCGGCTGTTGGCCTGCTGCCACTTGGCCCACAAGCGATCCACGTTGCAGTGCAGCAGGAAGAAGACCGGATCCTTCGGCGACGTGGCCGGGTTCTCGAGCCAGCCGCTGAAGCTCGTATGGGCGTTGCCGTGCGGATCGACTTCCATCTGCTGAAACGCGAGGTAGGTGATCCCGTAGTCCAGCGTCTCGGCCTCGGAGAGGACGAACGCCGCGTCCGCCCGCTGATCGAACAGCGTCGAGCGGGTGATCCCCTGACCGCCGTCGGTACGCCAGTACTGAATCGGGTTGCTGGAGGCGAACGTCACCGTGCCGAACCGATCGGACTCGCCGAGGAACTCGCCGTGAAAGAGATTCGGGGCGGGCGCGTCGAACCGCCAGTACGGGAGGGCCACGCTGGCGTCGATGTCCTGCAGCTCCCGCTCGAGATCGAGCAGGTACGCGCGGTGCCACGAGAGGAACCCGGCGTTGCCGTGCGCCTCGTAGTAGGAGCTGCCGCGGTGCATGTCGCGGAAGATGCTGAAGCGCCCCATCCCCGCGTTGTTCAGGGTGGCGAAGGCCGAGACGAAGCGATCGCGCTCCCCCGGCGTGAGCACGTTCGCGTCCTTGCGGATCCGCACCATCAGCCGGGTCAACGAGAGCTGCGCGCCCGTCGCCGTCTCGACGACTTCGACGGCGGCGTCGCGGTCGGCCGTGCTCGCGTGCGGGAACTTGCCGGCCACGTGGAAGCGGACGCGAGTACCGGCCGGCGGGAGGTCGAGGCGAAGCTCGTCGCTTCCGGCGGCCGCGGGATCGGTCGAGAAGACGACCTGGCCGCCGACGCCCGGCCTCTGGTTCCTGAGAGTGACGTTCACGGGCGCCGTCGCCCCGTCAGGATTCGACAGCCAGATCTCCGCGGGACTCGGAGACCAGGTCACGTAGTTCGTGGCCGAGCTCGTCCCGCCGTTGATGGCGACGTCCGTCTTCATGCACGCGGCTCCTTGCTTGTGCCTGCGTATGTAGACGGCCGCCGCGCCGGATTTCCTCCGGCGCCGCCTCAGCGGTTCTTCATCGGCCCGGCCCGCGCGCCCGGAGCGTGGCGGCGATGCCGTCCAGCGCCTTCGCGAGATCGGCCGCCGCGGGCTTCTTCCGCAGCAGCTCGCCCGCCGCGCACAGGACCCCCATCGCCTTCGGCGTGGCGCCGTCGCGCGAGTCGAACCCCGCCGTCTCGGCATCGAAGTGCACCGGCGTCTGCAGGACGTCGGCGTCGGTGGCGCCGAGATCCATGCGGAGCTGGTTGCACGTGGACTCGACGCCGGCGACCGGCATCATCAGCTCCTGCCCGACGAGTCCCAGCACGCCGCCCTGGCTGTCCGCCAGCGAGCCCTCGATCTTGCCGATCGCGACGACCGTGCCGTTGCGCACCTCGAATCGCACGATGAACATGTCGCCGCTCAGCACGCCGCTGCCGCCGCGCGCGTCGACGAAGGTCCCGTGCACGCGCGCCGTGATGGCGGGCCCCTCGTCCGCGTCCTGCGCGCGCACGGCCGCCGCGCTTCCGAGAAGGATGCCGCAGGCCGCGGCCGCAATCGCCAGTGTCCGTATACGCATGGTCTGCTCCTGCCGCCTTCTCACTGCACGAAGAGGCGCGACTGCGGGATCACCTGGATCGCCTGCCCCGGATACGTCCATTGCAGCCGCGCCGTCGCGCTGCCGGTTCGCTCGTAGTATTCGAGCGTGATCGTGTACCGCTGGCCCGCCGTCAGCGTGATCGCGTTGCTGGTGTTCGTCGTCGACGAGTGATCCGTCCAGTTGTTGATCACCTGCACGCCGTTCACCCACAGCCGGATGCCGTCGTCGGACACCGTGGTGAAGCGGTAGGTGCCCGAGACCGGCGCCTGCACGCGGCCCGTCCATCGCACCGAGAAGTTGTCGGCCGTGACGCCAGACGCCGGCGCCGCGGTGCCCCAGGTGAAGTTCACCGTCGAGTCGACACGCGTCAGCGCGAGCGTCGCGAGGTGCGTGCCGTTGCCGGCATCCCGGTAGTAGCGCGCCGTGAGACCGTTCGCCGGCGCCGCGCTCACCGTCACGGTCACGGTGTCGAACGACGAGAGCACGCTGTCGGACGCGGTGAGGCGGAGCACGTAGGTGCCGGCCGCCGAGAACGTCGCGGTCGTCGTCACCGCGTTCGGCGTGCCGAACGTCACCGTGCCCGGGCCGCTGTCCTTCGTCCACGTCCGCGTGAGCTGTCCGGGCGGCGACGGCAGGCCGTCGTCCGTCGTCGTGCCGGTGAGCGTCGCGCCGGAGGGCAGCGCGATCGTCTGATCGGCCCCCGCGTTGACGACCGGAGCGGTGTTCGCCGGCGCCGGATTCACCGTCACGGTCACGTCGTCGCTGACGGTGACCGCGCCGTCGCTCACGGTCAGACGCAGCACGTAGATGCCGTCTGCGCCGAAGGTCGCCGTCGTCACCGCGGCGTTCGGGCTGCCGAACGTCACCGTGCCGCCGGCGGAGTCCTCGCGTCCGCTGATCTTGCTCCACGCAATCGTGAGTCCCGATCCGGGCAGCCCGTCGTCGCGCGCGATGCCGTTGAGCGTGGTGCCCGAGGGGAGCGTGATCGTCTTGTCACCGCCGGCGTCCACCGTCGGCGGCTGGTTGACGGCCGGCGCCGGGAAGAGCACCCACTGCGGAACGATCTGCACCGTCTGCCCCGGGTAGGCCCACGAGAGCCTCGCCGTCGCGAGCTGGCCGTGATCGTAGAACTCCATCCGGATGTCGTACTTCTGTCCGGCGGTGAGCGCGATCGTGCCGCTGTTCTGGACGACGGCGTGATCGGTCCAGTTGTCGATCAGCAGCTGCCCGTTCACGTAGAGGCGCACGCCGTCGTCGGACGTCGTGGTGAACGTGAACGTGCCGGTGACCGGCGCCTGGACCTGGCCGGTCCACCGCGCCGAGAAGTTGTCGGTCTGCACGGCGGGGTCGGGCGACGCGCTGGCCCAGTCGAAGTCGACCGTGGCGTCGGTCCGCGTCAGCGCCAGCGACGTGAAGTAGACGCCGCTGCCCGCGTCGTTGAAGTACTGCGCCAGAAGGCCGGTGCCCGATCCATCCGGGGCGCTGACGACGACCGTCAGGTCGTCGCTCGACGTCGCCTGCCCGTCGAACGCCGCGAAACGGATGGTGTACGCGCCGGGCACCGGGAAAGTCGCATCGGTCGTGAGGGCGTTGGGCGCGGTGAAGGTCACGGCCGCCGGACCGTTCACGAGCGTCCACGACGTGGTCAACGCTCCAGGCGGGTTCGGATTGCCGTCGTCGGTCGCGGTGCCCGTGAGCGTCGCGGTCCCCGGCGACGGAAGCGTTCGATCGGCGCCGGCGTTGACGACGGGCGCGGTGTTTCCGCCGGTGCCGCCGATCAGCCCGTAGACCACGAGCCTGCTCGAGAGCGTGGCCACGTAGACCTTGCCGTTGGCGACCGTCGGCGGGCTGAACTTCGAGAAGTTGCCGAGCGTGTCCCTGGTCGAGTTCTGCTGGCTGTTCCACAGCTCGCGCGTCACGTTGCTCGCGTCGTAGGCGCGCAGGATGCCGGGCTGCGGCGCGTGGTTGGCGTCGCCGGAGCGCGACATCGTCGCCCACAGGATCCCGCTGCCGGCCGCGCCGCCGTTCGCCGAGAGCGAGAGCATGCCGCCGGGCATGCCGCCGGGCGCGAGCTGCGTGCTCTGCGCGCTGGCCGGCGTCACGAACAGGCCGCCGACGAGACGGAACACCTTCAACGGATCGCCGGCCGGCCAGACGTAGATCGCCGGGCCGTAGGTCGGACCGTTCCAGTAGACGGGAGCGCCGTTCATGCGCGCGGCCGACGACGCCTGGAAGCTCTGGACGATCTGCCCGTTGTTGCCGGAGCGGAAGTGCCCCATGTTGGTGCGATCGACGACGTACATCACGCCTTCCTTGCCGCCGCCGACGATCAGGTTCGTGCCGGGCACGAGCAGCGGGTTCTGGATGCCGAGATCCTCGTCGGTCGAGTTGAGGAACGACCAGTTGAATGGCGTGAACCAGTCGAGCAGGGTCCCCGCCGGGCTCACCTTGACGAAGCTGTTGCCGAAGTTCCGGCCGGCGGCGTCGCCGTTGAACGATCCGTTGCCGGTCAGGGCGTAGATGTTGCCGGCCGGATCCGCGGCCAGGCCGCCGCCCGAATGCCAGATGCCGGCGAGCCCGCCGTCGGGCGACGTGTTGTAGACCATCACCTGCTGAAGGCTCGCCGAGTCGTAGCCCAGGATCCAGCCGTGATACGGGCCCTGATCGCAGTACGACGCCCACCCGATGTAGACGGTGCCGTGATCGAGCAGCAGGGCGGGGCGCTGGTTGTGCGTGCGGGCGTTGAACGCGATGTTGTTCTGCGCGTCGCGGCCGTCGCCGGTGCCGGTGACGCTGGCCTGGATCAGGACCGGGCTGCCGACCCGCTCGCTGCCGTCGCGGATGTCGACGGCGTGCAGCCGCTGCACGAACGTGCCGTTCTCCTTCGTGCGCGTGACGAAGTACATCGTCTGCGACGGCAGGTCGATCACCGGCGTGCCGCCGATGCCGATGTTGCCGGCGAAGTCGACGTAGGTGCCGCAGGCCTGGCCGACGTCGGTGCGCGACACCGGGACGATGCCCGCGGCGGGATTGATGTAGCTGGTGCGCCAGAGCGGCGCGACAGCGGCCGGGTTGTCGGCGTCGAACGCGTAGACGCCGTTGCTGTTCGTCGTGACGAAGACGACGTTGCGGACGCCGACGCCGGGAATGTTGACGCCGTCGACGTAGAGCGGCTGGCCGTATATCTCGTCGTCGACGGTCCGCTCGAACAGCTTCCCGAACTCGCTGACGTT
>Ga0075370_10000956_pt1 | contig 11897 bp, 10 predicted proteins | sample EndMethybrTD3035_FD_71398 | JGI IMG/M metagenome (GOLD analysis project Ga0075370, IMG submission 71398) | Populus endosphere microbial communities from Tennessee, USA - Endosphere MetaG P. TD hybrid TD303-5 | ecosystem: Host-associated > Plants > Roots > Endosphere | place: USA: Tennessee... | reverse complement strand
CAGCTCAACGTGCGCTGGCACGCGGTGTACGTCGAGACGCCCCGGCTGCAGCGGCTGGCCGCGGCGGAGCGCGACCGCATCCTCGCGGTGCTCAAGCTGGCGGAAGAACTGGGCGCGGCCACGGCCGTGCTCACCGGCTCCGACGTGGCCGAGCAGCTCGCCGAACAGGCACGGCGGCTCAACTGCGCCACGCTGGTGCTCGGGCGCTCGCAGCCCGAGGCCGGCTGGCGGCGCTGGTGGCCCGCGAGGGCGGTGCCGCTCGCGCGCGCATTGGCGCAGCGCGCGCCGGCGCTCGACATCATGGAAGTGGCGCCCGCCGAAAGCTCGCGCCGCCTGTCGCGCGCGCCGCTGCAGGGCGCGAGCATCGACAGCGACGACCACGAGAAGGCGCCCATCTACTGGCCCGGCTACGCATGGGCGGCGGCCACCAGCATCGCGCTCACGCTGGCGTGCACGCCGCTGGTCGGCGTGCTGGAGCTGTCGAACATCGTCATGCTGTTCCTGCTCGGCGTGGTGGGCGTGGCGATGCGTTTCGGGCGCGGGCCCTCGGCACTGGCCGCCCTGCTCAACGTCGCGGCTTTCGACTATTTCTTCGTGCCGCCGCGCCTGTCGTTCGCGGTGAGCGACGTGCAGTACGTGCTGACCTTCGCGGTCATGCTCGGCGTCGGCCTGCTGGTGGGCCAGCTCATGGCGGGCCTGCGCTTCGCAGCCGGCGTGTCGACCAGCCGCGAGCGGCGCGCGCGCTCGCTGTTCGAGCTGACGCGCGAACTGTCCGCCGCGCTCGAAAGCTCGCAGGTGATCGCGCTCGGCGCCGCTGCCGTGCGGGGCCACTTCGGTGGCGATGCGCTCGTATTGGTGACCGATACATCCGATCAGCTGGTGCAGCCTTCCGACCCGCCTCAGGGCTTCGACCCGCAGGTCGCCGATTGGGCCTTCCGCCACGGCCAGCCGGCAGGACTCGCCACGGCCACGCTGGCCGCGCAGCCCTGGCACTACGTGCCGCTGCAGGCGCCGATGCGTGTGCGCGGCGTGCTCGCGCTGTCGCCCGCGCAGCCGCGCTGGCTGCTTATTCCCGAGCAGGCGCAGCAGCTCGACACGCTGGCGCGGCAGATCGCGATCGCGCTGGAGCGCGTGCACTACGTCGAAGTGGCGCAGCAGGCCGTGGTCGAGATGGAGTCGGAGCGCTTGCGCAATGCGCTGCTCGGTGCCATCTCGCACGACGTGCGCACGCCGCTCACCGCGCTGATCGCACTGGCCGAGTCGCTGCAGACCCTGCCGCCGGAGGAGCATGGCAACGCCGCGCGCGCCATCGTCGCGCAGGCGCACGAGCTGCATGCGCTGGTGAGCAACCTGCTCGACATGGCGCGGCTCGAAAGCGGCATCGCCGGCGGCGCGGTGAACCTGCGGCGCGACTGGCAGTCGGTGGAGGAAGTGGTGGGCTCTGCCATTCGCGCGGCGCGCACTTCGCTGGGCGGCACCGTGGTGCAGACCGCGCTCGACCCCGAGCTGCCGCTGGTCGAGTTCGACGCCGTGCTGATCGAGCGCGTGCTGGTCAACCTGCTGGAGAACGCCGCCAAGTACGGCGCGCCGCCCATCGTGGTCGGTGCGCGCGCCGAGCCGGGCACGCTGGTGCTCACGGTGCGCGATCACGGGCCCGGCCTGCCCGCCGCGCTGCTGGGCCACGAGCAGAAGCTGTTCGACAAGTTCACGCGCGGCGAGACCGAATCGGCCACACCCGGCGTGGGCCTGGGCCTGGCGATCTGCAAGGCGGTGGTGAGTGCGCACGGCGGTGAAATCGCGGCCGGCAACGCGCGCGACGGCGGTGCAGAATTCACGGTCACCCTGCCGCGCCGCGAGCCACCCGAGCCGGCCGAAGCCCAACTCTGACCCCATGCCAGCCCCCACCGCCATCGTGATCGAAGACGAGCCGCAGATCCGCCGCTTCGTGCGCGGTGCGCTCGAGGCCGAGGGCTGGGTGGTGCATGAAGCCGGCAGTTTGCGCGACGGGCTCGCCGCAGCGGGCACGCGCCAGCCCGACCTGCTGGTGCTCGACCTGGGGCTGCCCGATGGCGACGGCGTTTCGCTGATCCGCGACGTGCGCGGCTGGTCGGCCGTGCCGATCATCGTGCTGTCCGCGCGCAGCGACGAGGCCGACAAGATCGCCGCGCTCGACGCGGGGGCCGACGACTACCTCACCAAGCCCTTCGGCACAGGTGAACTGCTGGCGCGCGTTCGCGCCAACCTGCGTCGTCCGCGTGCGGTGGGCGGCAGCGCGGACGAGGCGCCCGAGGCGCTGTTCCGCTTCGGCGAGATCGAGCTCGACCGCGCCGCGCGCCTCGTCCGTCGTGCGGGCACCGAGGTGCACCTGACGCCGACCGAATACCGCCTGCTGTCGGTGCTGGTCGCCAATGCAGGCCGCGTGTTGACGCAACGCCAGCTATTGCGCGAGGTGTGGGGCCCGTCGCACACCGGCCAGAGCCACTACCTGCGGATCTACATGGGGCATCTGCGGCAGAAGCTCGAAGACGATCCGGCGCAGCCTCGGCATCTGCTGACCGAGACGGCTGTGGGGTATCGGCTGGTTGTTTAGCTCTCGGGTGCGTGCGTTCAGGGCGCAACGTTCAAACAGCAACACCCTTGTTCGGATTCAGCAAGAACTTCTCCCCCGTAGCCTGCTTCCCATAAACCCCGATCGCATCGAGCTGCAGCGCCTCGACCAGCGAAACCTCACGCGTGTACCTGCTCGCGAACGTGGTCTTCAGCTCCGCGACGACGCGCGCCTTCAAACGCTTGGTGCCTTCGTCGCCGAGCTTCCCGAGGAACGGGAACAGCAGCCACCCGCCCATGCCCCACGCCATGCCGAAGTTGCGCACGAACTCGGTCGGGCTGCGGTCGAGGCCGCCGTAGATGTACACCTGCTTGTGCGTGGTCGAACCGTAGCGGCTGTATTCCTTGGCCGTGCGGTTGATCGCGGCTTCCATGCAGCCGAGGATCTGCCCGGCGAGCTTGCCGCCGCCGGTGGCGTCGAAGGCCAGCGTGGCGCCGGTCTCGACCAATGCCTGCGTCAGGTCTTCGAGGAAGGTGGGCGAGGTCGCGTTGCACACGTACTTCGCGCCCAGGCCGCGCAGCAGGTCTTCCTGCTCCTGCTTGCGCACGATGTTGACGAGCGCGATGCCGTCCTTCTGGCAGATCTTGTTGAGCATCTGGCCCAGGTTCGACGCGGCGGCCGTGTGCACCAGCGCCTTGTGGCCTTCCATGCGCATGGTCTCGACCATGCTCAGCGAGGTGAGCGGGTTGACGAAGCACGACGCGCCTTCGGCCGGTGTGGTGCCTTCGGGCAGTTCCATGCACTGGGCAGCGGCGAGGCAGCGGTACTGCGAATACATCGCGCCGCCGATGGCCGCCACGGTCTTGCCGAGCAGCGCCTGCGCAGCCGGCGACGAACCGGCCTTGACCACCACGCCCGCGCCTTCGTTGCCGACCGGCATCGACTGGTCGAGCCGCGCCGCCATGGCGGGAAGCGCGCGCTCGGGCACCGTGGCGGTGACGACCGGGCGCTCGGCGGTGCCCGAGGCCTTGGCGGTGCTCATGTCGGCCGCACCGAACAGCAGGCCGAGGTCCGACGGGTTCAACGGCGACGCCTCGACGCGGATCACGACTTCGTGGGCCTGCGGTTCGGGGATCGGGTCGTCGTGCAGCGAGAGTTCGAGTTCGCCGTTGGCGCGGATGAGGGAGCGGATTTGCAGTGCCATGGGAGGCCCCTTTTCAGACGGTTCGCAGATGGCCTGTGGCCACGGGGCGGCCAGTATAGGAGCGCGGTGCGAAAGCTGCAGGCGCCTTCAGGACACCACGGGAACCACCGGCGCATGGGCCAGCGCGTGGCGCATCTTCACCGGGTCGAGCCGCTCGATATAGCGCGGAATGTTGCGCCACAGCGTGTGGTAGCCGTAGCCGCCGCGCAGCATTTCGTTGCGTGCGCTGTCCTTGTCCCAGTCCTGCACCGCCATGCGGTAGACCGCCGCGATCACGCCGGTGCGGTCGGCGCCGTGCATGCAGTGGATGAGCACCGGGCCATGCTTCCCGGCCTCGCGGATCGCCACCAGCGCGCGCAGCACCTTGGCGTCGTCGATGGACCAGGTGTTGATCGGCACGCGCACCAGCCGGATGCCGGTGCCCGCGAACACCTTCCTGTCGTCGTTGAAGGAGCGCAGGCTCACCACGGTGCGGATGCCCAGCGACTGCAGCGCCGCCATGTTGGCGCGCCGCGGCTGCGCGCTGCGGTAGAGCGTGGGCGTGATGCGGTGCAGGTTCTCGACCTGCAGTTCGTCCAGCGGGTCGGCCCAGTGGCCGGGGCGCGGGTCGGCGATGCCTTCTTCCGCTGTTGCTGCTGCTGTCCAGTGCTTCTTCGTCATTGCTTTTTCTTCTTCTCGCGCCGCCAGTGCCGCGTCCCCAGGATCAGCGCCGCCACCGCGAGCCCGCCCCAGTAGTCGACCGGTGCGCCCCACACCCAGTGCTTGTGCCAGAACGCATCCACCGCATTGAAGCGCGCCCAGCCGAAGGCCGGGTTGATGATGAACCACAGGAAGTCTTCGCACACCCAGAACACGATGAGCCCCGCCACCGCCAACCCGACGTCGCGCCACGTCCAGCGCCCGTTGAAGGCCAGCGGCGAGAAGAACACCAGCGCCATGAAGGTGAACACCCAGGCGTGGTAGCCCGTCATCGCGCGGCCGCCCCAGAAGAGATCGAGCCAGATGCTGTTCTCGATGCGCCAGGTCGGCAGCGAGGTGGCCCAGCCCGCGCCGCCTTCGATCTGGATCTCGGCGTTGGCGAAGAAGAAGGCCATGACAGCCACCCAGGCGAGATAGCCGAGCGTGCGGGCCACGCCCGTCTTTTCGGCGGCGCCGCTCACGCCGTCGTTCCCGCCGGCGCAGCCAGCACGTGCTGCAGTACCGTGCGCGCGGCCTGCGGCTTGCCCAGCGCCCGGCTGCGCGAGGCCATGTGCGCGAGCTTGGCGGGGTCGGCCATCAGGCGCGCCACCTTGTAGTCGAGCCCGATGGCGTCGTAGGCGAGCCAGGCCGCGCCTTCTTCCATCAGGAAGCCGGCGTTGTGTTCTTCCTGCCCCGGAATGGGCGAGATCAGCAGCATCGGCTTGCCGAGCGCCAGGCACTCGGACACCGTGAGGCCGCCGGGCTTGGTCACGACGAGGTCGGCCGCGGCCATCATCTTGTGCATCTCGTTGGTGAAGCCGATGGCCACCACGCGGCCCGGGTGGCGCCTGGCCAGGGCTTCGAGCTTGCCGTGCGCTTCCACGTTGCGGCCCGCCACGGCGATGACCTGGAAGTTGCCTTCACCGCCGAGGCCGAGCACGCGCTCGACCATGCTCGCGAGGTCGCCGACCCCCGCGCCGCCAGACGCCATCAGCAGCACGGGCCGAGAAGGATCGAGGCCGAGTTCCGCCACGCAGGTGTGGCGTGCGAGCGCCGGCACATCGGGTTCGGAAAACGCCGGCATCACCGGAATGCCGGTGACGTGGATGCGGTCTGCAGGAATGCCGCGCGCGCGCAGGCGGAACGCCACCTCTTCGGTTGCGGCCAGGTAGCCGGCCATGCCCGGCACCAGCCACATGTTGTGCAGGTCGTAGTCGGTGATCTGCAGCCACACCGGGTAGTCGATGCGGCCGCGGTTGCGCTCGCGCATCAGCAGCTCGGCCGGCAGGAAGTGCGTGCAGACCACGGCATCGGGCTTCTCGCGGCGAATCTCCTTCACGAGCGCGCCGGTGCTCAGCCGTTCGATGCCGCGGCGCAGGCGTTGCGAGGGCGCGTGGTGCGGCGTGGTGTCGGTGCGCTGGTGCAGGTACGACCACAGCTCGGGTGCGCGGTTCACGAGCTGGATGTACCAGTCGGTGTAGACCTTGCGGAAACCGCCGGCCACGTGGGCCATCGCGTCGATGTGGACCGCTGTGCAGGGCGGGGCGAGGGACTGGGCGGTGGCGGCAAGCGCCTGTGCTGCACGCACGTGGCCGTTGCCGGCGCTCACGCTGAGGATCAGGAGTTTGGTCATGAAATCCGGAAGTTGCGCGGATTATGGCGATGCCTTGTGGCACTTGCTGCGGTCTTCGGGGCCTGTGCACACGCCCCGAAAGACCGCGCCTCAGAGCGGCGCCCGAGAGGTAATGAACTGATTCACCCCAATGGCCGCCCGCTCCCGAACAGCCTCAAACGTAGTGCTCTCGACGATGCGACCGTTCTCGAACACCGTCTGCAGCAGATCGCTCTGCCCCGCCGAGAGCGCCTCTTCGCGCAATGTCTGCACCTCGCCGCGCGCGTTCTTCACCAGCGCGAGCCGTCCCTTCTTCGAGGCCTTGCCCACATCGCCCACCGGCGACTTGTACACGTCGCGCCACTCGCCGTTCACCTGCATGGCGGAGGACTTCATTGCCCACTGCATCGTGTCGCGGTTGACCTGCTGCAACAGCCCGCCGCCCATGCCGAAGGAGATGTTCTCCGTCGAGAAGCCGTTGTGGAAGAAGTTCGACAGGCACAGCCGCAGCGAGTCGAGGTTCACGCCATCGCCCTGGATGATGCGCACGTTGTTCAGCACGCGAAAGCCCTTGGCATTGGTCGTCGTACCGAAGCGCTCGGCCAGGATCTGCGCCACCTTGAGCGTGGTCTCGGCCGGGTCGCCCGAGTCGGGCCGCACCACCAGCGTCGCGCCCGAAGCCACCACCTTCGCCTTCAGCTCGCCGCCCCAGATGCGCGCGCAGGCGTTGAAGATGTCGTAGCTGTCGCTCACCACCGCGAAGGTCGCGCCGGGCTTGCCGAACTGGTCGACCATGTTGCTGTACGCGTCGGCTTCGTGCTCCCGGCCCCAGCCCGTGATGGTGCTGTGTTCCGCGGCTGGAATCGAGAAGCCCGCCACGTCGCAGTCGTAATACCGGCGCGCGGCCACCAGCGCGGCCAGCGTGTCGGTGCCCATGAAATTCACCAGGTGGGCCATGCCGCCGAGCGCGGCCGATTCGAGGCTCGACACGCCGCGCGCGCCGAAATCGTGCAGCCTGAAGGCGATCTGCCCTTGCGGGTCGTCGCAGGTCGCCTCGAGGTACCGCAGCAGCGTGGTGCGCGCGGCGGCCGAGAGGGTTGCCACCGTGGTCGGATACCAGATGGCGCGCAGCAACTCGGTCTCGAGGAAGCTCGTGACCCAGAAGAACTCGGGGTCGGTGTTCTCGATGGTCGCGAGCACGTTGTGCACCGGCAGCACGCTGCCCTCGGGCACCGCGCGGATGCGCACCGGCATCAGCCCGCCATGCTTCTCGATCAGGCGCAGCCAGCCTTCGCGGTTGAAGGGCTCGCCGTGCACTGCCATGAGTGCTGCGGCTTCCTCCACGTCGGCCAGCGTCACGGGCGTCTGCAGGTATTCGCGCAGGTAGGCCTGCAGGCCGAAGAAGAGGGAGTGGCTGAAGATGCCGCCGCGCGATTCGATGTAGCTGTACACCGTCTGCGTGCCGGGCGGGTACTGCATCCAGTGCGACACCTTGTAGGAGTCGGTGCGAAGCAGCAGGTTGTTGCCCAGGGGCGTGGAGGTGAGATTGCGGTTCATGTGTGAAAGCTCCTTTCACTGTGGCGCCCGTCAACCGGGGCCGTTCTTGCTGACAAAGCCTGGTCGTTCAGTTCTTGCCCAGGCCACCCAAAAAATGATTCGCGATGAAGAAGTGGTCTTCGTAGATGCGCTCCTGCATGTCGAGGAACTCGGCGATGGGCACCCAGCGCACCTCGGCCGCATCGTCGTCGGCGCGCACCTCCGACAGGCCTGTCCACTGGTTGTGCGCCAGCTCGAAGAAGAAGCCATGCGTGATGGTGCGCCCGCGCTGCGAGCGGTCGGGCGCGTCGAACACGTGGCTGGCCTTCATGCTGCCGTTGAGCACGGGCACGGGCACCTTGATCCGGGTTTCTTCCTTCAGCTCGCGGATGGCCGCGTCCTGCAGGCGCTCGTGCTGGCCGACGAAGCCGCCGGGCAGCGCCCAGGTGCCCTTGCCGGGATGGAACTTGCGCTGCACGAGCAGGATGTGGCCGGCCTCGACCACGATCGCGTCGACCGTGGTGTAGATCGGCGGAAAGCTGCTGCCCGCATAGCGGTACTTGTCGCGGTAGTCGGCGAGGAACGCGCGCTCTTCGCAAAGCTCGGCGTAGTCGGCGGTGTTCGAGAACTGCTCGAGGAAGGCCGCGGTGCCGTCGGGCAGGTCGGCGCGTGCGAGCTGGCCGCGGTTCTCGGGGTCGAAGTAGAGGCTGCGCACGTCGGTGGCGTTGAGGCTCTCCACGCTGTTCTGGCCGGCGAATTCCCAGTGCGGGAAGAGCTTCAGGTAATAGCTCGATGCGTCCTTCAGGTGGCCCACCAGTGCGACCCTGGCCTTGGCCGGCGCATGGCCGTCCTGCGTGATGAGCCGCTCGACCGCCGACTGGATCGACGCGATCCAGATCTGGTCGTTGTAGGGCGAATCGCCGACGCCCACCACGCTCACGCGCATCTGCTCGGTGCCGCGCAGGCAGGCGCGCACCATGCGTTCGCGCTCGTCGAAGGTGAAGGGGTTCTTGACGCTGCGTGGCTTGCGGTCGGAGCCGACCACCACGATGACCCGATCGGCGGCGCGAAGGCCTTCTTCGATGAGTCGTTGATGTCCGAAATGGACGGGCTGGAAACGCCCAATGACGATGGCGTATTGAAACTTGCGTGTGCTCACTTGGGAATCCCCCAAAAAGGGCGCGATCAACTCGCGCTTGCGTTCAGGATAGCATCGGTGCCGCACATTGATCAAGCCTTCCGATGACCGAGCCCTCCACTTCCCCCACTGGTGCCGTGCGCCTCAACAAGCGCATGGCCGAACTGAAAATGTGCTCGCGCCGCGAGGCCGACGAATGGATCGCCAACGGCTGGGTGAAGGTCAACGGCAAGCCGGCCGAGATGGGCGTGAAGGTCGTGCCGTCCGACCGCATCGAGATCGACAAGGCGGCCAGGGGCCAGCAGGCCAACCAGGTCACCATCCTCATCAACAAGCCCATCGGCTACGTGAGCGGGCAGGCCGAAGACGGCCACGAGCCCGCGGTCACGCTGTTCACGCCGCAGAACCGCTGGGCCGACGACAACGCGCGTTTCTTCTTCAGCCCGCAGCAGCTGCGCGGCCTCGCGCCGTGCGGGCGGCTCGACATCGACTCCATCGGCCTGCTGGTCATGACGCAGGACGGCCGCATCGCGCGCCAGCTGATCGGCGAAGACTCGGTGATGGAGAAGGAATACCTCGTGCGCGTGGCCTACCACGGCCTGGGTCAGCCCGCGCCCACGGGCCAGCTGGTGCGCATGGACGACGACGATCCCGTCACCACCAACGTGCAGGCGGTCTTTCCACCGGCCATGCTGGCGAAGCTGCGCCACGGTCTGAGCCTCGACGGCCAGGCGCTGAAGCCGGCGCGGGTCGAATGGCAGAACCCCGAGCAGCTGCGCTTCGTGCTCACCGAAGGCAAGAAGCGGCAGATCCGCCGCATGTGCGAGCTGGTCGGCCTGAAGGTGGTGGGGCTGAAGCGCGTGCGCATCGGCAAGGTGATGCTTGGCAACCTGCCGCTGGGGCAATGGCGCTACCTCGGACCGCACGAGAAGTTCTGAGCCTGCGGGCGCTGAACCGCGCCACGCTGGCACGGCAGATGCTGCTGGCGCGGCGCAAGCTCACGGCGGTGCAGGCCGTCGAACGGCTTGCCGGGCTGCAGGCACAGGCACCCAACCCGCCCTACATCGGCCTCTGGAGCCGGCTCGAAGGCTTCGAGCGCGAGCAGCTGACCGAGGCAATGCGCAGGCGCCGCATCGTGCGCATGTCGACGATGCGCTCCACCCTGCACCTGATGACCGCGCACGATGCGCTGGCATGGCGTCCGCTGCTGGAGTCGGTGCATCAGCGCGGCCTGCTTGGCACCCACAAGCGCGCGCTCGAAGGCCTCGACCGCGAGGCGGTGGTGGCGGCGGCGCGCGCGCTGCTCGGCGAGAAACCGCACACCAGCGCCGAACTCGGCCAGGCCCTCGGCATGCGATGGAAGGGCTGCGAGACCGCCTCGCTCGCCGCGCTGATCCGCAACAACCTGCCGCTGGTGCACCTGCCGCCGGCCGGCAGCTGGAACTCGCACCAGAGTGCATTGCTGCAGCCCCTGGGCGACTGGCTGGGCAGCGTCGAGGCACCCCGGGCCACGCAGGACGATCTGCTGCTGCGCTACCTCGGCGCCTTTGGTCCCGCCACGCTGGCCGATGCTGGCGCATGGTCGGGCCTCACGGGCTGGAAGGCGGTGGCCGAGCGCCTGCGGCCGCAGCTGCGCGTGTTCGTCGGCGAAGGCGGGCAGGAGCTGTTCGACCTGCCCCGCGCGCCGCGCCCCGACCCCGACACGCCCGCGCCGCCGCGCCTCGTGGCCGAGTGGGACAGCCTGCTGCTTGCGCACGCCGACCGCAGCCGCGTGCTGAGCGAAGTGCACCGGGCCCGCGTGTTCACCGTCAACGGCATCGTGCGCGGCACGGTGCTGCTCGATGGGTTCGTGGCGGGTGTCTGGAAGATCGAGCGCGCGAAGAACACCGCGACCGTGGTGCTGGAGCCGTTCACGCGCTGGTCCAAGGCCGACCGTCTCGGTGTGGAGGAAGAGGCCCTGGAGCTGCTGGCCTTCACCTCCGACGGCGAGGGCGAACGCCATGCCGTGCGCGGGCCCTTAAGTCCCACGTAACTCTGCGCCACTACGCTGCGCCACGGCGCAGGCTCTTCCGATCATCCCGGTCGCGTGCTACCTTGCGGCCGAAGGAGTTGCCGCGATGCGCGTGCTGTTGGTGGAAGACGATGAAATGATCGGGCGCAGCCTGAAGCAGGCGCTCGAGGGCGCGGGCTGGTCCGCGGACTGGGTGCGCGACGGCGAACTGGCGCAGAGCGCGCTCGGCGACGGCGGCTACACCTGCGTGCTGCTCGACCTCGGGCTGCCGAAGCACGACGGCACCGAAGTGCTGCGCCGCGCGCGCGAACGCGGCGACGCCACGCCGGTGCTGGTGCTCACGGCGCGCGACGGCCTCGATGACCGCATCCACAGCCTCGACCTCGGCGCCGACGACTACCTGCTCAAGCCCTTCGAGTTCCGCGAGCTGCTCGCGCGCATGCGCGCCGTGGTGCGGCGCCGCGACGGCGCGGCGCATTCGCTGGTCGGCAGCGGTGCATTGCAGCTCGACCTCACCACGCGCGAAGTGGTGGCCAACGGTGCGCGCGAGGCACTCACCGCGCGCGAGTTCGCCCTGCTGCACGCGCTGCTGGAGCGGCCCGGCGCCATCCTTTCGCGCGAGCAGCTCGAGAACCGCATCTACGGCTGGGGCGAGGAAGTCACGAGCAACGCGATCGACGTGCTCATCCACGGCATGCGCCGCAAGCTCGGCGCCGAATCGATCCGCAACGTACGCGGGCTCGGCTGGCGCGTCGCGGCATGATGGTGCTCGCCCCCAGGCTGCCCAGCCAATGAACGGAGCTTCGCGCGGCACCGGCCGCTGGTGGCGGCCGCGTTCGCTGCGCACGCAGCTGCTGCTGTGGCTCGTCACGCTGCACCTGGGTGCGGCGATGCTCACGGCGTGGTTCTCGTTCGTGGCCTACGGCAACCTCGTGCACAACGCGCTGGACGAACAGATGCGCCTCGTGGCCGAGTCGTACGCGGGCAGCGATCCGGCGAAGCTGCCGCGCCCGATGAACGGCGAGGCCGCCTTCTCGCGCGGCGCCTTCATCGTGCAGATCTGGAGTGCCGACGGCCGCACGCTGCGCGCCACCTCATGGCCCGTGCTCGCGGTGCCCCTGCAGGCCCAGCCCGGCTTCGGCGACGTGAACACCGGTACGCACGCGGGTT
>Ga0075370_10000955_pt1 | contig 11900 bp, 10 predicted proteins | sample EndMethybrTD3035_FD_71398 | JGI IMG/M metagenome (GOLD analysis project Ga0075370, IMG submission 71398) | Populus endosphere microbial communities from Tennessee, USA - Endosphere MetaG P. TD hybrid TD303-5 | ecosystem: Host-associated > Plants > Roots > Endosphere | place: USA: Tennessee... | reverse complement strand
TCGGCGGGGCCCGGCTCTGCCGGCGCTTCGGCCGCGGCGGGGGTTGTTCGATCGGGCGTCGGGCTTTCGGCCGGCGACGGATTCGACTCCGGCCGTGTGGCCGGCCGGGACGCCGCCCGTGGCCGTACGGGCCGGGGCACGGGCTTGGCGGCGGGCGTCGGCGGCACTGCTGCCGGCTCGGGCGCCGGCGGCGCGATCACGATGGTGCGGGTGATGAACTTGCCGGCCAGCGGCGAGGGATGCGGCCCCCCCGCCAGCGGCGCCAGGCCCAGCAGGGCCAGGTGGGCGAGAAGCACGGCGGCCGCCAGCAGCACCAGCATGCGCCAGGGCGGGCGCGGGACGCTGGGCAGGGCAGGAGCGGCGTTGCGCAGGTGCATCGGGAGTGGATCGGAGGCTGCTGCCAAGGTTCAGCTCGGTACACTGCCGCCCGTCCAACCAGTTTAGTGGCAGCGGTGCCCTGCGGCATCCGCGCCCGTCTCATCCATGAAACTCGCCACCCTCAAGGACGGCTCGCGCGACGGCCAACTGGTCGTGGTCTCGCGCGACCTGGCCAGCGCCCACTACGCCACCGGTATCGCCGACCGCCTGCAACAGGCGCTCGACGATTGGGGCTTCGTCGGCCCGCAGCTGCAGGATCTTTCGGATGCCCTCAATGCCGGGCGCACCCGACACGCCTTCCCCTTCGACCCGGCGCAATGCATGGCGCCGCTGCCGCGCGCGTACCAGTGGGCCGACGGCTCGGCCTACCTCAACCACGTGGAGCTGGTGCGCAAGGCGCGCAACGCCGAGGTGCCCGAGAGCTTCTACACCGACCCGCTGATGTACCAGGGCGGCAGCGATGATTTCATCGGCCCCTGCGACCGCATCGTGGCGGCCAGCGAGGCCTTCGGCATCGACTTCGAGGCCGAGATCGCCGTCATCACCGGCGACGTGAAGATGGGCGCCACGCCCGCGCAGGCGCTCGACGGCATCCGCCTCCTGATGCTGGCCAACGACGTGAGCCTGCGCAACCTGATCCCGAACGAGTTGGCCAAGGGCTTCGGCTTCTTCCAGAGCAAGCCGGCCACCGCCTTCAGCCCCGTGGCCGTCACGCCCGACGAGCTGGGCGAGGCCTGGCAGGGCGGGCGCGTGCATCTCACGCTGCAGAGCAGCTGGAACGGCCGCAAGGTCGGCATGTGCGACGCGGGCGAGGAAATGACTTTCCATTTCGGCGAGCTGATCGCGCACATCGCCAAGACGCGCAACGTGCGCGCCGGCAGCATCGTCGGCAGCGGCACGGTGAGCAACAAGGGCGTCGAGAAAAACGGCCGGATGGAGTGGCCCAAGGGCTACAGCTGCATCGCCGAGAAACGCTGCATCGAGACCCTCCAGGACGGCCAGCCGTCGACCGAGTTCATGAAGTACGGGGACACGATCCGCATCGAGATGAAGGGGCGGGACGGGCAGTCGATCTTCGGGGCGATCGATCAGGAAGTGGCGGCGCCTTGAGCGCTCGGCGTCCGTAGGGCATAGGGCGCGAATTCATTCCCGTCCCTCATCAGGAGCTGGATCAGCTTCGGGTGCGTGAAGAGCTTTTCCTTGCCGGCCTGGATCTCCGACAGGACTCCCGCGCCCACCAGATCCTTCAGGTAGCGTGACGCTGCCTGCCGCTGGGCGATCTGCTTGTCGACCAGGTTGCCGATGCGGCAGTAAGGCTGCTCGAAGATCGTCTCGACGAGCTCGCGGCTGTAGATCTTCGGCAGCCTCTGGCGCACATGCTCGGTGGTGTGCTCGGCCAGGCTTCGGATCGCGGCAATCTTTCCCGTGGTCCATTGCGCGGTTTCTTCCACGGCGCGCAGCATGTAGAGCACCCATTCCTCCCAGGCCTGCTCGCTGGTGACCTTCTGCAGCAGCTGGTAGTAGCCGGCCTTGTTCGCAATGATGTAGCGGCTCAGGTAGAGCACGGGCAGCGTGAGCAGCTTTTCCTGGATCAGCACCAGGATGTTGATCACGCGGCCGGTGCGGCCGTTGCCATCGGTGAAGGGACGGATGGCTTCGAACTGGTAGTGGCCCACGGCCATGCGGATCAGGGGATCGAGCTCGCGTTCGTCGTGGAGGAAGCGCTCCCAGTTCGCCAGCAGCTCGCGCAGCAGCGCTTCGCCCTCGGGCGGCGTGTAGATGCTTTCGCCGTTGCGGTCGCTGACGAGCTGCGTGCCCGGCGTGCGGCGGATGTCCATCTCGATGCCCTTGATGGTGGTGCAGATCTCGACGGCAGTGCGGATGCACAGGGGCCGTTCTTCCAGCGAGCGAAAGCTCTGGTGCAGCGCCGTTCGGTAGCGCAGGGCCTCCTTGGTGGCTGGGTCGGCCTGGCCGTCGTGGCTGTCGGCGTGCTGGAAGAGGCGGTCGGTGGTGGTGACGATGTTCTCGATTTCGGAGCTGTCCTTGGCTTCCAGCAGCGGGATCGTGTTGATCAGCACGGTGGGATTGGGGATCAGCTCGGCTGCTTGCTTGAGCTCGGCCAATGCGGCGCGGGCCGTGATGCACTGCTTGAGAACCGCCTTGGTTTCCAGGTCGCGGGACGGCGGCAGGCGCGGCAGTTCGGCGTAGGGCCGGTCGGGACGCCAGGGTGGCAGCTCGCTCATGTTCGAAAAAGTCAATTCTGTCGACATGAGTTCAGCATATGTCGCTTGCGGCGCCACGTCAACGGAACGTGTCGCCGTTTCTTAATTTTGTCGACATGTTGCTGAGCTCATGTCGTCGACAGCGACATGATGACTGCGATGTGTCGCGAATATTTGGTTTTGGCGACACGTCAAGTTGGAGCGCCGCGCAACAGCTCCTTCAGGCTCCGTATCCCCAAGCGCCGAAACGCCCGGTACTGATGGGTCCGTACCGTCGTGAGCTCGACCCCGATCTCACGCGCCGTTTCCTTGGCGGTCCTGCCGGCCAGCAGGTGGCCGATGACCTCGCGCTCGCGCAGGCTCAGGGCCAGCAGGCGCGTGCCCAGGCTGGGCTCGGCCGCCTCGCGCGCCGCCATGGCGCTGCGGCCGTGCGCGAGGGTGGCGTCTGCGAGCAGGGTGGCGTGCGCCTCCAGCAGCGCGAAGTCTCGTGCATCGAACTCCGCTTGCGCGAGGCTGCGGTAGAAGCTCACCGCCGTGCGCTGCCCGGTCGGCAATAGCAGCAGCACCGAGGCACGCTCGCGGATGCCCACGTCGCCATAGCAGGCCGCGCGGTAGGCCGGGTCCGCCACCTCCTCGGCGACCTGGTGGCCCATCCAGAGCTGGGCGCGCTTGGGCAGCTTGCGCCCGGCCAGCCACACCATGTTGGGATCGAGCCGGTCGAAGCGCTGGGCCACATAACGCTCGGCCGTGCGTTCCGCCGTGCTGCCGTAGCTGCTCGCGGCCGACACGGTTTCGATGCGGCCACTGGCGCCCACGGCGAAGACGGTGCAGAAGGTGACCGGCAGCACCCGGTGCATCGCGCCGAGGTAGCTGGCCGCCAAGTGCGGCGTGCCGATGCCGGCGAGCACGCCGCTGACCACCGGAGCCGCAAGCATGCGCGCTTCGGCTTCGATGCCGCGTACAGGCCAGCGCCTCATGGGAATCTCAGGGTTAACACGTCGTACGAAGTTAGGACATCGGCGCGCCGGAGGCATCGGGACAATCCCTTCGCATGAACACCGCTGCTGTCCTGTCCCCACCGGCCGCGCGCCCCGGCGATGCCGCCACCGGTCCGCTGCCGCCTGCAAGCGGCGACCTGCCGCCGCCGGTCGGCGACTTCCGCTACACCCGCTTCGCACCGACGCTGCCGCCGCTCGAGCACGGCGTCGAGGCCGGCCGCCATCCGGTGGTGATCGCCGGCGGCGGCCCGGTCGGGATGGCGCTGGCCCTGGGGCTGGCCAACCACGGCGTGCGCAGCGTGATCCTCGAAGCCGACGACACGGTCTGCGTCGGCAGCCGCGCGGCTTGCGTCTCGCGCCGCAGCCTGGAGATCGTCGAGCGCCTGGGCGCGCTGCCCGCCTTCCTGGCCAAGGGCCTGCCGTGGACCGGGGGCCGCAGCTTCTACAAGACCGAGGAGGTGTTCCGCTTCGAGATGCCGCACGACGAACGGCAGAAGCTGCCGCCGATGATCAATCTCGAGCAGTACTACATCGAGCAGTACCTCCTGGACGAGATCGTGCGCCGCAACGCAACGACGCCGGGGCTGATCGACATCCGCTGGGGCACGGAACTCGTCGGCTTCGCCCAGGAGGCCGAGGGCGTGATGCTGCAGGCGCGCAATGCCCTGGGCGCTTACGAGCTGCATGCGCAATGGCTGGTGGCCTGCGATGGGGGCCAGAGCTTCGTGCGCAAATCGCTGGGCTTGAACCTCGAAGGCACGGCGTACGAAGGCCGCTACGTGATCATCGACATCGAGCTGCACAGCAATCACCCGACCGAGCGCCGCGCCTGGTTCGACCCGCCGTGGAACCCCGGCTCGACGGTGCTGATGCACCGCCAGCCCGACGACATCTGGCGCATCGACTATCAGCTGCGTGCCGGCCAGAGCACGGAGGCGGCGCTGCAGCCTGCCGCCGTGGCCGACTTCGTGCAGCGCCACCTCGACGCCATCGGCGAGGGTCATCTCCCCTGGAAGACGGTCTGGACCTCGGTCTACCGCGCCGGCGCGATGACGCTGTCGAGCTACCGCCACGGCCGCGTGCTCTTCGCCGGCAATGCCGCGCATGCGATGCCGATCTTCGGCGTGCGCGGCCTCAACTCGGGCTTCGACGATGCCGACAACCTGGCCTGGAAGCTGGCGCTGGTGACGCGCGGCGTGTCCGACGTGTCGCTGCTCGACAGCTACTCGCAGGAGCGCATCGCCGCCTTCCACATCAATGCCGAAAGCGCGATGCGCAGCACCGAATTCATGTCGCCGCCCTCGCGCGGCTTCGATCTGCTGCGCGAGGCGGCGCTGTCGCTCTCGGGCGCGCAGCGCGGCATCGCGAACCTGATCAACCCGCGGCAGACGCAGGCCGTGAGCTACGAAGACTCCGCGCTGTCCGGCGAGAGCGACGCACTGCCGGCCGGCCCGCGGCCCGGCGAGACCCTGCCCGAACAACCGCTGGAGCCCGGCCTGCATCTCACCGACTGGTTGGGGCCGCAGTTCACTGTGCTCGTGCTCAATGTCGATAGGCCGGACGCCGGCTTCGAGGCCGAGCTCGCCGCGGCGCAGGCCAGTCCTTTGCAGCCGGTGCTGCGCGTGCTGCCGCCTGCTGCGGAGCACGCCGCGGTGTTCGAGGCGCTGGGCGCAGGGGAGGGCGCGGTCTATCTGCTGCGCCCCGACGGCCACGTGGCCGCGCGCTGGCGCCGCGTGCCAACGGGCGCCTTGACCCACGCGCTCGCCCGTGCCTCGGCGCTCGCCAAGGAGACCGCATGAGCCGCCGGGCCGCTCCCAAGGCGAATAGCACCGCAGCCGCAGGCGAAGGTATTCCAATGACTCCCACCCTCACGCTCGAAGCCCGCGACCGGCTCTACGCCGAATGCGCCCGCGCCATCAGCGAAGCGGGGGCCGAGCGAGAATCGCTTTTCCTCGCTCGACTCGTCCTGCTGCTGTTCGAGCAACTGGGCGACGAGGCGCGCTGCCGGGCCGCGCTCGCCGAAGCGCTGCGCGAGCTGCCGGTGCCCTCGCTGTCTGCAGCGCCGGTCGATGCCGACGAGGCTTGATGCCTCCCCACACACCACCATTCACTACAAACTCAGGAGACTTCATCGATGGACCGCAGAACCCTGCTCACCACCTTCGCCGCTGCCGCGGCCACCGGCGCCGCACCCTGGGCGCGCGCGCAGAACTACCCCGAGCAGCTCATCAAGTGGGTGGTGCCCTATCCCGCCGGCGGCGGCACCGACGTCATCGCGCGCACCCTGGCCGAGGCCATGCGCCAGACGCTGGGCCAGCAGATCGTGATCGACAACCGTCCCGGCGCCTCGACCAACATCGGCGCCGACCTGGTCGCCAAGTCCAAGCCCGACGGCTACACCATCATGTCGGCCGACAACGCGGTGCTGGCCTTCAACGAGTACCTGTTCAGCAAGCTGCCCTTCAACCCCGAGAAGGACTTCAGCTACATCGGCGCCATCGGCAAGTTCCCGCTCGCCCTGGTGGTGCACCCGGACTTCCCGGCCAAGGACTTCAAGGCCTTCCTGGCCTATGTGAAGGCCAATCCTGGCAAGGTCAACTACGCCTCGCCCGGCAACGGCTCGCCGCATCACCTGGCGATGGAGATGTTCAAGAACCGCACCGGCACCTTCATCACGCACATTCCCTACCGCGGCGCTGCGCCGGCGATGGCGGACGTGATGGGCGGCCAGGTGCCGTGCATGTTCCTCGACCTTGCCTCGGGCCTGTCGATCATGCAGGGCCAGAAGGTGCGGGTGCTGGCGATCGGCTCGGGCGCGCGCTCGAAGCTGCTGCCCGATGTGCCGACGCTGGCGGAAGTGGGCGTGCCCGACACCGAGGTGTTTGCCTTCCAGGGCATCCTGGGCCCGGCCGGCCTGCCCGCGCCGGTGGTGAGCAAGCTCAACGCGGAACTCAACCGCGCCTTCAGCGTTCCCGCGGTACAGAAGCGCTTTAACGATTTCGGCATGGAGCCGATGCCCGGCACGCCGCAGCAGTTCGCGGCGCTGTCGCGCGCGGAGTCGAAGCGTTGGGGGCCGATCATCAAGTCGGCCGGCATCAAGCTGGACTGAGGCTGCGCGCCTATGGGCCCTACTTGGCGTAGGCCTTGCGCGAGCCGTCCTCGAAGACCTCGTCGTCGCGCTCCAGCCTGCCGTCGGCGTCCCAGCTGCGTTCGCGCGTCACCCGGCCCTTGTCGTCGTAGCTCGACTCGGCACGCAGCGCGCCGCTGTCGTTGAAGCGCTGGTGCAGGCCGATCGGCACCTGGCGGAAGCGGCTCACGACGGCGAAGCGCCCCAGCGCGGCGCGCTCGCCGTTGTCGTGGAACTCGGTGATCTCGACGGTGCGCGCCTCGTTGCCCTCGCCGAAGACCGCCTTGCTGCGCGGCTGGCCGTTGAGGTAGTAGCTCTCGTCGGAAAGCGGATCGCCGCCGGGTCCCCAGCGCTGGTCGCGCACCAGCGTGCCCTTCTCGGAGAATTCCTGCTCGCGCCGCTTGATCGCGCCGCGCTCCTGCAGCAGGTAGACGATCTCCCGCCGCTTGATGCCCTCGGACGACCAGCGCCGCTCGATGCGCTGGTTGCCGCTGATCTCGTCCTGCATCGAAGGCTTGCCGTTGTCGTAGAGCTCTTCGCTGCGCACCTTCTTGCCGGCCAGGTAGGCGAGCCGCGTGCGCAGGATGCCCTTGGCATCGAACAGCTCGACCTGCGAGGGCGCGCTGCCCACGAAGCCGCACAGCCTCGCATCGTCGGTCGCCGGCGCCAGCAGGGGCTTGTCGCCGCAGCGCAGGCCGGACAGTCGGCCGCTTTCGGTGAACTCGGCGTACGCGCGCTCGCCCGGCTCGGCGTAGAAGGTGGCGCGGCGCAGTTGCCCGTCGGGATGGAAGCTGCGCGTGAGGCCGGTCTCGTGGCCGTTGTCGTACACCGCCTCGCGCAGCACCCGGCCGGTGGCCGGCGAGAACTCGCGCGCCGGGCCTTCCATGTTGCCGCGGGCATTGACGCTGTGCTCCTTCAGCAGCTTGCCCTTCTCGTAGTAGCGCACGAGGCCCATGAAGACGCCGTTCTGCAACTGCTGCTCGCGCATCAGCTCGCCGCTGTCGCGGTCCTTGCAGCGCATCAGGCCGCTCTTGCCGGCCGTGGTGCTGCCGTTGGCCGGGTTCACGCCCTGGCCATTGAGCTCGCAGTCCTGCACCGCGTGCGCGCCGAGCGGCAGCACGGCGAGCAGCGCGGCTGCGAGTGCGGCCGGGCGCGGGAACATGGGCATGGGTTCAGGTGGCGTAGACGGCATCCAGCGAGCGGAAGCCCTTGACCTCGATCGGGTTGCCGAAGGGGTCGCAGAAGAACATCGTCCATTGCTCGCCGGGCTGGCCTTCGAAGCGCACCTGCGGCTTCAGCACGAAATCGGTGCCGGCCGCTTCCAGGCGCTCGGCCAGCGCCCGCCAGTCGGGCAGCTCGAGGATCAGGCCCAGGTGCGGCATCGGCACCAGGACATCGCCGACGTGGCCGGTGCGCGCGGTGGCGAAGGGTTCGCCCAAGTGCAGCGAGATCTGGTGGCCGAAGAAATCGAAGTCGACCCAGGTGTCGGTGCTCCGGCCTTCGGCACAACCGAGACGGCCGCCGTAGAAGCGCCTGGCCTCGTCGAGATCGCGGACGTTGAAGGCGAGGTGAAATATGCTGCGCATGCGAAGAGCATAGCGGCGCTGCCGCGGTCCCGAAACCTGTGGATACAGACACCATGAGCTTGCCCTCCGACCCCCCTAGCCGGGCCACGGCAATGCGCTCGGTGGCGCGGTGACCGACACCGGTCTTTCCGACTCTGGCCGATAATCGCCACCCCATGTCCTGCCTGCGCCACGCCCACCACCTCGGCCGCCTCGTGCTGCTGTGGTTCGCGCTCTCGCTGGGCGCGGCGATCGCATCGCCGATCGTGCATCCGCAGGCGATGGAGCTGGTGTGCTCCAGCGTCGGCGCCATCAAGGTGGTGGTGCAGGGCGAGGACGGCGCGCAGGAAGCCGGCGCCACCCACATGGACTGCCCGCTGTGCCTGCTGACCGGCGCACCGCCGCCGACGCCGGTGGCGGCGCTGCCGCATCCCCTCCCGCTGGCCCATGCGGTCCAGCCCATCCCGGCCGCGCGCATCGCCGCGGCCACCGCGGCCCCGCTTCCCGCGCGCGGGCCGCCGGCGCTCTGAGCTTGCTGTCGATCTCGTAGTGCGAGCGCGTCGATCCGGCGCGTTCGCGCGGATCTCTTCGCAATGCACCGGCGCCCCGCGGGCGCCGAGGAGCGCTCTCCATGAACAAGAAAACCGCACTCTCCCTCGCCCTGGGCGCAGCTTTCCCGTGGCTGCCCGGGCCGACCTTCGCCCAGACGCCTCCTGCCCCTGTCGAGGACCAGGCGCCCGAGCGCATCAAGTCGCTCGGTATCGTGACCGTCACCGGCGGCCAGCCGACCTCGCTGCCCACGCAGATTCCCACCACCATCGAAGGGGTGACGCGCGAGGAGATCGAGACCCGCGTCAACGCCACCGACAGCGAGGACGCGCTCAAGTACCTGCCCAGCCTGCTGGTGCGCAAGCGCTACATCGGCGACTACAACCACGCCATCCTCTCGACCCGCGCCTCGGGCACGGGCAACAGCGCGCGCTCCGCGGTCTATGCGGACGGCATCCTGTTGTCCAACTACCTGGGCAACGGCATTGCCAACGGCACCAACTACGCGCCGCGCTGGGGCCTGGTCACGCCCGAGGAGATCGAGCGCGTGGACGTCATGTACGGACCCTTCTCGGCCGCCTACCCCGGCAACTCGGCCGGCGCGGTGGTGGACTACGTCACGCGCATGCCGACGAAGCTGGAGGCACACGTCAAGGCCGGCTACGCGTCACAGCCCAACGACCTGTACAGCACGCACCAGAGCTTCGATAGCTGGCAGACCAGCGCATCGCTCGGCAGCAAGAGCGGCGACTGGTCGTGGTGGATCGACGTCAATCGCACCGACAGCCACGGCCAGCCACTGACCTTCACGACTGCGACCGTCGCTTCGGGCGTGCCAGGCAGTCGCGGAATCCCGGTGACGGGTTTCCTGCCGGGGCTGAACACCACCAACATGCCCTGGTACATCCTGGGCACCGGCACCGCGTACCACACGGTGCAGGACCACGCGAAGCTCAAGCTGGCCTACGACTTCTCGCCTACCGTGCGCGCCACCTACACGCTGGGCTGGTGGCAGAACACGTCGGAGGGACGGCCCGACAGCTATCTGCGCGACGCGGCCGGCCAGCCCGTCCATAGCGGGCCGGTCAACATCGCCGGGCGCAGCTTCACGCTCGCCCCCACCGCCTTCCCGCTGACGAACGATGTCCAGACGCACGACATGCATGGGCTCTCGGTCAAGAGCAATACCAAGGGCGAATTCGACTGGGAGTTGGCGGCCAGCCTTTACGACTACGCGAAGGACCGGCAGCGCTCGCCCGCGGTCGCGCTGCCCCTGGCGGCTGTCGGCGGCGCCGGCACGCTGCAGGACCAGGACGGCACCGGCTGGAACACGCTGGCGGCCAAGGGCACCTGGCGGCCGCAAGGCGTGGGCGGCGCGCACATCGTCGACTTCGGCATCGGGCGCGATGCGTACAAGCTGGCCATCGCAAAGAACAACGTGCTGGGCAGCTGGCTGGACGGGCCGGCCGTTCCCGGGTCCGTCGTCAGCCATGTCGGCGGCCGCACGCAGACGCAGAGCGCCTGGGTGCAGGACAGCTGGGGCTTCGCGCCGCAATGGAAGGCGGTGCTCGGCCTGCGCTACGAGCACTGGCAGGCCAAGGACGGCTTCACCGCTGCCGGCGCCAGCTCGCAGGCCTACGCTGCGCGCAGCGAATCGGACCTGTCCCCCAAGGCCGCGCTCGCCTGGCAGTTGGCGAAGGACACGGTGCTCAAGGCCTCGCTGGGCCGCGCAGTGCGCTACCCGACCGTGGGCGAGCTCTACGGCGCGACCTCGGGCGGCGCGCTGTCCTTCGTCAACGACCCGAACCTGAAACCCGAGAAATCGTGGACTGGAGAGCTCTCGGCCGAGAAGGACCTCGGCCACGGCCTCGCGCGCGCCACGCTGTTCCGCGAGAGCACCAAGGATGCGCTCTACAACCAGCTCATCCCGAACTCGACCGTCTCCCGCGTGCAGAACGTCGACAAGGTGCGCACCACCGGCCTGGAGCTGGCCTACACCGGCCAGGACATGTTCGTCGAAGGGCTGGAGCTCGGCAGCAGCCTGACTTACGCCGATTCGAAGATCGTGGCCAATGCCGCCTTCCCGGCGAGCGTGGGCAAGTGGCAGCCACGCGTGCCGCGCTGGCGCTCCACGGTCTATGCCACCTACAAGCCCGATGCACGCTGGGCCTTCACCGTGGCGGCGCGCTATAGCGGGCGCCAGTACTCGAACCTGGACAACAGCGACGTGAACGCCTTCGCCTACTTCGGCGCCAGCAGGTACTTCACTGTCGACCTGCGCGTCGTCTACCGGATCGACAAGCGCTGGTCGGCCGCCTTCGGCATCGACAACGCCAACAACGAGCAGTACTGGAATTTCCATCCCTATCCGCAGCGCACCTACAGCGCCGAACTCCGCTTCGACCTTTGATTCACACTTCGCCAAGGAGCCATGCCATGAACAGCCATCCATTTCTTCCCCGCAGCCTCGCCGCCGCCCTCCTGCTGGCAGGCGCCGGCAGCGCCCCGGCCCATGTGACGCTGCCTCCCGGCGGCGCCACCGCCGGCAGCGACTACGAAGCCGCCTTCCGGGTCGGCCATGCCTGCAAGGACGCCAAGAGCACCACCGGCATCGCCGTGCGCCTGCCCCAGGGCTTCTCGTTGACCGACGCGCAGGCGCGCAAGGGCTGGAAGCTCGATGTGCAGAAGGCCGCCGGCGACAGCGGCGGCGAGGTGCGCTGGACCGCCGAGAGCGCGCAGGCGGCGCTGCCGGGCAGCGAGCGGACCGAGTTCGTGCTGCGCGGCAAGCTGCCGGCGGCACCCGGCGTGCTGTGGTTCAAGGTGCTGCAGACCTGCGACACCGGCAGCGCCGACTGGGCCCAGGTGCCGGCCAGCGGCACCTCGACCGAGGGCCTGCAAAGCCCGGCCGCCCGTCTCGATGTGCTCGCTCCCGGCGTGGCGGCGGTCGATGTGCGCGATGCCTGGGTCCGTGCCTCGGTGCCGCTCTGGCCGGGCACCGAGGCACGGACCCAGGCATCGCGCACATCGACCGCCGCCACGCCGGGAGCGAGCACATCGAGAC
>Ga0075370_10000952_pt1 | contig 11912 bp, 12 predicted proteins | sample EndMethybrTD3035_FD_71398 | JGI IMG/M metagenome (GOLD analysis project Ga0075370, IMG submission 71398) | Populus endosphere microbial communities from Tennessee, USA - Endosphere MetaG P. TD hybrid TD303-5 | ecosystem: Host-associated > Plants > Roots > Endosphere | place: USA: Tennessee... | reverse complement strand
GCGTGATCGTCCTGCTGCCGCCGTCGGAAACCAAACACCCCGGCGGCGACGGACCGCCGATGCGGCTCGCGGATCTGTCCTATCCGGAGCTCTCGCCACTGCGCGCAACGCTGGTCGACGAGCTCGTCGAACTATCCGCCGATATGCCCGAGTGCAGACGCGCACTCGGGCTGTCGGCGTCTCAGCACGTCGAGATCGAGCGAAACGCAGCACTGCGAAGCGCTCCGACTCTGCCGGCGATCAATCGGTACACCGGCGTGCTGTACGACGCGCTGGACGTCGGGTCGTTGACAGCTGCCGCCGCGAGCCGGGCACGAACTCGGCTGGCTGTCGGCTCGGCGCTGTTCGGCGTCCTGCGCGCTGACGATTCCATTCCCGCCTACCGGCTCTCGGCGACGTCGAAGCTGCCGGGACAGCCCGGGCTATCGACGCGATGGCGCCCGGTCTTGGAGCCGGTGCTGGCACGGGTCGCGGCAGACGAGCTGGTCGTCGACCTTCGGTCGGGTTCCTACGCCGCACTTGGCAAAGTGCCCGACGCAGTGCACGTCGATGTCGTCTCCGAGCGGCCAGACGGCACACGCACGGTCGTGAGTCACTTCAACAAGGCTCACAAGGGTCGACTGGCTCGCACCCTGTCCACCAGCCGAGCCGAGCCGACCGACGCGGCAGCGGTCGCGACGATCGCGCGTCGCGCAGGGATGCGCGTAGAGCGCGACGGGAACCAACTGACGATCGTAATAGCAGCTTGACTCACGGAACCTGTTCCCCGCGAACAGAACTCGTCGCTCAGATCGGTGCGATCAGATCGGTCGTGTAAAACTCTGCCGGGTTCTGCGAGAACCGGTCCGGACGACTGATCCATACCCAAGCGCCTGTCGCGCCCGGCTCTATCGCGTCCTGAAGGGTCACCGCCGCTGCCCCGCCGGCGTCGGTGTTCAACGAACCCTGTGCAACGCCGGGATCCGCCCCCCAGCAGGGCAGCGAGGTCGGCCGCGGCACCTGGATCAGTCGAACGTCGTAATGCATATTGGGTATGGCGGTCGCGATCTGCACGTCTGCCGTCAGGGTCGACCCATCCGACCGCAACGTGCCCGTCGCCCGCGCCATCCCCGTCGGCCCGTTGTAATCGGTCTCGCTGAAATCACATCGCCGCGAGATCTGCGCGAACGGCAGCACAGTGCCCCCGGTGCCGCTCGACGCCCCGGTCCCGGCGCCGTCGGCAATCGCGACCGAAGGTGGCGCCACCAACGCCATTACCGTCGCGAGCGTCAAAATCCATGTCGTCTGCCGCATAGTCCTGAGTAAAACATTCGATCAAGGGCGCGTTGGGCGATTCGTCAGTCCCGGCACTCGACGACGTCGTACACCCCGTCGGCATAGAGCGAGCGGATGTGCTTCTTGTCGAACTTGCCGACGCTGGTCTTCGGTACCTCGTCGATGAACGTCCACCGCTCGGGCAGCCAGAAACGCGCCACCTTGTCGCACAGATGCTTTCGCAACTCTTCCGCTGTGCATGCAGCGTCGCTCTTGACCACGACAGCGGCAAACGGACGCTCCTGCCAACGCTCGTCGGGCACCGCGACGACCGCCGCTTCCAACACTGCGGGGTGCTCCATGATGCACAGTTCGAGTTCCACCGACGAGATCCACTCGCCGCCCGACTTGATGACGTCCTTGGCGCGGTCGGTGAGCGTGATGAACCCCTGCGGATCGATGCGGCCGACGTCGCCGGTTCGAAGCCACCCGTCGTGGAACTTCGACGCATCGGCGTTCTGGTAGTACGAGCCGGTGATCCAGGGCCCGCGAACCTCGATCTCCCCCACGGCCTTACCGTCGTACGGAAGGACCCCGCCCTCGTCGTCGACGATGCGGATCTCGACCCCGCTCGCCACTCGGCCCGCCGCTGCGCGCAACGCCCAGACCTCATCACCGGTTGCCTCCGGCGGTGGGGTCGCAATCGCGGCCAGCGGGGAGGTCTCGGTCATCCCCCAGCCTTGGAGAATGACCACGCCGTAGTGCTGCTCGTACTCCTTCATCATCCCGAGCGGGACGGCCGAGCCCCCACAACACACGGTTTTCAACGACGAGATGTCGCGGTCCGGATGGGCATGCAGATACTGCAGCACGTCGTTCCAGATCGTCGGGACGGCGGCCGCGACGGTGGGCCGGTGCAGCTCGATCATGTCGACGAGAGGTTCGGCTTGCAGGTACCGGTCGGGCAGCAGGAGATCGGCTCCGGCCATCACCGCCGCATAGGGCTGGCCCCACGCGTTGGCGTGAAACATCGGCACGACCGGCAGCACTCGATCGCCATCGACCAGTCCGATCGCGTTGGCCGAGTTGATGCTCATCGAATGCAGATAGGTCGACCGGTGGCTGTACACGACGCCTTTGGGATTTCCGGTGGTCCCGCTGGTGTAACACATTGCCGCAGCAGACTTTTCATCGATATTCGGCCAGTCGTAGACATCACGCTGGCCGTCGAGCAGGTCGTCGTAGCGGACGATGTTCTTGCCCGAGGCCGCCAACGACTCGACGTCGCCGTCGCCGACGACGACCACGGTATGCACCGTCGCCAGGTCTACCAGCACCGCGGTGAACATCGGAACCAGCGACGCATCCACCAGCACAACCGAATCCTCGGCCTGGTTGGCGATGAAGGCGATCTGTTCGGCGGCCAGGCGAATGTTCAATGTGTGCAGCACCGCGCCCATGCACGGAATGGCGAAGTACGCCTCCATGTGCTCTTGGTTGTTCCACATGAACGTGGCGACGCGCTGGCCGTGCGTGACGCCGAGTTGCCGCAGACCGTGTGCGAGTCGGGCGACGCGTGTGCCGAGTTCACCGAAGCAGATCTCGCGGTAGCCGTCGGGAGCCTTCGTGATCACCTTGCGTCCGGAGAACCAGGTGGTGCCGTGGCGCAGGATCGCCGTTACGGTCAGCGGAAAGTCCTGCATCGTGCTGTCCATGTATCCCCCAAGGCGCATAGGTGACCAGGCATTCATGATGGCCGACACCCACAGCTGTTCGGCATGAAACGCACAACGTGGCCACTAGCATCATTTGCCATGTCGCAGTACGGCTATCCCGCGGTGCCGCCGCCCAAGCCACCAGCCTCCGGCGGCGATATCGCGATCTCGATCGTGCTGCTCGTCCTGACCGCGTTGTTCCTCGCCGTATCCGCGTTCATCGGTCTCTTCTCCCTCGCGTTTCTCGATTCGTGCCCACCGGCAAGCTGCAGTGTCGAGGGCGCGGTGACGGCAGTGATGTTCGGGGTGGGTGCCGCGCTGGCAGTCGGGCTCGTGGGGCTCATCATCACGGTGGTGCGGCTGGTGCAGCGGAAGCGCGGATGGCCTTTCGCGGGTGCGACCCTCGCCTTGTGTGCGATCGCGGTCGTCCTCGGCGGCGTCGGTTACGTCATCGCGGTGGGCGGGTGATCGAGGCGTCCTTCCCCGACGACTACGTCATGAGCCTGACTCCCCGCCACCCCATTCTCTGAGCCGGTCGCGCCGGGCGCCTTCGGGTGGCATGAGACACTCTGGCCATGGTTGTCGCAATCGCCCGCCCCAAACTCGAAGGCAACATCGCCGTCGGTGATGACCGCCAGATCAGCTTCGCCGAATTCGGCGACCCCCAGGGCCGCGCCATCTTCTGGCTGCACGGCACCCCGGGGGCTCGACGCCAGATTCCGATGGAAGCGCGGGTCTACGCCGAACAGCAGAACATCCGCCTGATCGGTGTGGATCGACCCGGTATCGGCTCGTCCACCCAGCACAGCTACGACACCGTCGTAGCGTTCGCCGACGATCTGCGCACCATCGCCGACACCCTGGGTATCGACAAGTTCGTCGTCGTCGGACTCTCCGGAGGGGGGCCGTACACGCTCGGGTGCGCGGCGGCGCTTCCCGACCGCGTCGTCGCCGCGGGCGTCATCGGTGGAGTCGCCCCGACGATGGGTTCAGACGCCATCACCGGGGGTTTGATGGGCAACCTCGGAACACGGGTCGCCCCGCTGCTGCAGGTGGCGGGGACCCCGATCGGGCTGCTCGCCAGCGCCATCATCCGGCTGGTTCGTCCCGTCGCCTCCCCCGTGGCCGACCTGTACGGGCGGGTCTCGCCGGAAGCCGACCGCAGGCTGCTGGCCCGCCCTGAGATCAAGGCGATGTTCCTCGACGACATCCTCAACGGCAGCCGCAAGCAGATGGCGGCGCCGTTCTCCGACGTCGTCGTCTTTGCCAAGGACTGGGGCTTCCGGCTGAGCGACATCAAGGTGCCCGTGCGCTGGTGGCATGGCGACGCCGACCACATCGTGCCCTACGCCCACGGACAGCACGTGGTCTCACGGCTGGCCGACGCCGAGCTCTACCCGATGCCCGGCGAAAGCCACCTCGCCGGACTGGGCCGCGCCGAGGAGATCCTGCAGACCATGCTCAAGACCTGGGACGAGTACGGGGACCGTTCCTAGAAGCCGAAGCCCAGCTCCGCGCACACATCGCTGGCGAAAGCGGCGTCGAGCTGGGCTATGAGCTCGGAGTCGTTGCTGTACAAGCGATTTGCCGCGGCGAAAGCTGCGGCTCGATGACTACCGAAATACAGGCTGCCGAGCACGTCGAGATTCGTGACGATATCGGCCGGCGCGTCGGTGGGCACGCAATGCGCGCGACCGCCGTGGATCTCCAGCGCGAAACGACCACCGTCGTTACGAAAACTGTCGGACACCTCCAGCACCGCGGTGAGGTCTCCGCGATACCGCCGCGCCTCCAGCGCGGCGGGAATGTTCATCAGCCGTAGCCACAACTCGTCCTGGTAATGCGTGACGCGAGCCTGGCGTGCATCGGTCAACAGATACGGCAGCGGGTCGGCTGTGTGCGTTCCAAACGCCACCTTTTCCATCAGGTCGAGTCCGACAAGTGCCCGGCACAGGGCGATGTGCGCCTCGGATGTCACCGCCGTCAGTTCGGCGACTCGCACCATCATCGGGTCGTCACCGAACACGCGGTACAACGCGTAGCCGTCCACGTGCAGCATCGCGAACAGTTCCGTTCCGCCGCGGCGCCTGTTCTCGCGATCGGCCAGCAATTCGTCCCACAACGCCTGCGGACGCACCAGGCCCCCGGGCGTCCGAACGCGCCAGCGGTCATAGATCGCCGCGAAGTCGGCACCGTGCTCCGCGGGCCTCACCAGACGGACGCCGCCGGGATCAGGTGTCTCAGCACAGAAGTCAACGTGCGCACGATCGACTGTCAGTTCCACCTCGACGGTCGCCGGACCGTAGCCGAAACGACCGTAGATGCCACCCTCACTCGCCGTCAGGGCAGCGACCGGATAACCAGCATCCGCGATGCGGGCGTGCAATTCGGTGTACATCGAACGCAACAGCCCGCGTCGCCGGTGGGTCGGCGCGACGGCCACCATCGTGACCCCTGCTACCGGGAGCACCGCACCCCCGGGCACCGTCATGGTCATGTCGAGGTAATGCGACATGCCGATGACATCATCGCCGTCGCAGGCCACCACGGTGGCGTCGCCTGGCATCATCGACCGCCACGCGGCGAACGTGTCGGGATGGTTGACGGTCCCGAAGCAGGTGGCGTCTAGAAGCGCGATTCCGGGCCAGTCGGCGTCACCCGCGGAACGGACCTTCAGGGAAGCCGGTGAGTTCTGAACAAGCACGGAATCCGACGGTGCCACAGCAGGGCCCGTCGTCGCATTCCATTTTCGCGCCGACCGGACACGGTCGGCGCTCAGCTGATCAGCGCTTGAGCCAGCCGGCCACGGTGGCCAGATCCCTGCTGTAAGCCATCAGAAGGTCGTCGTGGTACAGCGCGCCGCCGCTGATCGCGTCGTTGCCCTGCCAGATCACGTGAACGCGAACCGGGGTCCTCGAGTAGTAGTCGGTACGGTCTTCGCCTCTGCGTTGCCATCCCGCTGCCACGGCGCTTTCGGACAGCTGGTCGCGCTCGGTGGCTGTAGTCATCGGTCGTCCTCCTGTGTCGCCCGGCCAGGCTATCGGACCGCGGCGGCCGACTGCGTCAGGGCACGGCGTAGGAGATGCATGGCAACCGCCGTCGACCTCTCCCGGACGTCGGACCGATTACCCGGTAGTCGCATCGTGCGTAGATCAGTCGTCCCGTCGGCAAGCTTCACGCAGAAGCAGACCGTGCCCACCGGCTTGTCCTCGGTGCCGCCGCCGGGACCCGCTATCCCGGTGATGGCCACTGCGGTGTCGGCGGAGAACCGTCGCAGTGCGCCGTCGGCCATCGCGTCAGCCACGGGTTCGGACACCGCGCCGTGGGTCTCGATGAGCCCGGGGTCGACGCCGAGAAGCTCGGACTTGGCCTCGTTCGAGTAGGACACCACTCCCCCCGCCACATACGCCGACGAGCCCGGGATGTCGGTCAGCCGCGCCGCCACCAACCCCGCAGTGCACGATTCCGCAGTGGCGATCCACCGACCCGCCAACAGCGCCGCAATCTGATCGTCGACCGTGGAACCGTCTTCGGAGAAGATCTCGGCGCCATGGCGCTCGCGAAGCAGTGTCATCAGATCGGCGTAGACCGCTGCGGCATCGGGTTCGTATCGGGTGACCATTTCGACCTCGCCGCGCCGCAGGCAGGTAGTGATCTCTAGTCGTTGGAAACCGTCGATGCTCGCTTCTGCGTCGCGCAGTGTGTCCGCCAGGCCCGACTCCGGCAGCCCGAACATCCGCACCATCTCCTGGCGGTACGTCGTGCGGCCCGCTGTGGCTTCCTGCACCGCGGGAGTCTGCAATGCCGACGGCCACATCGGCTGCAGTTCACGCGGCGGACCGGGAAGCACGACGACCGTCGGTTTTCCCGGCACGACGACTCCCGGCGCGGTCCCGACCGGATCGATGACGTGCGCGCCCTCAGGTATGAGCGCCTGCTTGCGGTTGGCGACCCGGACCGCCTCCCGATCGACGTTGGGAAAGCGCGCCATCAGGCGCTGCACGATATCGGCGATCTTGGCCTCGAGCGCGTTGTCCAACACCAATTCTCGACCGCAGAACCGAGCCACCGTCGCCACCGTCATATCGTCGGCTGTCGGCCCGAGGCCGCCGCTGGTGACGATCAGATCCACTCCCTCGGCGGCGAGGAATCGCAGCTGCGCCTCGATGTCATCGGGCCGGTCTCCGCAGATGGTGATGTGGGCCAGCTCGACGCCGAGTTCCAGGAGTCGGTCAGCGAGCCACGGACCGTTGAGGTCGGTCACTCGGCCGGTGAGAACTTCAGTTCCCGTCACCACGATGCCCGCACGTGCGCTCACGCAGTACGACACTACGCACACCGGACGACGGACATGGTGGTCGGTAATGTCGTTCTCCATGACCGCGCCGAAGTCGCTACGGGAGCTCTTCGATCAGCTGGGCCTCGCCGAAGTCCCCTCGTCGGATGACAGCGTGATCATGGAGATGCCCGTCGACGAACGGACCGTCAACACCGCGGGCGGACTGCAGGGCGGACTGGTCGCGACGATGGCCGATGTGACCGCCGGTCAGCTCGCTGCCCGCGCCACCCCGTTCGGGCACGCGATCGCCACGACCGACCTGTTCATCCGCTACCTGCGGCCGATCAAGGTGGGACCCGCCCGCGCGGTGGCGCGAATCCTGCGCACGGGCAAGCGGTCCGTCGTCGTCCAGGTGGACATCTACCGAGGCAACGATGACCAGGTGGGTGCGACGGCCACGGTCAACTTCGCCGCCGTCGACTGATCAGCCGAGCGGCAGGGCCTTGTGCGGGACGTCGGTCACCAGGCCGCCGTCCATGATGAACTCGGCGCCCGTCGCGAACGACGATTCGTCGCTGACCAGGAACACCACGAAAGGTGCGACCTCCTCGGACTGACCGGGGCGGCGCAGCGGCGCGGTGACCATGTCGTCGGGGAAATGCTTGGTCATCGGTGTGCGAATGAAGCCCGGGTGGATCGAGTTGACCCGGATGTTCTTGGGCCCCAGCTCGATCGCCGCGGACTTGGCCAGTCCGCGAACCGCCCACTTCGAGGCGACGTAGGGATGAACCATCGGGGCCCCACGCAGTCCCTCGATGGACGACACGTTGATGATGGAGCCGCCGCCGGCTTCCTTCATCTGCTCGACGACGGCCTGCATGCCGAGGAACGTCCCGGTCAGATTCACGTCGATGACCTTCTGCCACTTGGCCATGTCGAACTTGCCGATCTGACCCAGCGCGACGATCGCGGCGTTGTTGACGAGCGCCGTCAGCTTGCCGAACGCGTCGACGGCAACCTTGACCGCGGCGTCCCACTGCTCGGGGTCGGTGACGTCCAGGTGTACGTAGCGCGCGGACTCGCCGAGCTCATCGGCCAGCGCCTTGCCCTCGTCGTCGAGGATGTCCCCGATGACCACTTTGCCGCCCTCGGCGACCAGCGCCCTGGCGTGAGCGGCTCCCATACCGCGAGCTCCGCCACTGATCAGTGCGACTTTTCCGTCCACGCGTCCCATGGGGCGACAGGTTACCGCACGACCAGCGCGAACTAGAACCTGTTCCAATTTGGAGTGGCCTCACGCATACTGCTGGCCATGGCAATTCGGGTCGCGCTCCTCGGAACTGGCAACTGCGGCAGCCTGGCACTCAGGCAACTGATCAACGACGCGCGTTTCGACCTTACCGGCGTATGGGTGTCGACGGACGCCAAGGTCGGCAAGGACGCCGGCGAGCTGGCCGGCCTGGACGTCACGACGGGCGTCAACGCCACCAACGATCTCGACGCGATCATCGCCACCAAGCCGGACTGCGTCGTCTACACCGCGATGGGCGACACACGTCCACGCGAGGCGCTGGCCGACGTACGCACCTTCCTGTCGGCGGGCATCAACGTCGTCGGCTCCAGCGTCGGCGCGCTTCAGTACCCGTGGGGCCTACTTCCCGACAAGGCCATCGGCAAGGTCGAAGATGCTGCGCGCGAGGGTGATTCGACCGTGTTCTTCACCGGAGTCGATCCCGGTTTCTGCACCGACCTGCTGCCCTTCGCGCTGGCCGGAACGTGTCAGAGCATCGAACAGATCCGCACCATGGAGATCGCCGACTACGCCACCTACGACGGCGAGACGGTGATGTTCGACGTGATGGGCTTCGGCAACGAGATCGGCGATCTGCCGATCCTCTATCAACCGGGCGTGCTGTCCATCGCATGGGGCACGGCCATCCGGCAGCTCGCGGCGGGTCTGGGCATCGAGGTGGACGAGATCCGCGACTCCGTCGAGCAGGAGCCCGCCCCCGAGGACCTTCACGTCGCGGTGGGCACCATCAAGAAGGGCACGGTCGCCGCGGTTCGCTTCCTCATTGAAGGCATGGTCGGCGGCAAGCCGGTGATCGTCGTCGAGCACGTGACGCGACTGGACCCTGATCTGCGTCCCGACTGGGCGCAGCCCGCGCATCCGGGCGGGTCATATCGCGTCGAGATCACCGGTGAACCATCGTATTTCTGCGACATCGTTCCGATGAGCCGCAACGGCGGAGCTCCGTATGCGGCGATCCTTGCGGCGGCCGGCCGCATCGTGAACTCGATCCCCGACGTCGTCGCCGCACCGCCGGGCATCCGCACCACCCTCGATATGCCACTCGTGACCGGAAAGGGTGTCGTCGCAGCGACGTAGGCTGGAGCGCGATGACCGCGCAGCCCGTGGCAGAGGACCCCACAACCGAGATCGCCGCCAGTGAACCGGGGCCCGACATCGGCGCCTTCTTCGATCTCGACGGCACGTTGGTCGACGGCTTCACCGCCGCGGCCCACGCCAGCGACCGCATCCGTCGCAGGCAAGCGGGTATCGGCGAAGTCCTCGGAGTCGTCGAAGCATCGATGCGCTACAAGCTGCGCCGGATGCGCTTCGAGCATCTGCTGACCAGGGCGGCCGGATACCTCCAGGGAGATGCGCTCACCGATCTCGACGAGGTCTGCGAACGGATCTTCGTCGACAATGTGGCCACCCGCGTCTTCCCTGCGATGCGCGAGATCGTCGCCGCCCATCAGGACCGCGGCCACACGGTGGTGCTCAGCACCTCGGCGGTGACCATCCATGCGAACCCGGTGGCCCGTTTCCTGCAGATCGACCACGTGCTGTGCAATCACTTCACGGTCGACAGCGCCGGACGGCTGACCGGTCAGATCGCGAAACCCGTTGTCTGGGGACGGAACAAGGCCACCGCCGTCGTCAACTTCTGCGAGCGCAATCATGTCGACCTACAACGCAGTTACTTCTACGCCGACGGCGACGAGGACGCCGCGCTGATGGTCAAGGTCGGCAATCCGCGACCGGTGAACCCCCGTCCGAAGCTTGCGGCGCTGGCCGCCGAACACGGCTGGCCGGTGCTGCGGGTCGTCGGCACGGGTGGGCGCAGACGACCGTCGCTGAAGCGGTTCGTCGGCTACGACTGAGGTCTCTCGCCGCGGAGCTGACCGATGGGCTAAACTAGAACACGTTCTAATTCGTGAGCGGCCCACCCAAGGAGCAGGCATGCGCACCCCAATCTGCGACGACCTCGGCATCGAGTACCCGATCTTCGCGTTCACCCACTGCCGCGACGTGGTTGTCGCCGTGAGCAAGGCCGGCGGGTTCGGCGTGCTCGGGGCGGTCGGCTTCAGTCCCGAACAGCTCGAGATCGAGCTCAAGTGGATCGACGAGAACATCGGCGATCACACCTACGGCGTCGACATCGTCATTCCCAACAAGTACGAGGGCATGGACTCGACCGACCTCGACCCCGAGGTGCTCAAGAAGACGCTGAACGACCTCGTTCCGCAGGAGCACATCGACTTCGCCAAGAAGATCCTGTCCGAGCACGGCGTCCCGGTCGACCACAGCGACGACGACGCGCTGCAGCTGCTCGGCTGGACCGAGGCGACCGCCACCCCGCAGGTGGAGGTCGCGCTGCAGCACCCGAAGTGCACGCTCATCGCCAACGCGCTCGGCACCCCGCCCGCCGACATGATCGCCCACATCCACGCCGAGGGCCGCAAGGTGGCCGCGCTGTGCGGATCGCCGTCGCAGGCGCGCAAGCACGCCGATGCCGGTGTTGACATCATCATCGCCCAGGGCGGCGAGGCCGGCGGACACTGCGGTGAGATCGGCTCGATCGTGCTGTGGCCGCAGGTCGTCAAGGAAGTCGCTCCGGTTCCGGTGCTCGCCGCCGGTGGTATCGGCAGCGGTCAGCAGATCGCCGCGGCGCTGGCGCTCGGCGCTCAGGGCGCATGGACCGGTTCGCAGTGGGTGGTGGTCGAGGAGTCCGAGCACACCCCGGTGCAACACGCTGCGTACGTCAAGGCCGAGAGCCGCGACACGGTGCGCAGCCGTTCGTTCACCGGCAAGCCCGCGCGGATGCTGAAGAACGACTGGACCGAGGCGTGGGAGAACCCGGACAACCCGAAGCCGCTCGGAATGCCGTTGCAGTACATGGTTTCCGGCATGGCTGTCGCTGCGACGCACAAGTTCCCCAACGAGAGCGTCGATGTCGCGTTCAACCCGATCGGTCAGGTCGTCGGCCAGTTCACCAAGGTGGAGAAGTCCTCCGCGGTGATCCAGCGCTGGGTGCAGGAGTACCTCGAGGCGACCAGCACGCTCAACGATCTGAACGAGGCGGCGTCGGTCTAGCGTCACTCGAGTGGCCAGTTAGGGACGTATCTCTCGAGAGCGTCGCACAACGGGCCACCGAATGCGCTTTCTAGTGCGAGGCTCGCGGGGTGGGTCTGATCGTCGCGGCCTCCGCCGGCTTTCTCGTTGCTGTGTTGTGGATGGATCTGATCTTCGACAGTCAGGTCCTTCGGCACCGTAGCGCGGACGAGCTTCCCGAGCCCGTACTCGCCTCGATCTCGGCGTACTACCGCCGGGCCACCACGACATCGCGGCCGATGAGTCATCTCATCGCGTTGGTGAT
>Ga0075370_10000951_pt1 | contig 11919 bp, 9 predicted proteins | sample EndMethybrTD3035_FD_71398 | JGI IMG/M metagenome (GOLD analysis project Ga0075370, IMG submission 71398) | Populus endosphere microbial communities from Tennessee, USA - Endosphere MetaG P. TD hybrid TD303-5 | ecosystem: Host-associated > Plants > Roots > Endosphere | place: USA: Tennessee... | reverse complement strand
TCCGTACCGCGTTGATGAAGCGGCTGGGGGGCTTCGATCCGCGCTTCTTTCTGTACTGGGAGGAAACCGATGTCTGCCGCAGGGCCGATGACATGGGCTTTCAGACCTGGGCCGTCGGTACGGCGCTGTCCCGGCATGTCGGCGGAGCCAGCTCGGAGGACGACGGTACGCGAGTCGGAGGCTGCATTGCCAAGCACTATTTTCAGAGCCGGCGCTACTACATGATCAAGCATCACGGATGGCTTCAGGCAACGGCTGCCGAAGTGGCCGAGTTGCTCTTGCTGACCCTGCGCGCGACGTTCGATGCGCTGCGCGGGCGCGGATGGTCACGCTTGCGGCCCCGCCTGCAGGCGCCCTTCCTCAGCGTACCCAACGAGGTCTGATCGTGTCGGTGCTCACCTATCGCACGATCCGGCCGACGGAACTCGACGCCGATCTCGTCCACCGCTGGCGCGGACTTCAGGCGCGCGACGAGGCGTTCGCCAGCCCGTATTTCTGCCCCGAGTTCACACAGTCGGTTGCGCAGGTCAGGCGCGACGTGGAGGTCGCGCTGATCGAGGCCGATGGCTCCGTCGTCGGATTCTTTCCCTTCCAAAGGGTTGGGTTCGGTGTTGCGAAGCCCGTTGGCGGACCGTTCTCCGACTACCACGGCGTGATCGCGCCGGCCGATCTCCAGTGGCGCGTCGACGACCTCATGCGCGCGGCAAAGCTGTCCGTCTGGGCCTTCGACCACCTCGCCGGCGCGACACGGGCCTTCGCCGACTACGTTCGTCGGCAGGCGACGTCGCCGCAAATCGATCTCTCCGGTGGCTTCGGGCAATTCGAGGCGCACGTCAAGGCGACCGAGTCGGACTTTCTCGAGAACACCAGGCGCAAGGCACGCAAGATCGCGCGCGAGATCGGAGAACTGCGATTCGAGTACCACGATCCTTCAGCGGTGCAGCAGATGATCGAGTGGAAGAGCGCGCAATACCGGCGCTCGCATCCGGCCGGCATCGACGTCGTGTTCGTGAACCGCTGGGCGACAGCGCTCGTGCATGAGATTGCAGGCCTTCAGCAGCCAGATGGCTTCGAGGGCGTTTGCTCTTCGCTATACGCGGGCGATCGTCTTGTCGCTGTCCACATGGGCATGCGTTCACGTACGCATTGGCACTACTGGCTGCCGACGTACGACATCGAACTCTCGAAGTATTCGCCCGGCAGCATCCTGTTGCTGCGAATGATCGAAACCTCGCAAGCCCGAGGAATCCGGATCATCGACCTGGGCAAGGGCGATTCCACTTACAAGAGTCGAGTGATGACGGGTGCCTATCCCTTGCTCGAGGGCGCCGTCGAGCTGCCGTCCCTGGTGTCCATGGTGCGACGGACTGCACGCGCGGCCGAACTGGGTGCAGCGTCGCTGCCGATGCTGTCGTCGGTGCTGAATCTGCCGGCACGGGTGCTGCGCAAGATCGAGCGCGACCGGCGCTTCTCGTAGCCCAGAGGAGAACGGTCCGCGCTACGCAGGCCGCGCGAAGCCCCGGCGCACGGTGGTCGTGCTGCGCTGCTGAATCGGCGCTGTGGCCGCGGCGGCGTAGCCCACGAGCATGCCCGCGAGCACGTACTGAAGCGCCGCGAAGCCCGCCGTCGCCATGAAGAACAGCGTCGCCAGCATGCACGCGACAAGGTCTGCTCCGAGCAACGAGAGGTCGGGGTCGCTCTGCCGGCACGCGAGGAGCGCGCGATTTGCCTTCCAGATGCTCACGCCGAACACGCCGACATAGAGCGCCAAGCCGACCAGCCCGTAGAACAGGGCGATGGTTGCATACGCATTGACGAGGTCGATGATTCCCTCGCCTTGCCGGAGCGACTCCATCTGCAGCAGCACGAACGGATCGCCGAAGAGTGGGTTCTTCTTGATCAGCATCCATGATGTCGCCGCCAGTTGCTCGCGATACACCACGTTCTGGACGTCGACCGTCCCGACGAATGGAAGATTGTCGATGACGCGGCTCCCCAGCGGGGAAACGAGGACCGCGGCTGCAACTGCTCCAGCGATGAACAAGCCTTTGAAGAAGACGCCCTTTCCGACCGGATGCTGGAACAGGAACAAGAAATACAACGCCACGGCAGTCACCCAGGGACCACGCGAATACGCGGCCAGCAGTCCGAGCCACATGCATGCCGAACCCATGAGAGACACCGCGTGCGTCGTGCGCGAGCGAAGATAGAGCCAGAAGCCGAACCCCATCGCCATCAGGTATCCGAGCGTCAGGGCATGTCCCGACGATGCCTGCGCGCGAAGGACGCCCCCGCGGAGCAGGTAGATGCTCAAATCCGTGTAGCCCCAGACGTCACCGATCTGCGGGTAGAGCGTCCAGGTCTTGGCCACCTCGAACGCTGCAATGGGAGCCAGCACTGCGCAGACGACCGCGAAGGTCGCCATGGCGTCGACCAGCCCGGCGCGATCGCGGCAAGCGTGCCGCGCCACGAGGAACGGCAGGTAGACGTCGAGCAAGAAGAGAAAGCCGCGGCGCACAGTGTTGGTCGGCGACTCGTAGGGAACGAACAATGCGAGCTGAAGCAGGCCGAAGGCGATCAGCAGGTAATCTGCTCCTGTCAACTTGAAGTCATCGCCGTTGCCCTTCGCGGCAACAGCACGGCTGGCCGCGGGTATCAGCACGACAAGGGCAAGCAGTCGGGCCTGATTGAGATCGAACAGCTTGTTGATGCCGACCGCGGGAATCTCGAAGCCCCAGGGAGGGATCACGAACAGCAGCAGCAGATACACCGCGAGGGGATTCGGATCCTTGCGGCCAAGCCAGATCATCATCGGCGTGGCGAGCAACACGTACACCCAGAAGTTCGGAGCCAGGAACGCAGCAAGCGTGGCGAGCAGCCACACGTTGCGCCGCCGGACGAACAGTTCCTCGGACATGAACCGTCCGACGACAATCCGCTTGGCCACCCAGAACGTGACGCACGCGATTGCGAGCACGACCACCAGGGCCTTCAGAGCGCCGAGCATGTCAATCGGCCATCGCGAAGCGATCGCCCGTCAAGCAGCCGATCGCATGAGGAACGCCGCGGGCGCTGTCAGCGGCCAATGAGCCGTCGCTTGGCGGCCAGGACATAGCGCAGCAGTGCGGGCGGGGTCCACTGTCGAACATGTTGATCGAATCGTAGTTGCCAGGCTTCGCGGCGAGTTGCGGCATCGTCTGTCGGCCGAGCGTGATAGATCGTGTGGACGTTCGGCAGTTCGTTATAGATCTCTCTCGACGCCGTGTAGTAATACATCGCGATCGAGCGCCTGAACACGTCCTTCGGCATCGTCATCGGGTCCGGGTGACCATGAAACGAGTCGGCGTCCGTATTGAAGATGACGCATCGGTTGAAGATCGGCTCCACGGCCCGCTGCTTGGCCGTCATCTGCCTGTCCCAGAGCTCGAGAAATCCGCCGTACTCATCTTTCCAATCGGGATTGAGATAGATGATCATGTTCATGCGACGGTGCAGATGGAGCCGTTCGTTGATGCGGAAGTCGGCATGGATGCCGAGCTTCCCGCCAGAACCCGTTTCGTGGAAACCGCCGCCGTCGAAGTGCGGATCCGGAATGAGCCCCTGAATCGAGGACAAGCCTTCCAGGAACTCCAGGATCGGCTGCGAATTCAGGAAGTGGAAGAAGCTGCGCGCGGCGGCGTTGCACTCTTCCGGCAGGATCTGCCGCTTGTGCAGGCCTGCGTAGCCGACCTCGAACTTGAGATCCGACTGGAGCGACTGCGAAGGAAAGTTGTCGAGTGCGAACTGCGCGACCTCCGTCGGAAGGAAGTTGTCGAGCACGATGTGCGGGAACGGCTCGGCGAAACAGTAGGACTCCGACAGATCTTCGCCGATCTTCCTGGCGGATGGGCCGTCGAGCTTTAGCCCCTCTGTGAGCACGATGGGCAGGATCGGAGGTTGTGACAGTGTCTCTTCGGATCGGACGGCAGCGGAGGACATCATCTTGAGCTCGACTCGAGTTGGGTTGGAACACGTCGCACGGAGCGAGGGCCATGCAGAGCGCCCCTGAAACGGGCATTGTCGTCTGCTGCAGCGCCCCGTGTACGCCCTGACCCCATGTTCTGGGGAGGGCATGTCGGCAGCAAGTCGCAAAAAAGCCCGACCACCTCGCGGTGGTCGGGCTCTTGTCGTTTCCGGGCCAGTCTTACTGGATCACGACGCTCTGCGGCGGGGCGGGCGGAATGGTGTCGCCGGTCGAGCCGTACTCAGCAGCGCCGATGTCCGGGGTGCTGCGCGAAACCGACAGGAGATCGGTCAGCGAGCTTCCCGTCGGGCTGCCGGCGTTGATCGCCGGCGAACTTGCGCTCAGCGCTACCGACCACTTGTTGCTGCTCGACGGCACCGCGGCGAACAGCGGGTTCGAGTTCAGGCCGTGCGCGTCGAAGCCGGCAGCCTTCGCGTTGGCCAGCGTCGCGTAGGCGGGGCTGTAGCGGCCGTTGCCCGAGGCGTCGTAGCACAGGTTGTAGTCGAAGGCCGCAAAATTCGACAGCGAGATGCCGGTGGTGTCGTAGCACTGGTGGTTGGTGCTCGAGGTGCTGCCGATGTACACGAGGTTCGAGACCACCTGGAGCTTCGTTCCAGCCGTGAAGCCGCCCTGGGTTGCCATCGAGATGCCTTGCGCGAACGTCGGGCTCTTGAAGTAGATCGTGTTATTGCGAACGATCGCTCCTGTATCGGCCGCGTCGCCGGAGCCAACGGGGCGGTCCGGAATCTGGATGCCGACCAGATCGCCGGATTCCATCACCACGACGTTGTTCTCGATCAGCGGGGCGACGCACGCGGCGCAACCGATGCCGATGCCGCCGACATTGACGATGGTGTTCGCGCGAATGACGACCCTCGAGAAGATCTCCGCTGAACCGTAACCTGCGTCGACTGCAATGCCCCAGCAACCGGAGTTTGCCGTGCCCGGCGCCTGATAGATCGTGTTGCCCTCGATCGTCACGCCGTTCCACATCCCGTGCACAACCACCGGCACGCCGCCGCAGACGCCGCCGCTCTTCGGAACGGAGTTGTTCAGCAGCGTGTTGCTGCGGAAGGTCACGTTGTTGGCGCTGGACGTTCCGTTGCCCAGGTACACGGAGTGATCGCGGCCATCGGTCGACAGGTAGCCGTTGTAGTTGAAAGTGTTGCCCTCAACCCGCGAGTTGTTGCAGCCCCACAAAATGCCCTGCGAACCGTTGTTCGTCAGGGTGGAATTGAGCAACTGAACACGTTCGATGTTCTCGCCGCAGTGGACGCCGATCACGAACCCTTCGATGTTCAGGTCCGAGAGCGTGATGTCGCTGGTCAACTGGCTCGTGAAGACGCCCCACTGGCCAGTGCCGCCGCCCCGCAGGTCAAGATTCTTGACGACGTACCCGCCGTCTGCCACCGCCGTGCCGCCATTGTCGAATGCAATCGCGTTCGTCCCGGACCTCGCTTCCGTCAGGATCGGACGGGCCGTCGCGCCGGACGAGGGGGTGTACGCGTTGATCGTGATGGGGGATGCTGCGGTCGAGCGGGTGTTCTGCAGCATCATCGATGCGTTGGTCCACGAGCCGCCGCGGGCGAACAGGATCTGGTCACCTGCGGCCAGGCTGGCGAACTGGGCCTGAACCTTGGCGGTCGTCCGCCACGGGGCGGACATGCTGGTTCCGGTGTTGCTGTCGTTGCCGGCGACGCAGCTCGATGCGGCACCGCTCTGGCAATCCGAGACATAGTAGGTCGCCGCATGAGCAGCGCCCGAAGCGAACGTCGCCGCGGCAATGAGGCTGAGGCTAACAAGTTGAATCTTCATTTGGAAACTCCGATTTTCGATCTTGGTACCGACAGGTCGAACGCGTCGGTACCTGTGTCATTTCTCGCTGAGGTTGGAACCTCAGGGGGCGGGCTGGGCACGCGGCCCAATTGCTGAAACGACTACTGGATGGTCTTGGTCAGCTCGGGGGAGCCGGCGCTTTCGTTGTTGTTACTGTCGTACGCTCGAACCACGAAGTAGTACGTTCCCGCCGAAAGATTCGAGATCGTGTAACTCGTCGTGTAGGGGCTGCTGATGGTAGCGCTAGTCGAGTAGCTTCCACTCGACGTTCCGTAGTAGACGCGGAACCCAGCCAAGTCGCTGAGCGTGGTGCCGTCCGCGTTCTTCGTCGGGGCGACCCAGGCGAGGGTTGCGGAACCGACCACCGGAGCAGGGGCAGGCGCCGGAGCCGGTGCCGGAGCAGGTGCCGGAGCGGGAGCCGGAGCGGGGGCAGGAGCCGGAGCGGGGGCAGGAGCCGGAGCCGGAGCCGGAGCGGGGGCAGGAGCCGGAGCTGCTGCCGTCGTGGTCGTCGTGCATTCCTTACCGCTTCCGACTGCCGGGTCGCTACCGAAGAACGTGTTCGTGCATTCGCCGGCACCGCTCATGGTCTTCTCGACCCAATATTGCCATGTGCCATACCGGACCCGCTGGTTGGTGCCGACGGTGAACGAGCCGCCTTCGGAGGCAATCTTGGTCCACGTCTCGGTGGCGGGGGCCGGGGCCGGAGCGGGTGCCGGCGCGGACACGATCGTCGAACATTCCTTGCCGCGGCCGGGCGCGGGATCCACGCCGAAGAAGGCGTTGGTGCACTGGCCAGCTCCAGAGACGGTCTTTTCGACCCACTTGGACCAGGTGCCGTAGCGAACTCGCTGATTGGTGCCGACGGTGAACGAACCTCCTTCGGAGGCGATCTTCGTCCAGGTCGTGCTGCTGGTCGTGGCTGCCAGGGCATCTTGCATGCCGTCAGCCGATGTGGCCGCGCTGTCGGCGGAGCCGGAGTTCTCAGGGGTGGACGCGCCACCGCCGCATGCGGTCAGTACTGCGACCGCAAGGAAACAGAGGGTCAGGGGGACGCGGGGCGTCGTAGGGACACGAGATTGCGACATGTTCATTCTTCACTCGGTTAAAGGTTGCAAGTGCCGCCCATGAGTGGCGACGACGTTGCAGTGCGGAGTGCGAGTGAACCGACGCAGTCGGTATGACGCCTGGGCGTAGAGATCGCGGTGACACTGCCCACTGGCGCGCGCCGACTTGTGGTCAGCATTGCTCCCGCCAGTGATTGAGAGGGGCTTTCGGTGTGAAGGCCGGGGACTTGATGGACAACTTGTAAACACATTCCGGGACACGTAACTCTAAGTTTCGCGACCTTGCTCACGTTGAGGCAGCACGGGACTGTCGCGACGCGAGGGGCCGGTCAGAAATCGGTGGAAACATGCCCTGGGGTGCAGATGGCGTGCCATGCCGATCTGGCCCAAATTGCTGTCCGAATCGCGCACTTAGTGCCCAAATTCGCGGCAAAGGGGTTTCGTGCCCTTACAAGGCCGACCATGCCCGGCGGCTCCGGAACGAGGGGTTACGGGCCTGCAGCAACGCGTTACGGGCTCGGGGAGAGCCGTCTGCCGAGGCGGGGCACAGGCGAAATGCGCCCGATCTGCCGCCCCTTTCTTCCGAGTGTGTGGAACTGTGTCGCCGCGCGCCGGCTGGTCCGAAGTTCGCATGCAACTGGGCATCAATGGACCAGATGTTTCCATCGCTGCGTACGGTAAAGCCAACTCCTCGGGGGCGCCGGGCACCGGCCCGTTACAAGTAGCCGTCTCAGCCCGCCCCCCAGGCGCCTGAGAGGTCGAATTACTGTCGCAGCGCGTACGAGGCCCTGGTCCCCATCTGACAGTTATTGCCGGTTACAAACGGGTCGGCAAGCAAACGTAACAGGATCGAAATCGTGACTTTTGGATGTTCCAATCGCCAGCCTATGAATGAGCCGCATCCGCGTTTTCACAACTTCAACTCAACGCGTCGCCTTTGGCTCAATGCTCAGTTTTTTGGCTGCGCCGTGCTGCTGGCCGCGTGTGGAGGCGGTGGTGGTGGCACCGAAGCGACCCAGTCTCCTACGTCGGAGTCCCCGGCGCCCGCCCCTGCCACCGGCGGCGGAACGGCAACTTTGTCCTGGTCGGCACCGCAGACCAAGGCAGACGGGTCCGCACTCAGCGATCTGGCCGGGTATCGGATCTACTACGGCACAAGCGCCGGCAGCTACACCGACTCGGTCACGATCTCCGATCCGCTGGTGACCAGCTACACCGTTGCGAATTTGTCAGTCGGCACTTACTATTTCGTGCTGCGCGCGTATGACAAGAGCAACGCGGAAAGCGCGTCGTCGGCAGAAGTGAGCAAGACCATCCAATAGGACTGGTCCGCAAGGGCGGTCAGTAGACCTGCTCGGTCAGCAACCGCTGCAAGTACTGGCCGTAGCCATTCTTCAGCATCGGCTGGGCGAGAGCCTGCAGCGCGGCAGCGCCGATCCAGCCGTTCCGGTAGGCGATCTCCTCCGGGCACGCGACCTTCAGCCCTTGTCGCTTCTCAAGCGTGGCGATGAACTGGCCGGCTTCGAGCAAGCTGTCGTGCGTGCCTGTGTCGAGCCAGGCGTACCCGCGCCCCATGATCTCGACGTTCAACTGGCCCTTGCGCAGATAGGCTGCGTTCACGTCCGTGATCTCGAGCTCGCCGCGCGCCGAGGGCTTGATGCCGGCGGCGATCTCACACACCTGTTCGTCATAGAAGTACAGGCCCGTCACCGCGTAGCTGCTCTTGGGCTGCTTCGGCTTCTCCTCGATGCTCAGCGCGCGGCGTTCACCGTCGAACTCGACCACGCCATAGCGCTCCGGGTCGTGCACGTGATACGCGAACACCGAGGCGCCCGCCGGACGGTTGGTGGCGTTCTCGAGCAGCTCTTGCAACGCATGTCCGTAGAAGATGTTGTCGCCGAGTACCAGCGCACTCGGGTGCCCATCCACGAAGTCCTTGCCGAGAATGAACGCCTGGGCAAGACCGTCGGGACTCGGCTGCACGCAATAGCGGATGTCGACGCCCCACTTGCTGCCGTCGCCGAGCAGGCCCTCGAAGCGCGGCGTGTCCTGGGGTGTGCTGATCAGCAGGATCTCGCGGATACCGGCCAGCATCAGGGTCGACAGCGGGTAGTACACCATCGGCTTGTCGTAGACCGGCAGCAGCTGCTTGCTCATCGCGAGCGTCGCCGGATGCAGGCGTGTGCCGGAGCCGCCGGCGAGGATGATGCCTTTGCGATGGATCGCGCTCATGGAGTATCTCGTCAATATCGGACGGCAGATCTAGCCGAGTACTTCGGTCAGCATGCGGTCCACGCCGGCCTGCCAGTCCGGGAGGTTGACGCCGAAAGTACTGCGCAGCTTGCTCGTGTTCATGCGCGAGTTGTGCGGGCGTTTCGCGGGTGTCGGAAACGTGCTTGTCGGTACCGGGGAGATCGCATCGGCCGCCACCTTGATCGGCAAGCCCTTGGCGCGCGCAAACTCGATCACGTGCGTGGCGTAGCCGTGCCAGCTGGTTTCGCCGTGCGCGACGGCGTGATAGGTGCCTGCAACCTCGGGTTGCTGCCGGGCGTGCCGCAACGCATGGGCCGTCAGGTCGGCGATCAGGTCGGCGCCGGTGGGTGAGCCGATCTGGTCATCGATCACGGTCAGTCGTTCGCGCTCCTGCGCGAGCTTGAGCATCGTCTTCGCGAAGTTGCCGCCGCGCGCCGCGTAGACCCAGCTGGTGCGAAAGATCAGGTGGCGGCAGCCGCTCGCGCGAATGGCTTCCTCGCCTTCGACCTTGGTTCGGCCGTACACGCTGAGCGGTCCGGTCGGCGAGTCTTCGACCCAGGGCGTGTGGCCGCTGCCGTCGAAGACGTAGTCGGTGCTGTAGTGCATCAGCCAGGCGCCGAGAGCCTTTGCTTCGCGTGCGAGCACGGCGGGCGACGTCGCGTTCAGCGCGCGCGCGAAATCCGGCTCGCTTTCGGCCTTGTCGACCGCGGTATGGGCCGCCGCATTGACGATGAGCTGCGGCGCAACCGCACGCACTGTCGCGGCCAGCGACTCGGGCTGCGAGAAGTCCGCTGTCAACGGCCCCGGCGAGTCGAAATCCAGCGCAACGACATCACCGAGCGGCGCGAGCGAGCGCTGCAGCTCCCACCCAACCTGGCCGTTCTTGCCCAGCAGGAGGATCTTCATGTGCCGGTGCGCGCGGCGTAGTGGGTCTGCACCCAGTCGCGGTAGGCCCCGCTTTGCACGCGCGCCACCCAGTCGGGATGATCGAGGTACCAGCGCACCGTCTTGCGAATGCCCGTCTCGAAGGTCTCGGCGGGCTTCCAGCCGAGCTCGCGCTCGATCTTGCGCGCATCGATCGCATAGCGGCGATCGTGGCCGGGGCGGTCGGTCACATAGGTGATCAGGCGGCTGTAGCTGCCGGCCGGGTCGGGGCGCATCTCGTCGAGCAGCGCGCAGATCGTGCGCACGATCTCGATGTTCGGCTTTTCGTTCCAGCCGCCGATGTTGTAGGTCTCGCCGAGGCGGCCCCGCGCCAGCACCTCGCGAATCGCGGCGGCGTGATCCTTCACGTAGAGCCAGTCACGAATCTGCTGGCCGTCGCCGTACACCGGAAGCGCCTTGCCGGCCAGCGCATTGACGATCATCAGCGGAATCAGCTTCTCGGGAAAGTGATAGGGGCCGTAGTTGTTCGAGCAATTGGTCGTCAGCACCGGCAAGCCGTAGGTGTGATGCCAGGCACGCACCAGATGGTCGCTCGCGGCCTTGCTCGCCGAGTACGGGCTGTTCGGCTCGTAGGTGTCGGTCTCGGCGAATGGCGGATCGCTCTTGGCCAGCGATCCATAGACTTCGTCGGTCGAGACGTGATGGAAGCGAAACGCCGCCTTCGTGGCCGGCTCGAGCGCCGTCCAGTACGCGCGCGTCGCTTCGAGCAACGTGAACGTGCCCTCGACGTTCGTCTTGATGAACGCACCGGGCCCATGAATGCTGCGATCGACATGGCTCTCGGCCGCAAAGTGGACGACGGCGCGCGGGCGGTGCTCGGCGAACAGCCGGTCCAGCAATGCACGGTCGCCGATGTCGCCCTTCACGAAGCTGTGGCGAGCGTCGCCGTCGAGCTCGGCGAGGCTTTCGAGATTGCCGGCGTAGGTCAGCGCATCCAGATTCACCACCGGTTCGCCGGTGGCCGCGATCCAGTCGAGGATGAAGTTCGCGCCGATGAAGCCGGCGCCGCCCGTGACGAGAATCATGTGCTTGCGTTCCCCAGCGAAGGAACGATTGTCACAGCCGCCAGACGGCGAGCCCGGCGCCACCGAGCGTGGCGGCGTCGAAGCCGGCTTTCACGTCGACGAAGCAGCCGTTCTTGACGATCTTGCGGCCGATCTCCTCGAGACCTAGGGCCTGGTATTGCTTGTGCGCCACCGCGGCGACGATCGCGTCGGCGCGCGGCAGGTCTTCCCAGCGGTGCAGCTTGACGCCGTACTCGTGCAGCGCCTCGGCCGGGTCGGCCTCGGGATCGTGCACGAACACCTCGACGCCGTAGCTCGTCAGCTCGTTGATGATGTCGATGACCTTGCTGTTGCGCAGGTCGGCGCAGTTCTCCTTGAACGTCAGTCCGAGCACGGTCACCTTCGCGCCCTTGATGTAGCTGCCGCTCGCGATCATCTGCTTGACCGTCTGCTCGGCGATGTACTTGCCCATGCCGTCGTTGATGCGCCGCCCTGCGAGGATCACCTGCGGGTGGTAGCCGAGCATCTCGGCCTTGTGCGTGAGGTAGTACGGGTCGACGCCGATGCAGTGCCCGCCCACCAGACCCGGCTTGAACTTCAGGAAGTTCCACTTCGTGCCGGCCGCCTCGAGTACCTCGCTGGTGTCGATGCCGATCTTGTCGAAGATGATCGCCAGCTCGTTCATCAGCGCGATGTTCAGGTCGCGCTGGGTGTTCTCGATCACCTTGCAGGCCTCGGCCGCCTTGATGCTCGTACAGCGGTGCACGCCGGGCTTGACGACCAGCTCGTACAGCTGCGCGACCTTCTCGAGCGT
>Ga0075370_10000950_pt1 | contig 11920 bp, 11 predicted proteins | sample EndMethybrTD3035_FD_71398 | JGI IMG/M metagenome (GOLD analysis project Ga0075370, IMG submission 71398) | Populus endosphere microbial communities from Tennessee, USA - Endosphere MetaG P. TD hybrid TD303-5 | ecosystem: Host-associated > Plants > Roots > Endosphere | place: USA: Tennessee... | reverse complement strand
CAGGTGCTGCGCGACGAGATGCGCAAGCGCCAGGATGACGCCCGGGCCACCACCGAGCGGATGTTCGCCGAGCTCAGCAACGTCAAGACCGATCGCAACCTGCTCGCCGGACTGTTCGTCGAGATCGCCAAATGCCTGAACCAGGACAGCTCGCCCAAGGGCGGCAACGGCGCGAACGCGTGAGCCGCACGGCGGCTCCGAAGGCGAATAGCACCGCAGCCGAAGGCGAAGGTGCTCCAGTGACTCGCGCGCGAGCGCGACAGGGCGCCGGGGCGGAGGGGGCCGCGTGACAGCGCGCCTGCCGCTGGCCGCGACCAGCGGTGCCCCCGAAGAAAACCCGAACCGCCGGCTTGCCGGCCTGCTGCTGGAGCTGGCCCGCTGCGTCAACCCCGACGTGGTCGTGCCGCTGCCGCAGCCGCCGCGCCCCGAGGCCGATCCCCGGATGGAGGCGCTGCGCGACGTGCTGCTCGAGCGCGAGCAGGTGGCGCTGGCGCGGCTGCAGCGCAAGTTCGACGATCCGCGCGAGTTCGCCGACGCGGTGGGCGCGGTGCTGCCCGCGGCCTTCGAGCTGGCGGCGCAGGACGAGCGCCTCGGCCAGGTGATCGCACCCACCGTCGAGAAGGCGACCCAGGCGTCGATCCGGAAAAATCCGGACACCATGGTCGACATCCTGTACCCCGTCATGGGGCCGGCGATTCGCAAGGCCATCGCCGAGACCCTGGAAGGCAAGCTGCAATCGCTCAACCAGGCGCTCAAGCACAGCCTGTCATGGCGCGGCATCAAGTGGCGCCTGGAGGCCTGGCGCAGCGGCAGCGCCTTCGCCGACGTGGTGCTCAAGCACACCGCCGTGTTCCGCGTCGAGCACCTGTTCCTGGTGCATCGCAAGACCGGCCTGCTGCTGGCGCACGAGGCGGCGGACGACGCGACCTCGCGCGACCCGCAACTGGTGTCGGCCATGCTCTCCGCGATCCAGGATTTCGTGCGCGACTCCTTCGACGAATCCGGCGAAGGCGGCGCCAAGGGCCGCAGCATCGACAGCCTGCGCCTGGGCGACCTGCTGCTGTGGTGCGAGGAAGGTCCCTCGGCCTTCCTCGCTGCAGTGATCCACGGCAATCCGCCGCCTGCCCTGCGGCTGTCGCTGGTCGAGACGCTGGCCGCCATCCATGACGAATGGCGCCAGGCGCTCGATGAATTCGAGGGCGACACCACGCCCTTCGACGCGACCGGGCAGCAGCGGCTGCGGCCCACGCTGTGGTCGCAGGCAGCCGAGTCGAAGCGAAGGCTGTCGCCCCTGCTCTGGGCCGTCCCCCTGGCCCTGCTGCTGTTGCTCGGCTACTGGATCGGGCAGCGGGTGATCGAGGGCCAGCGTGTCGACGACTACGTCGCGGCGCTGCGCGATCAGCCCGGCATCGTCGTGATGGGCGCCGACCGCCATGACGGCAAGTGGTGGGTATCCGGCCTGCGCGATCCGCTGGCCGCGCAGCCCGAGGCGCTGCTGGACCCGACGAAGCTGGACCCGGCGCGCATCGTCGGCCGTTGGGAACCCTACCAGGCACTGCATCCGGCCATCATGCTGAAGCGCCTGCAGGCGACGCTGAATCCGCCCCCGACCGTCAGCCTGTCGCAGGATGCGAACGGGGTTCGCGCCGACGGCAGCGCCCCCCAGCACTGGGTGGACAAGGCGCGGGCCTTCGTGAACGGCCTGCCCGCGGGCGCCCCGACGGTCGACCTCAGCGCCCTCAAGGACATCCAGGACCCCGACTACATCCGCCTGCGCGACGCCCTTCAGGCGCACGTCATCCCCTTCGAGAACAACGCACCGCGGCCCACGGCCGAGCAGGGTGTCGAGCTCGACGCCATCGCGGCCGAACTGCGCGAGCTGGTGCGCGTGGCCCGCGGCCTGGGCTTCTCGGTGCGGGTGACGATCGTCGGCCACGCCGATTCCACCGGCAAGGACACGGCCAACCTCGCCCTCAGCCTGGGGCGCGCCGAGGTCGTGCGTTCCATGCTGCGCGCACGCGGCATCGACCCCACCTTGCTCTCCGTGCGCGGCGCCGGCCCGCTGGAGCCGCTGCGTCCCGGTGCGAGCCCGGACGAGCTGTCCATGAACCGGCGCGTGTCCTTCGTCGTCGGCACCAGCGACTAGAGGGCCTGTCAACGCATGCTGCAAAAGAAGATCTGCCTGCTCGGCGCCTTCGGCGTCGGCAAGACCAGCCTGGTACGGCGCTACGTCGACACCATCTTCTCGGACGCCTACCTCACCACGGTCGGCGTGAAGATCGACAAGAAGATCGTGACCATCGGCACCGAGCCCCTGTCGCTCATTCTCTGGGACATCGCCGGCGAGGACGAGATGTCGGCCGTCCGCCTGAGCTACCTCCGTGGCGCGGCCGGGTACCTGCTGGTGGTGGATGGCACCCGAGCCGAAACCCTCGAGACGGCGGCGTCGATCCAGACCCGCGTCACCGCGGAGATCGGCAAGATCCCTTTCCTCACGCTGCTCAACAAGGCGGACCTGAAGGAGGAATGGGCCCTCCCGGCGCAGCGGCTGGAGACGCTCGAAGGCGCGGGCTGGACCTTCCGCCGCACCAGCGCCAAGACCGGCGAGAGCGTCGAGGCGAGCTTCGAGGACCTGGCGGCGCTGCTCGCGCGATAGCCATGCTGCACCTGCCGGCGCAGATCTCCGACTCGCTCATGCTGCTGGTCCATGGGCAGCGCGTGCTCGCGCACCTGGCCGTCGACGACGCGCAGAAGCTGGTGCATGCCGGCGGCGACCTGGCGCACTACGGTCTGGACGGCATCCAGCCCGGTGATGCCGCCTGCGAGCGGATCTCCTTCCTGGAAGGCCTGTTGCCGCTGGCGGAAAGCCCCTTCCTCCTGCGCTCCATGGAGATGCCCAGCGGCCGCGTGGCGGACGTCCATTTCTTCGCCGACGGGAGCACCGTCTGGATCGTCCTGCTCGACGTGACGACCGAGCACGACGAGGCCCAGCGGGTGCAGCAGAAGGCCTACGACATGACCCTGCTCAGCCAGCGCGAGGCCAGGCTGATCGAGCAGCTCGAGGCGGCCAACCAGGAACTGAGGCGCGCCCACCGCGAGCTCGCCGAATCGCGCGAAGCCCTGCAGCGCACCCACGACCGCCTGCAGCAGGAATTGCGCGAAGCCGAGCGCTACGTTCGCGCCATGCTGCCGGCACCGCTGTCGGGGCCCATGGCGGTCGACTGGCGCTTCGTGCCCTCGACCGAGCTGGGCGGCGATTCCTTCGGCTACCACTGGATCGACGCCGAGCACTTCGCGCTCTACCTGATCGACGTCTGCGGCCACGGGGTAGGCGCCGCCCTGCTCTCGGTGGCGGTCGCCGACACCCTGCGTTCGGAGGCCCTGCCGCGCACCGACTTCCGCCGCCCCGCGGAGGTGCTCGCCGCGCTCAACCAGGCCTACCAGATGGAGCGGCACGGCGAGCTGTTCTGCACCGTCTGGTACGGCGTCTACCACCGGGGCACCGGCAGTCTGCGCTACGCCTCCGCCGGCCATCCGCCGGCCATGCTGGTGAGCGGGCCGCGCGATGCCGCCGGGGAGTGCCTGGCATTGAAGGCGAGCGGCCCCTGCATCGGCATCTCGCCGGTCGCGCGCTACGGCGAAGAGCAGTGCAGCCTGCCATCCCCGGCGCGGCTGTTCGTGTTCAGCGACGGGACCTATGAGATCACCCGGCCGGACGGGTCCATGCTGGCCTTCTCCGACTTCACCGAGATGCTCGCGCGGCCGGTGCGCGAAGGGCAGTCCGGGCTCGACAGCTTGCTGGAATTCGCGCGGGAGATGCACGGGCCGGGTGTGCTGGAGGACGACTTCACCATCATCGAAATGGCGCTGTGAGCTCGGACACGCGGCGCCAATGACCGCAAGGGTGCGATCAATGCGCGGTGATCCAGGCCGCGATACGCCCCACCACTTGGGCCTCCAAGCCGTTGAAGCCGTGGTAAGCCCAGGCCTCGCAGGGGTCGCCCCTGCTGATGCCCCCGCTGAGCGCGATGAGTTCCTTGCGCGGTGCAGCGGTGAACTTCTCCATCAGGCCCGGCGCCTCGCTGAAGGCACACAGCTTGCAACCGTCCTGCTCGTGGTGCACCACCAGCACCGGCACGGCCACGCGCTCCAATGGCATGGCGGGCACGGCGCGGCTGCGCGGGTCGCTCAGGATGGTGGAGGTCAGCACCAGGCCGTCCGGCCCTCCATCGCCACGCGGCAATTGCGTGGCGGACCAGGCGGCCGACTGCGTGCCGCGGCTGGTGCCCACCAGCCAAACCGGCACCCCGGTCTTGTCGCGCAACCATGCGATCACCGCCTTGAGATCGGCCACGTGCTCGGGCGACTGGCGAAAGCCATTGAGGAACGGCGCCGACTGCCGGTCCGAAGGCGCATCGACGACCGCCACGGCGAGACCCTGCTGCGCGAACAGGCCGCGCGTGCGCACCAGGAAGTTGCCATCGCCCCACTGGGTGCTGCCGTTGGCGAATATCTGCAAGCCACCATGGCCGCCTGCCAGAAGGATGACTGCGGCGCGCGGCTGGTCGGGAGCGAGGTAGATGAAGCGCTGCGTCACGCCCGGCCGGGTCTGAATGTCCACCACCTGGGCCGCAGTTTGCGCCCTCAGCGGCAGGTACAGGCTGAATAGCATCAGAAACAGAAACGGCCGCCAGCGGCGCATGGAGGGTCTCACAATGAACTCCTTGGGGCCCGTTCGAGCTGGTCGCGAGGATGGTGCGACGAGTACAGCAGTGCATTGGCCTCGGCAACCGTCATGCGCTCCGGCCCGCGAATGACGGGCAGTATCCGATCGCCGGCACCGACCTCGCCTGCCTCGACGACACGCATGTAGAAGCCCGGCCGTCCACTGGAGGTCAGGAGCGCAGCCATTGCGGCTCGTTCGTGCGAATGCCTGAGCATAGGCCAATCCATCGTCGCGCGGACAGATGCCAAGGTATCGGATAGCACCATCGTCCAAAAGACGGGACGCAGCTTTTCCGATGTGATTCCCTCCTCTTCCTGCCGTCAGTCTCCGCACCATCGGATTCCCAAGGAGTTCTGCATGTCCCTCCCGGTCAACCTGGCCCGCCGGTCGTTCCTGGGAAGTGCGGCGATCGGTGTCGCTGCCTCTCCATTCGTGGCGAGCATGCCCGTCTTTGCCCAGACCGCCACTCTGCCCAACCTGTCAGGAGCGGAGAACACACGCCGCGCCTCGCCGCAAAAGCGCCTCGAGACCCGTGGTCTCGGCCGATCGGTTGCTGGTTGCCACGGGTCGACGCGCAAACCCCGCAGTACTGCGGCCCCCGACCCTAGAGATAAAGCGCCACCACCTCGACCACCTCGCTCCCCCACACCACCGGTATCGCCAACAGCGCCCAGGACCCGATCGCCGTCGCGGCGGCCGCGGGCGCGCCCGGCTCCGACGCCGGAAAGTCGTTGATCGCCGGCATCCCGCTGCGCCAGGCCTTGACGATCGACCCCGTCGCCGCCGACAGCGGCAAGCTCGCTTCGATCAGCGAAGCGCCGCCATGCAGCTCGCTAAAGGCGTAGACGCGCCGCAGCAGCGAGCCCGCCACATCGGGCACCCAGCGTTCGACGCGGCGGGCCAGCGGCAGCTTCGCATCGGCCAGGAAGCTCACCGCATGGCTGTCCTCCAACCTCGAGCCTGCCGGGATGGCCAGGCCTCGGAGCAGGCCCGCCTCGGCTGCCTCCTGTGCGCGCAAGAATTGCCCGGGAACCGCCGGCAGGTTTTCCAGGAACACCGCTTCGCCGCGTTGCCAGGCCAGACCCGGCAGGCCCACCCCGCGCGGCAGGTAGGTATCGCGCGAGGCCGCCTCGAAGGCTTGGGCATGTGCACCAAAAAAAGCACCATCGACCAGCCGCATGTCACTGGTGATGCGTGCGTCGTGCTGCCAGAGCTCCAGACCGCTGGCCGCATCGCTATCGGCGCCGCAGAAGATCACGAGCACCGAACCGAGACAGTCACGCACGAAAAGCGGCAGCGCGATGGCGCAGGCCAGGCCGGCGTCGCGAGCGGCCGACACGCGGCGGAAGTTCGAGCCTTCGAACTGGCGCAGGAGAACCGGCCGGCCTTCGTCCCAGGCGCGGCCCGGCAAGCCCTCGCCCCGGCCGAAGCACATCTCGCGGCTGATGGCCGCGAATCGCCTGGCGGGCCCGAACGCGCCGGCTCCGAACTCGAGCAGAGAGCCGTCCTCGCTCGGCAACCAGACTTCGGCGGCCTTGATGAATGTGGAACTCATGATGCATGCCTGCGTGTGGAAACACTCCAAAGCAAGTTGCAAGCCATGGCCGCTTCGGGCGGCCTGACGCTTTTCGCCAATCGACCCGACCGGTGCCGCCATTGCCGCAATGTTCCGCGCCGCCTAGATTGCAGGCCTGATGACCCCTACCCCTGAATCCGCATCGAGCACCGCCGCCGGCGCCCCGCTCGCCGGCGTGCGCGTGCTGGACCTGACCCGCCTGCTGCCGGGTCCGCTCGGCACCATGCATCTCGCCGACCTCGGCGCCGACGTGCTCAAGATCGAAGACACCGGCGCCGGCGACTACGCCAGCCCCCCGGTGCGCGCGCTCGTCAACCGCAACAAGCGCGCGATCCGCATCGACCTCAAGCACCCCGAGGGCGCGGCCACGCTGCTGCGCCTGTGCAGGGAGGCCGACGTGCTGGTGGAAGGCTTCCGGCCCGGCGTGATGCAGCGCCTGGGCGTGGGCTACGAGGCGGTGGCGGCCGTCAACCCGCGCATCGTCTACTGCAGCATCAGCGGCTTCGGCCAGACCGGCCCGCTGCGCGACACGCCGGGGCACGACCTCAACTACGCGGCCCTGGCCGGCGTGGCCGAGCAGATCGGCAACGCGGCCGGGCCGGCCCTGTCGAACCTGCCGGTGGCCGACCTCCTCGGCGGCACCATGACGGCGGTGGCAGGCATTCTTGCCGCGCTCTTCGACGCCGCGCGCAGCGGCCGCGGACGCCACGTGGACATCGCCATGGCCGATGGCGTGCTCGCCCACGCAGTGCTGCCGCTGGCCGGCCTGCACCAGCACGGGAAGGTGCCGCAGATCGGGCACGGCGCGCTGACGGGTGCGCTCGCCTGCTACGGCTTCTACCGCACGGCCGACGGCCGGCAGGTGGCGGTCGGTGCACTGGAGCCGAAGTTCTGGGAAGCGCTGTGCCGCAGGCTCGAGCGCCCCGATCTCGTCTCCCTGCACCGCAGCGGCGACCCCGCGACCGAAGAGGGCCTGCGCGCGGAACTGGCCGCCATCTTCGGCGCGCAGCCGCTGGCGCATTGGCGCGAGCTGTTCCGCGACGGCGCCGGCTGCGTGACGCCGGTGCTGCGCATCGACGAGACGCTGGCGCATCCGCACTTCCGCGCGCGCGGCATGCGCATCGCGGCCGACGATGCGGCGGCGCCGCAGTTCGGCTGTCCCTTCAAGATGACCGGCTTCGAGCCCTCGCCCCCGCGGCCCGCGCCGCGCGCCGGGGAACACACCGACGAGATCCTGCGCCAGGCCGGACTCGACGCGCCCGCTGTGGCTGCCCTGCGGGCGGCGGGCGCGATCGACTGAAGCGCGCAGCGCCCTGCCTACAATCCGGGCGGCCGGGCCGCGGCGGCCGCCATCGATGACGCTCACCCACCACACCGTTGCCATCCAGCAGGTGCACAGCATCCTGATGGGCGCGCGCCATCGCGGCCTTCGCGAGGCCGCGCTGCTGGCACGGGCGGGCATCGCGCCCTCGCTGCTGGAATCGCCGCTCGCGCGCATTTCACAGCGCCAGTACGCGCAACTGATCCGCACCCTGCGCCGCGAACTGCGCGACGAGCTCTGGGGCCTGCTGAGCCACCCGCTGCCGCCCGGAAGCTTCGGCCAGTGCATGCGCCAGCTGGTGCGCTGCGCCACGCTCGGCGAGGCCCTGCGCGACGGCTTCGCCTGGTATCACCTGCTGCTGCACGACTTCGTGCCGCGCCTGACGGTGAGCGAGGGTCACGCACACGTGCAGTTCGTGCTGCGGCGCGCCTCCGATGCGCGGCTGGACTATGCGGTCAAGGCCTTCATGCTCCTGGCCTTCAATGCCTTCTCCTGGCTGGTGGCGCGCCGCATCCCGCTGCTGGAGGTCGACTACACGGCGGAGCAGACGAGCACCGACACCTCGCGCGTCTACCAGGTGCCGATCCGCTACGGCCAGCCGCACGTCGGCCTCTGGTTCGACGCACGCTGGCTGGCGCTGCCCGTCGTGCAGTCGCCGCAGAGCCTGCGCGAGTTCCTCGCCGGCTCGCCTGCCAACCTGATCGTGCGCTACCGCGACACCAGCAGCCTCACCGAGCGCATCCGCCGGCTGCTGCGCAAGCAGCTGGGCGCCGAGCTGCCTTCGCTGGAGGAAGTCGGCGAGGCGCTCGCCGCGACACCGCAGACGCTGCGCCGGCGCCTGCGCGAGGAGGGCCGCGGCTTCCAGCAGATCAAGGACGAGTTGCGGCGCGATGCCGCCATCGAGTACCTGCTGCACACGCCGCTGCCGCTGCTGGAGATCGCCAACCGCGTCGGCTTCTCGGAAGCCAGCACCTTCCATCGCGCGTTCAAGCAATGGACCGGCGTGGCGCCGGGCGAGTACCGCCTGGCGCACGGGCCCGAGCGCTGAGCGGTTGGACGCTTTCGCCAAGCCCTTTGGCGCTTCCTGCCATGGGTCCGGGCCGCGGCCCGTCCTAAGCTTTGCCGCATCTTCAACAAGCCCCGCGGCCCCATCGTGTATCTCACCCAAGGCATGCATCGCGCGCTCCAGCGCAACCCCGACCAGACGGCGCTCACGCATGTCGCCGACAGCGGCACCCGCCGTCATACGCACGCGCAACTGACGGACGCCGCTGCCCGACAGGCAACCGCGCTGGCGCGGCGGGGCATCGGCCCCGGCGATCGCGTGGCCCTGCTCGCGCCCAACAGCGACCGGCTGGTCATCGCCATCCTGGCCTGCTGGTGGCTGGGCGCCGTCGCCTGCCCGCTGAACATCCGCTGGAGCACGCCCGAGCTGGCCCACGCACTGCAGGACAGCGAAGCCTCGCTGCTGCTCGCCGACGACACGCTGGTCGCGCTCGCACCGGTCGACGGGACCGCCCTGCTTCGCCTGCCCGCCCTGGAAGAAGAAGCCGGCACGCTGCTGCCACTGCCCGACACGCGCACCGGCGGCGAAGCGCTCGCCGCCATCCTCTACACCGGCGGGACCACCGGCCGGTCCAAGGGCGTGATGCTGAGCCACGCGAACTTCTGGACCGCCTCGATGACCCGCGGCGCCGAGCTGAACAACGCGCCGGACTCGGTCTCGCTGCTGGTGGCGCCGCTGTTCCACGTCGCCGGCCTCGGCCGCCTGGTGGGCCAGCTGATCGTCGGCGGCAGCTGCGTGACCATGGCGCAGTTCCGCCCCGCGTCGGTGATCGAGGCGATCGCGGAGCAGCGCATCGGCGACATCATCGTGGTGCCGAGCATGCTGCAGTCGCTGCTCGACGACCCCTCGTTCACGCCCGGCCGCGTTCGGAGCCTCACGCGCATCGCCTTCGGTGCGGCCCCCATGCCGCCGGACCTCCTGGACCGCGCCCTGGCCGCCTGGCCGCATGCCGAGTTCTTCCAGGCCTACGGCCTCACCGAGACCGCCGGCGCCGTGTGCATCAACCTGCCGGCCAACCACCGGCCCGAAGCGCGCGCCCTCGGCCGCCTCGACTCCGTCGGCCGCGCCGGCCTCGGCGCCGAGATCATCGTCGCCGACGAGCACGGCCGCGAGCTGCCGCGCGGCGAGGTGGGCGAAGTGCTGGCGCGCGGGCCGATGGTCATGCAGGGTTACTGGCGCAACCCCGAGGCGACCGCCGCCGCGCTGCGCGACGGCTGGCTGCACACCGGCGATGCCGGCCGGATGCTGCCCGACGGCCATCTCTTCATCGTCGACCGCCTCAAGGACATGATCATCAGCGGCGGCGAGAACGTGTACTGCGCCGAGGTCGAGGCCGCGCTGCGCAGCCATCCCCAGGTCAGGCTGGCGGCGGTCGTCGGCGTGCCGGATGCGCGCTGGGGCGAGGCGGTGCATGCGGCGGTGGTGCTGGCCGACGACTCCGCGGTCGACTCCGATGCGCTGCGCGCCTGGTGCCGCGAGCGCCTGGCCGGCTACAAGTGCCCGCGCGGCATCAGCTTCGTGCGCGAGCTGCCGATGTCGGCCGCCGGCAAGGTGCTGAAGAACGTGCTGCGCGAGCAGGTGAGCGCATGAGCCGCCGGGCCGCTCCCAAGGCGAATAGCACCGGAGCCGAAGGCGAAGGTACTCCAGTGAGCCGCCGGGCCGCTCCCAAGGCGAATAGGACCGCAGCCGAAGGCGCAGGTACTCCAGTGAGCCGCAGGGCCGCTCCCAAGGCGAATAGCACCGCAGCCGAAGGCGAAGGTACTTCAATGACGCCAGTTGCCGGCGGAGACCGCCGCAACGTCTTCGGCCGCGTGCCTTTCATGCGGCTCCTGGACGCACGTCGCGAGTTCGCCGAGGCCGGCCGCGCCCGCGTGGTCATCGACGAGCGGGAGGACCTCGGCAACGTCATCGGCGCGGTGCACGGCGGGGTGCTGCTGACACTGCTCGACGTGGTCATGGCGAGCGCTGCGGTGTCGCTGTTCGACTTCGCGCGCACCGCCGTCACGCTCGACCTCGCCACCACCTTTCTCGAGCCGGGCCGGGGCCGGCTCAGCGCCGACGGGGAGGTGCTGCACCACGACGACAGCATCGCCTGGTGTCGCGCTGCCGTCACCGACGCCGCCGGCCGCCGGGTCGCGCTGGCCCAGGGGTCCTTTCGTTACCTGCCGCTGCCGCAGGCTGCTTCCCACACACAGGAGACCACACCATGATGAAGATGCATCGCCGCGCGGCCCTCGCCGCACTGGCCGCCTGCGCGCTGGCCGCGCCGCCGGCGCAGGCCGCCGATCCCTACCCGAGCAAGCCGATCCAGCTGGTGCTGCCCTTTCCGCCGGGCGGCTCCTTCGACCCGATCTTCCGCTCGCTCGCCGAGGCCGCCTCCAAGGACCTGGGCCAGCCCATCGTGCTGATGCACAAGCCGGGCGCGGGAGGAGTCACCGGCACTGCATCGCTGGCGAGCCTGCACGAAGCGGACGGCTACACGATTGCGGTGATGCACAACTCGGTCATCCGCGCGCCGCTGGTGCAGAAGGTGAACTGGGACCCGCTCAAGGACTTCACCTACCTGATCGGGCTGGCCGGCCTCGCGACCGGCGTCGTGGTGGCCGCCGACGCGCCCTGGAAGTCGCTGCCCGAGCTGCTGGCGGACGCCAGGAAACGTCCCGGCGCGATCAGCTGGGGCAACGTCGGTGCGATCAGCATCAATCGCATCTACGCCGAGCGGCTCGCCAAGGAGGCGGGCACCTCCTTCAACCTGGTCCCCTACAAGGGCGGCAGCGAAGCCTTCCAGGCGGTGATCGGGCGCCACCTCGATGTCTACGGCGATCCCGGCTTCGGGCCCCAGGTCCAGGGCGGCAAGGTGCGCCTGCTCGCCACCTTCACCTCGGAGCGCCTGAAGCGCTACGACGCGCCGACCGTGAAGGAGCTGGGTCATGACATGGTGATCGAGTCGCCGGTGGGCCTGGTTGCGCCGAAGAACCTCGATCCGAAGATCGCCGCCAGGCTGCACGCCGCCTTCAGCAAGGCTGCAGCGGACCCGACCTACCTCCAGCAACTGGAGCTGTTCGACATGCAGCCCAAGCTGATGACCGGCGCGAGCTATGCCGACTACGCCCGTGCGCAGTTCGAGCGCGAGCGGAAGATGCTGGCCGACATCGGCTTCAAGCCGGAGTGATCACCATGGATTTTTCCGCCTTCGACTTCCATGGCCACCACGTGTTCGCCGCCGGCGGC
>Ga0075370_10000949_pt1 | contig 11926 bp, 15 predicted proteins | sample EndMethybrTD3035_FD_71398 | JGI IMG/M metagenome (GOLD analysis project Ga0075370, IMG submission 71398) | Populus endosphere microbial communities from Tennessee, USA - Endosphere MetaG P. TD hybrid TD303-5 | ecosystem: Host-associated > Plants > Roots > Endosphere | place: USA: Tennessee... | reverse complement strand
TCGATTGCGAGTTGCGTCAGGCGATCGGGAACCTTCTCCTGCTCGATAGCGCTCAACAATGCTGCAATGTCGTTGTTCACGCCCACCCTGGCTGCCAAGAGAGATCAGGCGGGCTCGTGCGAGACAGGGCCTTTTCTTAACGAATGACAGTCCCACTGTCACCACGCAGGGCCAAGGTTTGCAAATGCGCTTCGGCAACGGTGCCCCGATCCGCTTCGACGTTGCACATTCTCTGACCCATTTCTGGGCCTGTTGCCAGACGCGGTGATCAATGTTTCGGAATGCGCTCGGCCGGATGATCCTGACATTCGACCGGCCGGTCTGTGGCGCTGTCGGCGGACAACGGACCTGGCTGATCCAACACCGCGACGCGGGATAATCCCGCGCCTCTGCTTACGGTTTCATCCTACTCCAGCGGTTCGTCGGTCGGCCGAGGCGTCGTGCCTGCCTGACGAGGGCGGCCGGCATTGCGATTGGCAATGCGGCTGTCGAGCGGCGATCTGGACGCTACCGGCGCGCCAGCGGTCCTGGGCGCCGTCGGCCTGGCGCCGGAATCGCTGTCTTCAGCGTCGCGACGGGGATGTGGCAAGCCGGCGGCGTCAGGCGATCTGACCGGAGGTGTGGCGGTCGGTCCTGCCGATACGGGTTTGTCCTTGGCCATTGTCAACTCTCTCCTCTTCAGCATGCAGACGGCCGGACAACAAAGTCGGGCCGCTGCACAGAACGTCAGCCGTGCGGGCGCATCACGACTTTGATGCAACCGTCCTCCTTGTCGCGGAAGGTCTTGTAAAGCTCGGGCCCGGCCTCGAGGCCAGCCCGATGAGTGATCACGAAGGACGGGTCGATATCGCCGTTCTGGACCTTCTGCAGCAACGGCTCAAGGTAGCGCTGCGTGTGGGTCTGCCCCATGCGAAAGGTCAGGCCCTTGTTCATGGCGGCGCCGAAGGGAATATGATCGACAAGCCCGATGTAGACCCCAGGCACGGAAATCGTGCCGCCTTTGCGGCAACAGTAGATGGCTTCACGCAAGACATGCGGCCTGTCGGTGCCGAGGTAGACGGCGGCCTTCACCTTGTCGAGCATGGCATCGAAGCTTGCGCCGGGATCCGATTCGGTGCCGACGCAATCGATGCAACGATCCGGCCCGCGTCCATCGGTCATTGACATCAGCGCGTCGTAGATGTCGGCGTTGCTGAAATCCAGCGTCTCCGCCCTGCCATGCGTACGCGCCAGCGCCAATCGCTCCGGCACCTTGTCGATAGCGATGACGCGCCCGGCGCCCAGCATCCAGGCGCTCTGGATGGCAAATTGCCCGACCGGGCCGCATCCCCAGATCGCGACCGTATCGCCATCCTCGATCCCGGCGTTTTCCGCCGCCATGTAGCCGGTCGGAAAGATGTCGGACAAAAACAGCACCTGCTCGTCCTCGATGCCGTCGGGCACCTTGATCGGGCCGACATCGGCGAACGGCACGCGCAAATACTCGGCCTGACCGCCCCAATAGCCGCCGACGAGATGCGAGTAGCCGAACAGGCCGGCAGGCGATTGCCCCATCACTTTCGCTGCCTCCTTCGCGTTCGGATTTGACCGGTCACAAAGCGAGAACAACCCGTGCTGGCAGAACCAGCACTGGCCGCACGAAATATTGAAGGGAACGACGACGCGGTCGCCTTTTGCGAATTTGGAATGGCCGCGGCCGACTTCCACCACTTCGCCCATCGTCTCGTGGCCCAGCACATCGCCCGATTTCATCGTCGGCATGTAGCCGTTCATCAAATGCAGGTCCGAGCCGCAGATGGCGCAACAGGTGACCTTGATGATGATGTCGCGATCATCCTGGATCGTCGGATCGGCCACCTGTTCGCAGCGTATGTCGCCTTTGCCATGCCATGTGAGGGCCTTCATGGGCTGTTCCTTCAGGTTGATGGATAAGCTCGATGAGCCCGAACTTGCAGCGATGTGAAATGTTCCCGTTTCGAACAAGCCAGGTCTCAGCCCTTGGCGGCCGAGCCGGGTTCGGCCATGCCGCGATGCTGCTCGGCCAAGGTACCGGCCGGAGTCACATGCGCGGCTGCGACCTGGAGCTTGTTTTTCCAGCCGCTGATCACCCGCTGCTCGCCAGCCATCATGGCGTCGTAGCCGTCCTTGGCGACATCGGCGGGATTGTCCTTCTCATCGGTTCCCACCTTGGTGTCCATCATGTCTGCACGCTCGAAGAACCGCGTCTGCGTGGCGCCCGGCATCAGGACCGTGACACTGACGCCGCTGTCTCTCAGCTCGTGGCGCAGAGCGACCGCGAAGGAATCGATAAAGGCCTTGGTACCGTTATAAACGGCCTGGAAGGTGCCGGGCATGAAGCCGGCGATCGAGCCAGTAAACAGGATCCGCCCGCGTCCGCGGCGCACCATGCGCTCACCGAGCAAGCGGGCGAGATAGACCGTGCCGGTGACGTTGGTGTCGATGACGCGGCGGACCTGTGCCCAGTCCTGGTCGACGAAGCCGCGTCCCAACCCGCGCCCGGCATTGAGGAACAACAGGTCGATCGGGCGATCGCCGATTGCCGCGATCAGTTGATCGACGCCTTCCTCGGTCGCGAGGTCCGCCTCCACCGCTTCGACAGCCACATTGTGCGACTGAAACGCCTCGGCAGCCGGGAAGATGGCCGGCTCATCGGCGACGACGATGAGGTCATAGCCGTCCTTGGCGCACAGTTTGGCAAGTTCCCTGCCTATTCCGCTTGAAGCGCCGGTCACAATGGCGAGCTTTCCGTTTTCCATCCGATCCTCCGATGATTGGCCAGAACAACGGCCGAACATCCGCGGCGGGCAAATGTTCCCTCAAGGTGATGATTGCCCGTCCGGACGCGGCAACGCGTTGGTCGACGCCACGCCTCGGCATCATTCGAATGCCCCACGATCACAGCCGGCTTGAACGCGTCGAAGGCGGAGGTTGCGCAAGCGCGGGATCTGCTATCGCCCAAGCATGGCGGCGACAACGAAGACGACGGCGGCAACGACGACAAGCGCGACAATGACCAGCACGGGGCCGTTTTTACTGGGGGACGGCGCGCGCTCATCGTCCGGCAGCCGCATCGCATCGGCGAAGCTTGCTTGATTGGCAAATCCCGGCGTGCCCGTCGCTGCAGGAACCGGCACGGCGCCGGTGTCTGCCGCTTCGGCATCGGTTTCCTGAGGCGCCGCCGCCGGGTCGAAACCCGGCGTCTTGTCCTCTGTCACGCCAGACTGGATATCGCCTCTGTCTTCGGCCGGGCTCCTATCAACGTCCATGATTCTGCTCCTGTGGCTAGCGGGGCTTTTCCAACTGCGAGCGGATCAAGATGTTCCACGGGCGCAATCACCAGTCCCACTCAACCCTCGCGCCGACCGATCCGCCGGGGTCGGCCGCACAGTTTTTCGTGCGGATGGAACATTGGCCAAGGCGTTCAGTTTGGTGTCGCTGCAGCTGCCGCGGGGTGCAGCCTTCCGACGTCGAGCCCGCCAGGCCCGCTTGCGTCGCGCGGAACGATTTTACGGTTGTTTCGGCCCGTCAACACGGTGTCTGCAACTACCTCCGCCGGATAAATGGAAGGATCTTGGCGTCGCTACGCGACTCACCGCTGGCCCGAATTCGTCTTGTCTCTTTATCCCGTCGTCCTGCCTCGGCATTCTCCGGTGCTGGCTCCAACAGACTTTGATCGATAGCGGCGGCCTCGAATGCGGCGAAGGCGATGGTGGGACTGCAGTTTCCATCCTTGGCGGCAGCAATCAGCCGGCATGCATCCTTGTAGGGCGCCGCATCCTTGTTTGGCCACTGGCCCTGAAGGGCCTGTTCGGCCTCACAGATCGACGAAACCAACATGGTTTTCCCGTCTACCAGCTTGATAGAGAGTGGTAAGAAATTACCCATTGGCGTGGCCCTCCAACCTTGCGAGCCCCCAAACGTACCAAAGGCACTTTGGTTTCCTGCTTGGTCCAACGATCCTCCCTGAAGGCTAATCCGGCAAAAAAAGGATCGACCAATCGGTCGGCATCCCGAGCCCGCGTGCCGACTGTGCAACAGGGTTGGTCCATCGACCAGATGATGGATGCGCAAGACATCCCGCGCGCTGCCGGTACGGCAAAGCGAGGGTCACGGGTCAGCGGCGGCCCGTGGCGCGACGGCCCTCACTCGTTGAGCCGCCGGTCCAGCTCGTCCAGCAACGATCGGTGTTCAGCCGGCAGGTCAGCGTCTGTCGGCAGATCCAGCAATTGCGTGAGCTGACGCCGGTTTGCCTCCGACGTTATCCACCGACGAATGAGCTTGGCCATCGCCTTCTGTCGCGCGTTGCTGAGCTCTGCCATTTTCATAGCCTGGGTTTCGAGATGACCGAACTCCGACGGCTGCCCTTGGTTCCCGGCTTTTGCCCCGAGGAACACTTTTGCGTTTTGTTATCCCAGCCATTTTTTCAGAGGCTGAAACCGCAGCTTTGTCCGTCAGTTCCGGCCTCCCCGGGACCCCGGCGGCGCGGCGCTCTTGCACGGGGCCGGCTTCGATGTGTGGACTGCCGCTTGACAGGCGCACGGCTGCCGGTGCCTCGCTTGATGGGCCCCTGGTTGGGGCCTCAGTCGCCCTGCTGCTCGCGGTGGCGATAGTCTTCGATTTCCTCCGGCTCCTTGTCGTCAATGCGCGTGATGTCTGAAGCCGCGTGATCCGATCGCAGGATCTCGTCCAGCTTCGCATGGATGGCTTGCGTGTCGCGGTGCTCCGCTCGCTGGATGAACAGCGTCATGGCCCAGGTGAACAAAGTCGCTGCCCCATGCCAATCCAAGCTTTGTCGTTCGAAGACCGCCCACAGGATCGCGTAGGCCAACAGGATCAAGAACGCTGCTGGACGCGATGTTAATGTGCCGATCCAGGTGAGGACGCTGTTGACCGGGTGTTTTGCCATCTCGAAGAACTCGCGGGAGTGAACCCTGGTTCCCGCTGCACAGATGATGGGGCCTTGACCAACAGGGGCACGATGATTGCAACTCATCGGCGCCAGGCAAGCAAGGCGCCGACAACGATGTTGCCAGCGCACCAGCCCCATGGAGGAAGGCTGCTCAGGCAGCTCGCGCCAACCGGTCATAGATCTGCCGCATGCGCCCCCAAGAGCGGCGCCTTCGCTGTCAAACCCACCCGATCCGTCGCCTGCCAAGGATCCTCGTTGAGACCGTTGTGAATGTTCGTTGCAGCCATGGCCGCGTGCCCAAACGCAACTGCAATCTGATTGAGCCCCTCAGCCACGTCGCCGATGGCGTAAAGGCCCGCGACGGATGTCTGTAGATGCCGGTCGGCCAGAACATATCCTTCTGCATCACAGTTCGCCCGAAGCGCGACGGCGAGTTCGGAGCGTACATCGCTGCCCATGGCAGGGTACATCACATCAAGTTCCCGCGAAGCGGCGCCGTCGGCCATGTGGACATCGAAGCCTTTTGCACGAGCGGTTAGGTCATCGACGCCGTCCCAGATTTCAATTCCGCCGGTTGCAGCCGCCCGACGAACGGCCTGCGAAACTTGATGTGGATAATTGGAAAGAATGGCGACTTGGCTACCGTATGCTTTCAAGAACAGAGCCTCCTTGAGAGCGTGATGGTCAGGCCCAACGACGCCGATGCGGCTGCCTCTGGCCTCATATGCATCGCAAACCGGACATAGTCTGACGGTGCCGGCCGCGATGGCCTCGGTCAGTCCCTTGATGGGAGGTGCCTTGTCCACAATGCCTGTTGCCAGAATAACGCGCCTTGCATGGATTACCCCAAGCGAAGTCGTCAGAGAAAAGCAGCCGTCCAGTTTCTCGACGCGGTCGACGCAACCATCGACAACGTTGGCCCCGTATGTCCGTGCCTGGGCTCTTAGGCGGCCAAGCAATTCTTCCCCGTTTATCCCGTCGGGAAAGCCGGGACAGTTGTGGGATCTCGGAATGAGCTTGGCACGGGCGTCCCCGGCGTCGAACGAGACCACCGAGCGCAGGAATCTGGCCAGGTAGATAGCGGCTGCGAGTCCCGCAGGACCGCCGCCGACGATGGCGACGTCAAAAACCTGTGCGTTGGAAGAGCGTGGCATGCGTTTCCAACCTGCGCGAAACGGCTTTGTTCCATGTGCTGGCCAGACATCGCAAAGGACCCTGTGCCTCGCTCAGTCCTGGTCTGGAATTTGTCCGCTCGGGCGCAGCAATGCGCCCGGACCGAGGTTCGGGCTGACCTCAAACGGAGATGCAGCCTTGTATTACACCGACAAAAGTTCAGTTCCCGGTTCGGGTCGAGGTGCCGATTCCAATCGTCGCCCGTGCCTCGCAGCAGACGATGGGCGGCGTCGAGGGCGAAATCCGCGTCGTGCAGCACTTCGTTCAGGCGTGGGGTGCCGCATGCTGTCGCCGCCGCGGCCAAGGTCCGGCGCCCGGAGCGAGCAGATGATCAACCGCGAGGCAGCCGAATAGCAGGGCTGATAGGCCGGCGGCCTTGGTGGACGGTCGTGGAACATTTCTGCCGCCGCGAAGTTTAGGGGTGTTAGCCACGCCCCGGTGCGCACTTGCTGATTTCCAGCCCTCAAGACCAACGGCCGACCCGGTACGACCAGGGCAACATCACCAGGCGCGCGGTTGTTGCGGGGCTCGCCTGCTGGCCGCTCGCTGGTTTGGCAAAGGCAGGGTCCCGACAAGCGCTCGTCGCTCGGCTTGGCGTGCTGGGCTTTGGCACCGCCGCCTGGGAAGTCGACGTGATGCGCCGGCATGCGTTGGACACTGCGTTCGGCATCACAGTCGAGGCGCAGCGGCTTGCCGGCACCGAAGCGGGCAAGACCGCATTGCTGGCCGGCAGCGTCGACGTCATCGTCTCGGATTGGGTATGGGTCATGCGCCAGCGCAGCGAAGGCGCCGATCTGGTCTTCATGCCCTATTCTCGTGCCGTAGGCGCGCTGGAACTGCCACGAGGCTCGCCCATTCGAGCTCTCGAGGACCTCAAGGGCAAAAAGCTGGGCATCGCGGGTGGTCCGCTGGACAAGAGCTGGATCCTGTTGCGCGCGCTCGGCCTGCGTCAGGTCAAGCGTGATCTTGCACAGGAGGTGCAGCCGGTCTTCGGCGCGCCGCCGTTGTTGGAACAGGAGTTCCTCGCAGGGCGATTGGATGGCCTGCTGACATTCTGGAATTTCGCCGCTCGTCTCGAGCCCGGCGGAGCAAGGCCTTTGATCAGTGTCGCGCAGATCCTGCAAGGTCTTGGTGTATCCATGGAATTGCCGATGCTGGGCTACGTGTTCCGGGAAAGCTGGGCCCGAGCCAATCCGATCGCCCTCGCGCGCTTCACGAACGCCACCGCGGCAGCAAAGACGCTGCTGGCGTCCTCGGATGATGAGTGGCGCGAGCTTGCGCCGCTTATGGGGACTGACGACCCTCGCCTCCAGACCGCGCTTCGCACCGCCTATCGAGCCGGGATCCCGCGTCGCTTCGACAAGGCCGAACGCGATGGCGCGGTCCGGCTGTTTGCAATCCTGGCCGAATTGGGGGGCGAGGATCTTGTCGGCAAGGCGACACGCTTGGATCCGGGTGTCTTTTGGACCATGCCGGCTTGAGCTCGCGCCGATGAGCGATACCCCCTCCTTCCCCATCCTCATGCAGCGTCGGCAATCGGCTGCGGCATTGCTGGCCATGGTGCTTGTCTGGCAGATTGCATCATCAATCGCCGCCGATCGCCTGTTTCCTGGTCCGGTCCAGGTTGTTTCGGTTCTCCTGAGCGAAGCCGTTGGCGGCGAGCTGCTCTACCACCTCGGCATCTCGCTGGCGCGCGTTGTCGCAAGTCTCGCAGTGGCAGTCGTCATCGGCACGGCCCTTGGGTACGCCGCAGGACGCTCGCGCAGAGCCGACGTCTGGATGAGACCCTGGATCGTGGTGCTCCTCAATATGCCGGCGCTTATCACCGTCATCTTGATCTATATCTGGCTTGGACTGGCCGAAATGGCGCTTGTCCTGGCGGTCGCGCTGAACAAGATCCCCAACGTTGTGGTCACTATTCGTGAGGGCGCCGGCCAGTTGGACAAGGATCTTGGCGAAATGGCGGAGCTCTACCGCTTCAGCCGAGCCGCGATGCTAAGGCATGTCGTGCTGCCGCAACTGGCGCCTTTCTTTCTGGTCACCCTGCGCAGCGGCCTGGCCATCACCTGGAAGATTGTGCTGCTCGCCGAACTGCTTGGCCGCTCCAACGGCGTCGGATTCCAGCTGCAGGTCTATTTTCAGAATTTCGACGTCACTCACATCCTGGCCTATGCGATAAGCTTCGGGGTGGTGATGCTTGCCATAGAGTACGGACTGCTCGTGCCGCTGGAGCGCCGGCTGTTCGCATGGCGGCGCTGATGCTCGCGATCAGGATCGAGGAGAAAACCTTTCCGGGTCACGACGCCCAGCCCCTGACTGTCTTTCGCTCGCTGTCGCTTGACATAGCCGACGGGGAGGTCTGCGTGCTGACCGGCGCCTCCGGGGTCGGCAAGTCGACCCTGCTGTCGATCGTTTCGGGGCTCGACCGCGAATTCCGCGGCAGCGTGAGCGGTCGACCGTCTCCAATAGGCATGCTGTTCCAGACACCGAGGCTGCTGCCTTGGCTCACCGCCTTGCGCAATGTCGAGATCGCCGTTCCGGGACGCGCCACGGACGCCAGCCGGTGGCTTGCCGCTGTCGGCCTGACAGGCCACGAACAGGACTATCCGCAGCGTCTTTCCGGCGGCATGGCGCGGCGCGTGGCGCTCGCCCGGGCCCTCGCCGTCGAGCCTGCGCTTCTCCTTCTCGACGAGCCCTTCGCATCCCTCGACGAGACGACGGCGCAAGCCATGCGTGCGCTCTTGCACAGTGGTTTCGCCAGGCGCCGGCCAACCACGCTCATGGTCACCCACGACCTCGCCAACGCTTCGTCGCTGGGCGACCGGGTCATCGTTCTGGAGGGATCGCCGGCGCGCGTCGTGCGCGACGTGGCCATCTCGCGTGGCGGGGAACCCGGATCGGGGCGCGCCAGTATGGCAGGTCCGGCACGATGAGACTGATGCTGGCCCTTGCCCTTTTTTTGTTGACCGCTGGCCTTGGCGCGGCCGGCCAGCAAACCATGGTGGTGGGGTATATCGGCCAGCAGCGCAAACCGGCTCTGCCTCTGGGGCCGCTCGACGAAGCTGCCGGCGATGACGGCCTGCAGGGCGCGCGGCTGGGCATTGCCGATGATGACAGCACCGGGCGGTTTGTCGGCCAGAGATTTCGGCTGGAGGAAAGGATCCTGAAGCCCGCCGAAGCTCCCGACGACGCGGTAAGACAGTTCGCCAATGCCGGCATCGCCTTTGTCGTTGCTGATCTCGATGCCGGTCAGCTTCTACAGGCCAGTGCCGCGCCAGGCGCCGAGCGGATGATATTGTTCAACAGCCGAGCCCCCGATGACGAGCTTCGCCAGCAGGAGTGTCGCAAGAACGTGCTGCATACCATCCCAAGCCGCGCCATGCTCGCCGACGGCTTGGCCCAATATCTCGTGTGGAAACGCTGGCTGCATTGGTTCCTGCTTGTGGGGCCACACAAGCAGGATCAAGCGATGGCGGCAGCCTTTCGACGGGCGGCGGCACGCTTCGGAGCCCAGATCACAACCGACCAGCCATGGACGTTCAGGCCCGCAAACGGACGCGCCGATACCGGGCATGTCACGCTGCAGAGCGAAATACCCGCCGTCACCCAGGTCGGCGACTACGATGTCCTCGTGGTCGCCGACGAGGCCGACGAATTCGGCGCCTACCTGGAGGGGCGCACTGCTGCGCCGCGATCCATCGCCGGCACCCAGGGCCTGGTGGCGACCGGCTGGAGCCCGGTCAACGAGGAGTGGGGTGCGACGCAATTGCAGGACCGCTTCCACAAGCAGGCCGGGCGCTGGATGCTGCCCAGCGACTATGCCGCCTGGCTTGCGGTGCGCAGCGTCGGCGAGGCGGCCACCCGCCTCAATAGCCTGGATGCGATTTCGATCGGCAAATATCTGCGTGGCGAAGCGTTTCTTCTCGCCGGCTTCAAGGGGCAGGGGCTGAGTTTCCGTCCATGGGACGGGCAGATGCGCCAGCCCGTGCTGATCGCCGGGCCGCGGGTGCTCGTTTCCAGCTCGCCGCAGCCAGGCTTCCTGCACCAGCGGACGCCCCTCGACACGCTGGGGATCGACCGCGAGGAGAGCACATGCAGCTTCTGATCGTGTTGTTGCTTGCGAGCGTCGGTCTTGCTGCTCGCGCCGCCGCCGAAACGATCTACGTCTCCAATGAGCAGGACAATACCGTCGCTGTCGTCGACGGCGAAACGATGACGCTTTCGGCCACCATCGATGTCGGCCGCCGCCCGCGCGGCATTGCGCTTTCCGTCGACAAGAAAATGCTGTTCGTCGCCGAGGGCGATGACAACCGCATCGACATCGTCGACGTCGCGAAGCGGCGGGTGATCGGCGAGCTGCCCTCGGGAGCCGATCCGGAATTCTTCGTCGTCCATCCGGACGGCAAGCGGCTGTTCGTCGCCAATGAGAACGACAATCTGGTCTCCGTCGTGGATATAGCGGCCGGCAAGGTCATCGGCACGGTGGATGTCGGCGTGGAACCGGAAGGCATGGCGGTGAGCGCCGATGGCCGCTCCGTCGCCTGCACCTCGGAGACGACAAGCATGGTCCATCTGATCGATGCCGCCACGCTCGAGCTCATCGACAACCTCCTCGTCGACACACGGCCGCGCGCGGCGGCATTTTCTGCGGACGGAAACCAGTTGTGGGTGTCGTCGGAAATCCGTGGCACCGTCACGGTCTTCGACACCGCGACGCGCAACCAAACCGGCAAAGTAAAGTTCGAGGTCCCAGGCGTTCGACGCGAGGGCGTACAGGCAGTCGGCATCGAGATGGCGCGCGATGGCGCAACCGCCTATGTGGCGCTCGGTCCCACCAACAGGATTGCCGAGGTCGACACCAAGACCCTGGCCGTCCGGCGCCTTTATCTTGTCGGCCAGAGGCCCTGGCATGTCGCGCTCTCGAACGACCAAAAGCGCCTGGTGAGTGCCAACGGCAATTCCGGCGACATCTCGTTCATCGATCTGGACAACCAGGAGGTGGTAAAATCGCTGCCGGTGGGGCGCGGCCCGTGGGGCGTCGTGATCGGGCCATGAACGCCTTGTCGGTCAATAATCTGGGCCATAGTTTCGGAAATCGACGCGTTCTCGACGGCGTGTCGTTCTCGGTCGCCGAAGGCAGGATGTGTATCTTGCTTGGCCGCAACGGCGCCGGCAAGACGACGCTGTTCTCGTTGATCACAGGTCTGTACCACGCCCGCACCGGCTCGGTGCACGTCTTTGGTCAGGCGATGGACGTCAACCCATCCGCCGCGCTCGCACGGATGGGCGTCGTCTTCCAGTTGCCGACGCTCGATCTCGAGCTGACGGCCGGCGAGAACCTGCGCTATCACGCAGCCCTGCATGGTCTGTCCGCCAGCCTGAGCAGGAACCGCTGCGTCGAGGAGCTTGACCGGCTTGAGGTGTCGGACAGGATCAACGACCCTGCTCGCGCGCTTTCGGGCGGGCAGCGCCGCCGTGTCGAGATCGCCCGCGCGCTGATGCATGACCCGCGCCTTCTGCTGCTGGACGAGCCGACCACCGGCCTCGACGCGCCGGGGCGCCGCGCGCTCGAGCGGCACGTGCGGGCGCTGTGCCGCGAGCGCGGCGTTGCCGTTGTGTGGGCGACGCATTTTCTGGAGGAGGTCACTGCCGATGACGACGTGGTGGTGCTGCATCGGGGCACGGTCCACTGGGCCGGCCGTGCCGACCGCTTCGCCGTCGATCTCGGATGCGCGAGCACGGCGCAAGCCTTCGCGTCGCTGACGGGGTCCGAATGAAACCCTCTCACGCCCTGCGTGCGCTCAATGGTATCCTGCGCAGGGA
>Ga0075370_10000947_pt1 | contig 11933 bp, 9 predicted proteins | sample EndMethybrTD3035_FD_71398 | JGI IMG/M metagenome (GOLD analysis project Ga0075370, IMG submission 71398) | Populus endosphere microbial communities from Tennessee, USA - Endosphere MetaG P. TD hybrid TD303-5 | ecosystem: Host-associated > Plants > Roots > Endosphere | place: USA: Tennessee... | reverse complement strand
TGTTCGGCGGTGTCCGTCATCATTTCCTCGTAAAGTTGGTAGAAATGACCAGCTTTATCTGCATAACCAGATATGAAACCAGGGTTGGCCAAATGTGTCAACGGTCGGATTCCTGGCGCGAGCGTGCGGATTCGTACGCTCGGGACGGCGCGTCGCGGACGAAACCGCACGGTCGCGGAAGAGGTGACTACCCCGCAGGTAATTGAAACGGCTACCGCGCCGGGTCAGACTTCCTAGCCATGTCGACCACTACCCCACCCCAGACCGGCGCTGAGGTCATGGCGCAGTTCATCCCCGCGTCGCCGTTCGTCGCCAAACTCGGCATCGTCGCCGAGGTCCTCGAAGGTGACGAGGTGCGGCTACGGCTGCCGTGGGACGAATCCAACGTCACGCTCGGCGACATGGTTCACGGTGGCGCCGTCGCCGCCCTCGCTGATGTCGCGGTGATGGCTGCCGCTTGGGCGGGCGCGGAAGTCCCGAACTCGCTGCGTGGCGTGACGACGTCCATGGCCGTGCAGTTTCTCGCCTCGGCCCGGGCGACAGACCTGATCGCGATCGGCCGGGTGCTGCGGCGCGGCAAGACGCTGGTCAATTGCGACGTCGACGTGGTCACCCCTGACGGCGATGCGGTCGCCAAGGCCATTGCCACCTACAAGGTGGGCTAGTCAATCGTTCGGCGTGATGACGGCGCGCCCTGAAATCTTCCCGTCGTGCAAGAGGCGGTATGCGTCCGCTGCGCTGTCTAGAGGGAAATACTCAACCAGCATCTTGATCTTTCCGGCCTGAGCCAGCTCGATGACGTCGATCAGCTCGGGAATGGACCCCCAGAACGGCGAAGCGACGGAGCACTCCTTAGCCGGGCTGTGGAAGTTGACCGGCAGTGCGGCGTTGCCGAGTCCGACGATGGTGAGATGCCCGAGCACCCGCGACACGCGCGCAGCTATCAAGAGCGTCGGGTCGATGCCGACGAAGTCGAGAACGACCTCGGCCCCTTGGCCGTGGGTCATGTCCCTGATGCGTTTCACGGCATCGTCGCCGGAGAGGAGTCCTTCATCGGCGCCCACCGACTTGGCGATGGCCAGCTTGTCTTGCGAACTATCCACCGCGACAACGGTTGTCGCTGAGGCCAGCGCCTTGAGCACTTGGATCGCCATTTGACCAAGGCCTCCAGCGCCAATGACCACCGCCGTCGAACCGGGGCCTAACAATTGCATCGAACGTTTTACGGAGTGGTAGCTCGTCAGGCCCGCATCGGTGAGCGGTGCCGCCTCACGCGGGTCGAGACTTCCCAGCGGGATGAGATAGCGCGTCGAAGGGACAAGGAGATACTCGGCCATGCCGCCGTCGGTGCCACCCAGTCCGCCCGGGGTGGGCTTCCCCGGTGTCTGGCAGTAGTTCTCGATTCCCTGCCGGCAATTCATGCAAAGGCCGCAACCCCATGGGCCGTACACGATGACCGGATCACCTGGGGCGAAACCCGTTGCGCCGGCGCCCATCTTCTCGACCCAGCCAGCGTTCTCGTGTCCAAGAGTGAAGGGTAGATCAAACGACTGCGACCCGGCGGGGGCCTCCAACAGATGCAGGTCCGAGTGACACGCTCCGGCACCGCCGACTTTGAGCAGCACCTCTCCCGTCCCCGGCTCTGGCACCGGTACGTCTCGAAGTTGGCCCGGCTGTTGCCATTCGACGAACTGGAAAGCTTTGATTACGGACCTCCTTTCTCCCCGTCGCTTCGCCCGCCTAGAGGTCCTTGATCCGGTCGAACTCGACCTCGAGGTGCAGCGGACCGCGGAATACCTGATTCACGCGGTAGGGCGGCGGATCAACGACCAGCCGTGGGTTCTCGACGCGCCTCAAGAACGTCTCCAACGCGATGTTGACCTCCAGGCGGGCCAGCGGACCTCCGACGCAACTGTGCACTCCGCGCCCCCAGCCCACGTGTTGGTTGTCGGGGCGCTGGATGTCGAACTTCCCGGGGTCTGGGAACCGCCTGGGATCGCGATTGGCGGCGCCGTACAGCAGATGCACCGCCGATCCCGCCGGAATGACGGTCCCTCCGACCTCGATGTCCGCGGTAACGCTGCGGCTCGGAAAGAACTGAACGGCCGACTGCAGCCTAAGCACCTCCTCGATCGCCTTGGGGATCAGCTCCGGCTTGTCGTGCAGCAGCTCGATGGACTCGGGGTTGCGCAGAAGTGTCAGCACACAGTGCGCGATGGTGTTGACCGTGGAGTCGTGACCAGCGATGAGCAGGAGCAACGCATTGGCGGCGGCCTCCTTCGGCGTCATAGGGCCGTCGGGACCGTCCTTGTCGTTCACCAGCTTCGATAACACACTGTCCTGCGGTTCCTTGAGGAAACCCTGAATGAGGTCAGCCATATAAGCGGTGAGGGCGGCGGTGCTTTCCTTCCCTTTCGCCAAACGGGCCTGGCCTTCTTCGGTTTTGGCTTCCGGCCCCATATCAGCCCCAGCCATGAAATCGAAAATCCAGCGGTGAAAGGTGGGTTCGTCCTTCAACGGAACACCGAGGATCTGGCAAATCACTGCGACCGGTACCGGATAGGCGTAGTCATCCACCACGTCGAAGACATTGCCGCCCTTGGCCTTTATCCGGTCCATGTTGTCGTCGCACAGTGTCTGGATGTCGGCTGCCATATTGGGGATGACGTCCGGTGAGTGCGGCGGCGCGAAGTGCCGCATCACCTGTCGACGCTGCTTGTCGTGCTTGGCGGGGTCGGACACGATCAGGCTGGCTTCCCGGCCGTAGGCCTGCATGTGCTCGGCGCCGACGTCAGGCTCGGAGGGGGCCGGAGACTGAGCCGAGATGGGACTTTTCGAAATGTCGGAGCTGACATGGGGATCGTGTGCCAGCTGTAACAGCTCGCGGTAGCCGGCGACGACGTAGACCTTGTCGGCCACCTGCACCACCGGAGTCTTGCGGAGTTCGTCGAAGAACCGATATGGATCGTGACGGTTCTCGTATTTCATCGCCTCGGTCCAGGCGGTCTCTGCGGTTGTCATGACAGCTCCGTTCTAGCGGGCTTTGGGGCGGAACTCGGCGCCTCGCGACGTCGGATCATGGCCGGTGAGAACAACATCCGGAATCCCCGTCGGTTCCCGCGGGTCGGGGAAGCGCGCAGGCATCGGCTTTGCGTCCGCCGGCTCGTCATACCCGGGTGGCGGAGGCGGGAAGGGCGCCGATTGCTCGATGAGCCTGCCGTAGTATTCGAGCCACTTGCCGTGGTTGAAGGTGATTGCGCCCACGATGCGGCCGTTCTTGCCGAAGGCGGCGGCGAAGCGGAGATCCTCCACCGAACCCTGGGTGAAGACGATCTCATCACCGAAGGAGCACACGCCGACACCCTTGATGTTGACGCCGAACTGGCCGGACCAGAACTGCGGTAACGGCAAGTGCGGACGGCGTCCCTTCTCGAGGTTGACCATGTTGTGCGCAGCAGTCCTGGCGCCGAGTACCGCGGCATCCACATGCTCGATCGCCATGAACTGATACTCGTAGAGCACATGCGGTGCCCGCGCGATGTCCCCCGCTACGAAGATGTTGTCGGTCACCACGCCGTTGATGTCGAAAGCGCGGCACCCGGCGTCGCAGGCCACGCCCCAGAAACCTGCAGCCAATTCGGCCCCATCGAGCCATTCGATATTGCGGACGGACCCAAGCGACGCCACAACGACATCGACGTCAAGCAGGGTTCCATCCGACAACTGAGCCTGACGAACGTGCCCATCAGCGTCGCCTTTCAGCGCCTCGACCGCTACGCCGGTGCGCAGGTCGACTCCGGCGTCGCGTTGCATCTTCGCGGCGATGTCGCCGATCACACCACCGAGCGGCCCGACGAGTGGCGCGCTGGAACGCTCGGCGACCGTGACATCCAGGCCGAGATCACGACAGACCGAGGCCATTTCGGAGCCGATGAAGCCCGCGCCGACGATCAGCACCCGCTTGGGCTTGGCCTTGAACGCCGCCTGAATCGCCGCCGCGTCGTCGCTGGTACGCAGCGTGTACAGACCCCTCAGCTTGGCCTCTTCGGGGTTGAACCACCCGCGCGACCGGACTCCGGTTGCGATGAGCAGCCGGTCATAGGGCACCCTATCGCCGTTGGCCAGCAGCACTTCCCGGTTGTCGCGGTCCAGTCCGACCGCCGCAACGCCGAGCCGCCAGTCGGCGTCGACTGCCCGCAATCGCGGCAGCTTCGTGTTACCCGCAGGCACCCATCCCTTGAGGACCTGCTTGGACAGCGGTGGGCGATCGTAGGGCTCGTGAACCTCATCACCGATGATGGTCAGTGAGCCGGTGAAGCCCTCGTCGCGCAACGCCTCGGCGGCTCGCAGCCCCGTCAGCGACGCACCGACGATGACAATCCGGCCCTCGGCCTTGAAGGTAGTGACGAGTTCGTCGATCAGTGCATGTGTGCTCACTTGGTCGACCTGTCCGACGGTGGATCCATCTCGGCGATGATCGCCTGCACCGGGCATGATGCGACGGCCCGCGCCACTTGCTGGCGTTGCGAGTCGTCGGGATTCGGGTCGTAAGCGAGGGCTTCTTCGCCGTTGAGTTGCAGCACCTCCGGCGCCAGGGGAACACACTGCGCATACCCGAGGCAACGGTTCAAATCCACGACAATTCGCACTGTTGCGGCTCCTTCTCAACCGACGCTGAGGGCTGGTCAGCGCAGTTCCCGAAACCTCAGGAAGAGGGCCGACGCTACGCCAGAGAGCCATTCCAATCGGAGGATTGACGATTATTGTCGGGCGTGGAAGTGCTGCGGGCCTGCGGTACCGATGCGTCGCCAGGCATCAAAGATCCGGGTCTCGAATCACCGAGTCCTCAAGGGGACGTCGCCGTCGAACACATTCCCAATCAGAGCGTCACCTCGTTGAGCTTGCCCGTCGCCACATCGAAGACAAAGCCGCGCACCGACTCGTGTTTGGTGACGAACGGGCTGGCCTCGATGCGGCGCAAGGACTGCCGCACATCCTCGTCGAGGTCGACGAACGCCTCGGCGGCCCACTCCGGTTTGATGCCGGTGTCGTCCTGGATCTGTTGTTTGAATCCGTCGTCGGTGAACGTGAGCATGCCGCAGTCCGTGTGGTGGATCAGGATGATCTCTTTGGTTCCGAGCAGGCGTTGACTGATCGCCAGCGAGCGGATCTCGTCGTCGGTGATCACACCGCCGGCGTTGCGGATGACGTGCGCCTCGCCGTCGCCCAGGCCGAGGATCCGGTACACGTCGAGGCGGGCGTCCATGCACGCCACCACGGCGACGTGCTTGCTGGGCGGCAGCGGCAGCGGGCCGGTGAAGGAGCTCGCGTATGCCTCGTTGTTCTTCAGGTACTCGTCGGTCACGGACATCGTTCGACTGTATCCCCGCCGGGCGGCGTGCGAGCCGAAGAGAATCACCCCGATCGAATTGACGACGGCCGCCCTGCCGGGGGTACGCAGGGCGGCCGTCTGTTCGAGGGGTCCTAGGGCGACGGCGTCGCGCTGCTGAGCTCCGAGTCCAGGTCGTAGACCGTCGTGCCTCCGACGTCGATCGGTGCGAAGTGGTCCTTCACCCACATCGAGATGTCGTTCGCCGTGCCCGAATCCCGCCAGCCGGGTCGCTCGTGGCCACTGGCGATGAAGTACCGCACCTGGTGGTTGGCGACGTAGTTCTGGAACTGTTCGAGCGTCGGCGAATTGTCGCCACCGCTGAACCCGCCGATCGCCATGATCGACGTGCCGGTCTTGAGCTCCAGGCTGCTGGCACCCATCGAGCCCACGGTGGCTGCGGCCCAACGGTTGTCCGCACCCTTGAGGAGGTTCTCGAGGGTCGGGTTGTCGGCGTCGGCGCGGGGGCCACCCGGTCCGCCGGGCCCGCCAGATCCGTCGGGCCCGTCTCCTCCTGGAGATGGCATCTGGATGGACTGGCTCGGGCCTGCCACCGCCATCGGGCCACTGCTGTGCGAGCTCGCCACGGTCGCGATGGAGTACGCAGCAGGCGCGAGAAAACCGAAAAGCATTGCGCCGGCGATCACGACGGCGGTGAAGCGGCTTGTGCGGTGCGCACCGACGGCGAGGATCGCCGCGACGACTATCGATCCGCCCAGCACGACCCAGCGCAGTGCTGGCCACCAGTCCGGCGTCCGGTCCAGCAGGATGAACGCCCACACGCCGGTACCCGCTGCCATGATCGCGAGCACGATGCGTGAGGCCAGGGACTCCCTGCCGCGCCACAGCTCTCGCACCGAGATGCCGACCAGTGCGGCGATCGCCGGCGCCAGGGCCACCGTGTAGTAGGGATGGATGATCCCGTCCATGAAGCTGAACACCGCTGCGGTGACCACAAGCCAGCCGCCCCACAGCAGCAGGGAGGCACGCACACCCGCGGTGCGGACCGTGCGACGGGTGAACCAGAGCCCTGCGAGGAGACCGATGAGTGCGGCGGGCAGCAGCCACGACGCCTGGGTGCCCATCGAATGGCCGAACATCCGGCCGATACCGGGTTCTCCACCGAAGAACAGGTGGTGCATACCGCTGGGCGCCCCTCCAGGCGGTCCGTTGGACGGCGCTCCGGGCGGCCCCCCTTCGCCTCCGCCGAGAACACGGTCAAGTCCGTTGTAGCCCAACGTCAACTGCAGCAGGCTGTTGTCTGACGAGCCTCCGATGTAGGGCCGCGAGTCGGCTGGCCACAGGTCGACGAGCACGAGGTACCAGCCGGCCGATACCACCATCGCGATCCCGCCGATGGCAAGCTTGCCGATGCGCTTCCACATTCCGACGGGGGCCGCGACAAGGAACGCCAGGGCCAGACCCGGCACCACCAGAAACGCCTGCAGCAACTTGGTCAGGAACGCGAAGCCAATGACGCAGCCGGTCAACATCATCCAGCGACTACTCGCCGTTTCGATGGCCCGCACCATGCAGTAGCCGGCCACCACGAGCAGTAGCACCAGCAGCGCGTCGGGGTTGTTGAACCGGAACATCAGGGCCGCAACCGGCGTCAGCGCCAGCACCGTGCCCGCGATCAAGCCTGCCGCCGGTCCGCTGCTGCGTCGCACGGCCGCGTACAGCACCGCGACCGCGCCGACACCCATCAAGGCTTGCGGCAGCAGCATGGAGAAGGCGCTGAACCCGAAGATCCTGCCGGACAACGCCATCAGCCACAACGACGCGGGTGGCTTGTCGACGGTGATCGCGTTGCCGGCGTCCAGCGAGCCGAACAGCCAGGCCTTCCAGTCCTGCGTTCCGGCCTGCGCGGCTGCCGCGTAGTAGTCGTTGGCCCAGCCCGACGAGCCCAGGCCCCACAGGTAGAGCACCGCGGTCGCCGCCAGGAGGGCGAACAACGCGGGTCGCACCCAGCGTGGTTGCGCGACCTGAGGGTCGTTGTCAGCCGGCGTGGTGTGCGGTTGCACGTCAGCGGTGATGGACATCAATGGATTCCTTTGCTTTCCAGAATGTTCAGTTGGTCCGGCGGGGGTGAAACACCCAGCCGCGCAGGAGGACGAACCGCGCCGCGGTCGCTACGAGGTTGGCCATCACCAGCACAACGAGCTCGACCAGATGATGCGGGTCGGTGACGAACGTGTGCAGAACGGCCAGCGATCCGCTGGTGATCGCCAGCGCAATCGCGAAGACGATGAGACCCTCGACGTGTTGACGGGTGACGTTGGCTTTTCCGCCGATCCCGAAGGTGAAGCGACGGTTGGCCGCGGTGTTCCCAATCGCGGTCAGCAGCAACGCGATCAAGTTGGCCGTCTGCGCACCGAGCGACCCTTGCATCAGCATGAACAGCACCGCGTACGCCGCCGACGACACCACTCCGATCGTGCCGAATCGCACGACCTGTCGGAACAGTGAGCCCGGGGCGGCAGAGCGCTGTGACGAACCCAGCTGTGCAGCAATCGCATTCACGGGTATCGAGCCGTTGGCGAAGTTGCGCAGCAGACGGCCGATACCCTTCAGATCAGCCGCCGCCGTCGCGACGATGTCCACCCGGCTATCGGGATCGTCGACCCAGTCCACCGGAACTTCGTGGATGCGCAGACCACTGCGTTCGGCCACCACCAGCAGTTCGGTGTCGAAGAACCATCCGGTGTCCGCCACGTGGGGCAGCAGACTTTGAGCGACGTCGGTCCGAATCGCCTTGAACCCGCACTGCGCGTCGGAAAAGCGGGCCGCGAGAGCGGACTTCAGGATCAGGTTGTAACACCGGGAGATGACCTCGCGTTTGGCGCCCCGCACCACGCGCGAGCCACGGCCCAGCCGGGTGCCGATCGCCAGGTCGGAATGTCCGGAGACCAGCGGCGCCACCAGTGGCGCGAGCGCGGCGAGGTCGGTCGACAGATCCACATCCATGTAGACGAGCACGGGTGCGTCTGACGTCGACCACGCGGCGTGCAAGGCGCGGCCCCGTCCCTTCTCCGGCAGCCGCACCACGCGGACGTCACTCAGCTCGGCGGCCAGTGCCGCGGCGATCTGCGCAGTGTCGTCGATGCTGGCGTTGTCAGCGATGGTGATACGCGCCGAGAACGGAAAGTGCTCGCGGAGGTGGCGGTGCAGGCGGTGCACCGAGTCGGCGAGGGCGGCTTGTTCGTTGTACACGGGCACCACCACGTCGAGCACGGGCACACCCGCCTCGCGCGCTATCTCGGTGGCGTTCGGCCGGGATTCGAATCGGGTCCGAGCAGAGGTGCCACGTTCAAGGGCGGTATCGGTCATGAAACCCATCGTCGAGGTGCGAGTTGTGCTGGCCGTAGGGCCAAGCTGTATGCCAGCTATGAATTCCGCGGCGGTGCGCTGAGGTCATAGACGATCACCCGATCGATGACGACCGGGGTGTAGTTCTTCTCAACCCACTGCGCGATGCCGGCGGCCTCACGGCTGCCGCCGCTCGAAGCCCCCCAGCGCCCGGTGATCATCATCATCCGGTCGCGGATGAAGTAATGGATCTGGCCCGTGGCGACCAGGTGCTGGAACTCATCCAGTGTCGGCGCCGGATCTGTGCCGTTGAATCCCCCGACCGCCATCACCGGCGCACCGCTGGCCAGCTGATAGCCCGCGGCGTTGTTGGAGCCGACAACCGCCGCGGCCCAGGTGTAGTCGTTCGCGTCCTTGGCCAGAGTGGCTGCCAGTTCCGTTGCGGGCTTCGGCGAATCCAACAGGCCCCCCGGCATCCCGCCGCCGGGTGCGGACACGCGATGGGACGGGCCGACGCTCGGTATCGCCCCGCTGTGGGATGTCGCGGCCGTCGCGATCGAGAAGGCGGCGGGCGCGGCCAGACACGACACGATCGCGAGTGCCCCGACCGATCGGGCCACCGCAGGCGCCAACCGGCCGGAGACGAGCAGCAGCACGGCCGCACCCACTCCCACGACCGCGACGGCCGCCCGTAGCCACGGCATCCACTCCTGATGCCGGGTTAGCAACACCGCGGCGAGGACGGTGGTGACGAGAACCACGCCAGACAGTGCGGTAGCGGCGCGGATGTCAAATCTGTTCTGCCACAGCAGTGTTGCGCCGATCCCGATGCAGGCGCCGATCGCGGGGGCGAGCGCCACCGTGTAGTAGGCGTGGATGATGCCGTTGGAGTAGCTGAGGACCAGTGCGGTTATGACCAGCCAGCCGCCCCACATGAAGAGCGCGGCCCGTGCAGGGTTTGTGCGCGATGCGCGACGAGTGAGAATCAGACCGGCCGCGAGGCAGATCAGCGCCGCGGGCAGCAGCCACGCGATGTCCATCCCCATGCTGCTGCCGAGGAGACGTCCCCACCCGACGTCGTGGTTGAGGTTGCCGAGGCCGCCGGTCTCCTTACCTGTCAAACGACCTAAACCGTTGTAGCCCAGAGTCAATTCGATGATGCTGTTGTGCTGCGAGCCACCGATGTAGGGCCGCGATGACTCGGGCCAGAGTTCGACGAGCGCGAGGTACCACCCTGCCGACACGACCACGGCCGAGCCCGCGATGAACAGGTCGCCGATGCGGCGCGGCAGCGTGCGGTGCCCGGCGACCAGGTACGCGGCCGCGAACGCGGGTAATACCAGGAACGCCTGCAACATCTTGGCCAGGAAGCCGAATCCCACCGCAACGCCCGCGGCCACCAACCACCAACGGCTCGAGTCCTTTTCACACGCCCGCTGCACGCAATACGCGGCGGCGACCAGCAGGAGCACCAGCAGCGCGTCGGGATTGTTGAAGCGGAAGATCAACGCCGCGACGGGCGTCGCCGCGAGCACCGCGCCGGCCAACAGGCCCGCTCCGGGCCCGGCGACACGGCGGACGGCGGCATAGAGCAATCCGACGGCTGCGACACCCATGAGCGCCTGCGGTACGAGCACACTCCACGGGTTGAGCCCGAACAGCCGGACCGAGATGTCCATGACCCACAACGCCGCAGGAGTCTTGTCGACGGTGATCGCGTTCGCGGGGTCGCTCGACCCGAACAACATCGCCGTCCAATTGCTCGCGCCTGCCTGTACCGCCGCAGTGTAGAAGGCGTTGGCCCACCCGCTGGCCGCCAGATTCCAGAGATAGAGCACCGCTGTCGCGACGAGCAGGACCGCCAACTGGACGCGCGACAAGACGGAAACCTGCCCATTTCCAGGGGAATTTAGGCAGTTTTCCGTCTGCTCGCGCGGAAGCTCGAGGGCGGTCGTCACTGAGACGATCCTGTCCTGATCGGCTATGCCCCCGATTGGCTCGCGCTGTGACCTGACTGTGAATTGCCGCGCAGGGTCACGGTGAACACGGTTGATCCCGGCTCACTGCGCACATCGATGGCGCCGCGATGCGCCTTGACAACGGCTGCGACGATGGCGAGCCCGAGCCCGGTACTGCCGCCGCGGCGGGACCGTGACGTGTCGCCCCTGGCGAATCGCTGGAAGATCTCGGGTTGCAGCCACTCCGGGATTCCCGGACCGTCGTCGGCGACCGTCAGGACGGCGCCTCCGCCGTCGGACCGCGCCAGCGATGTGGTGACCGACGTGCCCGGCGGCGTGTGGGTGCGTGCGTTGGCGAGCAGATTGCCCAGCACCTGATGCATGCGCGCCTCGTCGCCGGTGACGACGACGGGCTCGTCGGGCAGGTCCAGCGACCACTGGTGGTCGGGTCCGGCGATGTGGGCATCGCTGACGGTATCGACGACCAGACGCGAGAGGTCGACCGGCTCCTGCTCTAGCGGCCGTCCGGTGTCGAGCCGGGCGAGCAGCAGCATGTCCTCGACGAGCTGCGTCATGCGTTCGGTCTCGGACTCCACACGGCTCATCGCGTGCGCGACGTCATCGGGCACGTCGCTCCGTTTGCGTTGCGCCAGTTCGGTATATCCGCGAATCGCGGCCAGGGGTGTGCGCAGTTCATGACTGGCATCGGCGACGAACTGACGCACCCGCGTCTCGCTGGCGTGGCGCGCGGACAGCGCACCGGCGATACGGTCGAGCATCCGGTTCAACGCGGAGCCGAGTTGCCCGATCTCGGTGTGCGCGGCCGCAGGGTCCACTTCGACGATCGGTGTCGGCAGCCGAACCTCACCGCGGTCGAGCTCGAGGTCGGCGACCTGCCGTGCAGCGGCGGAAACCGTTGACAGCGGCGCGAGTTGGCGGCGGATGATCACGATTCCCGCCGTCGTCCCGCCGATGAGCGCCATCGCGCCCACCACACTGAAGATGATCGCCACGGTGATCAGCGTGTCGTCGACATCTGAGGTTGGCAGCCCGGTGACGATCGTCTCGCCCGGCGCGTGTGAACGTATCGCTATCAACCGGTAACGGCCGAGACCGTCGAGATCCACGGTCGTCGGGGCTTCATGGGGTTGGATGCGTGCCAATTGTTGCGCTGCGGCCGAACTGATCTCGCTGCGGGTGCCGTCGGCCGTGATGACGCCGGCATTGACCGGTGTGCCGCGTGATATCACCGCGCCGAGCGTGCGGGCGGCCTGGCC
>Ga0075370_10000946_pt1 | contig 11939 bp, 9 predicted proteins | sample EndMethybrTD3035_FD_71398 | JGI IMG/M metagenome (GOLD analysis project Ga0075370, IMG submission 71398) | Populus endosphere microbial communities from Tennessee, USA - Endosphere MetaG P. TD hybrid TD303-5 | ecosystem: Host-associated > Plants > Roots > Endosphere | place: USA: Tennessee... | reverse complement strand
GCTCCCGTCAGCGCCTCGCGTGCCGCATCCTCCGACGACGCCCACCGCGTCAGGCTCAGGACCGCGGCCTTGCGGACGTCGAGGTGCGGGTCGGACAGCGCTCGCGACAGCGGCGGTACGGCGGTGAGCGGTGACGGCGCACCGGCCAGCGCACGGGCCGCGCCCTGCCGAATCTGCCACGCGGACGCGGCTAGTGCGCCCTCGACAGTCGTCACGTCGGCGTCCTCCCAGCCGATCGATCCCATCGCCGCGAGCGCGGCGGCCCGCACCAGCGGATCGGGATCCTCGATGAGCCCGCGCACGGTGTCAGTGCCGGTACGCAAAGTGCCCAGCCCATTAGCGACCGCGATGCGCACTTCCCGATTGATGTCACTATGGGCCTCCGCGACGCCGTCGGCATCGTCGACCGACACCAGCGCGCGAACGGCCTCGATGCGCACCCGGTGGTCCCCGTCGGCAAGCGCGCGGCGGAAATGGTCGGCGTCACCGGCGCGCCGCGAACTCAGTACGTAGACAGCGGCACCGCGCACGATGGGATCGATGGATTCGAGCAGTTCTCGGACGGCCCCCGGGTCGGGCAGTACTTCGACGAGTTCGCGGATGCCGTCGGCCGCGACGCGGCGCACCTCGGAATTGTCGTCGCTCAGCGCCGTGACCAAGGCGGGTGCGTACCCGTCGGGCAGGTGCTCGGTGAGCACGTCGACAGCAGTGCGCCGGACTCCTGCGTCGTCGTCGGTCAAGAATGGTGTCAACTGCTCGACGGTGGGTTCGTCGAGCGCCAACACGGCGGCGATTCGCGGCGAGGGCGGCTGTGTGGCAGCGCCGTCGCGCACCCGAGACACCTCCGACGCGGGAGCCTGGCCACCGACCAGGTCGGGCTGACGCACGGCGATCGGTTCGGTTTCCCCGCTTGGCAATTCGTCGAGACCGGGAACGGGGACGAAGTACGGCGCGACGGGTCGCTTGAAGAACTCGATGTCACCGTCGGCGGTCTTGCGGAGGTTCAGGTGGTAACGCCATTCGACGTCGTCGCGCACCGGGGTGTCGCTGCGGTCGTGATACAGCCCCCACCGCGACTCGGTGCGGGTGAGCGACGACCGGGCGGCCATCTCGGCGCAGTCGCGGATGAACGACACCTCCACCGCCCGCATCAACTCGTGCGGTGTGGTGGCGCCGATGCCCGCGATCTCGTCGCGCATGCGGTCGAACGTCTGCACCGCGATGGACAGCTTGGCGGCCGTCTTGGGCGGGGCGACGTAGTCGTTGACGAAGCGCCGCAGCTTGTATTCGACCTGGGTTTGCGGCGGGCCCTCCGGATGCTGCAGGGGCCGGTAGATCAGTTCGTGCGCCGTTGCGATCTGATCGGCCGGAAGCTGTTGCGGCGCCTCAACGTCGGACAACGTGGATGCGGCGTGACTGCCCGCCAGATCGCCGTAGACGAACGCGCCGATCATGTAGTTGTGCGGAACGCAGGCGAGATCGCCGGCGGCGTACAGGCCTGCGACGGTGGTGCGCGCGTTCTCGTCGACCCACACCCCGGAAGCGGAATGACCACTGCACAGCCCGATTTCGGAGATGTGCATCTCGATGTCGTGGGTGCGGTAGTCGTGACCGCGGTTGGCGTGGAAAGTACCCCGTGTGGGTCGCTCCGTCGTGTGCAGAATACCTTCGAGGGTGCTCAGCGTCTCGTCGGGCAGATGGCTGACCTTGAGGTAGATCGGCCCGCGTGCCGACTCGATCTCGTTCTTGACCTCCGACATCATCTGTCCCGACCAGTAGTCGGAGTCGACGAACCGCTCCCCCGCCGCGTTGACCTGGTACCCGCCGAACGGATTGGCGACGTACGCACAGGCGGGTCCGTTGTAATCCTTGATCAACGGATTGATCTGGAAGCACTCGATTCCCGACAGTTCGGCTCCGGCGTGAAACGCCATCGAGTAGCCGTCGCCTGCGTTGGTCGGATTCTCGTACGTACCGTACAGATAGCCCGACGCGGGCAGTCCGAGACGCCCACACGGACCGGTGGCGAGGATGACGGCCTTGGCGCCGACGACGACGAACTCGCCGGTGCGGCTGTTCAGCGCCGCCGCACCGACGGCGCGACCGTTGTCGGTCAGAACGCGAACGGGAACCAGCCGGTTCTCGATGCGGATCTTCTCTCGCATGGAGCGTTGTCGCAGCACCCGGTACAACGCCTTCTTGACGTCCTTGCCCTCGGGCATCGGAAGCACGTACGAGCCGGAGCGATGGACACGGCGCACGGCATATTCACCGTGTTCGTCCTTCTCGAATTTGACGCCGTAACGTTCCAGCCGCTGCACCATGGCGAACCCGCGTGTCGCGGTCTGATAGATGGTGCGCTGGTTGACGATTCCATCGTTGGCGCGGGTGATCTCGGCGACGTAGTCCTCGGGTGTGGCCTTGCCGGGAATGACAGCGTTGTTGACACCGTCCATGCCCATGGCCAGCGCGCCGGAGTGACGCACGTGCGCCTTCTCCAGAAGCAGGACCTGGGCGCCGTGCTCGGCGGCGGTGAGGGCGGCCATGGTTCCCGCCGTACCGCCACCGATGACGAGGACGTCGCAGTCGAGGCGGACAGCGTCGTCGAGTGCAGGGGCGACCAATACGTCCATCAGCTGATTAACTCCGAATGATCGAGGGCGGCAATCACTTCGGTTCGAAGTGCTGTTCGCGAGACACTGGTGTCGCGGGGTGCCGGCACATCGAGCAGAGCGCGCAACGGCTGGCCCGCGCGGCCGAGCACGGCGATACGGTCGCCGATGAGCAAGGCCTCGTCGACGTCGTGGGTGACGAAAACGACGGTGGTCGGATGCGCACTCCAGGTGTCGATGAGCAGACGCTGCATGGTGGCGCGGGTCTGGGTGTCCAGCGCGCCGAAGGGTTCGTCCATCATGACCGCGCGCGGCGCTCCGGCCAGTCCGCGAGCGAGTTGAACGCGCTGGCGCATACCGCCGGACAGGCTCTTCGGCAGAAACTTCTCGAAGCCCGTCAGTCCGACATCGGCGGTCCAGCGCAGCGCCTCTTCGCGGCGACCCTGGCGCGGGCGGCCGGCCAACTTGAGCGCGAGCTCGATGTTGGACTGGACGCTCCGCCATGGCAGCAATGCGTTGTCCTGGAACACCATCGCGCGGTCACGGGACGTGGTGGTGACGCGGACACCGTCGCCGAGTACCTCACCCCGGTCGGGTGGCAGCAGACCGGCCAGTGCGCGCAGCACGGTCGACTTGCCGCAGCCAGAAGGGCCGGTGAGCACCAGGATCTCGCCGGGTGCGACATCGAGGTCCAGCCCGTCGACGACGGGCGCACCTCCGTAGCTGAGGACGACGTCGCGCAGCGTCAGCGACATTCCGGCGGTGGTCACGGTGTCTTCTCCTCGCCGCGGGGCAGCCAGCGCGTCGCGCGGCGGCCGACCAGTTCGACGGCGGCCGACGTCGCGAACCCGAGCACACCGATCGTGATGATGCCCACGAACACATCCGGGTAGGCGAGCACCGTGTACGCCTGCCAGGTGCGGTAGCCGACGCCGAGCCGTCCGGAGATCATCTCGGCGGAGATCACGCAGATCCACGCCACGCCGATGCCGACCGAAAGTCCGCCGAACACGCCGGGAAGGATGCCGGGCAACACAACTCGCGCGATGACGTCCCACCGCGAACCGCCAAGGGTGCGCACGGAGTCCTCCCACAACGTGGGCAACGCGCGCACGGCGTGCCGGGTGCTGACCATGATCGGGAAGTAGGCCGCCAGGAACGTGATGAAGACGATCCCGGCCTCATCGGTGGGGAACAGCAGGATCGCGACCGGCACGATCGCGATGGCGGGGATGGGCCGGGCGAGTTCGGTGAGCGGGCCCAACACGTTCGAGAACCTCGGCGAGCGGCCGAGCAGGATGCCGGTGACCACACCGGCCACCGCGGCGATCGCGAAGCCGGTGAGGATGCGGATCAGCGACTGCCCGAGGTCCAGCCAGTAGTCCTGGGTGCCGACGCGCGCGCCGAAGGCTGAGACGATCTCGGTGATGGTCGGCAGGGTGTCGAACCGCAGCCACAACCGAACATCGTTGGCGGTCAACACCTGCCACAGTGCGATCGCGACCATGACCGAGGCGATGCGCACCGCCCACGCGGTCCAACTGCGACGCCGGTTCGCGCTGTGGGCGGCCGGCGCGGTCGCGACTGCTACCGCCGGTTCGTCGGCGATCAGCACCGCGGGTGGGGCGGTCATACCGCACCCACTAGCGCCTGCTGATAGTCGACGACCGTCGCGCCGGGGTGCGCCCCGATGTAGCGCTGGGCGCCTGCGGCTGTGCCGAAGGGCAGATACCTGGGACCGTCCTGCACCCAGACCGATTTGTCGGCGAACCACCGCGTGCCGAATTCGGTGTCGGGGACGTACGCGGCCCGCACTTGGTCGCCGCGCCCTTCCGCCTCGCGGATGGCGCGCAGCAGGCATCCGGGGTTGGCGGCGGGCTGCGTGGTGTCGGCCCCGTTGAGCCAGAGTTCGCCTGCCAGTTTCGGATCGGTGACCCCTACGTTGCACACCGGGTCCTGCCCACGGATCTCGGACGGATTGGCGGTGTCGTTCAGCGCCGCCTCGTAGTCCCGGCCGCGATCGGCGAATGCCTTGCGGATGGCCGTGTCGTCGACGAACTCGTCGATGTTCAGGTCGGCGAAGTCGCCGATGGACTTGAGGTACGGCACGTCACCCTTGAACGCCTCGATGAGCGACGGCTTGAGCGTGGTGTCGAAGCTGGTGCCACCGGGACCGTTGTAGAGGTAGACGACCTCCTGCGGCAGCCCGCTGCCCTCGGCGACGAGTCGAGCGGATTCCAGCGGACGGGAGTTGAGGAAGTCCGTTGCGTCGAGTTGGGCCTGCAGGAAGGCGTCGAGCACCTCCGGATGCTGGCCGGCGTAGTCGCGGCGCACCACGACTCCGTGGAACGTCGGGTAGTCACCCTCGGCGCCGTCGTAGAGCAGCTGCGCCTTGTCCTGGAAGACCAGCAGGCCGGGCCATGCGACGAACTGCGAGAGTGCCTGCGCCTGACCGGATTCCAGGGCCGAGGCACCGACCTGTGGCTGCTGATTGAGCACCTCGACGCCGGTCTTCGGGTCGATGCCGGCGTTGTCGAGTGCGCGGACCAGCGTGCCGTGGCCGGCGGAGCCGACGCTGGCGGAGACCTTCTTGCCCTTGAGATCGGCGATCGACCGGATGGGTGAGTTGGGCGGGACGACGACCATGTTCAGTGACCCGGTGGGGCTGTATCCGGTGACGGAGACGAATTCCGTCCTGGCGCGTTCGTTGGCCTGGGTCTTGGAGCCGTTGATGAGTAGCGGATAGTCACCCATCGAGCCGATGTCGATCTTCTCGGCGACCATCTGCGCGGTGATGGGTGCACCGGTGTCGTAGTCCTGCCATTGCACGTTGTACTTCTTGCCGGAGGTCTTGGACACGTCGGCGAGCCGTTGCTCGAGAAAGCCCTTGGCCTTCAACAGGGTTCCCGCGGTGACGGTGTTGATGGTCTTCGATTGATATCCGACGACGACGTTGACGGTGTCATCGGACTGAGTCTGTGAATCGAGCGAGCACCCCGCTAGGGCGGCGATGGTGACGGCAGCGACAAGCAGAGCGAGTGTGCGTTTCATGGCGTGTCCTGGAGTGCTATCGGAGGAGGTAGGGCATGTTGACGGACACGGCGCCGGTGGGACAGCGCGCCGCGCATGGGCCGCAGTACCAACACTCGTCGACATGCATGAAGGCCTTGCCGTTCTCCGGGTTGATGGCCAACGAGTCGAGCGGACAGATCTCGACGCACAACGTGCAACCCTCGATGCACAGCGACTCGTCGATGGTCACCGGCACGTCGACGCGCTGATTGACCTGTGCCATCAGTTTCCCCTAACTAGATTGCTGCGCAGGGTGATTCGATCTCCGCGCATTCGGATGTACTCGAGGTCGACGGGTCGTCCGTCGTCCAGGTGGGTCAGACGCTCCAGCAGCAGGACGGGTGCGCCGTCGGGGACCTGGAGGATGGCCGCCGAATGTGCGTCGGCGGCAACAGACTCCACCGCCAGCGTGGCGCCCCCGAGGCGTTGCCCGGTGACCTGTTCGATGAGCGAGAAGACGTCGTTGACCTCGAGCGAATGTTCGATGACCTCGCGGCCGATGTCGGGTGCGAGGTAGGTCATGTCGAGCGAGAGAGGCAGCTCGCCGAGGTAACGCAGCCGTTCGATGAAGACGATCGGTTCTGAGGGATTGAGCTGCAAGCGGTGGGCGACCGACGGCGGCGCGGCAACACTCATCGTGGTGCGGACCTCGTTGCGGATCTCGCCGTAGCCCTTGAACGTCTCCTTGAGGCCGACGAGCGCGTCGAGTCCGTGGTCGTACTTGCGAATGGCGACGTGGGTCCCGGTGCGGGGTCCCCGATCGATGAGGCCTTCGTCCTTGAGCGCCGCGAGCGCCTCACGAACCGTGTTGCGGGAGACGAAGAACTCGCTGGCGAGGTCCTGCTCGGTCGGCAGTCCGTCGGCGTAGCCGCCGGCGTGGATCTGGTGTCTGAGCACATCGGCGACCAGACGCGCCTGGTCGGCACGCGGGCGACGGATCGGCGTCGGCTCCACGTGCCGTTCGTAGGCTTCTCGGCTGGCCATCGTCACCTCCCGGAGGCTGTTCGTCGTGTGACTGACCTGGTCAGTGACGGTATCCGGGGTTGTGGCGGTCGCTGACCGGTCGCGTCGAGACGCCGACGGGGGTGACTCGAATACGCCGGTCCATGGCGCCGACGACCTGCTGTTAGACGGCATGCGACGGTCATTGCGCCAGTAGTCGCGACGCCGGTTCTTTTCAAATCGCGGTGAGCAGAACGCTACGGTTCTGCAGGGGCCGCTAGATCTTCACGGTGACAGGCAGCACGTCCCAGATGTCGTCGCAGTACTCCGCGATGGAGCGGTCCGATGAGAATTTGCCGCTGCGCGCGGTGTTGAGAATCGACATCCGCGTCCAGGACGGAACGTCGCGCCACGCGGCACTGACCTGCTCCTGGCATTCGATGTAGGACGCGTAGTCGGCGAGGACCAGGAACGGGTCGTCGTAGCGCAGGTTGTCGACCAGCGGACGGAACACCTCGGAGTCGCCGCGGGAAAAACGACCGCCCCCGATCAGATCGAGTACGGTCGCCAACTCGGCATTACCCGACACATAGTCCGACGGCCGGTAGCCCTCGCGCTTGATCCGTTCGACCTCGTCGACCGTCAGACCGAACAGGAAGAAGTTCTCGGCTCCGGCCTCCTCGCGCATCTCGACATTCGCGCCGTCGAGGGTGCCGATCGTCAACGCGCCGTTCATCATGAACTTCATGTTGCCCGTGCCCGAGGCCTCCTTGCCTGCCGTCGAGATCTGTTCGGACAGATCGGCCGCCGGGTAGATCAGCTCCGCATTCTTCACGCTGAAGTTCGGGACGAATGCAACCTTGAGCAACCCGTTGACGTCGGGATCGTTGTTCACGGTTTCGCCAACGGCATTGATCAGCTTGATGATTCGTTTGGCGAGGAAATAGCCCGGCGCTGCCTTGCCGCCGAAGATGAATGCGCGCGGGGGGAGGTCGATATCGGGGTTCTGCTTGATGCGGTGATAGAGCGTGACGATGTGGAGCACGTTGAGATGCTGACGCTTGTACTCGTGAATGCGCTTGACCTGGATGTCGAACAGCCAGTCCGCATCGAGCTGCACACCCGCCGTCGAAGACACGTAGTCGGCCAGCCGCGCCTTGTTCGCCCGCTTGATGGCGCGCCATTTCTCACCGAAAGCGGCGTCGTCGGCGAACTTCTCGAGTCCGCGCAGCCTGTCCAGGTGTGACAACCAGCCGTCGCCGATGGTGTCGTCCAACAGCTTTCGCAGGCCGGGGTTGGCGAGTGCGAGGAAACGTCGCGGAGTCACACCGTTGGTCTTGTTGGAGAAGCGCTCCGGCCACAACTCGTAGAAGTCCTTGAGCACACTCTGTTTGAGCAGGTCGGAGTGTAGGGCTGCGACGCCGTTGACGGCATGGCTGCCGACGGTCGCGAGGTGGGCCATCCGGACACTCTTGCCGTTGTCCTCCCCGATGAGCGACATACGCCGCAGCCGGTCCTCGTCGCCGGGGAACTTCGCACGCACCTCGTCGAGGAACCGGCGGTTGATCTCGTAGATGATCTCGAGGTGTCGCGGCAACGATTCGCCGAACAGTGCCAGCGGCCACGTCTCCAGGGCCTCAGGCAGCAGGGTGTGGTTGGTGTAGCCGAACGTCGCGACCGTGATGTCCCACGCATCCGCCCAGTCCAGGTGACGCTCGTCGACAAGCAGCCGCATGAGTTCCGCGACGCCGATCGACGGGTGGGTGTCGTTGAGCTGCAATGCAAAGCGGTCGGCGAGATCAAGGACGGATGCGTCGGCCAGGTCGTCCATGATGTGCAGCACGTGCTGCAGCGAGCAGGAGACGAAGAAGTACTGCTGCAGCAGGCGCAGCCGCTTACCGACGTCGGGCTCGTCGTTCGGGTACAGCACCTTGGTGACCGTCTCCGACGTGACCTCGTCCTCGACGGCCTTGTAGTAGTCGCCGGTGTTGAAGGCGTCCAACGCGAACGACTCGACGGCGCGCGCACTCCACAGTGTCAGGACGTTGCACGTGTTCACGCCGTAGCCCTGGATGGGGGTGTCGTAGGCGACGCCTTTGATGACACGGGCTGGAACCCATCGCACGCGGTCATGTCCGGCGTCGTCGGTGTAGTGCTCGGCGTACCCGCCCCAATTGACCCGGTAGTTGACGTCGGGCTTGGGGATCTCCCATGGGTTTCCGTTGTCGAGCCAGTTGTCGGTCTTCTCGACCTGCCAGCCGTCGTGGATCTCCTGATCGAAGATGCCGAACTCGTAGCGGATGCCGTACCCGATGGCCGGACGCTCGAGGGTGGCCAGTGAGTCGAGGTAGCACGCGGCCAGCCTGCCGAGGCCGCCGTTTCCCAGACCCGGTTCCTCCTCGCACGCCAACACCTCGTCGAAGCCGACGCCGATCCCTTCGAGGGCTTCTCGGGCCTGCTCCTCGATCCCGAGGTTCAACAGATTGCTGCCGAGCTGCGGACCCATCAGGAACTCGGCCGAGAGGTAACACGTGACCTTGCGAGAAAGGTCGAGCGACGTCAGGGTGGACGCCGCTCGCCTGTCCTGCATGCGGTCGCGGACGGCCAATGCGGTCGCCTTGTAGAAGTGCTCCGGTGTCAGGGCGGCAGCGGGCCGGCCGATGGAGTAACGAAGGTGGTCGATGATGCCCCGTCGCAACGCATCGGCGGACAGCCCGGAACGGCTGCGCTCCTCGATGTCGGTGGCTTCCGGTGACTTGGTGCCGTCGGTCATTGCCGGAGTCTGGCACTAAATCGCGTCGCGTAAATGAACTTCAGACGAGCATGATGTAGCCATGCGCCATGAAGTCACCACCGTCGAGGCTCTGCGGGCGATCGTCGGGGAGCCACAGCAGGCGGTAGCGAACAAGGTGAAGGACCGGCTGTCGTCGGTGCAGCAGGACTGGCTGGCGCACTCACCGCTCTGCTTCCTGGCGACGACCGATGCCCGAGGCCGTGTCGACGTGTCGCCGAAGGGTGATCCGCCCGGCTTCGTCCACGTCATCGACGACACGACCATCGCGATCCCGGAGCGACCGGGGAACAAGCGCGTCGACGGTTACCTCAACGTCCTGCAGCGCCCGCATGTCGGCACGCTGTTCCTGATTCCCGGCCGGGGCGATACGCTGCGGATCAATGGTTCGGCCCGAATCCTTTCTGACGCAGACTATTTCGATGCACTCGCAGTGAAGGGCAAGCGGCCCATCCTCGCGCTGGAGATCGACGTAGAAGAAGTGTTCTTCCACTGCGCGAAGGCGTTCATGCGCTCGGACGCCTGGGACCCCTCGACATGGAATCCTGATGCCCTTCCGAGCGTCGCGGAACTCGCGAAAGCCATTCGGACGGACTGGACTCAAGCCCAGATCGAGGAGTACTACAGCGAGGACAACTACCGCAAGCAGCTCTACTAGCGGCGATCATCTCAGAACTGGTTGACGCCTCCATCGACGGGGATGTCGGCCCCAGTGGTGAAGCTGCTGAGATCCGACGCGAGGAACAGCACGGCGTTGGCAACCTCGTCGGAGGTGCCGTAGCGCGCCATCGGGACGGTGCTGATCTGATACTCCTCGAACTTCGCCGCGGAACCCGGTCCGGGGAACAGCTTCTCGGCGAGGTTCTCGATTCCGGGTGTCTCGGTCGCGCCAGGGCTGACGACATTGACCCGAATCCTGCGCTCGCGCAACTCAGAAGCCCATGTGCGTGCAAGCGACCGGAGCGCGGCCTTGATCGACGCGTACACGCCGATGCCGTCGGACGCTTTCGCGTTGGTGTTCGAGGAGTTGAGGATGACCGAGCCGCCGTCGTTCAGCAGCGGAAGCGCTTTCTGCACGGTGAACACCACACCCTTGAAGTCGACGCCGAGCAGATAGTCGAGATGCTCCTCGGTGATGTCCCCGATGCGGGCCACATCGATGACGGCCGCATTGGCGAACACCACATCGATGCGCCGTCCACTGTCGGCCACCGCGGCATACAGCCGGTCGAGGTCCTCGGGCGTGGCCACGTCACCCTGCACGCCGGTGACATTGTCACCGAGTTCTTTGACCGCCGCGTCGAGCTCGGCCTGCCTACGGCCGGTGATGAAGACGTGGGCGCCCTCCTCGACGAATCGCTTGGCCGTCGCGAACCCGATACCGGTGGAGCCGCCGGTGATGACCGCTGTCTTGCCTGCCAGTAATGCCATCGTCGTACCTTTCGATAGTTATGGACTATTCAGTCAATAACTAGGGACGCGGTGGACGATCGAGATATTCCCGCACTGTCAGCGGGTCGGAATGAGGGCGATCATCGCGTCGGCCGCGCTTCGCAGGGCTGCCGGTTTCACGCCACCCTCATGCAGCGCCTCCAGGCCGCGCACGAACGCAAGAACGGTGCCTGCCAGTGCCCGCCGGTCAACCTTCTCGTCGATCTCCCCGGTTCGCTGCGCCTCACCGATGACGTCGGCGAGTTCGTCGCGCCAGGCTGAATACGCACGCTCGACCTTGTCCTCCACCTCGCCATCGGTGGAGCCGAGTTCTGCTGCGGTCCTCGACATCATGCAGCCGCGCCTCGTCTTGTCGGTGGCGGCCGCGTCCGCCTGCCGACGGATATGACGGATCAGCCGTTCGTAGGCGCTGTGCGCCGGGTCGTGCAGCTGCGTGCGCACCTGATCGAGCGACGTCGCGATGTAGTCGTCGAGGGTTCGCATGAACAGTCCGTGCTTGTCACCGAATGCGCCGTAGAGGCTGCCCTTGCCGAGTCCGGTGGCGGCGGCCAGATCATCGACCGACGTCGCGCCGTAGCCGCGGGTCCAGAACTCGTCGCGCGCGGCCGCGATGACGTCGGATTCGTCGAACTTCCGCGGGCGGGGCACACTACAGACTACGCCCGGTTATGGACTGAATATTCCTGAACGTCGAGCCTTGCCCGCGGCGAGCGCAGCGCAGGGCGAACGGTTTCTGGCCGTCTGGTCTAGACCACTGCATGAGTATGGTCGACCAGATGGCGGCGGCTACTCACCGGAAGGCGTTCATCGCGGCCGTTATTGGCATGGCGCTTGTCGCCGCGGCATTCGCCGTACCCCATCTGCACCTCAGCGTCGTCACCCCGCTGCTCAACGCGACGCCGGAGCGCTTCCGGGATTTCGCCGCCACCTCGCCCGTTTTCGGGTGGTGGAATGCGCACGTCGGCTGGGGCACCGTGCCCGCGATCGTCATCGGTGCCGCAGCCGACGTGCGCATTCCACCACCCGAAGACGGGCGAGGTGGCGGCGAAATCCCGGAAGCGCTCCGGCGT
>Ga0075370_10000945_pt1 | contig 11961 bp, 13 predicted proteins | sample EndMethybrTD3035_FD_71398 | JGI IMG/M metagenome (GOLD analysis project Ga0075370, IMG submission 71398) | Populus endosphere microbial communities from Tennessee, USA - Endosphere MetaG P. TD hybrid TD303-5 | ecosystem: Host-associated > Plants > Roots > Endosphere | place: USA: Tennessee... | reverse complement strand
GTGGCGGCGCAGGCTCATCACGATCACGTAGCCGCTGATCATGAAGAACACCTCGACGAAGTAGCTCCAGCTGTCGACGAGGTAGACGATGTCCCACTGCCAGATGGAGTCGCCCGGCGGCATCGGCGGCAGCCCCGACTTCGCGACGTGAAAGAGGAAGACGAACGTGACGCACAAGCCTCGCAGCCCGTTCACCGAAGGGTTGAACGGGCTGGCGTGCGCCTTCGGAACGACGACTACGGCCTTCTGATCGATGCGGCCGGATTCCATGTCTGGTACACCTCGCCGAGAAGCGAGCGCCAGACACCGAGGCCGGCGCCCGCGAAGGCGCTCAGGATGTCGAATGCTTGCGCGAAGGGCTGCACCGGCCAGCGATGCCCGAACAGCCACAGCGCGAACGGCACGGCCAGCACCGCCGCCGCGATCGCGAGGCTGCCGGCAGCCAGCGCCGCGCCCAGCCAAGCGAGCCAGGCGAGCGCGAGCAGATAGATCGTGAACCAGCGCAGCAGCTTGTGCGACACGTACTTGTAGAGCGAGCCGGCCGAGAGCTGCTTGAGGCGCGGCCACATCAGCCGGTGCACGTTGAAGGCCTGGCAGGCGATCCGCACCTTGCGGCGGAACTCCTCGTTCATCGACGTGACCGACTCTTCATAGGCGCGCACGTCCTGCGCCTGCACGACGCGGTGTCCGCCGCACAGCACCATGAACGAGACATACATGTCGTCGATGATGTGATCGGGTGGCGCTTCGTGCAGCGCGCGCCGGATCGCGAACAGCGAACCGTCGGCGCCCATCACCGAGCCGGTGTCGGTCTCGAGGCGCTTGACCCACTCCTCGAAGCGCCAGTACAGCGAACCCGAGCGTGCGGTGGTCGATGCATCGGCATTCGTGTAGACGAGGTTGCCGCACACGCAGCCGACACGCGCATCGGCGAAGTGCTGCTCCAGGCGCAGCAGCACGTTCGGATCGAGCATCACGTTCGCATCGCTGAAGACGACGACGTCTGCGTTCGTCTTCGCGACGAGCAGGTTCATGCCGTGGGTCTTGCCGGTGCGTTCGGCTGCGACGTGCAGCGTGATGCGGTCGGCATAGCGGCGGCAGATGTCGGCCGTGGCATCGCTCGATTTGTCGACGTAGACGAGGATCTCCAGGTCCGGGTGATCGTCGCGCAGTTCAAGCAGGTTCTGGATCTTCGCCTCGATCACCCGTGCCTCGTTGTAGGCGCAGGTGCAGACCGCGAAGCGCAGCGCGGACGGCCGGGAAGCCGGCGCCGGCGGCTCTTCGGCGCGGCCGTGCCAGCGCCGCCATGCGAGCAGCGAGAGCGGGTAGGTGACAAAAGGGTGCAGCGCGAGCAACAGCGCGAGCAATCCGATCGAGAACAGGACGAGGGCGGTCATGGGGTGCCTCCGAGATAGGGGTCCAAGCGAGGATCGATGCGGCCGTCGAAGGCGCCGCCGAAGCGCGATTCCTGGCGTGTTGCGGAACGGCGCGGCGCGAGCCCGGCGCCGATCGTGCGGCCCGGCGGCCAGAGCAGGATGCTGGCGGCGATGCCTATGGGGAAGGTCGCGAACGCGCCGTTCAGGAACAGCGACGCGCACAAGCCGAGCCGAAACGCCAGCGGCGCCGGCATGCTGTTCAGCACATAGGCGAGAAAGCCGAAGAAGAGGGTTGCACCGACGATGCCGTACTCGAACAGCATCTTCGAGAACGACATCTCCGCGGTGGCCAGCCGCGCCGTGACGGCGTAGCTCGAGAAGCTGCCGGCTCCCGCGCCGAACAGCGCGCGCATGCCGTCGAGCCACCAGTGCTGCTGCAGCATGTCGATCCACGCGACGAAGCGTGCCGATGCGCTGGAGCGGGTCGACTGGAACTCGGCAATCCGGTTGAACAGCCGGTCAAGCTGCAGCACGTCGGACAGCAGCAGCGCGGCGAGCACGGCCAGGATCACGAAGACGATCACGTCCCAGCGCCGCTTGACGATCACGAGGCCGGCGATGCCGACCGTCGCAACCACGATGCCGGTGCCCGAATACGCCACCGCGAGGCCGGCCACCAGCAGCGCGATGCGCAGCGGCCGGTTGCGCATCGAGAGTTCGAGCACCAGGCCGAGGCCGATGAACTGGCTGTAGAACGACGGCTCGAGGAAGAACACACCGTTCGATTTCAGGATCATTCCGCCTTCGCGGATCGGGATCAGGTGGTTGTACTTGTGCGTGGTGAACGCGTCGGGCACGAAGTGCTCGATCGGAAACGCCAGCTTCTGTCCGATGACGTACTGCAGCGTGTACTGCAGCACGCCGAGCAGCGCGAAGAACGCGGCCATGCCTGTCATGGCCTGCAGCGCGGCCTGCAGCGGGTCTCCCGTGGGCGGTGGCGCGATGCGCGACACCTTGTCCGGGCGCAGCTGCAGCGTGAGCGGCAGGAACAGCAGCGCGAGAAATGCGATCGACGACGGCGAGAACGGGTTGTCGAGAAGCAGCTGCGAGGCGCCGAGCCAGCCGATCGTCAGCAGGTAGAGCAGCAGGCGTGTCACATGCACCTGGAAACGGCCGACGCAAAGGCCGATCAGCACCACCGCGAGCAGGATGGGCAAGTCGATGCCGAGCCCGATCTTGCTGAACGGCGGCACGGCGATCTTCGCGAGCAACGTCACCGCGAGGATCGGCGCGTATTGGAACGCGATGCGACCCCAATCGCGGTGCACCGTCGGCTTCGCAGGCGCGGCCGGCGACCTGAGGACGCGATTCAGGTGAGGAGCATGCAGGCCCGCGGTCGTCGATGCCATCACAAATCAGCGATGGTTCACCGCCGCACCCGCGACCGTTACGCCGACCCGCCGCAGCGCGGCAAGCAGGTGATCGGTAGACGCACGCGTTGCGTGCTGGGGGGCGCTGACCAGCAATGCGTCGCCGGTCTGCGCGCTGATCATCTGCGCGTCGGCGCCGCAGCTCCATGCCGGCGTGTCCACGAGGATGACGTCGAACTGGGTGCGCAGGCGTTCGAGCGTCGGCCTCAGCGAGCGCGCCGTCAGCAGTTCCTGCGGGCTCGGCGGCGTGGGCCCCGAGGGGAGCAGGTACATCGACGAATAGCCTGCGATGCGCTGGATCTCGCCACCGGTGTCGCGCGCGTTGAGCATGCTCGTCACACCGTAGCGGTTGGCCACGCGAAAGATCTCGTGCTGGCGCGGCTGGCGCAGGTCGAGGTCGATCAGCAGTGTCCGCTCGTTCATCTGGGCGAACGCGAGCGCGAGGTTCGCGACGACGAAGCTGCGGCCTTCGCCCCGATCTGCGCTGACGATGCTCAGGCACTGCGTCTGCATCTTGTTCATCCAGTGCAGCGCGAGCTGGGTGCGCAGCGTTCGCACCGCCTCCGCCACCTCGGAGCGCGGCGCGGTCGCGACGAGCAGTTCGCTGCGCCGCGCCCAGGTCGGCAGCGTCGGGTAGTTGAACTGCAGCGCGAGTGCGTCGGAAATGTCTGCACGGTTCGCAAAGCCGAGCTTGATGGCCATTTCGCCAAAGCGCAGGTTCGAACTCGCCTGTGCCTGGACGATCTGGCGCACGTGCACGGGCGTGAGGCGGCCGAGCTCGACCAGCCGCGTGCCGATACGGTTGTCGCCGATGTCTTGCGGCGTGGAGGCCTGTCGCTCACCCAGGCCTTCGACGGCTGCAAGCCGTGGTTCGAGGCGCTGATTCATCGGGTGACCTCCGTGCGGTGTGCTGCGAGGCGGCTCATGCCGGTGCCTCCAGAAGCGGAGGCGATCGATAGCGTGGCCGCCAGCGCGGCAGCCGCGCCTGCGGGAGCACTGCGATCACCGGCACGCCCCATGGCTCGAGGTCGCTCGCGAAATGGATGAGCGGCCTGCGCATCTCCTGGAGGATGGCTGCCAGCACACCGACCACGGCACCCAGCACGAGCGCGAGCGGCACCAGCACCATCAGGCCGGGGCGTGCCGATTCGGAGGGTACGACGCCCACCGACAGCACGCTCGCTTCGGGGCTCGGTGCGCTGCCTTCCTGGCTGGTCTGGATCTGGCGCTGCTGGGCCTGGTCGTAGGCCTTGCGCGCGCTGTCCACATCGCGTTCGAGCACCGCAAGTCCGTCGCGCTGCGACTTCAGCGCGAGCACGCGTTTGCGCTGCGCCTCGAGGCCTTCCTTGATCGCGCCTTCGCGCTGCTGGTTGATCTTGTCGTTCATCTTCAGTGCCGACGCCGCCCGTGCCGATTCGCTTTGCATTGCGGCGCGCAGCTGCGCGAGCTGCGTCTGAAGGTTCTGCACTTGCGGATGGTTCGGCCCGTATTGGCTTTGCGCGGTCTTGAGCTGCGCATCGGTGGTGGCGATGTTGGCCAGCAGTTGCTGCACGACCGGGCTGGTCAGCACGTCGGGGCTTTGCGCCGCGTTGGTCGCGGCGTTCAGCCCGCGCGAGCCGGCCTCGATGCGTTGCGCGCGCGCCTGCAGGTTCTGCGAGCTCAGTTCATTCAGCGAGGCGTTCTCGACGTCGAGCCGCTCGTCGCCCCCGACGATGCCGTGCTGGCGCTGATAGTCGGAGAGGCGGTTCTGCGCCTCCTCGAGCTGCGAGCGCAGCGTCTTCGATTGCTGCGTGAAGAAGTCGGCCGACACCTTCGCTGCGCTGCCGCGCAATTGCAGCGCCGTCGACAGATAAGCCTCGGCGAACGCGTTCACCACGTCGGCAGCGCGCTTGGGGTCGGTGGCCGAGAACTGCAGGTCGAGCACGTTGCTGTCTTCCGCGTTCGGCCGCACGTCGAGCGCCTTCAGCAGTTTCTTCGCGATCCAGGCGGTGAGGTCGCCACGGCTCTCGACGTCGTCCTTCCAGGCGGCAACAAATGCGGGGTCGCGTTCGAGACCGAGCTGGGTGACCACTTTTCGTGCAACGCCTTCGCTACGCACCATGCTGGCCTGCGTCGCCAATGTGGTGCGCGGCAACACGGTGTTGCTTTCGGATACGCCAAGAACGGGGTTGACACCACGCACATCGACCACGAGCGAGGCGGTCGACGTGAATTTGGGCGGCAGCAAGAGGCTCACTGCAACGGTGAACAGCACCAACGCGAACACGCAGGCGCTTGCCACCACCCAGTGGGTTCGAATGATGGCCAACAGCCGGGACAACTCCATGGACTCTCCACGTTGCGGATGCAAAAGCCATGGTCGTTCAATCGAATTGCTGCAGCGCAACGAAATGTTCCGGCAACGTGGATTCCCTTGGTGCATGGGCGGCGCGATGTCCTACGCGCGCGGTGCGCGGACGCCGACAACGTGCGCTGAACGGGTGCGTGGCGCGCGCCGGTCAAAATCGCATCGGCAACTTCGACACATGAGCAACTTCGGAACGCGACGATGGAATCACGCAAGCTGCGGGTCGGACAGCCGATCACGCCCGACGAGTTCGAACAACTGAGCGACGAGCAGCTCGCGCGGCTCGTGCCGCGGGCCTACCGCGAGTTCTTTCCAGGCAAGGACTTCTGCGCCGATGGCTCGTTCTACCTGCACGACGGCACGGCGTGGAGCTTCTACAAGGCTGGCTTCGTCGACGATTGACGAAAGCCGTTTCGGGCCGATACTGCGCGCAGCTTTCGCTGCGGAGAGTCCATCCATGGTTCTGCTCGTCATCGGCCTCGTGCTGTTTCTCGGCATCCACTCGATCTCCATCGTCAGCCCGGGCTGGCGCGATGCCCAGGTCGCGCAGCGAGGCGACAAGGCCTGGAAGGGCATCTACACCGTCGTCTCGCTGGTCGGCTTCGGGCTGCTCGTGTATGGCTACGGCGTTGCCCGCCAGGCGCCGCTCGTGCTGTACAGCCCGCCTCAGTGGATGCGGCACGTCACGGCGCTGCTGATGATTCCGGTGTTCCCGCTGCTGATCGCGGCGTACGCGCCGGGGCGCATCAAGGCCGCTGCGAAACATCCGATGCTCGTGGCCACGAAGCTCTGGGCCTTCGCGCATCTGCTGTCCAACGGCACGCTCGCCGACGTGCTGCTGTTCGGCGGCTTCCTCGCCTGGGCGGTCGCCGACCGCATCTCGCTGAAGAAGCGGCCTGTGCGGGCGATTCCGGGCGCACCGGCAGGTCCGATGAACGACGTGATCGCCGTCGTCGGCGGCCTCGCGATCTACGCGCTTTTCGTCTTCAAGGCGCACGCGTGGCTGTTCGGCGTATCGCCGATGGCCTCGCTGGGCTGACGGGTGTCGTCGCCGGCATTCCCCGGGCCGGTGCTCGTGATGGGCGCCGGCAGCATCGGCTGCTATCTCGGTGGTGCGCTCGCCGGTGCGGGGGCCGAGGTGAGCTTCGTCGGCCGGCCGAGGGTGCTGGCAGCACTGCGCGAGCATGGCCTGACGGTGAGCGATCTCGACGGCGCGCGCATCTCGCTCGCGGCGTCGCAGCTCTCGCTCGAAGTGAGCGTGCCTGCGAACGCACGTCCCTCGCTCGTGCTGCTCACTGTGAAGAGCGGCGCCACCGCAGCCGCCGCCGCCGAACTCGGCGCGGCGCTGCCCGCGGGCACGCTGGTGGTTTCGATGCAGAACGGCATCAGCAACGCAGCGGTTGCCGCTGCGGCGGCGCCCACCCTGCGGGTGCTGCCCGGAATGGTGCCGTACAACGTGGCGGAGCTCGGGCCGGGGCACTTTCACCGCGGGACGACCGGGCACCTCGCGGCGCAGGACGACCCAGAACTGCGCGCCTGGAGCGCGGCGTTCGAGCGCGCGGGGCTGCCGCTCGCCCTGCATGCCGACCTGCGTGCAATCCAGTGGGGCAAGCTGCTGCTGAACCTCAACAACCCGGTCAACGCACTGTCGGGCCTGCCGCTGCGCGACGAACTGCTCGGTCGAGCTTATCGCCAGTGCCTCGCCGCGCTGATCGACGAAGCGCGCGGCGTGCTCGCGAAGGCGGGCATCGAGCCGGCGGCGGTCGGCGCGGTCAAGCCCGCCATGCTGTCGGCCTTGCTGCGGCTGCCGACTCCGCTGTTTCGTCTCGTGGCCGCGCGCATGCTGCGAATCGATCCGAAGGCACGCTCGAGCATGGCCGACGACCTGCAGCTCGGCCGCCCGACCGAGATCGACTCGCTGTGCGGCGCCGTCGTGCAGCTCGCGCAAGAGCACGGCATCGATGCGCCGCTGAACCGGCGGCTGGTCGAGCTGGTGAAGGCCGCGCCGGGCGCGTTGTCCGGCGAGCAGCTGAAGGAGCGCCTCGGGATCGCCTGAATGCTGATTGCTAAGACTTGTCTTACAATCTTCCGATGAATCCCGACCTGAAGCACACCGCCGTGCGGTTGCGCGTTTCGCTCTCGGCGCTGATGCGGCAGCTGCGCCAGACGGCGCCTGTCGACGGCATCGGCACGGCGCGGCTCAGTGCGCTGGGCACCTTGTACCGGCGCGGCCCGATGACGCCCACCGATCTTGCCGCGCACGAGCGCGTGAAGCTGCAGACGCTGACCCGCCTGCTCGCCGAGCTCGAGGCCGATGGCTGGATCGTGCGCGAGCCGGATCCCGACGACGGACGCCGCAGCGTTCTTTCGCTCACCCGCCTCGGCGTGCGACAGCTGACGTCCGACGTGCAGCGCCGCGAGGCATCGCTCGCGGCAGCGATCGACGGCGCGCTGACGCCCGCGCAGCAGGCGCAGTTGCTCAAGGCCTGCGAGGCCCTCGATGCGCTGACCGCGGCGCTCGGTGGTGCCGTCGAATCGGGCACTGCATCCGCACGCGCGCCTGCACTGGCACGCTCACGCCGATCATGACCGCCACCTTCGCTGCGGCGCTGGCACGCGAGGGCCGCGGGCGGCACGGCGCGCAGCTCGCGCTGGCCGTGCTCGCCGCGTATGCCGTCTCCGCATCGCTCGGGCTGCCCGAGAGCCTGTGGGCAGTGATGTCGGCGTTGATCGTCGTTCGGCCGAACACCGGCACCACGCTGAGCGCCGGCTGGACGCGCCTGGTGGGCACCGTGCTGGGCACGCTGGCCGGTATCGCCGGTGTCTGGTTGCGACATCACGGCGCGAGCTTTCCGGCCGTCACGCTCGCGGCGGTCGCGGGCCTCGCATTCGCGAGCGCGCTTGTTCCGGTGTTCGCAAGCGCGCCTATCGCCGCGCTGATCGTGCTGTCGAGTACCGCGATCCCCGGCCACAGCGTGCTGCAGGTGGCCGGGCTGCGCGGCATCGAGGTGGGCATCGGCGTGCTTGCCGGAGTGGCGGTCTCGCTCGCGTTGCGCGGCGCCGGTGCGACCACCCGGTTCGACGCCGCCTGCGTGGCACTGCTGCGCCGCCTGGCCGCCATGCTCGATGCAGGCGAGCGCTACGCTGCCGATGAAACCGAGACCCGCACGAAGCTGCGCGAACTCGCCGTGCTTGCTGCGGGAGCCGACATGGAAGCGCGCTGGCTGAATCGCGGGCGCAACCTGCGCCGGCACCAGGCCCAGGCGCAGGTGCACAAGAAGCTCGCCGGCCTGATGGCGCGCCTGTTCCAGGACGTCGCGGTGCTGGCGCGGCTGCAGCCGACCGAGCCGGAGCACCAAGCGGCGCGTTTCGCGCTCGAAGAAGCGGCGGGTGCGTGGGAGACCGGGCGGCCCTCCAACGTTCCCGTTTCCGTTCCCGCGCCCGAGGGCACCGCCTCGGGTGCAGCCGCACCGCTGCGGCTGCTGATCGACGACCTTCGGTTGCTGCTGCGCCTCAAAGCTCGCTGACGGGCGAGCGCGCGCTGTGCAGCTTGTGGATCGTGATCTTGCGCACCTCGGCCTTGCTCGCCTCGATGTGGCTGCGCAGCAGCAGCTTGGCGGGGTCCGCTCGGCGCGCGAGCACTGCCCGCAGGATCTTCGCGTGCTCTTCGTAAGTGGCGGCAATGCGCGCGGCCTGCGTGAAGTCGAGCCGGCGAACGATGCGTATGCCGTCGGTCACCTCCGCATGCACGCGCGTCATCTCGTGGTTGCCGGCCGCCGAGACCAGCGTGGAGTGAAAGGCTTCGTCGAGATTGGCGACCTCGGCGGTCTCGGTCTTGCGGTCCTTTTCGGGGACGAGCCAGATGCTCTTGAGCAAGCCGAGGTCGGGCATCGGCTCCGCGGCGCACAGCCGATCGACCGCGTGGCACTCGATCAGCACGCGCAGGTCGTACAGCTCTTCGAGCTTGCGGAAGTCGAACGGCGCCACATTCCAGCCGCTGCGAAACGCGACCTGCACATACCCTTCGAGCTCGAGGCGGAACAGCGCCTCGCGCACCGGCGTGCGCGACATGTCCAACCGCTGCGCGATGTCGGTTTCGGTGAAGCCCTCGCCTGGCAGCAGCACGAAGTCGAAGATCGCCGACTTGATGCGGCGATAGGCGCTCTCGGCGCGGGTGGCCTCGCGCGGGTTGTCGACCGGGTGCGGTTTGCGGACGAGTGGCTTCATGAATGGCGCGAGCTTAGACCAAGCCCGCTCATGCCATCAGGCTCACGTGCGCGGAAGCGACTTTCCAGCCCTCGGGCAAGCGGATCCAGCTCTGCGTCTGGCGGCCGATGCGCTGCGCACCGACGCGGCGAAATTCGATGTGCGTGGTCGCGAAGCTGTCTCCGAAGGTCGTGATCTGCGTGCGCAACACCTCGCGCGCCAACCCGGCCGGCGAGCGCGCGGCGCGAAACGCGCGGATCTCGTCGATGCCGTAGAGGTTCTCGCCGCTGCCGAAGCGGATCGTGTGGGGGCTGTCCCAGAACAGCTCGTCGAGAACGGCGACGTCGTTGCCGACCAGCGCGCGTTCATAGCGTTCGAACGCAAAGGTCACGGCGGCGAGTACGTCGGGGCGGTTGATGTCCATGTCAGTGATTCTTGTTGGATCGAGTGAGCGGCGGGAACAGGACGGTCGGGCATTCTGCTGCGCTCATGTCCCCCGCCGTCGGCCTGCGGCCGCCGGCTCCTCCTTGACTTCGCTCCGCAGAATGCCCGGCCGGAGGACATGAGCGGAGCCGGCCGCCCGATTCCCTCGGCCTGCTCGGTCTCGGAACGCACGCGTGCATCCTATGCGCCCATCGAGGCAACCGGCGCGGCAGCGATTCCGTCGGCCTCGAGGCGACGGGCGACGCGCAATGCGAGGTCTTCGCGCCACGGCGCCGCAATGATCTGAACGCCGATCGGCAGCGCGCTCGTGCCGTTCGGCCAGAGAGGCACGGCCACCACCGGGCAGCCTGCGTACGAGATCGGCTGCGTCAACAGGCCCATCGACGGCCGCGCCGGCACCAATGCGCCATTCAGCTCGAACTGCTCGGTGCCGATCGGCGTTGCGCAGACCGGCGTGGCCGGTGCGAGCAGCACGTCCCAGTCACGGAAGAGGGCGTTCACCTTGTCGCGGTACAGGCGACGAAAGCGCTGCGCGCGCATATACCACTCGGCGGGCTGGAGCGCGCCGGCGATGAGGCGGTCGACAGAGAGCGGCTCGAACTCGGCCGCTTGCTCGCGCAGGCGCGGCAGATGCAGCGCGCCGGCTTCGCTGGCGGTCGTGACGAAGGCGGCGGCGCGTGCAAGCGCTGCGTCGGGCCAGATCACGCCCGGGGGGGCGTGCAGCGCGCGTGCGGCGAGGCTGGCCGCGCTGCGCGCGTCCGCACCCGCCTGCTCGTCGAAGTAACCCGCGAGTGCACCGATCCGCAGGCCCTCGATCCCGGCGTCGACGAGCGCTGCGACCGGCTGTGTGCGGGTCGCGTGGCAGCCGGGGTCGAGCGGATCGGGCCCCTGCATCGCGTCGTAGCTCAGCGCGAGGTCGGTCACCGAGCGCGCGAAAGGCCCGAGGTGGTCGAGACTCGCGACGAACGGAAAGCTGCCGCGCCGCGACAAGCGTCCGAAGGTCGGTTTCAGCCCGAACACACCGCACAGCGAACTCGGCACGCGGATCGATCCGTTGGTGTCGGAGCCCAGCGTCAGCGGCACCTGGCCGGCGGCGACGGCAGCGGCCGAACCGCCCGACGAACCGCCGGCGGTGCGGCGCGTGTCGTGCGGGTTGCGGCAGGCGCCGACGTGGCTGTTCTCGGTCGTGAAGCCGTAGGCGAACTCGTCCATGTTGAGTGCACCGACGAGCACGGCGCCCGCCTCGCGCAGGCGCTGCAGGAGCACCGCGTCTGCCCTGGCGGGCGCCTCGCCGAGCAGCACCTTGCTGCCGGCTCGTGTGGCAAGGCCCTCGATGTCGAACAGGTTCTTGACCGCGTACGGCACTCCGGCGAGCGCGGGCAGCGGCTCGCCGCGGGCACGGCTGGCGTCGACCGCGGCGGCTTCGCGGCGCGCGCGCTCGAAGGTGCGGTCGGTGAACGCGTTGACCTGCGGATCGGTGGCTTCGATGCGCTCGATGCAGGCGTCGAGCACTTCTTGGGCGCGCAGCTCGCCGTTGCGTATCGAGGCCGCGACGCAGCCCGCATCCAGCGCCGTGATCACTTGGGCGCCTCCACCGGATCGATCAGAGGAAACGGCGCCGGCTCGTAGAGCTGCGCCGGCTCGTCGTGCGCTGCGAGCGGTGCGTCGCGCAGCGTCGCGGCGAGCGCGGCGGTGCGCGACAGGTGCACGACCACCCGCTCGACCTGTGCGTCGCTCAGCGGCAGTGCCATCAGTCGCGCTGCTGCGCGCACATAGGCGGCAATGGGGTTCGGGTCGTCGGGCGTGTCGGTCATCGGCAAAACGGGCGTGAACAGGGCTTGGTCAGCGCCGCACTTCGCGCTGGAAGATCTCGAGGCTGTGCTTCTTCATCGCGACGAAGCTCGGCGTCGACAGCGTCTCGACGGTGCGCGGCCGCGCATCGCCGTAGTGCAAGATCTCTGCCACCCGCGTCGGGCGCTTGGTCAGCAGCAGCACGCGGTCGGCCAGATACACCGCTTCCTCGAGGTCGTGCGAGACCAGCAGCATCGTCGTGCCGGTCTGCATGAACACCTCCTGCAGCTTCTCGCGGATGAACAGCGTCATCTCGAAGTCGAGCGCCGAGAACGGCTCATCGAGAAACAGCACCTCGGGCTTCGGC
>Ga0075370_10000944_pt1 | contig 11966 bp, 8 predicted proteins | sample EndMethybrTD3035_FD_71398 | JGI IMG/M metagenome (GOLD analysis project Ga0075370, IMG submission 71398) | Populus endosphere microbial communities from Tennessee, USA - Endosphere MetaG P. TD hybrid TD303-5 | ecosystem: Host-associated > Plants > Roots > Endosphere | place: USA: Tennessee... | reverse complement strand
CGAGCACGCCGAGGACGGTCGTGAACACTCGAATCATGCTGTGCTCGTGATACTTCGGCGCGCCGAAGTATCACGAGCACAGCATGATTCGAGTGTTCACGACCGTCCTCGGCGTGCTCGCGTTCGTAGTCGGCGCGGTCGGGTTGGCGTCACGCTACCTGCCGATAACCAATGAGGCCATCCTGGTTGTCGCTGCGGCATCGCCGTACCTGACGACCGCGAGTGGCGTTGCGCTGATCCTGTTCGCCCTGGCGCGGCGCTGGGTGCTGACCATCGCCGCGGCCCTGTTGTGTGTGGTGATGGTCGGTGTCCAGCTGCCTCGGTTCATCGGACCCGAACCCATGGACGTACCGAGTGTTGCCGTACGGGTGGTGACCGCCAATCTTGGCTTCGGACGGGCAGATTCGAGTGGAGTCGCCGAACTGGCGCGCTCGTCGGCCGATGTACTGGTGATCCAGGAGTTGACGCCGGAGGCCGTGGCGGGGTTGTCGTCGGCGGGGGTGGACGGGACGTTCCCGCACCGCATTCTGAACCCCGAGGCGAAGGCGTCCGGAATCGGGATCTGGAGTCGGTACCCGATCGTCGATTCCTCGCAGGTCGAGGGTTACCAGATGCCGATGTTGAGGGCCCGGATCCAGGTGCCGGGAGTGCGGTTCGCGCCGACATTGTTGGCCGTGCATCTGGCTGCTCCGTGGGTGCAGCCGTTGCACATCTTCCGTGAGGACATGACCCGGTTCCCGGCGACGCTGCGTGACGTGGCGCGCGACGCGGGATCGGGTGCGGTGATCGTGGCCGGAGATCTCAACTCCACCATGGACATGCAGCCGTTCCGCAAGTTCCTCGACGAGGGCTACCGCGACGCGGGTGAACAGGTGGGCGCCGGCCTGACGCGCACCTACCCGAGCAAGCCGTGGCGCAAGCCGATGATCGGCATCGACCACGTGCTCGTCTACAACTGCGCTGCGTCGTCAGTACGCACTGTTGCGTTGCCGGGCTCTGACCATCAGGGGCTGGCGACCGTCATCGACGTACCGGTGGATCCGACGGCCAGTTACCCCGTCTAGGGCTTGGGCGGTGGGGGATTGGCAGGCCGATCGTGAATTCGGAAGATGCGAAACTGCGGCCCACCTGTCGGCCCCGTGACGGTCATGACGAGCGTGCCGATACCGGCGCCGGTGTTCCACAGCGTTGGGTACCGGATGTTGACCGCGTCTAGTTTGCCGAGTCCCATGGGGCGGGGCACGAGAATGTACTTGACCCCCATCTCGGCCGGGTTGTTCAGTTTGTCGAAGAAGTCGTAGTCGCTGCGTACGACGAACTGGTCTGGACGATTTGAGGCCAACCACATTCTGGCCAGTCCGAACGTGTCTATCACGACCGATCCGGTGGGCAGGTTCTGGCTGTCGAACCAGCGCACGGTGTTCTCGGCGACCTCGCCCGACCAGAAGAACCAGAATTGGTCCCGCGGGTACTCCTCGGGCCAGAAGACGGAGCGGAGTCCGAACTCTTCTTTCCCGATGGAGGGATCGAGCATGGACTTCCACGTGACGGGCAACGAGGTCAACAGGACGCCGATCATGAGTCCGGAAAGTCCAACGCGCCAATACTTCTCGGGACGAGACGCTGGCTCATCCTCCGGCCAGGCGACGAGTAGCAGGACCACCAGCATCGGGACCAGCACGACGAAGAAGCGGAACCACCCAAAGGTCGAGCCCAGCAATATCGCTACACATTGAAAGGTCAGCACCGACCCGAATATCGCCAAGGGAATCGCAGGAACCGACCGGCGGCGGAGGAAGGCAGCAGCCAACACCGCGATCAGGACGACGGCTACCAATGGCTGGATCCCAAATACGCTCTGTGCGATCACCTTCAGCAGCGGGACGAAACCCACATCGTCGGCGCCCACGATGCCGGAGGCCTCGACCTGCGCGCTGTTGCCGTACTGGGAGGTGAACTGGGCAAGCAGGCTTGCATCGAGCAACCAACCGGCCAGCGCCCACAGGGCGAACGCAGCGATGATCGGGAATGCGACGACCACCCCGTCATGCCAGCTGTGTTGTACCCCGCTGTGCCAACTCGTCAGCTTCCGATGGCGTCGGAACGAGTAGGCCATCACGACAACCGTCGCGGCGGCCGCGGCGATGAGAGCTTCATAGCGGACGAGATACCCCAGCCCGAAGGCGGTTCCGGCCCAGAAGAGATCGAGGGCACCGTGTGTCCGTCGCCATTGCAGCAACCGGCGGCATGCCCACAGCAGCACGAAAAGGAAGGCCGCTTCGCTCATCCCGTTCGCGCCGTACAGCACGATCATGGGGTTCAGCGCGAACGCAAGAATCCCGGTCCAGCGCAGCAGCGCGCTGACGTTGGCGTCGAGCGCGATTCGCCGCATCAAGACGACTGCACCGGCCATGAAGGCCGCACTTTGGATCACACCGGTGAGCCCGAGCGTCTTCAGTTCGGGCCACCAGTGACTCAACGGCATCAACGGAATCTGCGCGAAGCTCGGCAGCGGATTCCACACGAAACCGACGGCGCCCAGGTGTGGATACCTGCTCATGACGGTATAGCCGGCATTGCCGGTCCGGCTCGTGGCATCCGGGTTGATGTAGCCCACCTTGAACAGGTAGTAGCCCAGTACTCCGTAGCCTATGAAGGCCACCAGGAACAGCAACCAGCCGGCACGACGCCCCGACGTGACCTCGGGTTCAGCTGGGGCGTCGTGCTTTTCGACAGGACGAAGCAGCGTGGTCGTCATCGACCCGAGCTGTCGAAGCCCACCGCCGCATGTTGGCCGACCGACGCCTTACGTGACTTCCGACGCCTCGTGAGTGCTACCGCGGCAATGACGCTCGCGACGACCGCCGTCCCTGCCCCGATCAAGGCCCAGAGCACCCAGCGGTTACTGGTCTCGACGACACGCAGGGCAGGTCCATCGGAACGGACAGTGATGTTCTTCGCCACTCCACCGGCCCCCGCGACGACCACGTCTCCGCGGAGTTCGCGCCAGCCACCTTTACGGCTCGCAAGGAAGTCGAACACTGGGTTGACCAGTGACCAATCACCGGATGTCGTCACGAGCAGGACGGTGCGGTCGTTGTCGGCGAACGCCTGCATGCTGCCGAGACCTTCCGGAATTCTGGCGGTCACGTCGGGTGGCAGATCCACCTCCACGGCGTCCTTCTCCGGCGCGATCGGCGGCTTGAGTCCGGTGCCCTCGATGGTGGCCGAGTCGGCGACGATCAACGCGCCGGACCCGCTGTGCGCCGCCTGCTTCACGTCGACCAGTGTTGGCAACAGTTCCCGCGAGGTCAGCTTCTGGACGGAGGCGATGACGGCGACTGCGCGGGAAATGTAGTTCGTGTCGTAGCCGCCGAGCGCCACCTGGAACGTCGGTGCGAATCCGACTGGCAGGGACTCGAATCCGCCCATGGAGACGTTGCCGCCTACCGCGGTGACGGTCGAGGCGTCATCGATCTCGAACGTCATGGGCACCGTGCGTGGATTACAGGCTCCCGGCGCGGGTTCATACGCGACGGCGAGTTCGAGGTTCGCACCCCGGCTGCCCAGATCGCCCGGCACCGAGAAGGTGGCGTCGACGCGGCCCGTCTCGTTGAGTTCAGTCGAGTACAGCGCCTGGCCGCCAGAACGGACCACCAGGGTGCCCTTCTCGCTGTCCTTCACCGATGTGTAGTGCGCCAGCATGTGCACGTCCAGTTTGCCCGGGTTCGCGAGGCCGAAGACGGCGGTGTCGAATCCCGTGTACAGCGACGACTGACCTAGCACGGTGACGCGGCCGCCCGCGCCGAGATCTTGGAAAGTGGCAGTGTTGGTTCCACGCACCGCCATCGGTTCGGTGGAATCAATTGCAGCGGTGGAGGTCTGACTGATCGCCAACAGCTGCGAGCGAAACAGCGCCGTCTGGTCTACGAGGCTGTCGCCCTTGCCCGTCACCAGCAGGTAGGGCAACCCGACCTGGCCACTGATCGTCACGGCTCCGACACCTTCATCACTCTCGTCGTCGCGCACAACTATGGTGCGGCGCATCGCATTCCACTCGGCGGGCGGTTCAACCGTGCGTGACAGCGGCAGGACCCGGAAGTCGACGGGAATGTCGCGGTAGTGGTGTGTCAGCAGGGCGGCCAGCGTCACCACCGCCTGGCTTTCGGACGTCGTCGGTGCCGGGTCGACATAGACGTCGAGACCGGAGAGCAAGGGCGGGAAGAACTGGTCGATGGTGGCGGGCAGCGTGATCGGCCCGGTGAAGTCGACGGACAGTCGATTCATCGTGACGTTGGGCGTGCTTCCGCAAATTGGGTCGGCACCCACTTGCCGCAGCACGATGTTCATGCGGGCGGCCTGGTCGTGGATCGCCAGTGTCGAGATGTCGATGGCGAACGGCACGGTGGCTTGGCCAAGGGTCACATCGGGAATCGGAACGGAACCGAGGAGGCTGCCATCCTCCCTTGCGATCTCGATGTAACCCCCGGTGATGTTGACGATCGACTGCAGCTCGCCGAAGAACATCCTCGGTTGAGTGCCGTCGGGCACCGGGATCGTCACCGTCTGTACGGAGTTCGCAGCGGTGAATCCGATGGTGGGGCTCATTCCGAGCTGTTCCCACGTCAAGCTCAGCGGCGGTGTCTCCGCTGTCTGTGGGGCGGTGACCTCGGGCTGGGCGTTACCCACCGCTGGTGCCATCGCCCCGAGTGTCGCCAGGAGACCGACTGAAATGAGCTGTAGTAGAAGCTTTTTGACCATCATGCCTTCCCCGACACGGTCAGGCCGTGCACAGTCTTCTCCCAGTAGGAAGCCTTGTAAATTAGTTGAACCACAGCCTTTACGGCTGCGAGGGCCTGGAGGAACCAGTACCCGGGGACCAGAAGGGCTGCTGTCGATAGATAGGGCTTGCCCATCGCCCGTGTCGAGACGAGGCCGGCCAATACCGTGACGAGGTTACCGACGGTGAACAGCAGCAGGCACAGGTAGTACACCGGCCCGGCGTAGAGATCGTCGAGCATATGCGACTTGCCGACGTACCACATGATCATCAGCGTCCAAAAGGCGAGGTTCATCATGCACGCGATCGGCATGCCCGCGGTGAAGTTGATGAGCCGCAGCGTCGGTTTCAGCCCGAGCTGACGAGAGGCGGCGATCGGGCGGCGGAAGTGCACGAAGAACGTCTGCAGATAGCCCTTGTACCAACGGGATCGCTGCCGCACCCAGTTCACGACGTCGGCATTGGCTTCTTCGAGGGTCACCGAGTCCAGCACGAGGGTCCGGTAATCCGAACGCGCCAGCAGCACACCTAGGTCGGCATCTTCGGTGACGTTGAACGCATCCCAGCCACCTAGCTCGCGGAGCACCGAGGTACGCACATGGTTGGACGTGCCGCCCAAGAGCACCACGCACCCGCTCGCGGCCAGTGATGACAGCACGTAGCTGAACCACTGGTCGTATTCCAGCGAGAACCACTTCGTGAGTAGGTTCTGCCGTTCGTTGAAGAACGCGAGGCGGCATTGGACAGCGGCGACGTCGGGGCCGTGCTTTTTGAACAATGCGACTACGCGGCGCAACTGCAGTGGGTCGGGAATGTCCTCGGCGTCGTAGATCGTGGTGAGCTCACTGTCGAGAACATGATGACTCAACGCATAGTTGCACGCCTTCGGCTTCGTCCGCGGATCGCTCGGGGGAACCAGGACCGGTGTGATCCAGTCGAACTCGGCTGCGTGAAACGCGCTGATGGTGGCCTCGTCGTCGGCCTCCATGATGAGCATCACCTCGAGCTTGTCCCGGGGGTAGTCGATCTGCCCGATGCCCTGAACAAGGGTCTCGACGATGTCCGGCTCGTCATACACCGGCAACAGCAGGGTGTACTTGGGCAGGTCTTTCTCGGGGAGCGCCAGCGCTTCCTCGTCCGAAATGCGAAGCACCGTACGGCCATCGAGCGCGCGCAGCATCAACACGACGCGATCCGTGGTGGACAGCACGAAATAGACGGCAGACAAGCCGAGGAGCACCGTCGCAGTCAGCCGCCAATGGAGTACGGCGCCGGCCACGATGACGGCCAGGATCGAGGCGAAGAACCACGCCTGCCGCTGCGTGAGGACGCGGTTCGCCGAGTACTCGGCGGGCCGGGACGGACGATTCTCTGTCGTTGTCATGAGCGCGGCTCGCTGGCGGTCGTTGTGATCTGGCGGGCCAGATCGGTCAGCTCGGTGCTGAGATACGGCGGGATGTCCGGAGCCTTGGCCTCGGCCCTGATGAGCCACGCGATCGGCAGCACCACGGTGTTCACGTAGCCCGGGGGCTCGGGCGTCGGCACCGTGTCGGGGGCCTTTACGGCGCGCGACGTGACGAGGTACACCGATTGGTACACGGTGTCGGGGCCTTGGCCGTACCGCCAATACCAGCCTCTGGCCGCCCAGATCGGGTCGTCGGGTGACTTGATCGTTCCCATGCGGTTGTCGAGAGTGGTGAAGTCCTGAATGCCTGACGCACGGCTGCGGAAGATCTGTTCGATGTGCGCCGGCGGGGCGGCCCCGTACCAGACGCCGACGCGCGTCGACGCAAACCGGCCAAGGTCACGACTCGAGAAGACATCCAGGTACGCGACCATCCCGTCGTGTTCGAGACGGAAGCGCTGCGCGGAACCGCCGTCACCCAGGACGCGGGGACCCCAGCCGAAGGTGGTCGGCGCGGAGACCTTTATGTCGGCGCTCTGCAGGCTGTTCACCCAGTCGGGCTGGACGCGAACGAGATCGGATGCCTCGATGTATTGGGCCGGCCGCGGCGCGACGAAAACGGTTAGTACCGTTGCCAAGACAGTTGCCACGACAAACGACAGAGAGCGGGGCGGCAGTGTCAGCCGAAATGGCTGATGCGAGGTGCGCACCGAAAGTGCGCCAAGGACAGTCACCACTCCGGCGGGAATCAGATACACCATCACCGGCTGGGCGCCCTCGAGGGCGAGCACACCGACGCCGCCCCCTACCAGGAGGATCGGTGGCACGAACCACTTGCGGTTGCTACGGCGCAGCGCGATCGTGATGGCCGCGACCGCGTAACCGACGGTGAGCAAACCGAACGCGACGGTCGATCCTCCGAGCACGCCCCCGATGACCAGAAAGTTCGGCGGGAAGCACGCCGCAACGAAAAGCCACGCGGGATAGGCGCGGAACGCGCGCCGCACGCCGAACGATGCGATCGACAATCCGAAGATCCAGATCATCGGCAGCACCAACTCGCCGTGCCAGAACGCGGCCGCTGCCGGGATCCGGGGTAATGCGAGGTTGCTGGAGAATCCGGCGACGCACATGATCACAACCGTGAGGATCATGTCGAACTCGGCGTCGTTGATCTCGCGATGACGGGGTTCGTAGACGACCAGATAGGCGACGATCAGTGCCCAGAACGGCGCCAGCAGTAGATACGCCGTCGGCGAGCCGTCGAGGATCGTGCGGATGTTCGTCCAGATCGCCGGGGCGAACGCGATCGCCGTCGAGGCCGTGATCAGCGTTACCCGGAAGGCGGCCGATATGCCGCGGGAGCGACGAACGTACGTACCGGCCGTCTCTGGACGATCGGTCCGCTCGGGCACGAGGCGAATGGGTTGAGTCAGCACATCGGATTCGAGTCCGATGAGCGGAGCAACTTCCGCCGAGCCGCGGGCCGGGAGCGGAACTGTTACATCGGTACCACGGCCGATCGGAGGAGCGATCGTCATCGGGTGCGCCCCGGCAGAGCGACGCCAATTGGACCGTGCGGCATCGCCGCGACGGGAGCAAACGGATGCAGGTTAGTGACGTATGACGTATTCAACATTCACCTCGGCGACGCCCTGGAAGGGGACGTTCAGTTATGAGATTTGCTAAGGCAACCACGGGACTGATGGCGTGTTTGTGCTGTGATGCACAGTATCAGCAAATTCCGTAACTCGGTGAAACATATGAACAAAATCACACAGCCGTCAATATTTGGCAAACGCTCACAGCGGGTACTCCACGCAGTGCGAGTCGTGTCACCGGCCCCCCGAGGCCGTCGGCGCCATCGTACGTGATCTTGATGACGGGCACGTCAATCGCGGTCCGGCGTGCGTGCGGCGCGCCCCCCGTCGTCCGTGCCCTAGGCTTGTCCACGTGCCCGCTGAGCCAACTTCGGCGATCTACATCGCTTCCCCAGAAGGCGACACGGGCAAGTCGACGATCGCTCTGGGCATCCTTCATCGACTCGCGACCAACGTCGCAAAGGTTGGCGTCTTCCGTCCCATCACCCGCCTCGGCGAGGATCGCGACTACATCCTCGAGTTGTTGCTGTCCCAAGCAACCGCCGGCTTGCCGTATGAGGATTGTGTGGGCGTCAGCTACCAGCAGCTCCACGAGGACCCCGACGCGGCAATCGGCGACATCGTCGACCGTTATCACCGAGTGGCCGACCAGTGCGACGCCGTGCTGATCGTCGGCAGCGACTACACCGACGTCGCCGCGCCCAGCGAGTTGTCCACGAACGCCCGCATCGCGGCAAACCTCGGGGCACCCATCGTCCTCGCAGTGAAGGCAAAAGACCGCAGCCCAGAGCAGGTCGCCGTGATCGTTGACGTGTGCCTGGCCGAGATCAGTGCACAGCACGCACACACCGCGGCAGTGGTGGCTAACCGCTGTGACCCCGACGGCGTTGCTGCTCTCGCCGCGGCACTCGAACCGTTCGGCCCGAAGTGTTACGTCGTTCCTGAGGAGCCGCTGCTGGTGGCCCCCTCGGTCGCCGAACTGCAGGCCGCGGTCGAGGGCAGCGTGATCGCCGGCGATCCCGCGCTGCTGTCGCGCGAAGCGATGGATGTGCTGGTGGCGGGCATGACCGCCGAACACGTGCTGGAACGGCTGAACGAAAGCGTGGCCGTCATCACGGCAGGCGACCGATCCGATGTGGTGCTGGCCGTGGTGAGCGCACACGCCGCCGAGGGCTTTCCATCGCTGTCCTGTCTGATCCTCAACGGCGGCCTCGACCTGCATCCCTCGATCGCGTCGCTGGTTTCGGGGCTGGGCTTGCGGCTGCCGATCATCGCGACCCGATTCGGCACATTCGAGACCGCGAGCCGGGTGGCCTCGGCCCGCGGCCGCGTCACTGCCACCTCGGTGCGGAAGATCGACACCGCACTGGCATTGATGGACGCCCACGTCGATATCGCGGACCTGCTGGCGCAGTTGACCATCGATGTCCCGTCGGTTGTCACCCCGCAGATGTTCACCTACCAGCTGCTCGACTGGGCACGCTCGGACCGCAAGCGCATCGTGTTGCCCGAAGGCGAGGACGATCGCATCCTCACCGCGGCGGGACGGCTGCTGAAGCGCGGCGTCGCCGATCTCACGATCCTCGGTGAGGAGCCCGAGATCCGGGCGCGGGCAGCCGAACTCGGTCTTGATCTGTCGGCGGCGGCTGTCATCAACCCGAAGACCAGCGAGCTGTGCGACAAATTCGCCGAACAGTACGCCGAGTTGCGCAAGCACAAGGGCGTCACCGTCGAGCAGGCACGCGAGATCATTCACGACGTCTCGTACTTCGGCACCATGCTCGTCCACAACGACATGGTCGACGGCATGGTGTCCGGCGCTCGTCACACGACCGCCCACACCGTTCGGCCGTCGTTCGAGATCATCAAGACCCTGCCCGATGTGTCGACGGTGTCGAGCATCTTCCTGATGTGCCTGGCCGACCGGGTGCTCGCCTACGGTGACTGTGCGATCGTGCCGGATCCCACGTCGGAACAACTGGCCGACATCGCCATCTCGTCGGCGCGCACCGCCGCCAGATTCGGCATCGACCCGCGGGTGGCCATGTTGTCTTACTCGACCGGCACCAGCGGCACCGGCGCAGACGTCGACAAAGTCAGAGCCGCAACCGAACTCGTACGCGAGCGAGAGCCAGACCTACTGGTCGACGGACCCATCCAGTACGACGCGGCGGTCGAGCCGTCGGTGGCGAAGACGAAGATGCCCGACTCGAAGGTCGCCGGACACGCCACCGTGCTGATCTTCCCCGACCTCAACACCGGCAACAACACCTACAAGGCTGTCCAGCGCAGCGCCGGTGCGATCGCGATCGGTCCGGTGCTGCAGGGTCTGAAGAAACCGGTCAACGATCTGTCGAGGGGTGCCCTGGTGGAGGACATCGTCAACACCGTCGCGATCACGGCGATTCAGGCGCAAACACTGTGAGTCGCGTTCTGGTCGTGAACTCCGGTTCGTCATCTCTGAAATATGCAGTTGTGGAGGCAGATTCGGGCACCGTGATCGCCGACGGCATCGTCGAGCGAATCGGCGATGGTGTCGAGGACGGTGGGGTGCCGGACCACGCCGCGGCGCTGCAAGTGGTGTTCGACGAACTGGCCGACGACATGGCGGGACTGGTTGCCGTCGGTCACCGGGTGGTGCACGGCGGTCCCGACATCTATCGGCCCACGCTGGTCGACGACGCGCTGATCGCCAAGATCGAAGAGCTGTCTCCGCTTGCGCCGCTGCACAATCCACCTGCGCTGCTGGGCATCGAAGTGGCGCGTAAAGCGCTGCCCGATCTCCCTCATGTCGCCGTCTTCGACACCGCCTTTTTTCACGACCTGCCGCCCGCCGCGGCCACCTATGCCATCGACCGGGACATCGCCGCGGAATGGAACATCCGGCGTTACGGATTCCACGGCACCTCGCACCAGTACGTCAGCGAGCAGGTCGCCGAATTCCTCGGTGTACCACTGGATTCGCTGCGCCAGATCGTGCTGCACCTGGGCAACGGAGCGTCGGCGTCGGCAATCGTCGGCGGCCGGCCGGTGGACACGTCGATGGGTTTGACGCCGATGGAGGGCCTGGTGATGGGCACCCGCTCGGGGGATATCGACCCGGGGATCATCACGTACCTGTGGCGCACCGCGAAGATGAGCGTCGAGGACATCGAGTTGATGCTCAACCGCCGCGCCGGAATGCTCGGCCTCGGCGGTGAGATCGACTTCCGGGTGGTACACCAGCGAATCGAATCCGGCGATACCGCAGCGCAATTGGCGTACGACGTTTACATCCACCGGCTGCGCAAATACATCGGCGCTTACCTCGCGGTGCTGGGCTCGGTCGACGTCATCACCTTCACCGCTGGAGTCGGTGAAAACGACGCCGCCGTCCGCCGCGACGCGCTGAGCGGTATGTCGGCGCTGGGCATTGAGCTCGACGAGCAACTGAACTCCGAGGGCAGCAAGGTTGCCCGCCGAATATCGGCGGAGAGCTCGAGGACGACCGTGCTCGTCATTCCCACCGACGAGGAGCTGGCGATCGCCAGGGCCTGCGTGTCGTTGGATTGATTCACCGCTCCGCGGTGGTGGTGCTTACTGAACTGCGCTGAGCTGCGGCGCCTTCTCCAGCGGCAGCGCGCCGTCCGGATCGCAGATCGCGAGGACGCGGCGCACCTGCCTGCCGGCCTGCAGCACCCACGTGGCTTCGCTTCCGCAACAGATCACGTTGATGTTGTGCAGTGCGGCGAAGCCGGCGGTGCCCAGAAAATCGACCAGCCGGAGGTCGAGGACGACGTGCGTGGAGCCCGCGATGTGACGCTGAACGTAGCCGGCGAGTTCACGGCTGTTCGACGCGTCGATCTCACCCTCGACGACGACGGTGACAGTCGACGGGGCGTCGCGATGTGCGGTGAAGATCCCGCGGTGATGCTCTTCGCGTTTGCCAATTGATTCGGGGTCGGGTCTGAATACCCGGGAAGTACTGATAGTCACTGTGGCCTCCCTGGCCGAAGATTTCGCTGTGGATGCCGTCAGGGGAGGCCCTAATTCTTAAAGCCGGTGCACTCGGGATTGCGAGACGTGTGCGCCTTTGACGTCACCAGATTGGTCGGCTGTGAATCTCAACCTGAGCTGAACGCTACTACGAATTTCGTGCGATGACTATGGCAGGTTGATGAGGGAATTGTTGCTCAACCAC
>Ga0075370_10000942_pt1 | contig 11974 bp, 11 predicted proteins | sample EndMethybrTD3035_FD_71398 | JGI IMG/M metagenome (GOLD analysis project Ga0075370, IMG submission 71398) | Populus endosphere microbial communities from Tennessee, USA - Endosphere MetaG P. TD hybrid TD303-5 | ecosystem: Host-associated > Plants > Roots > Endosphere | place: USA: Tennessee... | reverse complement strand
CTGGATGTCGATCACCAGCAGCACCGCGAAGCCCACCGCGTCCGCCAGCAGTGCCGTCAGGCCGGCCAGGAAGAGGCGGCGAAAGGTGAACCGCGCCGCAACCAGCTTGGGCAGCCCGCGCCCGATGTCCTGCATGATCCCGTTCATCTTCTGCGCGCCATGGCTCATGCCGATCGCGAAGACCAGGAAGGGAACGAGGATCGAGTACGGGTCGAGCGAGTAGCCAAGCGTGGGCAGCAGCCCGAGCTGCCACACGACGGCGACCAGCGAAGCGGACACGACCAGCAGCGTCGAGCGGATGCATCGCGTGTACCAGAACACCATCGCGCCCGTGATCGCAACGGCCAGCGCGAAAAAGCCCAGGACGGCCCGCACACCGGCGATCAGGTCGCCCACGATCTTCGCGAAACCGGTGACATGAACGGTCACGCCTTGCTTCTCGTACTTCTGCCTGAGCGCTTCCAGGCTTTGCGCCAGCACGCCATAGTCCAACACGCGTCCCGCTTGGTCATTGGGCAGCAGCGGCAGGAAGATGACCGAGGATTTCGCGTCCAGCGCTACCAGTTGTCCGATCTCTCCGGAACGCGCGATGTTTGCGCGCAGGTTCTCGAAGCTGGCCGCTGAGCCGTCGTAGCCATCCGGAATGACCGGTCCGCCATCCAGCCCCTCTTCGGTGACGCCAACCCATCGCGTGCTCGGCGTCCACAGGCTTTTCATCTGGTTGCGCGCGACGCCGGGAATGAGGAAGACTTCGTCACTGAATTGACGCAGTGTCTCCAGGTACTTCGCGTCATAAATTGTTCCATTGGGGTTGGCGACTGCGATGCGTACAGCGTTGCCCAGTCCACTGAGCTCATTCTGGTTGGCCAGGAAGTTGCGCACGTAGGGGTGCTGCACGGGAATCGTCTTCTCGAAGCTCGCATTGAGTTGCAGCCGCGTTGCCTGCCAGCCCAGCGTCAGCGTCGCCAGCGCACAGAGCAACAGCACGACCCAGCGATGATTGAATAGCGCGCGCTCGACGATGGAGCCGGAGCGTGGGTTGAATTGCGAGGCGTTCACGGTTTTGCGGGGATCAGCACGGGACCCTGGAAAGACAAAGCGAGGATCGATCTGTTGCTGGTCGCGAGCAGGCCATTGAGCGGCGGCAGTTCAACGTTCCGGATCTGAACCAGACGTTCGCCCTCGACTGACATCAGCATGCCAGCCTGATTCGCAGCCAGGACCTGTCCGCGGGAATCAAGGGCCGTCGCCGTGATGCTCACCGGTACCGGCGCGGCGAGGGATGACCAATTGGCACCCCCATCGGGTGACCGCAGCGCGTTCCCCCGAAGGCCGGCGAGCAGGATTTCGGTGGACCCGGTGAGCAGTTCAGCCGCGAAGAAGCTGCCTTGGTAGGGCGTCTCCACACGCCTGAAGGACTGGCCGTCGTCATGCGACATCAGGACCAGGCCACGCTCGCCCGCAAGAAGCAATGTGTCGCCGCGCTGGCGCACCACGTACAGGTGCAGACCTTTGGGATTCGGTAGCCGCCCTATCCATGATGTCCAGGTCTGCCCCCCATCGACGCTGGCAAGCGCCAAGCCGTACGCCCCGATCACCAGCACACGCTTTTCGCTGACGACAAGGTCAAGGAACGGCTTGTCGGGCCCGTCCGCGACCAGCCGCTCAGCATCGGCGATGAGCCTGGCGTCACCAGTTTCGCGCGCCGCGTCCACGGCGATCTGCGCGGCACGGCGGCCATCGAGCTGGCGCGTCCAGCTGGCGCCGCCGTCCCGAGAGACGAGCACGGTGCCGCCGTGGCCGATGGCCCAGCCGCGCCTGGAGTCGACAAAGCGAACCGCCGTCAACGTGACACTGGTCGGCGTGGGCGACTGAGTCCAGCGATGCCCTCCATCGTCCGACACAACGACGATGCCGCGTTCGCCGACTGCAACGATGCGATCACCGGCCATCGCCGCGCCCAACAGGACCGCACGCTCGGGTGCACGCACGGCCAGCGCAGGACGATCGAGAGCCGAGCCCGAGGGCGCGACTGCCTCAGAGGCGCCAGCGATGGCCGCGACGAGCATGCCCGCGGCAGCAACAACTGCGATTGACTTCACCGGACGCTTTCTCCCGCCATCGCTTCAGGCGAAAACACGGAATCAGGGATGCGCGGCCTGACGGGGAACTGCGCGGCCTTGCTCGTGGCCAGGTCCGCCACGTGCGCCTGTCCCGAAAGCAGATCCACCATCCCGAATGCGCCGGCCGCGGTGGCAGGGATGTCCGGGGCGACGAAATTCATCTGGTAGAGCGTTCGCCAGAGCTGGCCCTTCGCATCCCAGCGGTCGGCGAGAACGCAGTGCCACGTGTCTTCGTCGCAGTAGTAGCGGCTGCGCGGCGCCTGGTGGCGTTGGCCGTCCCGCAGGTTCGCCTCCACGACCCACATGCGGTGCAGTTCCCAGCGCATGTAGTCGGGCTTGATGAATGCCTTGCCGAGCACCTCGGCGTCGGTTTTCGGCTGCAGCACTCGATTGCCGTTATAGGGAACGAACATCTCCTGCTTTCCGAGAATCTTCCAGTCGAAACGGTCCGGTCGGCCGATGAAGACTTCGACCTCATCGAACATCATGTTGCCGGCCGTCGCTGGCGTCGGCGTGTCGCAGCACGGATTGGGCAGCTTGCGCACGCGACGCTGCCCGGTCAGGTACACCCAGGCCGCGTCGTTTTTGGAGTCCATGCCCGGGCCGCCCACAAGGGCGTCCCCGGCGCGAATCGGCGGGCCGATGTTGACCAGGCGGATGCGCCAGTACATGTCGCCGCGCTTCTCGACATCGGCGATCGAGCCACCTTCGAAGTAGTACGGCATCTGGCGCTCGCCCTCACCGTCCGTTGTCATCACCGTCCTGCCGTCGGCGGTGAACAGGTACTGTGTCGCCGACACCGCCCAGTTCGTACCACGCCAGCGAAGGAGGTGGTTCCACATCACCTCGACGCCGGACTTCGGAATCGGGAACGGGGTGCCGCCGTAGACGTCCTTGGGCACGTAGCCGTCCAGGCGGCCCTTGGTGGCATTTTTGGAGGCGTTGTCGTAGACCCACTGAGGCGCTGCGGCAGTGCGGTGCGTCTTGTACACATCGATGCGGTACTCGGGATACTTGTTCAAGAGCGCCTTCTGACCTTCGGTCAGCTTGTCGGCGTACTGGTCGACGTTCTTGCCCGTGATCGAGAACAGCGGCTTCTCGTCCTTGAATGGGTCGCCGCGGCGTTCACCTGGCTTGTCCCCCGGAATCGCCGTGGTGTAGCCACCGGTCCAGGCAGGAATGCTGCCGTCTTTGTTGCCCGCCTTCTCGCCACCCAGTGGCGTGAGGTCGGACTTGAGCCTGGCGGCCTCTTCGGCGGAAACGCCCGCGGTCGCACACGCGGCGTTGAATGCCAGCACGCAGGCCAGCGCAATGTGTTGAAGTCTCATGATGGGACCCTCGAGTGTCAGAAAGTGCGGCGCAGCGATAGCGCCAGGAAGTCACGGTCGGCCAGCGGGTTGCCATGGCCGTAGATGGGATTGCCCCCGGAAAGCGACGGCGAGTAGTCGACGAAGGGCACGGCCTTGCCGATGTAGTGCGTGTAGTTGATTGCAAACTGCCACACACCGAGATACGTGCCCTCCACACCGAGGGTCGCTGCACCGGTTCCCTTGGCGCCCCAACTGCCGCCGGTGACGGCAGAGTTACCGTCAACCGCGTAGCGAAGCCCCACCGGCACGCTCAGGTCCAGCCCGGGAAGCACCTGCCGGTAAGTCGGCGTGAAGACGGCCTGCAGCACCGTTGCGTCGCGCGTGCGGCCCTGGTCGAGCGAGCGACTCGGGTCCTTCATCGAAAGCACGCGGTTCCAGGCGATTTCTGCGACAAGAGTGGACTCCCGGGCAATGAAGTTGGGACCGAAGGTCGCGAGCGTGGACAGGTTCACGTGCGCCGTGCGGCCGGTTGCCAGCGTGGGCTGCGGCACACCCAGCGCACCCGGGTAGATCATGTTGGTGCTCCACAAGGGCATGTTGTCGCGCACCGAGGCCTCGCCGGCGAAGTTGAAATCGCCCAGCGAGCGCGAGGCGCTGACGCCGACCGTCTTCACGCTTTCTGGAAATCGGTAGAACCATTGCCCTGGCAGCGTTCCGAAGGGGCTTGGCGCGGCAGCCGGGTTCAGGTTGCCGTAGAGCTGCCCACCCTTGTCGTGGTAGCGGGCCGCGTAGAAGCCCAGGTCGGTATCCCCCAGGCTCCATTTGAGCTGGAGACCGAACTGGCCCGATTTGGGAGGCTTCTGGTCGACCCCGTGTGCCAGCACGTAGTTTCCTGCGATCGGCGCCGGAGGCGGGATGTTCACGAATTCGGGTTGCGAGGAGCCCCAGGGAATATTGGCGGTCGAGAAATAGCTGCCCGCCGGCGGCACGCGATCGGCCTCCCAGCGAAACTGCACATACGCGCCGAGCGAAACCGCCGGCGAGACCTGCAGTTGCCCGGACAGCTGAGGCACCGGGCGGATGACCTCTTTGAACTGCGCGTTGGGCGAAGCCAGGAGCTTGTCGATGTCGATCGGCCCTTGTGCGCGAGCAATGCCGTTGTCGCCAAAGAACACGCTCTCACCCCATTGCAGCGCGTGGCGGCCAAGGCGAGTGGACAACTTCATCCCGTTATCCAGGCGCCAGCCGCCGAAGACGAACGCATCGAGCACCTCGGCATCGCGGCCGGCGATCTTGCGCGTGTAATCGGGAAACGCATCGAACGGCGTCTGGCCGATCGTCGCATCGTTGTCGGCCCGGGTCTTGTGGTGCAGCTTGTCGTCGTACCAGGCCGCCGCACTGATTCGCAAACCGAAGTCCTTGCGCCAGACGGCGTCGAGTTCGGACAGCAAGTCCACACGAGTGGACACGATGCCCTTCTTCTGAAAGTTCTGGTCGCCCGCGTTGACGTTCAATGCCTGCGGAAAGTTGAAGCTTGCAGGCGCCGGAGGTGGCGCACCCGTGGGCACCTGGCGAAACGAGTTCTTGAGCAGCGGGTCCGCCGACTCGAGGCGGTACTTCGCACTCGCGCGTACGCTGTTGTCCCAGCGGACGGACCAGTCCGGGTCGTTTGTGTCGATTTCGACCGCGCCCGCCGTAGCGGTCAGGCACGCCACAGCGGCCGCTACGGCGCATCGGCGTGGATGGATCGTCGGATTCTTCATCGGTACCTGTCTCCTCTATGTTTGTCTCTAACGGGAACGCGTCGCGGCCCGGCCCGCTCACGCGGGTTCGGCAACGATGGAATGAATCTGTTCTCCCAACGCCATCAAATCAGCCGAAGGGTCTGGGCGCGACAACCATTGCGCAGCGCGCCAGGTCAGCGCGTGAACTCGCTTCACACGATCGAGGCGGCGCTCCATGAAGCGCTGAAGCAGATCAGCGCGGTCCAGGCCCGCCCTCACCAGATCGCCGAGCACGACGCCGTCCTCGATCGCGAGCGCAGCGGATTGCCCGAAGGGTGGCGCGATCGCGTGCGCGGCGGCGCCGATGCAAAGTGCGCCCTCGCGGTACCACGGCGCGTTCAACAGCGCGCCGGGCACGTCGCGTGCGACGAGAGGCTCAGCGGTCTCAATGGTCGATGCAATCCGCCGCGCGAGGCCGCCCCACCCGCGCAACGTGCGGGCCAGCTCAGAGCTGCTGCCAGTCGGCGCCGCCTCGGCTCGCACGGCCAGGCCGGCCCGCGACATGCTGATCGGCACAACGAGCAAAAACCGTCCCAATCGGCCCATCATCCAGGCTGGCGTGTCCAGATTCTCGGGACGGCGAATCGATGCGTACAGCCATCTTTCTCGGAGTGAACTGCCAGCGCGCCCACCAAACACCGACATGGCGAGTGGCGAGTCCGATCCCGGCGCCAGCACAACGAGGTCAGCTTGTGTCCATTCGCCGCCGCCCGTCAGCACCATGCCGGTCTTCGGCTCGATCTGCTGCACATGACTGCCGCGCCGAAACTCAACGCCGAATGTGCTCGCCTTCTTTGCCAGGACTTGCAGTAGGTCCCCATGGGAGATACCGAGCGCGGGCGGCAATTGATCCCCCGCCAGGCGCGGGGTGGGTATCCGCAAGACCACTTCGCCCGCCTCATTGACCAGCGACAGGCCACTGTAGATGAAGCCCCGGCTCACGCACTCATCAGCAACTCCAAGCCGACGAAGATCACGCAGCAGATTGGGGCGAACATCGACGTGCGCAGCGAGGGCCGGTGCGGCCGCCAGCGAATCGAAGACCGTCACGTGGGCGCCCGCGTCCGCACAAGCCACTGCGCAGGCAAGGCCCGCCATGCCCGCACCAACGACGATGATGGATTGCCTTGGCACCATCACGCCGCAGCCAACCGCGCAAAGGCAGTCGAAGTGTCGATCGAGGGCAAATGCATGCCCGCCGCCTGGCACTGGGCCATTCGTCGTCTCCGATGTTGTGACTCCAGCGGTATGCCGAAGTGATGGGGACAAATCTAGTTGCTCGACTCGATGCGGAAAAATCCTTTCGATCGAACCTTCGATTCGACGGCGCGAAAGGGTCGAGGGGAAACCCGGCCTCGTCGACCGCGACCTTGAGCGAGCGGGCGCCGCCGAAAGCGAGACGTAGAATTAACAAGCCGCTTCGTTCGATGCGACCGAATTCACCACCGAACACGCACCGAGGCCGTGACATGCGCTTTAATAAACTTGACCTGAACCTGCTGGTCGCGCTCGACGTTCTGCTCAAAGAACGCAGCGTGACGCAAGCGGCGCAGCAACTGAATCTCAGCACCTCGGCGATGAGCAATTCGCTGTCGAAACTGCGCGAATATTTCAACGACGACTTGCTGGTCTCGATCGGTCGCAAGATGGAGATCACGCCACGGGGGCGGGTGTTGCACGATGCGGTGCGCAGTATCCTTGTCACCATCGACAGCACGCTCGCGGCCGAACCGGCGTTCGATCCTCAGTCCAGTGACCGCACGTTCAGGATTCTTTGCTCCGACTACACGCTACTCGTGCTTGCTCCTGCACTTCTAGGTCTGGCGGCAAAAGCGGGATGCACGGCACGCTTCCTCTTCATGGCACAGAGCGGCACGCCGTACAAGGATCTCGAACGAGGCGAAGCGGACTTGCTGATCATTCCCACGGGTTTCATGTCGCCAGACCACCCTCACGAAGCGCTCTTCCAGGAAGACTTCGCGTGCATGGTTTGGCGGCACAGCAAACTTGCCCAAGGAGTGCTCGATCTCGAACGCTATGCGAATGCCGAACATGCCGTGATGCAGCACTCTACGAATATGCGTATGGACGCCTTCGAAGGATGGTTTCTGAAGCGGTACGGCGTGACGCGGAGCATCGCCGCCTCGACCTTCAGCTTCACCACAATTCCGGCCCTGGTTGTCGGCACGGAGTTGGTCGCAACCGTTCATGCCAGGGTTGCAGCAAGACTGGCCGGGGTTTGGCCTCTGGAGATCCGTCCCACGCCGATAGCGTTCGACAAGATGGAGCAGTCGGTGCAGTGGCACAAGTTCCGCACGAGTGACCCGGCGCTTGTGTGGCTCAGGGGCATGCTCGCCGAGGCCGCTCGCCACATCGACGATGCCGAGTGGGGTTTGGCGCCCGAGGATTCGATTTCCTCGAAGTGAGAGTTCAGCTCAATGAGCTTGTCGAAGCGGCCTTGTCTGCCTACGATCGGACGCTCCGCAAACATGACGAGGAGCTTCACCCGTGATCAAACTGGATGTCTGCGCTGCGCGCGTGCCGAACATGACCCACGCCCAGTACAGCCGATATGCAAAAGACAACCATGCGCGGCTCGTGATGGGTACCGAGCCCGTGTCGCGCCACATCCGCTGCTACATCCAGCATCACGTCTTTGATGGCGCATACGGGGCGCTGGCAGCGCCATGGCGATATGACTCGATCAGCCACATTTCCACGGACTCGATCGAAGACCAAATAGCCGTCCAGAACACCCGCGAGTATCGGGAGATCATTGCCCCTGATGAGCCGAAATTTGCGGACGCGCAATCCGTCAGATTCACCCCGCTTCAGGAGTCACCGCTGACCATCAAGGCCGGCGGCGGATCGCCTCACCGACTGCTGCACTACGGCAAGGCCAAAGACGGCGCCGCACAAGCGCTATGTGAAGCGTGGCGCCGCGCGCATGCCGAGCTGGCAGCCAAGTCCGATCCCGTGCTGAACTCCGTCCGTCGTGCCGTCATCAACCGTGCGTTGCCCGGTCCGCAAGGAGCGCCGGCGTTCGATGCCATGCTCGAACTCGGATTCCTCGAACGCAGTGACGTTCCGGCCATGTGCGACTACGTCGCGATGATGGAAGAGCGACTCGCACCGTTGCTCGACCGCGAGCGAAGCTTCTACCTGCTGGCCGATGCCGTCGCGGTCCGGGGCACGCTGTCCTAGTGCGGCCAGGAGATAGAGGATGTCCGCGATGCTCGATTCGCTTCTCGACGATGAGCGCCGCATCAGGTGCCGCGCCAATGATGCAGCAATGGCCGCGGGCGCTCCCATTATTGGCGGGGCGCCCTCTCAGCGGCTCTTGAACTCCTATTCACCAGTGAGGCTGTCACCTCCGTCGTGGTGCGCCAACTCGATCAGGGTGTCGCCAGCGTAACCATAGGCGCAGCTGAACTGAAAATTGCCGGGCCCTTCGAGGTACTCCTTTTCGATCTGGGTCTTGGCGAGGTCATAGGCAACCGACCAAGCCTGAACACCGTTCGTGTTCCGCCAGGAGTCCATCGCCTTTTCGAGGTCCGGCGCGACAAAGCAGATCTGATCGAAGCTGCGCCCGATGAATTTGGAATCGATCATGCGTACCTTTCATTCCAGACGCCGCTGGTGGAAAGCAATTTGAACAAGGTCGATGCCTCAGTTGGTGACCAGCGGATTCTGATCGAGGCGCGCGCCTACCAAGCGATGGCTTCCCCGAAGCGATCCACAAATCGCAAGCCAGACGTGCCCAGGTTTTCTTCCAGAACATTGGCCACAAACGGAATACTTTGTTCGACGGACAGCAGAGCCTCTTCTCCGCCAGTCCCGACGCGCACCCAGCCTGGCGCGACAAGAAGGGTGGCGGGGCGGCCGTCCGGTTTACGTTGGGCACTGCACTTCGCCAGCATGTTCAACGCAGCCTTGCTTGCCGAGTAGAGATCGCAGACACCGGGATTGGTCCCGATGCTGGCGAGTTCAGACGACATGAAGGCGATCACGCCGCCGGGCCGCACCAGGTGCTCCAGCATTTCCATGGCACGCATGGGATAGAAGGCGTTCGTCATCATCATGGCGCTGAAGTCCGCCTCGTCCGCGGTGGATGCTGTGTCTTCCTTGGCGATCGATATGCCGGCGTTAACGAACAGCACATCCAGTTGCCGTCCGGCCAAGGTCGATTGCAGGCCTCGTACGTCTTCGAGGTTGCCGATATCGATCCGCGCGAGCTCGATTCCGCCCGCCGACCGATCCGCCAGTGCCTGCAGATCGGGCGCGGCGTCGCGCCGCGTCGCAATCAGGCGCCATCCGCGCGACCATAGCTCCTCGGTCAGCGCAAGTCCCAGCCCGCGCGACGCGCCGATCACCAGCGCGGTTCTTGGTTCTTCACCTCCAGCGCGCATGTAATGTGCACTCATGCTGGCGCCAGCGAAGCGCCGACGGCCGTACTGCTTGAGGAGGCCATGGCCAGCGCCTGCGACCACGTGCCGCCTTGTTCGAGGAGCTTGCGATAGTTGCGAAGCGACTTGGCGCGGCCGCTCGAGAGAATCCCATGGAAGGACTCGCCAACCCCAAACAGGGCCAGGTAGCTACCGCTTTCGAGACTGCCTTCGACGATGCGGACGTTGTCGCCGGGCTGTCTGCGGCCGTAGCCCTGCAGCTTGCGCTCGAACTGGTCGGTCCAGAAGTACGGCACGTCGATCTCGGATGACTCTTCCAATATCAGATTGCGTGCGGCTGCGCGCCCCTGCTTCATGGCATGCGTCCAGTGCTCGATCCGATTCACACCACCCGAACCGGAGGCAGCCAGATTGGCCACATCGCCGGCGGCGACGACGCCGGGCACGTTGGTGCGCCCCGACGCGTCGCACAGAACGCCGGCATCGCATGAGACACCCGACCCCTCCAACCAGTCCGTGTTCGGTTCCACGCCAATGCCCGCCAGTACAAGGCCAGCTTCGAGCCGTCGACCATCGCCCAATGTGATTTCGTACGCTCCGTTGGCGGTCGCTATCGCGCGAACCTGGACGCCGGCCTCGATGCGAACGCCGCACGATGCGTGATAGGCACAGAGCCAGTCGGCAAGTTCGGGACCGAGGCTGTTCTTCAAAGGTATCGGTGCAGACTCCAGCACCGTCACATCGAGACCGAGCTTGCGCAAGCTTGCCGCCACCTCGAGTCCGATGAAACCAGCCCCGACGAGCACAGCGTGGCGATGCTGGCGTGCAGCGGCTGTCAGCCGGCGTGCATCGTCCAGCGTGCGCAACACCGACAATGGATCACCGTCAGACGTGCGCAGCGTGCGTGCGCGGCATCCAGTGGCGATCACAAGACCGTCGTAAGGCAGTGACTCGCCATCGTCGAGCCGCACAAGCTTCTTGGCGACGTCAAGCCTCGCGGCGTTGCGCCCGAGGATCAAATCGAGCTCGTGAGTCGCGTAGTGCTCCTGCGGGCGCAGTGGGAAGAACGCATCAGCCGCCGTGGACGCCAGGGCCTGCTTGGAAAGCGGCGGACGGTCGTAGGGCATATGAGATTCCGCGCCGATGACTTGGATCGACCCGTCGAAGCCGGCCTCCCGCAACGCGTCGGCCGCGCTCAGCCCGGCGACGGATGCGCCGACGATGACGATACGCCGCATGGGCTGGACACTCAGGAGCCGGCCGGCCGAATCGACAGGGCGCGCGCAGGGCAGCTGCGGACTGCCTCATCGACGTCTTCCGTCTCGTCGCCAGCGATCGTGCGCTTCAGCAGCACCACGCTGTTCGCGCCCGCAGGCAGATCGAAGTGATCGGGCGCCAGCCCCACACAGTTTCCGTAGGCCAGGCACTTGCCCGCATCCACGTGGATTTCCATTCCAGCTTGGGCACTCATGGACGTTGTCTCACAGGAAGATGCCCAGATTGGGCGTGGTCAGCACCACATCGGCGAGCAGCACCGTGCGCGAGAGCAGGCGCGGACCCTGGTCCGTGAAGCGGATGCGGTCGCGGCGGCGCGCGGCGATGAGATCGCCATGATCGTCCTGTGCGCGATGGCGGTAGACGTGCAAGGCGCTGTCGACTGCCAGCACATTGGGCTCGTCAGTGGGATCGACCACGATGCTGCCGACGAGACGCACGGTGCGCGAAGGAGGATCCTCAGCCCAGGCAAATCCCGTGTGCAGGCGCTTGATGCGGGTCTCGATCATGGACTTGTCGTCCCGCTGCCGAAAGCCGGTGGAGGCGAACTCGTCGGCACCGGATTCGCGCACGGTGCGGATCAGCACCTGATAGATCACCTGGTCGTCGAGCAGCGCGAACCAATCCCAGAACCGGCGGTTGTCCAGCAGCACTGTCTCGCGCGCGAGGAACTGCTCCGCCTTCCTCGCCATTGCATCGAATTCGGCGTGCACGGCTGTTTCCCTGGAGGTCGACATCAGCGGTCTCCTTCCGGACCTTGGCGCATCAGCTGCAACCACTGCCGGTAGAAATTGAGCTGGCCGAATTCACCGAAGCCGTCGTTGTAGAACTCACCGGGCCCCTTCCAATCGGGCTCCGGCTTGCGCTGTGCATCCGTGCCGATGCCGGACTGTTGGTAGTGCAGCATTGTTCCCGCCTTGCGGTGCCAGACGCTCTTGCCCGCGCGAGGAATGCCTTCCCAGAGCACCGTGTCGTCCTGCTCGAACATTCCCGAGGAGCTGAAGATGTACTGCCCGACGGAATACCCATGCTGCGTATCTTCTTCGCTCATGAAATCGAAGGTGAACTGCCAGTTC
>Ga0075370_10000941_pt1 | contig 11974 bp, 10 predicted proteins | sample EndMethybrTD3035_FD_71398 | JGI IMG/M metagenome (GOLD analysis project Ga0075370, IMG submission 71398) | Populus endosphere microbial communities from Tennessee, USA - Endosphere MetaG P. TD hybrid TD303-5 | ecosystem: Host-associated > Plants > Roots > Endosphere | place: USA: Tennessee... | reverse complement strand
TCGAGCAAGTCGTAAACGGGATCGTCACGGGTTCCGTCTACGCGATCGTCGCCGTCGGCATGACCATGATTTTCGGAGTGCTGAGAGCCATCAATTTCGCTCACGGCGAATACTACATGCTCGGAACCTTCGGGGCGTGGTTCGCCATCGATTATCTCGGCCTCTCTTATGAGGCCTCGATCGTCGTCGGTGTTCTTTCCACCGTGGTGGTGGCCTATGTGGTGGGCCAGCTGGTAATGCGCAGGATGGTGGGGGCGCCGGCGGAGTCCGGCGTGCTCGCCACCCTCGGCATCGCGCTTGTCCTGCAGAACGCCGTGATTTTCGTCTTCGGCGGCGGCTACAAGTTCTTCGCCGGCGGTTATATCGAGCCGGTTTCCATTTTCGGCTTCACGCTGGCGCAGCAGCGCATCATCATTCTCGCCGTGTGCCTCATCGTCTTCGTCGGCCTTGAACTGATGGTCACCTACAGCCGTCTCGGCATGGCGATGCGGGCCGTCTCGCAGAACGTCGAATGCTGCGGCGTGGTCGGTATCGATGTGTCGCAGGTAGTGTTGCGGACCTTCGTCCTTGGAGCGGCGCTCGCTGCACTCTCGGGCGTTCTGACCGCTCCGGTCAATGTCAGCGTTTATGGGGGCATGGGTGAACTCATCACCTTCAAGACCCTGCCGATCATCATCATGGGCGGCCTTGGAAACGTGCGGGGAACCTTCTTCGCGGCCATGATCCTCGGCATCGCTGAAAGTCTCGTCGCCACCTATGTGGGGTTGCAGTTCCGCGACACTGTGGGGTTCGCGACGCTGATCCTGATGCTGATGTGGCGCCCACACGGCCTGTTTTCGACGCAGGCGCGCTTTTAGAAGTCGCGCCTGCCGAGTTTTCTCGAATTTTGAGGACTAGACATGTCTCTCACCGACACCGTTCCCCAGGCACGTCGCCGCGATCTGCGCATTCCGCTTGCCGCCGTCCTGATCGTCGTCGCACTTGCCGCGCCCTTCATCGGCACGCGCTACGTCACACACTCGCTCATCATTGCGCTCATCTTCATGTTGCCAGCGCACGGGCTCAACCTGCTCGTCGGTTACACCGGTCTGCTGTCGCTGGCGCAGGCGGCGTTCTTCGGCATAGGAGCCTATACGGCAGGCCTTCTGGCGGTCCATTACGATACGCCGTTTTACGTGAACCTCATCGCCTCCGGCCTCGTTACCGGTGCAATCGCCCTGCCGCTCGGCATTCCGGCGCTGCGTCTTCGTTCAACATCCTTCGTCATGTGTACGCTTGGTTTCGTCATCATCGGCCAGGCGATTGCCAAGAATTGGATTTCGCTGACCCGTGGCGACATGGGCCTTTCTGGCATCCCCAAACCTTATTTCGAACTTGGCCCGCTTTCCTTCACCGTCAGCGGAACCACCAATTTCTATTATCTCGCGCTTGCCATCTGCGTACTCGGAACGCTTGCAGCATGGGCAATCGTCCGCTCGCCGGCGGGCCGCAACATGGTCGCCATCCGTGAAAACGAGACGCTGGCGGAATCCCTCGGCGTCCCGACCTGGCGCTATAAGCTGATCGTCTTCATGCTGAGCGCCGTTTTTGCCGGAGTAGGGGGCTGCCTTTACGCCCATTATCTGACGGTGGTCAGCCCGCTGACTTTCCAGATGTATTATTCGACGACGATGCTGATCATCGTGCTCGGCGGCGGTGCAGGCATGATTTCGGGAACCGTCTTCGGCAGCCTGCTCTTCGTGGGACTGACCGAGGCCCTTCGCGTCGCTCCTGAAGTGCGGATGATCGCCTACGGGTTCTGCCTTCTTGTTCTCGTCTTCTGGTTCAGACAAGGTTTCGCCCCCTTGATCAATCGCTTCTGGAACGCGATCGGAGGTTCGAAATGACGGCTCATCTTCCCATCCTCGAGATAAAGAACCTCAGCAAGTCCTATGGTGCGGTCAAGGCGGTCAACGATGTCAGCATGCACATCAATCGCGGCGAGATTGCCGGGCTGATCGGCCCGAACGGTTCCGGCAAGTCTACCTTCTTCGATTGCAGCACCGGACTTGCCCGGCCGGACACCGGCAAGGTGATACTGGACGGACAGGACATCACCGGCTGGTCGCTCAACCGCATCGCCCGCGAAGGCCGCATGTTGCGGTCGTTCCAGAAGACGGTCACCTTCAAGGCGCTCGACGTTGAGGAGAACCTTGTAATCGCCGGCCAGATGTTCACCTTTCCCTCGCTGCTTTCCACATTCGGTCTCGGCGGCATGTCGCGCCGCCGCGTGGCCGGGCTCCGGGAACGGGCGCGCGAGCTGATCAAGATGGCAGGGCTGTGGGACGTTCGCCATCAGCCGGCCGGCAATCTTTCCGGTGGCCAGCAGAAACTCATTCAGTTCGCGTCGATGCTGATGCCGGAACCGAAGATTATCCTCTTGGACGAGCCGATGGCGGGCATCAATCCGAAGATCATCGAGCGCGTGGTGGAGACGATCCAGTATGCGAACAAATCGCTGGGCGTCAGCTTCCTCGTCATCGAACACAATATCGATGTCGTCACCAGCATCTGCCAGCGCGTGGTGGTGCTCGATCAGGGAACGAAACTGGTCGAAGGGCTGCCCCATGACATCATCAAGGACCAGCGTGTGAGGGAGGCCTATCTTGGAGGCTAACAGCAATCTTTCCATCAGGAGCCTGCGCGCGGGATACGGCAATCTCGATATCCTGAACGGCGTCGATCTGGAGGTGCCGGGCGGGCAATTCGTGGCCCTCATGGGGCCGAACGGCGCGGGTAAATCCACTCTGCTCAAGACGCTCTACGGCATGACGACGATCAAGGAAGGCGGCATCGACTGGCGCGGCAAGAACATTGCCGGATCTACCTCCCGGGCCATTCTGGGCGAGGGGATATCTTTCGTGCCGCAGGGCCGTTGCAACTTCCCGGTCATGACTGTCGACGAAAACCTGCAGATGGCCGCCTATACTATCCGTGACGCCAAGGTGAAGGCGGATCGGGACTATGTCTACGACCTTTTTCCGATCCTGAAGACGCGGCGCTCGACGCTTGCAGGCAACATGTCCGGCGGCGAGCAGCAATTGCTCGAAGTGGCGATGGCGGTTCTGCAGCGGCCGAAGGTGCTTCTGGTCGACGAGCCCTCGGTCGGTCTGTCACCGGCCGCTATCGGCATCGTGTTCGACGAGCTCCTGCGTCTGCATGCCAACGGCATGACCATCCTGCTGGTCGAGCAGAACACCAAAAAGGCTATGGAGGTGGCGCAGCGTGCGGTCATCCTCCGTCTCGGCAAGGTGATCTGGGACGGCACGCCAGCGGAGATCACCCATGACGAACTCGGCGAACTTTTCCTGACCGGAAAGATGCGCGGCGAACTCGAAGCTGCGCACTGACAAGCCCATAGCCATCAATCCAGACGAGGAAATCCCATGAGCACTTTTGTGCCTGCATCACGCGTGTCGAGAATTAAGGTATCGCCGAGCACGGCGGCTGCGGCCCGCGCCCGGGAGCTGAAGGCCGCAGGTCGCGACATCGCCGACCTGACGGTTGGCGAGCCGGACTTCGATACGCCCGAGGCCGTCAAGGCAGCGGCGCATGCGGCCATAGACAGGGGCGAAACCAAATACACTTCGGTCAACGGCACGCCCGCGCTTCGCAAGGCGATCATCGATGACTTCCAGAAACGTCTCGGCATTACCTATGGCGATAGTGAAATCTGCGTGGGCGGCGGCGCCAAGCAGATCCTGTTTCTGGCGCTGATGGCAAGTGTGGAAAACGGCGCGGAAGTCATCATCCCAGCTCCCTACTGGGTGTCTTATCCTGACATGGTCATCGCCAATGATGGCACGCCCGTCATCGTCGCCTGCCCGGAGGAGACGGGGTTCAAACTGACAGCTAAGGCGCTTGAAGCGGCGATCACGCCGAAGACGATGTGGCTAATCCTCAACGCTCCCTCGAACCCGACGGGTGCGGCCTACAGCGAGGCGGAGCTGAAAGCGCTAGGTGAGGTGCTGCTTCGCCATCCCAATGTCATGGTGCTTTCCGACGATATTTACGATCAGGTCTGGTTCAAGGACGAGCCGATGAAGACCCTTGTAGCCGTCGTTCCGGAACTGAAGGATCGGGTGCTACTGACCAATGGCGTTTCCAAGTCCTATGCCATGACAGGATGGCGGATCGGTTATGGAGCAGGGCCGGCAGCACTCATTGCCGCTATCAACAAGTTGCAATCGCAGATGTCATCCTGCCCGTCCTCCGTCAGCCAGGCTGCCGCAGCCCATGCGCTTTCGGGTGACCAGACATTCGTGACGGAAAGCATTGCGGTCTACAAAAAGCGGCGCGACTACGCCTGTGAGCGCCTGAACGCCATCCCCGGCCTCTCCTGCACGGTTCCGGATGGGGCATTCTATCTCTATCCAAGCTGCGCCGGCGTGATCGGCAAGACCACGGCGGATGGCAAGGTGATCGGAAACGACCTCGACTTTGTCCTCTATCTCCTCGACAGCGTCGGTGTGGCGGCTCTTCAGGGCGCCGCCTACGGGCTCTCGCCCTATTTCCGCATTTCCTTCGCCACCTCAATGGACGTGCTTGAGGATGCCTGCAACCGCATCGAACGTGCTGTGGCGGCGCTGCGTTAAAAACAGATCGGACGCGCAGAAGGATTCTTTTGCGCGTCCCACAGAGTTTGACCGTCGGATGAAGGCAAAAGCACTCTATCCCATTGAAATTACGTACTCTCGCTGCAGAAATCGATTTCTGTTTCTGCGCCGATGCGCTAGGGTTTTCGCATAAAGTGGGGACCGATGAGCGTCGACTTCAAAAAACTCAAAAGCTTCGTAAAGATCGTCGATACCGGCAGCGTTTCGCGTGCCGCCAGCATCCTTCGCGTAGCCCAGCCAGCGCTGTCTCAGCAGATCGCCTCGCTGGAGCAACACTTCAAGCACCAGCTTCTGCTGCGCAGCAATGTCGGCATCACGCCAACCGAAGCCGGCTTGATCCTTTACCGCCATGCACAGATCATGCTGAAGCAGATCGAGCAGGCGCAGACTGACATTGACCGCTCGACGCGCTCGCTTTCCGGCCGCGTCTCCATCGGACTCGCGACATATTCCTCGTCGAGTGCGCTATCGTTGCCGCTCATCAAGGAGATGCGGGCGCGATTTCCTGCCATCACGGTTCATATTAACGACAGCTTCGGCCATATCCTCAGCGAGTTGATCATGACCGGCAAAATGGACATGGCACTCATCTACACGTCCGATCCGATCAAGGGCGTGACGCTGGAACCGCTGTTTCGCGAAGAGATGTTCCTTGTCTCGCCTGTCGACATGGTGTTGCCTGCCGAACCCGGTCAGCCGCTTCCCCTCTCAGTGCTCGATGGCCGGCCGATGCTGCTGCCAAGCAAGGCGCATTTCCTTCGCCGGCTCATCGATGAGGGCCTGGCACGGGCGCGCGCGAAGCCGGAGGTGATTTCAGAACTGGAATCGGTGCCTGCGCTGGGGGCCGCGGTACTGGATGGCCTCGGCTCGACCATCCTTCCGGCCTCGGTTGTACTGGAAACCGCGAGCTTCAGCGGCGCGCAGCTGCATCCCCTCACAACCCCAGTCATCGATGCCACGGTGTCGCTTTGCGTCTCCGATCACATGCCGCTGTCGGAACCGGCGCTGGCGGCGCGTTCCGTGCTTCTCGAAATCGTGACGAAGCTGAAGAGTGGGCATCATCCGGGCATTCGTGCCGTGTGAATTCGCTATAAGCAAACCCTATGGCGCCAGACCGAGGTTGTGTTGGCAAAGGCCGGCCGAACGTTTCAATTTCCCATCAGTGAACGGGCCCGACCTGTGGGTCCACAAGGCAGCAAAAAATGCTGCATGGTCGCTCGAGGGAAACAATGGCAAAACTGGCTTTCGATACTGGCGGTACATTTACCGATTTCGCGCTTTTGGACGACAGCGGCGAACTTCACCTCCATAAAGTCCTGAGCACGCCTAAAAATCCGGCCGAAGCCGTTGTGCAGGGCGTGTCGGAACTGCTCGAAAAACATGCGGACACGATCGCGATTGACAAGCTGCAGGTGCTTGGTGCGACCACCGTCGTTACCAATGCGGTGCTTGAGCGCAAGGGCGTGGAAACCGGTTTCGTGACCACGGATGGCTTCCAGGACATGCTGCGCATCCGCAACGAGGGACGCTACGATCTGTACGACCTGAACATCAAATATCCCGATCCGCTCGTCACCCGCGCCAACAGCTTTGGCGCCGAGGAACGCATTGCTGCCGATGGCGAAGTAATAACGGAACTGAAGGAAGAGACCGTCCGCGAGATTGCCGAGCGGCTGAAGGAAAAGGGTATCCGCTCGGTAGCGGTCTGCCTGCTGCATGCCTATAAATATCCGCAGCATGAGCAGCGTGTCGCCGCACTCCTGCGCGAAGAAGACCCGGATATCTTCGTTTCCTTGTCGTCCGAGGTCTGCCCGGAAATGCGTGAATTCGACCGCGCCTCAACGACGGTGGTCAATGCCTATACCCGCCCGCAAATGTCCGGACACGTTGCCCATCTACAGAAGGAATTTGCCAACAGGGGCATCGACCGACAGGTGCTCTGGATGACGTCTTCGGGCGGGCTTGTCCCGAGCAGCCGCGCAGCAGAACTTCCCGTCCGCCTGATCGAATCCGGCCCCGCAGCGGGTGCGGTCGCTGCCGCCGAATTCGGCCGCACGGCGGGTGAGGCGAGCGTTCTGTCCTTCGACATGGGCGGCACCACCGCCAAGCTCTGCCTCATACCCGATGGCGAGCCGAACGTTGGCACCGATCTCGAAGTCGCTCACTACCAGCGTTTCCGCAAGGGATCCGGTTTTCCGCTGAAGATCCAGTCGATCCAGATGATCGAGATCGGCGCCGGCGGCGGTTCCATCGCGGCGAAGAACCCCCTCGGTCTCCTCGACGTCGGTCCCCATTCCGCAGGTGCCATGCCGGGACCGGCCGCCTATCAGCGCGGTGGAACCGAGCCGACGGTGACCGATGCCGATATCCTTCTCGGCTATATGGGAACGGAATCCTTTGTCGGCGGCTCGTTCAAGGTTTCAAAAGACGCCGCACATCAGGCAATGTCGAAACTGGCCGCCTCGCTGGATGTATCGGTCGAACGTTGCGCCTGGGGCATCCACGATCTGGTCAACGAATCCATGAGCAAGGCCGCCGCCATGCATGCGACAGACCTTGGCGTCGATCCACGTTCATTGCCGATGGTAGCCTTTGGCGGCGCAGGTCCGGTGCATGCCTATGGTATTGCCCGCAAGCTCGGCATCTCGCGCATCATCTGCCCGACCGGTGCCGGCGTCAGCTCTGCCATCGGTCTGCTCATCGCACCGGTCGCCGTCGATCTCTCTGCAAGCCATCCGATGGCAATCGAGGCCTGGGATATCGATGCGATGAACCGTCTCCTCGACGATCTCTCCGCCCAGGGCGCGGAAGTCGTCTCGGCCGCGGGTGTTGCCAAAGAGACTATCAGCAATCGTTATACCGTGGATATGCGCCATGTAGGGCAGGGACACGAAATCACCGTGGTGCTTCCTGACCGCAGCCTGCCGAAAGAAGCCTTCCTCGAAGAACTGCGCAGCAGCTTCTTCAAGCTCTACCGCGAATTGTTCGGCCGCACCGTCGCCGCACCACTGGAAGTCATCACCTGGCGTCTGCGCGCCAGCGGCGAAAAGGATCAGGTCACCCGGCCGCACGAAACCGTCGTTGCCGAAGCGAAAAAAGGCAGCCGCGCAGTCTATTTCCAGGAGGCGAGCAGCTATGTCGAGACCTCGGTCTACGACCACTACAAGCTGCCGGTCGGCCACGAGGTCAAGGGACCTGCCATCGTCGAGCAGCGTGAATCGACGGCTGTCGTCGGACCGAGCGGCACCTTTCACGTCGATGCCCACGGCAATCTCGTGATCAATATTCTCTAAGGGGCAATCAGATGTCGAAACCCGCTACCGATTTCAACGATCCGATCAACCTTCAGGTCATGTGGAACCGCTTGATCTTCATCGCGGATCAGGCCGATAACGTGCTTGGCAAGACCGCGTTCTCGCCGATCGTGCGCGAGAACCATGATTACGTAACCGTACTTCTCGACAGTAAGGGCAGGGCGCTGGCGCAATGCACCTGGTCGATCCCCGTCTTCATCACCTCGCTGCCCGCAGCCGCCCAGAAATATTTCCTGCCGAAGTTTCCGGTTGATAAGCTGGAAGAGGGCGATGTTCTCGCCACCAACGATCCCGAAATCGGAACCGGCCACCTGCCTGACGTGACGATGATTACGCCAATCTTCAAGAACGGCAAGGTCGTCGCCTATGCGGGATCGATCGCCCACCTTCCCGACATCGGCGGTGCGCCGCTGCATTCGGAGGCCAGCGACATTTTTGCGGAAGGCATCCGTTTCCCCATCGTCAAGATGCTCAAGGCCGGCGTTCCGAACGAGGACGTGTTCGACATCATCGCAGCCTCTGTCCGTCTTCCCACGGAAGTGCGCGGCGATCTGGAGTCGATGATCGCCGCCAATAACGTCATGGGCCGCGAACTGGTGAAATTCCTTAACGAATACGGGCTGGACGATGTCGACGGACTTGCAGACGCCATCCATACCCGCTCCGAGGCGCAGACCCGCAAAGCAATCGGCGAATGGCCGAACGGTACCTATTCCGCCGAGGTTCTGCTCGACGGCTACGATGTCGACGTCAAACTCAAAGCCTCTGTTATCGTCAGGGATGACTCCATCCATGTGGATTATACGGGCACGTCGGATCAGGTGCTGCACTCGATCAACTGCCGCACCAACTACCGTTACGCCCATTCGGTCTACGCATTAAAATGCCTGCTCGATGCCGAAACGCCCAATAATGAGGGCTGCATCGTTCCGATCACCGATGAGGCGCCGCTCGGCTGCATTCTCAATCCGCAGGAATGGACGGCGGGCAATTCGCGCAACCTCATCGGTCACGTCATTCCCTCGCTGATCTTCAAGGCGCTTGAAGGCATCGTGCCGGAAAAGGTGCTGGGCGACAGTGGCGGTGCGCCGATCTGGGCTGCCAATTGCGTAGGCCAGCGCAATGACGGAACGCAATATGCCTCCGTGCAGAATTTCCACGGCGGTCAGGGAGCCCGCGCCGAATTCGATGGGCTGGATACGCTAAGCTTCCCGTCCAACTGCAAGGTCACGGCGATCGAAATGTTCGAGGTTGCCGTTCCGGTCCTGACGGAACTTAAGGAGCTTATCGCCGACTCCGGCGGTGCTGGCAAACATCGCGGCGGCCTTGGCCAGCGTGTCGTTCTGCGCAATCTCGGCAGGAACCCGATGAACATCTATCTGGCATCGGAACGCGTTCGCCATCCCTGCTTTGGCGTGGTGGAAGGGCAGCACGGCTCCGCCGGAAAGGTGATGAAGGAAGGAAAGTCGCATTTCCCGAAGGGCAAGGTCGTTCTTCAGACGGGCGAACGTCTCGAAGTCCAGACGCCTGGCGGCGGAGGCTGGGGCCGTGCTGCAGAACGCTCGCACGAATTGATCGAGCAGGATATTGCCGAAGGCTTGGTAACCTCGAAGGCGGCAAAGGAAATCTTCGGCTATTCTGGTGCCCTTGCTGCCGCAGCCGAATAGGAGACGACGATGGGACTACTGAACGGAAAGATCGCTCTGGTAACCGGGGCCGGCTCGGGCATCGGCCGTGAAACTGCAATCCTGCTTGCGAAGGAAGGAGCAACGGTTGTGCTGACCGGCCGCCGCCTCGATCCGCTGCGGGAAGTCGCGGAGTTGATCGAAAAGAAGAAGGGCAAAGCTGTCGCCCGTACGCTGGACATTGCCTCGCGTGACGCGATCTTCGACACGATCAAGTCGATCCGGGAAGCGGTCGGCCCCATCGATATCCTCGTGAACAATGCCGGTTCTGCCAGCAAGGTTCTCAACGCCCGCTTCATCAGCGAGGACGAGTGGAACGCCACCATCAACGTCAATCTGACGGCGGTGTTCAACCTGACACAGGCCGTGCTGCCGGCGATGATCGAAAAGGGTGAGGGGACCATCATTACAGTCTCTTCGCTCGCGGCCCTCAATCCCAATCTCTTGGGCGGCGTTGCCTATGGCGCTGCGAAGGCGGGCGTGAAGAATTTCATGACCTTCCTTCACAATACCTATCGCAACCAGGGGATCCGGGCGACGACCATCCTGCCGGGTGAGACAGACACGCCGATCATGAACAACCGCGCGCGTCCACCTCTCAAGGAAGAACGCGCCGTGATGATTGATCCTCATGATGTCGCTCGGGCGATCTCGCTCTGTGCAAGCCTAAACAACGGCGCCGTCATCCCCGAACTGCACATCTGCCCGACATTCATGCGCGACACGTCTGCTGACATCGAGATCGCACGCTGGGTGGGGGCGCCAGCTGATACGCCGGACTTGCCGAATAAGTAACTGGGAGAAAACGATGAACGGAGCGAAGTTGCGCTCGCGGCTTTTGGCAGGCGAGGCGATCACCATGTACAATACCCATCATGTCTCGACCGGACTCGCAGGCCGGCTGATAGAGTTGGGAGCAGACGCCGTGTTCCTGGACTGCGAACATGGCACCTGGAGTTTTGAGGACGTTCGCATGACAGGGCAGATCGTACGCTCCGCCGGCGGCGCAGCGGTCGTTCGTCCGCATTCGCACGAACGACCGCTGATCATTCGGTACCTTAATGCGGGTGCTGACGGCATCATGGTTCCAATGGTCGAGACTCCGGAGCAGGCCCTCGCGATCGTTGATGCAGTCCGTTACGCGCTGCCCTCCGATTACGAAAAACGCCTCGTCGTGGCAATGATCGAAACGCAGAACGCGATCGACAACCATCTCGACGATATGGTCAAGGTCGAGGGCGTCGACGTTTTCTTCATTGGTCCTGGTGATCTCTCCCAGGACATGGGTTATCCGCCCGCTCCACCACTCGGCGAACCGCGTCCGGCCGCTGTCATGGAAAAAGTCGGGGTCGCGATTGAGAAAATCCGCAAGGCCGGAAAGATAGCCGGCACGCTGGCCACGGCAAACGAACTGCCGCACTGGCTCGATAAAGGCGCCCAGTATTTCTATATCCACACGGATCCATTTCTGAGGCGAGGTATCGCGAGCATCAAGCAAACCATAGCGCGCTAGCAGTATCGGATGAGCTTCCAGCTGTTCGGGCTCTCGTGCGCTCATAACGCGGTCGTCTAAGGGATCGATTAAGGATGTGACATTCGGTTTTTGCGGGCGATCGAAAGCTCTCTTGGCGTTCGTCGCGCAGTCTAGTAGAGCAACTATCACGATATTGACGAGCCACATCGGGTCAAACATATACGCCAGAACTGGCGGATCGACCTCCAAAATAAGGCGATTTTAAACCCTATGGAAAACAAGTCGCTCTATATTTGGCTGCTGATGCTAGCTGTCCCTGTGTCGGTTCTGATAGCAGCTCAAGTCGATACAGATACTGCACCATCAATTGGCGGGGGAGGCTACGACCTTGGTCCGTTTGTGTATTCCTGGTTATTGATAATTTTCACAGCGCTCTGGTCTGTCTGCGCTTTTGTGGTAGCACTGCTTCAGAAAGGCCGAGCTTCCTCTTTTCGCGCTTTCGGCCTGGCAGGCTTTGGTGTTCTCGTCTTCACTGTAATGATGCTTTTTTACGGAGAGAACCTTTCATAACTGCTCGTCCTGAAAGCGCTTCGATGGTCTGGACCGGGAGAATGCCCAAGGTGACGACTTATAGAACCACTCACCGTTCGCACCTGCGCGTATCGCTATATTCCCATCAGAATTGAAAGAGCATCGCCTATTCGAAATTCTGTTCCATAATATATGTTATGCGATTACCGTATGTAGCCGCAAAGTTAAAGTGTCCTGTTTCTGCAAAGTTGGAATGTCACACTCCCCGGATCTGAATGATACCGGGGAGATTGCGGATGGGACTGATCACGATGA
>Ga0075370_10000940_pt1 | contig 11974 bp, 10 predicted proteins | sample EndMethybrTD3035_FD_71398 | JGI IMG/M metagenome (GOLD analysis project Ga0075370, IMG submission 71398) | Populus endosphere microbial communities from Tennessee, USA - Endosphere MetaG P. TD hybrid TD303-5 | ecosystem: Host-associated > Plants > Roots > Endosphere | place: USA: Tennessee... | reverse complement strand
AGCAGGTCGATGTAGCCGATCTTGCGCACCGCACCGCCCACGTTGGCGTCGTTCAGCTCGACCTTGTAGACGCGCTTGAACTTCGCGATGTCGTGGAAGCAGTCGGTGCGCTTCTGGCCTCAGCCTGTTGGCAGGTGAAGTCCTCCCATCTGCGTTGGCGGTCTACCGCAGCATGAAGCGACACGCAGACTACCCGGCGAACTCATTTCGCGCGGCGTGCTGGTGGAAGGCGCGATGAGCGAACAGGCGCTGCGCATCACGCAGCCGACGCAGCAAGCGGCAGGTAAAACAGCAGCCCGAGCAATGCAACTGCCGCAGCCGCGAATGCGATGAAATGCCGTGCAGCGAGCCCCATCTTTGCCCGAAAGCCGGGCCATGTCGAAACGCGGCGACCGCGGCTGAAAGCGACGAAATTGTCCAGCAGCAGATGCGCCGGGGCCGATGCGCACCCACCGGCCCCACCTCTGGCGCTAGGGCGCTGGCCCCGCAGGGCGCCAACGTCCGGCGTTGGCGCGCCACTCATACAGGCGCGCCCCGACCTGCACCCTGTCGCCATTCGCGACATTGGCAGGGAACAGCTGGTCGTATGCGCGCAAGCGATAGCCCAGCAGCGAAGCCGACGCCTCCAGGTAGCCCTCCGACGAAACGACGCCGGATCCGGCACCCAGCAAAGGCTCCGACTGCACCAAGAGGCCGGCGGCATTGCTGACGATCGAGACCTGCGCGTCGACCATCCCGCCCTGCGCCATCGCGCCCGAAGCGCTGCGCATCGCCACCAAGTGGCTTTGGACGACGGCATCCTCTGCCAGCAAGCCGGAAGAGGACGCCCGCCCCGCACCCGCACCCGCCAACTCGGTTGCAGCCACCAAGTGCCCTGCCGCCGCGATGACGAGCGCACCCGAAAACGGCTTGGCGCCGAATGTCGAGGCTCCGAAGATCAATGCGCCGAACATGGACTATTCGGCCGAGGCTTCGGCTGCCAGTGGCGTTTGCACGGGACTGCCCTGGAACGCGATGAAGTCGCACACCGGCAGCATGGGCAGGAGCTGCTCAAGCGTCGGCTCGTCAGCCAGGCCCGCCGCGACCTTGTCCTGCAGCGAATAGCAGAAGTCCCAGACGAGCGAGCGCCAAGCGCGAAAAGCGCGCCCTTCCGCCTGGAACCGCGGCACAGCAGGCTCGCCGGCATAGGTCACAGCCGTTTTGATGTCATCGTAGCCGTGCGCGGCGGCGGTGAGGTCAAGGTGCTTCTGCACTTCGCTGCGCAGGGCGGCGGCTCGCTCCTCTCGCGTCGGCTCGTGAGGCTGGGGGGCCAGAGCAGGCGTCTCCACCGGCACCTCGGACACAGGAGGATCGGGAAGAATCTCTGGTGCCGGCACATCCTCCTCGATCCACATGCCATTGGCCGCTGCGAAGTAGCGCTTTCCTTCCACAGCGGGGGGCGGTTGCGTCTCGAGGCAGTTGCCGGGGATGAGCCAGACATCGCCTTCGTCCGCCGGCGACAAATCGCTCTCGTCGAGCACGGTGGGGCCGGTGTAGATCCGGTCTGGCCCGAATGAATAAACGGTCTTGATTTTCATGGTCAGTACTTGATGCATGCGAGGTATGCGTAATTGCGGGGGCGGGCTTCGGAAGCCCCGCTGCCAATCAGCGAGACACCGGTAGCGGCGCCGTTGATGCCGATGCCTGTGCCGTTGGTCCGGATGCTGATGCCCGTCCCGCTTCCACCAACGCCGACGTTGTGCGCATGGTTACCCGCGCCGTTCGTCTCCCTGCCACTGGGCGCATAAACGGGAGTGACCCCTTGGAACGCCGCCGAGCCGGTCCCTGCCCAACCGTCGTATCCGTGCGTGTGCTGGCCTTGTGCATCGGTCCACGCGCCATGCGCATGACCCGGATCGTTGACACCGTGAACGTGCCCCGCGTCGGAAATGGTATGCGCGTGCCCTGCATCGTTGATGCCATGCGTATGTGACAGATTCGTGCAGTCTTGGAACGAGCCGATCGTTCGGCCGGGATCGATGCCGCGCCCTTCATCGAGCCCCCGATCGAACACCCCCCGCCCATCGGGCAGGTTGAAAGTGGTCGAGCCGTCCCCCGCGCCATACGTCGTTCCGATCTTCGCGAAGAGGCGCGCATAGGTCGTGCGCGAAACCGCTGCTCCGTTGCGCTTGAGGTACCCGGGAGGCGGCGACGACTGCGCGAAGTAGCAGACCATGCCGGTCTGGTCGAGACCGAGCGCCTCTTGCCAGTCCGCCTTCAGCTGGTCGGTGGACGCCGACAGGATGGTCAGCCCGATCTGCTTGCGCCCCTCGGGAAAATCGACTGTCGCGCCGTCGTTGCTCGACGCGATGACCTGCGTGCGCGCCAACGCGCCGCCGGCCATCGTGGCACGGCCCAGTTCAAACAGGCCGGTGGGGCGGCCGACAGAGTCGACCGCATTGATCATGTAGTGGCAGGTGTCCCCATCTACCATGCCGGCAGCGGAGAACGGTCGATAGGCATCGACGGCGCCCTCCAGAGCGAAGGCGCCCAACCCCACGGTGGTGCTGGACTCCAGGATGCGATCGGCGGTCTTGTGTGCCATCGTTCTGTGCCGATCAGGTGGTGAGGAACGCGACCTTGGTCGACGTCTTCAAGCGGGGAACCACACCGGCCTGGATCGGGATCGCGGGCGTCAGCGCACCGTGCAGCAACAGCAGGCCGCTGCCCACAGCGACCGTGCCGATGCCCAGGTGCGTGGCCGTACCAGTCGCCGTGCCGGCCACTTCGAGAAACTCGAGCGCGTTCACCAGGAAGCCCTCGTTACCGATGACCGACCAGCCGGCCGGACTGCGCGGCACGGCGACGCGGGCATAGCCGGGATACACCAGCTCGTTCGTGCTTTGGTTTGCGCCGGCACCGGGCGCGGCGGTGAGAAGACTGATATAGAGATCCGTCACCGGGCTCGCTGCGGCATTGTCGGCGAGTCCGGCAATCGGCGTACCGAGAAGAATCAACTTGATGAAGGCGTTGGCGGATGCGGGTGAGTAGGCCATTCGAAGTTCCTGGTTGAGTTGGTTGGTGGGTTGGTTGTGCAGACAGTGGGTGGATGGTTGGTCGGGCTACGAGCCCATGAAGTCGGCCAGATCGCAACGAGCCGGAATGTCCGCGTCGTCGAGCGCGTCGATGAATGCGCAGGCGGCTCGCTCGGCGGAGAAACAGCTCTGCACGTGGTCGGACACGGCACGAGAAAGGGACCTGGCTTCGTCGCGTGTGAGCGTGATGAAGCCGTCCGCGGTCTTGAAGTCGATGGCCTCCAGGCCGCCGACCTCCACGTCGGCGAGCATCGACATGAACGCAGCCCGTTCCTCGCGTCCAGTCTGGATGCGCACGCCGTTCGACAACGTCAGTCCGCCGGTCTCGGCATTCCAGCGTTGCTCGGCGAGATCCGCCTTGAGCTGCCGCCTCAGGTCGTCCGGTGTGCGCGGATCGCGCCAAGCATGCGCCGACCAGTCGAAGACGTGGTGCGCGCCCGGCCGCTCCGGCAGCAATGCAGGAACGCCATCGCGGACATACGAGCCGGGCGGTGCAGCCCCGAGGTAGACGGACTCGCCCGGCCCGGCCTGGGCATGACACCACTCGACGGTGGCCTGCGTACCGGTGCAGCGGATCTCACCCGTGCGGGTGTTGTAGACGGTGAAGTGAGGCATGGTTTCAGCGGCGCGTGGACAGCGCATAGATCGAGGAACCGCCCGTTCCCGATGGGGCGGGCGTGGAAATGGTGAGCGTGTGCCAGCCGGGGTTCAGCGACACCTGGATGCCCCCGGTCACCGTGCTGCCTGCAATGCCCGCACCGATCCAGCGAGACGTCCCGTCCACCGAGATGGCGACAAAGGCCGTCTGCATCACGAAGACCGAGCCCAGGATGAAGGTGTCCAGCGGCACGCCGCCCGGCACGAAGTGATTCACGGCAACCGCGTTCGAAGCGGACGCCGCAAACGACGGTACGGTGACGGCCTGTCCGCGAAGGTTGATCGTGTCGATCACGTCCACCTGGTTGATCGTCAGGCCTTCGTTCTGCAGGTTGAAGCCCGGCCCCCATAGCCTGAAGCGCCCCGTGCTGTTCTGCATCTGCAGGCCCATGCCGTTGCAATTCAACTCGGCGAAGGTCTCGCCGCCGCTGTGACGCGCGAGGATCCAGCCCCATCCACCGTCGCCGATCCATTTGTTGGCACTGCGCAGGTACCCCCAGCCACCCACGCCATCGCCGGAGATGTCGACCTGGCCTGCATTCACATAGCCGAGCCTCGAGGTGATCGCCGACAGGCGGTCGACGTTGATCGACCGGGCGAGGATGGACCCATCGACGACCAGCGTGCCGTCGATGCCCACGGTCGCTGCGCCCGCCACGGAACCCACCACGAACGGGTACCTGACCGCACCGTTGGGGGCCTCCTGGGCTATCGCGAACTTGTCGACCAGTACCGTGAAGTTGCTTTCCTTGCCGTCGTTGTTCAGCAGCACGCCGGCGACCTTGCGGTCAGCGGTTACTTTCACGCCCCACTTCGCGCCCAGATTTCCGTCGGCTGCAATACGCGCCTCCTTTTCCTCATTGACCGACGTCTCCGCGTCACCAACGCGCGCAACCAGCGCATTGCGTTCCAAAGCTTGCGCCGCCTCGGCTGCCGCACGCGCACTCACTTCTTTGCGGATGGCCGCCACGGCGCCGCGATCGCTCGCCTCCGACGTGTAGGGCGTGACGGGAAAGCGTCCCTGCTCGACTTTCACGAAGCGAACGCCGATGCCACCGCCCGCGATGTAGCCGCTCCACAGGAAGACGACCTTGCCGGTCGCCGCCGCGGCCGGCGCGATCGCTTCCACCGCGAAGTCGTTGCGCCGCAGCTGTTCGTTCATGAACGCGTGACGACCCGCCTTCAGGTTGCGCGTGATCTCGAGCGAGTTGCCGGCCGCATCGAAGAACTCGAGCGCAAACCCGCTCTGGCCCACATCACTCTCGAACCTCGAGTCGCCCGAGCCGGCGTACCAGGTGCCGGGCTTGGCCGGGAAACTGTCGCTGTCCAGCCGCCCGGCGGCAGGAACACTCGCATGAAGCCGTGCCGACGTTCCCCAGTCGTCTTCCACCACATCCCAGGCATTGCCCTGCAACGCCCACTTGTCGAGGTCGAACTCGAACCCGCCGTTGAAGACCAGGTTGGCGCGCACATAGCCAACGGCCCGGGCAGAGACGATGTCGATGCGTTGTGCCAGTTGCTCTGCGGTATCGGTGACCACCCGCTCGACATGCGTGATCGCGGTGCCGCGTTCGATGGCCTCGTCGATCAGCCGCTCGCTGATGCCCGAGTTGATGTTCAGCAGGTCCGCCACCTGCTCGTCGAGCCCTTCCTGCAGCTCCTTGATCGCGTCGTCAATCGACGGCAGCGAGGCCAACTCCACATAGCCTGCATCGCTCGCGTTGCTGGCCGCATCGAATGCAGTGACCCAGTAGATGCGTGTCGCGGCAACCGGCTCGGTGCGCACGAAATTGAGCGCGCCCGTGCGGCCGATCTCGACCGCTTCCGCCAACGTCGGCCCCACCTTGACGATGTACGCTCCGATGGGCTGCGTCGTGCCGCACGGCTGCCAGGCGAGCTCGATCTGCGCACCCCACACCTCGCCGTGCACGATCGGCTGGGCCGGCGGCTGTATCTCGATGGTCGCAGCTACGGGAACGCCCCAAGCCCCTTGCGTGTTCGCGTGCGCGGCCCAGACCTTCTGTGTGCCGGCGTTCAGCCAGCCGATGTTCGCGGACAGCGCCTTGCCGGTGAAGAGCTCGATGGCCGTTTCCCACGACGAGCCGACGCGGATCTGCGTTGCCCCCCAGCCCAGCAGGTCGAGGCCCGTGGGCGCGGACCACCGCGCGATGACGCCCGCCGAATCGACAGTCAGGCTCAGGCCCGCCACATCGTCGGGGAACTCGCTCGGCCCCTGCAGCCTGTGCGTCACCGTCGTCCAGTTGCTCACCGCATAAGGTGTCATGAAGCGCACGCGCACCTGGTACTCGCCGTGCACCGCAAGACCGAGGAGGTAGGTCTGCGTCGCGTTGCCGGGCAGGTCGTGCGTCTGCCATTCGCCCACCGGTGCGATCGAGCGCCATTGCACACGCACCATGCCGTTGCGCACCACCGCCGCCTCGGTCGAAGCCGACCAGCTCACCTTGGCGCGCACGACCAGCGTGCCGCCCTGCTGCACCAACTGCTCCTCGCCGCTCTGCACCATCAGGTCCAGGGGCGCCTGGGGCTGCAGGAACGGGCTCGGCAGGTTGGTGTTCGGCGCCGCATCCGCCTGCACCTCGTCGGCCAGGTCGTAATACGCCGGCACGTCCTCGACCACCAGCAACGACAGCGGTGCGCTGCGCGAATAGGTCCAGTCCGTCACCCGAAAGGTCTTGTTCGCAAAGCCGTACAGCGCGCTCGTGAGCACGACGCGGTCGCCGGGCTGCAGGTGCCATGCGAGCATCTTGGGATGGATGCGCAGCACGAAGCCGCCTCGGCTTTGCTCGACCACCACGCGGGCGATCTGGTGGCAGCGCACGTGCGAGCCGGTGAAGGCCAGCGCCATGTCGGTGAACTTGTCCTTCGCGTCGAGTGCGCGGAAGTTCGGGTTCTGGAACGGCGTGAAGTCTTCGCTCACGCCATTGCGCGCGGCGTTGACGTAGGTTCCGCGCATGCCATTGAAGCGGCTGGCACCCGGGTTGGCGGTCTGGACCACGGCCGTGGGCGACAGCATGTCCTCGTCGGTGAGGTTGAGCACCGGCGTCGACCAGGCGCCGGCCTGGATGCGCCAAACGCCACCCGACTCCAGGCTGAAGCCGGCCATCGCGTCTTCGATCTGCTGGCGCGTCGATTCGCGGTCCTGGTCGGAGCGGAACATGCCGTCGCAGACATACAGCGCCTGTGAGCCGCCGTAGTTCACCACGTCGCTTGCCGCCTGCGCGCTGTAGACGATCTGGTCGCAGGCATTGGCCGCGGCGATGAGCGCGTTCTCGTCGATCTGGTCCCGCGCCGCCAGGTAGCCCGCATCAGATTGCAGGAAGTCGGCCAGGCACAGCGCCGGGTTGCGTGAATATGCTGTTTGCCCAGTACGCGGATCGTGGATCTTCTTGCCCCGGATCTTCGCCGTGATCTGCGGGATGCCGCCCTGGAACCGCTCGAACAACAGGTTGAGCGTGACGACGGCATAGGTGTAGCCGCTCAGGCGGTGCTGCTCGGTCCACAGCGTCTGGCCCGGAAAGGTCTCGTCGAGCGACGCGCGCATCAGGCCGTCTGCGGTATCGACGCCGCCCGGGGACGTGTGGAACTGCACGTTGACGGCCGGGCCTTCCGAAGGCCAGCCCGTGAACAGCGGCGGCATCTGGAACTCGGGGCCGTCGGTCCAGCCGGCCGCGTTCGGGCGCCCGACGGAAGTGCCCTCGATGAAGATCTCGTCGATCGCTTCGCACTCGTGGGCGGCGAAGACGATCAGCACGTGCTTGTACTGGTCCATCGGTCCGCTGTTGAGCACGGCGACCACCGAGCCGCCCACCGGCGCAGGTGAGCCGTAGATCGTGGGCCAGGGCGACTCCGAGCTCACGACGGTGGTCGTACGGTCGCGCAGGTTGGCAACATCCTCTGCGAACTTGCGGGCCGCGGCCTGGCGGGCTTTCTTCTTGGCTTGTGAAGACGCGTAGGCATTGCTGACCAGCGAGACCGCTGCGCTGACGATCATTCCCCCCACCGCAGCGGCCGAGGCCGCCGAAGCTCCGACCGCCGATCCGATCCAAGTAAGGACACCCGAAATGGGCTCTGCCATTGCAGTGGAGCAAATGCCAAGCAGCCCCCCGAAAACGAGAGCCAGACGAATCAGACGCGCCATGCTGCCACCCCCACGCTCAATGGCAAGAACTCCAGCCGCGCCTTGCCAGGCACCACGATGTTCGAGCCTGTGCAAACGCCAAAGCTGTAGCCGGAAACTCGACCTGCATGCCTGCCGCTCCTGGCCAGCACGACGTCTCCGCGCTGCGCCATCAGCCCGGGCAGCGCAGGACCCAGAAGAACTGAGGCAGCCGCCTCGAAGCCGCCCGCTGCGCGCACGTGCCGCAGCGCCGTCAACAGCCGCTTGGTGGCCAGTGCACCACCTCCGGCGCGCAGGGCATCGAGCGGATCGCTTCCGCGCCGCTCACGCACCCAATCGGCCGCGATGGTCGCGCAGTCGTGCTCGAAATACGCGAAGCCCACATGGCGTCGCGCGTCGATGAAAGTGTCAAGATCAATGCTCATTTGCTGTGCACCCCGAGGGCCTGTCGATACTGGAGATTGGCCTGCAGCCACTTGCTGACCCAGATGGCCGGGTTGCCGATGAGGCCGGTGAGATAGGCGAAGCCTTGTTCTCCCGGATGTCGCGCCTGGTGCTGCGCGTTGTTCATGCGCAGCGCTGCGGGGTTGCTGCGCACGTCGTAGCTCGCGGTGCGGCAATCCATGCTGATCGAGCCGGTGTTGCCGTCGCGGTCGATCTTCATCTGGTCCATGACGCCGACGAAGCGCAGCACGGGTGCGCCGTTGATCTGCAGCGTATGGGCATCGAGCATCGCGATCCACACGCGCACGCGGCGGTCCTGGTAGTCCGACGGATCGCCGAGCGCCAGGGCGCGTGTGCCCATGTCCACCGGCGAAAGCGTCAGCGTGAGCTTCTCGGCCGCGCCGTCTTCGCTCTCGTGGAGCTCGCCGATGGAGCCGAGGTTGCCCACGCCCTGCCAGGTCTCGCCCATCACCTGGACGCTGAGTGGCCAGTTGGTGTAGCGCGCGGTGCCGGAGCGCAGCTGCAGCTCGACCAGTGCGAGTTCGCCGTAGGCGGCGGCGCTGGCCGCTGCTTGAAATCCGCCGTTGATGGGTACCGTCATTCCCAGGACTCCATGAGATCGAGGCTGAAGCCGCCTTGCGTGCGCGACTCCGAAGACCAGTTGTTCTTTGCATCGGTCTTGCGCATGAGGCAGGTCGGGCGATCCCAGACCACTGCGCTGCCCGCAACAACAGGTACCCGCAGCACCGGCTCGATCTGCACCACGATCAGGCCCGCGGCATCGGCCACGGCATCCGCCTGCACGTGCAGCAGCTGGCGCTGGACCGACCCCTGGTTGACACCGAGCCAATCGCCCTGCAGCAGGGTCTTGCCTGCCTGCGCCACGCCCATCTGGATCGACAGCGAAGAGGCACCGGCCGGCGCCGCGAGCGCGGTCCACACACCGCGTGCCGTGCCGCGAGGCGCGGGCTGCAGCATGTCGCTGACGGCCAGCACGTTGACCTGGCCGCGTAGCGCGTGCACCAGGCCGCGCCACATGGCGGCCTCGCTCATCAGCGGAATGCGCTCCTCGCTCACGAGCGCGCAGGTGCGGCGCGGCGGCGCCAGCACGGCCACTTGCGACGAGCCGGTGTCGCCGCTGCTGAAGCTCAGGTCGAAGGTCTGGATACCGAAATCCTGGCGCTTGACCGGCAAGTTGGGGGGCAGGGTGACAATGCTCATTGGGGCACCACCCGCAGACGCTTGAGTTGTTCCATTTGGCCCTTGTTGTTGGCTTGAAGTGCACGGTCCAGATCGGCGAGCACAGCGCCGCGATCGGACCTCGAATCGATGTAGAAGACGCTGGAAGGCGCGTAGTGCAGCGAGCCACTGCCGCCCGAGCCCTGAGCGCTCACGCCGAGGCGGCCGTCGGAGCTGCGGCGCAAGGGCATGATGGCTTCGGGACCGGCTTCGCCCATCAGGCCGATGCCGTTGGCGAAGGGGAAGAACGTGGGCTTGCCGACGACGCTGTTGGCGTAGGCGTGCAGGCCCGGAGATGCGAAGACGTTGCCGTTCGCGCTCTTGACGCCGAAGATGCCGAGCACGCCACTCAGGAGGCTGCCGAACCAGCTTCCGCCCGAGCCGGAGCCCGCGCTGCTGCCGCCCGACGAAGTCCCCTTGAACACCCCGGAAAGCCAGCCGGAGAACGCCTCGACCGCGGGCTTCAGCGAAGCGTCGTAAAGCGCGTCGGCAACCGACGAGACGATCTTCTTTTTGAGCGACTCGCCCATCTTGTCGAGCGCGTTCCCTTTGCCTTCCAGCAGGTTCACGAACCCCTCGCGAAACGCACCGCCGATGTCGTCGGACATCTTGCGGCTCTTTTCTTCGCGCTTGGTTTTTTCCTTGTCGGCTGCCTCAAGGCCTTCGGAGTCACGCGTGACTTTCAGCAGGCCCCTCTCTGCCTCGATGCGCACACCGAGCGCTTCAACGTAGCCGGGAATGACACTCTCCGTGGCCTCCAAATCCTGAAGCTGGCGCTCCAGCTGAAGAATGCCCAGCTCTCTCAATTCCGACTTGGTCTTGCCGTGTACCGCGTTCTGCGCTTCCAGCGCAGCAGTCTGCTCACGAATCCCTTCTGTCGCCTGATGCAGATTCAGGAGCGGCCCGATCTGCGACGTTGCATCCGGCGCGTTGGCTGCGCGCGCAAGCCCCTGGTCGGTGGCGTCGGTTTCGTTCGCCTGCCCCTGGGAACCCGGCACCTCGCCTTTGCAATGGCCGCAGGCAACCTCGATACGAAGCTGAAGGCCGTTGAACTGTGCGCTCGCCCCCCCACCGCGAGGAGTCGAAGGCTTGGGAGACGACACCTCCTTGTCCGACTTGCTTGCATTTCTTGCTTCCAGCCGCGAACTAACTTCCGAGTTGACGCGACTCGCGTTCTCAGCTCGCGAGGTCGCCGACCTGACTTCCAGCGCTCGCAACTCCCTGATGTTCTCGGGCTGTTCGATCCATAGCGGCGACGCGGCGCGTCGCGGCAGGCCGATGACCGCCCCTTCTGCCGTTTCGGCCATCGACAAGCCCGCACCGCCGTCGCGGCGCAGGCGGTTGTCGCGCCTGGTTGCAGCTCGCTCATAGTCCTCTTGCAACGTTGTTCCTCGTCCGAGGTTGCGTGAGAAGTCTTGAACATGCGCAACGACATCACGCCTCGTCTGGTCCAGGCGATCAATGAAAATCTTGTCCGCGGCCTCCTGCCGAGTTTGCTGGGTCGCGGCGACAGCAAAGGCCTTTTGAGCAACGGCCACGGCGTCCTCGATCCGACCACCGGTTTCGAGGTCATCGATTCGCTTGACCGTTGCCGGGTCGAGGTAGTGACGCTCCTTGTTCAGCTCTGCGGACTGCTCCAGGGGCCGGTCCGCGAGCTTGGCGAATTTTTCCACGATGTCCTTGATAGGAGTACCGGTCACCCGATTCATCTCCACGGCTGCGGTGGCCGCTTCCTGGAGAACGCGACCTTGCACCCTGCCCGAGGCAACCAGGGCCCCCAAGGCTTCTGCCGCCTTTGCCCGTGTTCCGGTGTCGCCTGCGACCTCGACTTCCATTCGTCGCAGCTGGTCTTTCGTCACGCCGGCATAGTTGCCGCTCGTGGTGATTGCGCGGGTGTACTCGGCGCCTTCCCTCGCGCCTTCGATCGCGCCGCTGACCAGGTAGCGCGTCGTCTTCACGGCGATTTCGACACGCGGATTTTTCCGGAGCTCGTTCATCGCCATGTTTGCGGCGCCGGCAGCACCGGCGAACTCCTTCAGTGCGTGCGTGGCGGCAGGCAACTCCTTGGTCACCGTCGAGGTGCCCGCCGTTGCAAGGATTCCAGTGATTTGTTCAGAAGCCATGTCTGTATGGTCCGTTTGGAGTCACAAAAAAATAAGGCCGACATCTGCCGGCCCCATGCTTCTTCGATGGCCGTGGGCCCGCGTTGTCGCTAGACGTTCAGCACCGCAATGCCTTCGTCTTCCATCACCTGCAGCTGCAGGAACACTTCACGCTGCCGCGCACGCGGAATGCCCAGGCGCTTCATCGCCACGTCGACCGCGCCGAAGTCGAGCCCCTGGAACCACGCGCCCGCTGCCCCTGCGACGACCCGCCACTGCGTTCGGCAGGCATGGAACACCTCGAATGCTTCCTGGTGTTC
>Ga0075370_10000938_pt1 | contig 11986 bp, 11 predicted proteins | sample EndMethybrTD3035_FD_71398 | JGI IMG/M metagenome (GOLD analysis project Ga0075370, IMG submission 71398) | Populus endosphere microbial communities from Tennessee, USA - Endosphere MetaG P. TD hybrid TD303-5 | ecosystem: Host-associated > Plants > Roots > Endosphere | place: USA: Tennessee... | reverse complement strand
GAGTGGAATCGCCCGGCATCTCACGGCCGATCAGCATCCAGCTCATCCACGTCTGAAAGCCCAGGCTGGCGTCGATATCGCGGAATAGCAGCAGCCCGTGATCGTCGAAAAGCCGCCGCAATTCGCGACAATTGTCGGGCGATACCGGGACATTCGGTTCCAGGCCCGAAACTTCGATGCCGAAACCGGGTCCTATCTCCCGCACGGACAGTTCGCCCATATTGCTTCCTTTCAACCTTCCTGTTGACGCCATTGCCTCAGGAAATCGCCCCCTTGTCCTTCAGGGCGACGATCTCTTCCCATGTCCGCCCGAATTCGAGCAGGATCTCTTCGGTATGCTGCCCCACTTCCGGGGCGGCCGGCATCCGACGCGGCCCCTGGTACTCGTTGAACGTGACCGGGCTCGACACCACGTCCAGCGTCTTGCCGTCGTCGAACTGCAGTTCGGTGAAGAAGCCGTTGTCGCGCGCGACCGGATCGCCGTGCAGTTCGGCCGGCATCTGCACCGGCGCCCAGGCGCCCGAGAATCCGGCGAGCTTGCCGCGCCAATAGTCGAAGTTATGCGCGGCGAAGGTCGCGTCGAACTCCGCAAGGCAGGCCACCCTGTTCCGGTTGCGCGATGCGGCATCGGCGAAGCGCGGATCGCTCAGCAGATCGGCGCGGCCGATCGCCGCACAGAGTTCGTCCCAATAGGCGTCGGGATTGACGATCGTGAGCGAGATGAACCGGCCGTCGCTTGTCAGGAAGGAATTGGTGAGCGGATTGCGCTCGGAACGGTCGACGGCGCGCGGCGCGCCCTCCGTCTCGAAGGGGGCGTTCAGGATGTCGCGCTGGATCTGCCACATACCTACGTTCATCAAGGCGACGTCGACGATCGGCGGCTCTCCCCCGCTCGCGCGTTTGTACAGCGCCGCGGCGATGCCGCCGGCCAGGGTCATGGCGCACATGACATCGCCGAACGCGGGGCGCTGGTGCAAGGGCTGCCTCGCGTCCGATGGCGTAAGCGCGGCGGCGACACCGGCGCGCGCCCAATAGGCCGAGCCGTCGAGCGCGGCGGTTTCGGTCTGCGTGCCGTTCTGCCCATAACCCGATCCGCGCACATAAACGATGGCGGGGTTGGCCTTGCGCACCGCATCGACGCCGAGCCCCAGCCGCTCGCGCACGGCGGGGCGCAAATTGGTCACGAAAACATCGGCTTGCGCGAGAAGTTCGTCAAGCAGCGCCCGCCCTTCCGGCTTGCCGAGATCGAGGCCGATCGAGCGCTTGCCGCGGTTGGCGTATTGGAAGCCGAGATTGATGTCCTCCACCTGGGTGGTCAGGCCGGCGGTGACGAGGCCCCTGTAGGGATCGCCGGTGCGCGGGTGCTCGATCTTGATGACCTCCGCCCCCCAATCGGCGAGCACGGCGGTGGCGAGGGGGATAAAAACGAAGGAGCCGAGTTCGACCACCCGCACCCTCTTCATAATGTCGTACACTTTTGTTTTCTCCACGTTTTTCGGCTTTTCACGTCATTCCGGACACTAGGGCAACAAGCCGCATACCTGCCGCTTCACGTGTTCGCCGCGCCGTTTGCCAGGATATGTCCGCCGGTTACCCAGCTGGCCTCGGGCGAGGCAAGAAACGCGACCGCGGCGGCGATCTCTTCGGCCGTGCCGATCCGCTTGAACGGCGATGCGCCGGCAAAGCGTTCGCGCAATTGCGGGGCGGCATCGATCATGCCGGGGCTCGTCGCGCCGGGGATGATCGTGTTCACGGTAATTCCTCGGCTGCCCAGCTCGCGCGCCCAGGATTCGGTGAAGTATTCGACAGCGCGCTTGGCGGCGCCATAGATTCCCGATCCGCTGCCCGGATACTTCGCCGCGCTGGAGCTGAAATTTATGATGCGGCCGTTGTCCGCCATGCGCTTGGCGGCTTCGCTGGCGATGTAGAGCGGCCCCAGCATGTTGACGCCGAAGATCGTTTCGACATCCTCGTCCTTGAGCTCGGCCAGCGGGCCGCCGGCGGCGACGCCGGAATTGTTGACCACGATGTCGAGCCGCCCGGGATCGCTGTCGATCTGCCTGAACAGCGCGATCACCTGATCGCGTTTTGCGATATCGGCGCCATAAGCGATCGCTTTCCCGCCAAGGTCGGCGATGTGGCGGACGGTATCCTCGGCCCCGGCCCGGCTGCTGGCGTAATGCGCGACGATCTTGGCCCCGTCACGCGCCAGCCGCTCCGCGATCACACGGCCAATGCCGCGCCCTGCGCCGGTCACCAGCGCAACTTTCCCTTCGAGTGGCTTCCCGGTCATCGCAGTTCCCCTTCCATGATTGCGCCGCGTTGCTCCGTCGCGGTCCGCATCGGCCGTTCAAGCGATTGATAACCGCATTGACACATTTAAGGCAATACGCTTAGTTAGATAAATCGGCGAGCCGGATACGAGACGGACCTCCGGAAGAACCTTGTCGGCGTATCGACTCGTTACTTTTCGCCGCTCTGAATTAAGCGCCTCTTTTCGACACGACAAAACGTAAAGTCTGAAAATAATGCACGAGACCGGCAGGCCAATCGAACCCCGCAAATGCGGCAACACGACTTTCCCGTCATCGCCCGGCATCTTGCGTTCGCCGAAGGCGACGGCGAAGATCGGTCCGACGCGCGGGCATCCTGGCCGATCGGCGCGAAGATTTCGGCGTGCGCTTTGGATCGGAACCGGGCGCCAGCCGTCCCGTCACCCGAAGCGGAAAGGATGCGCGCAGCCATGACGAACACCACGGGCAGGAATGTGCGAGGGACTGGAGCAGTGGCGGGCAGGCGTCATCGTTCGGGCGCCCGCAAACCCGAACTCGATTCCGTCGCCCATCCGGCGAGGCCTTCGACGAAGGCCCTGCTGATGGACGCCACGGAGTTCCTCATCAGCCGATACGGGGTGGAAGGCGTAACCCTGCGCGACATCGCCTCGCTGGCCGGGCAATCCAACAATAACGTGGTGCAATATCACTTTGGCGGGAAGTTCGAGCTCATCGAGGCGATCCTGGACGACCGTATAAGATGCACCGAGAAATTGCGGGAAGAGCGATTCGAGAAACTGAAGCAGATCGGTAGAGAAAATAATCCCCGTGACCTTCTCGAAATCGTATGGCTTTCGACATTATCCCTGAAAGGCGAGGTCGGAGACTACACATTCGGCCGATTTAGACTACAATGCCGCCTTCATCCGGGATTTTATTCGAGATACCGGGAAAAAGAGCACTTCGAGGGATCGGAGCTGGTCAAGATCATCAAACGGCTGCGCGATAACTACCCGCACCTTTCCGATCAATTGTTCGTCGACCGGCTTTCGGCGCTGACGCTGATGTTTCTGATGTGCGCGGTGGAGTTCGAAGACAACCGGGACAAAGACAGCGACGACAAGATGTTCGATCACGTTCCCATACTCGACATGGCGATGGGTTCTTTTTCGTCTCCGCAGACAAATACCGAAAAAATTTAAAATATACTGGAGAGTGCGATTATGGCAATATCACTGCGGCCCGAAAACCCGGGTGCGTGGGCGCAGCATGAGTTCGCCGATCTTTTCGCGGTGGACAGGCAAGAGCGCGAGGCGTTGCAGCTCGAAGCGGTGAAGCTCCGCTTCGCGAACCTGCGAGACAAGGTTCCGGCACTGCGCAAACTGGCCGACAAGCAGGGTATCGAACGTATCGACACCCTGGACGACGTCCTGGTGATCGCCTTCGATCACCGCGTGCTGAAGAACTATCCGCTGGCGATACTGGAAGAGCGGGATTTCCCGAAGCTGACGGCCTGGCTGGACAAGCTGACTGCGCATGACCTTTCGCGCGTGGACCTGTCGGGCGTCCAGACGGTCGATCAGTGGATCGACCGTCTGGAGCAGTACGGCCTCATCATCGGCACGTCGAGCGGCACCACGGGCAAGCTGAGCTTTGTCGCCCGCTCGCGCGAGGAACTGCCCGCCTGGCGTTCCGCCTGGCTGCTGATGAACTACGCGAGTTCGGGCATCGATCCGCGCACGACCAAGCTGCCCAGCTTCTCGCCCAGCTACCGGTCCGGCCATCAGATGGCGCTCAAGACGGCGAAGCTGTTCGTCTACGACGTGCATGGCGGGCCGCAGAACCACCACACGCTTTACGACGCGCATATGTCGGCGGACCTGCTCGCGCTGTCGGGCAAGATGCAGGCGGCGGAGGAAAAGGGGGATGTCGCGCGCCTCGGCCTGGATCCCGTGCTGGTCGAACAGCGGCGGCAGATGATCGAGACGGCCCGTCACCGCGATCGCGATGTCCAGGCGTGGTTCGAAAAGCTGATCCACGAATTCAAGGGCCAGCAGGTGCGGATCGGCGGGCTTTCCGCGGAGCTGTTCAAGGTGGCGAAGGCCGGGGCCGAAAAGGGCTACAAATGCGAGTTCGCCCCCGGATCGATCGTCACCACCGGCGGCGGCATGAAGAAGTACAAGGATGCGCCGGATAACTGGCAGGAGATCATCGCGGCGTTCTTCGGTGTCGAGAAGCTGTCCTCCGTCTACGGTTTCTCCGAGAGTATCGGCCACTGCCCGATGTGCAGCCACGGTTACTATCACTTCCTGCCCTATACGGTGGCCATGGTCCTCGACGCCGATGGCCAGGCGCTTCCCCGCGAAGGCGTGCAGACCGGGCGCATGGCGATTTTCGACCTGCTGGCGGAGAGTTACTGGGGCGCCTTCATCTCCGGCGACGAAGTCACCATGCATTTCGACGAGGACTGCGGCTGCGGCTGGCGCGGCCCGCGCATCGGCACCGCCATTCGCCGGTACGCCGAGATGGAAGGCGGCGACGACAAGATAACCTGCTCCGGCTCGGCGAAAGCCTACGACGAATTCATGGATTTCGTGATGGGAGACGGGTGATGGCGGACGTCATCGACGTACCGATCCTGTCGCGGGGCCGGGTCATCATGCCGAGCGAAGGCGACAGCGTCCTGTTCGGCGGGCGGGCGAACGAAAGCGTCTTTCGCGGGCCGGACCCGCGCAACCATATCGACGACCTCCTTCTCGGCTCCGCGCGCAAGCTTGCCGATCTGCAGAAAATACCGATCGACGAGATCATAGACCTGCTGGCGGAGCTGGGCCCACGCCTGTCGCGCCATACGAACCCCTATATGGGCCGGGCATTCGAACTTGCGCTGCAGGTCGGCGGACTGACCGAGACAGTGCTGGCGGATGTCTACGACCAGCTTCCCAACATGTTCAACCGCCGCAAACTAGACCAGACGATCGATAAAAACGTCGGCAAGGCCTATCTCGACGGGTGGGTGGAGAAAGGCGCGCCCGGCCGCTCGCGCATTCGCGTGCGCGCCGTGGGGACGCGCCAGTTGCACATCACGGCGGGCAACGTGCCGGTGGTCGCCGCCTCGACCGTGATCCGTGCCGCCCTGACCAAGTCGGACTGCCTCATCAAATCGCCGTCGAACGATCCGCTGACGGCCAATGCGATCGTGCGGACGCTGATCGAGCTGGCGCCGGATCATCCGGTCACCCGGCACCTTGCCGTGGCCTACTGGAAAGGCGGAGACGACATCGTCGAGCAGCAGGTGCTGCGGCCGACGCGGATCGACAAGATCACGGCCTGGGGCGGAATGGCATCGATGCAGCACATCCAGAAGCACCTCGTCCCCGGTCTCGATCTGATAGCGCTCAACCCCAAGTTCTCGATCTCGATCCTGGGCAAGGAGGCGCTGGAGAGCGAGGCCGCCATGCTGGAGGCGGCCGGCGGGCTGGCGATGAACGTCGGCCATCTCAACCAGACGGCATGCGCCAGCACGCGGATCGCCTATGTGGAATGCGGCACCGACGATGCCTCGATCGCGCGCCTCATCGCCTTCGGAGAAATGGTCTACGATCAGATACAGGCCCTGCCCGCCAACCTCTCCACTCCCGCGCGCGTCCCCGATCGCGAACTTCAGGCCGAGCTGGACGCGATCGAAAGCGAAGACGATTTCTATTGGCTCAAGGCCGATACGATCGCGGGCGGCGTCATCGTGTCGCGGTACAAGGGCAAGGTGGATTTTTCCGACCATCTGAACAACCGCATCGTCAATCTCGTGCCGGTCGCCGATCTGGAAGACGTCCTCGATTTCTGCGGCGACCACACCCAGAGCGTACCTGTCTATCCCGAAAGCCTGCGGGCCGAACTGCGCGACACGCTGGCCATAAGCGGCGTGCAGCGGGTCCTGCCGATGGCGCCCTATCGCGGCGAGAACTGGTGGGACGACGTCCAGGCGCATACCGGCCTGCCGCACGACGGGATCGAGCCGGACCGGCGGATGGTCCGCTGGGTCACCGACGAGAGCGTGGCCAGTTCCTGAACCGGACCGGCGGGGGTGGCCGCTGGCGCGCGACCGTCGCCGTCCCGCATCGCCGGCTATGCATGGGGGGCCAAGGCCCTGCCGGCAAATCCTACCGGCGGGAACCGGCCGGCCGTGCGCCGCTCGACAACGATAGCAGAAGGGAGAGGATGTGACGCATTACCTGGAGGAACTGCGCAGCGGCTGGCGGCCGCTTGCCGCGGCGGTGATCGGCCTGTCGGGCGGCATGGTCATCATCGCCTATGTGTTCGGCATCTTCGCGCCCTACCTCATCGCCGAGTTCGGCTGGTCCAAGTCGCAGTTCGCCCTCGTGGGCCTGCTGGCCTCGTCCGCGATTTTCCTACTGCCCTTGGTCGGCCGGCTCACCGACATGATCGGTGTCCGCAAATCGGCATCGATCGGCGTTCTGGCCTGTCCCGCGATATTCCTGGGCTTTGCCACCATCGACAGCCTTCTCGGCTATGCGGTGATCTATGCGCTTCAGGCCAGCGTGCTGGTGACGACCACCAATCCGGTCTACTGCCGCCTCGTCGTCCAGCATTTCGAGCGGGCGCGGGGACTGGCGCTGGGCATAACCGCTGCCGGGCCGGCCGTCACGATCGCGGTGGGCGGGCCGCTGCTGAACAATCTCGTCGCCGACCACGGCTGGCGTTCGGGTTGCGATGCGATGGCGATCTTCACCGGCCTCATGGGCTGCGCCGCGCTTCTGCTCATGCCGCCCCGCAAGGACGAGGCCGCCACGCTCAGGCCGAAGATGCACGCGCGGCAGGACTACGGCTGGATTTTCAGGCGCCCGGCGTTCTGGATCATCATCGCCGCCATCCTGCTGTGCAACTTGCCCCAGCCGGTCATGATGACTCAGTTGACCCTGGTTCTGAGCGAAAATGGCGTGTCGGGCAAAGACGCATCGGTCATGATATCCGCCTATGCCGGCGGCATGCTGATCGGCCGCCTGTTGAGCGGCGTCGCGCTCGATCGTTTCCCCGCGCCCTTAGTGGCCACGGCAAGCATGATCCTGTCCGGCATCGGCCTGCTGGCCCTGGCATCGGGCTACGATGCGCCTGCCGCCATCCTCGTGGCCGTGCTACTGTTCGGCCTGTCGACGGGCGCGGAAGGCGATGTCATCGCGTACCTCGTGGTCCAGAATTTCGGCGTCCGCATATACAGCAGCGTCTACGGCATGATCGCCTCGGTCGTCGCGATAACCGCCGTCATCGGGACGCTGTTCCTGAGCGTAATGTTGAAACTATACGAGCTATACCAGCCGTTTCTGCTGCTGACCGGCATCCTGATCCTTGTCGGAAGCGTCTTCTTCCTGCTTCTGCCGCGCGATCCGGTCGCCGAAGAGGTGTGAGGCCGCGATCTCGCGCAGAGCAGGCTCGTCATGGCTGGCCAGCCATGAGCGCATTTTGTCCAGGAGCGCCTCGGAAGAGGCGGGCTTGTGGCTCGCGAATGCGGATTGATTTGTTCCCAACAAAAAGCGCCGACGATCCCTTAGCCAGGTAACAGCCAGAGACGGTGTTGGACGTTATCGGATTGGGCTTGAGGAATATAGAGCCAAGCGCGATCAAAACGATGAGGGGTGACGTGACCCCCTGATTTTCCTCCAAGTGTGATTAGAGTCCGGCCCTGATGGAAGGACGGACGATGAAGCGATTGAGGTTCACGGAAGAGCAGATCATTGGCGTGCTGAAGGAGGCGGAGGCCGGTGCGAAGTCCGGCGACACCATGTTGCGGGCGGTGCTTTACAAAGCGGCGCAATCGATGCTCTGCCATAGCCAGAAATGGTCCTGGCTGAAGGGCCGTGCGGGTCGCCCAACGCAGGGGAATGCGTCGCGCCATCGTGGCGCTCGCCAGGAGGATCGCCGTTATCCTCCACCGTATGTGGGTCGATGGAACCGACTTCCGCTGGAGCAACGATACCGTGGTCGCACCAGCAGGCTGATCTACCGCAATACGAAACAAAGAGTTCTGCCTCGGCAGGAAGATGTCCTCGCGGGGACGACGGGTGGCCTGAGCTCGTAATGGCTGCGGATCCGCTGCTTCGGCGGCAAAGACGCGACAAAGATAGAGCCAGGCCCTCCATCTTACCCCATCATGAGGCGGCGCCGCGCCGACCTCGAAGATAAGCGAGAGCCTCGTGAGACAGCATCATCCCGCCAATGGCCCCACGAAAGGTTGACGCCTATGGCTTCAAAACAACGTCCTTGACCTCGGCCGCGATAGAGAAGCGGCCATTCGACCAGATAGTCCTGTTCTCTGAAACCTGCCATTGGCTCAGGCAGGGAACGACTGGCTCCGAAAAATGCTTCAGTTAACTTGGCCCAAAGGATCTCTACAAAATTTGCATTTTCAAGGCAGCTTTATTCAGAACGCGGCTCAGATGCCGGGCCATCTGTGCAATTTGATCATGCGTCCCGAGCATATCTTGGCGCACTTCCAACTCGACGTAAGATCGGCCGCTGGCGATGGCATGCTTTGGGATGGTGAAGTCGGTTTCATCGAGCTGATATGGAAGGTTGTCGCCAACAATGAAATCGCTGTGCAGAAGCGCGGAGAGCACAGCTGTCGCGAAGCCGTTGTTCCCTCCGCCATATAGCACGCCAACCTGCCAGGGGCGCGAAATGCCAGCCAATAAAGGCGTGAAACTGTGCAGAGATACGACAATTGACTGGAGCCCATTTCTGGCGCGCTCTTCGAGCAGAGCTGCGATCGCTTCGTGATACGGGTTGTATATGGCATGGGCCCTAGCTCGGCGTTGGTCGGCCGTGACATTGGCGTTGCCAGGTATGAAGGTGTCGTCGCTTGCCTTCACAGTCGAATCCGGGTGCGACAACGCGCGGTTACAGTCGATCACCAGTCGTGAGTAACGCTGGGCGATGAATGGCGCGTCAAGTTCGCTCGCCAGGCTACGGCCAAGATTTCCGACGCCAATGTCGAGCGCGATGTGACGACTAAGTTCTGCGCTGTCGAGGCCGAGCGAGGCCAATAGCTCGGGCACAAGATTTCCGGCGTGATCCCCCAGCAGCAGGAACAACGAGCGCCCGTCGCGGTTGGTAATTTCAACCGGCGCAGCATCCAGAGAAGTTAGCAGGCCGACCTCGCCTTTGCTTGTCATGCTCCCCTGGTGATCCTTTCGATGCCTCTCGTCCACCTTTCGCACGTCACGACCTACAGTTACAGCCAGCCCGCCCGGTTCGGTGAGCACCGGCTAATGGTGCGCCCGCGCGAGAGCTACGATCAACACCTCTTGAGCTCAGACCTGCTGATAGACCCCGAACCCGTTGACCTGCGCTGGCTCCATGACGTCTTCGGCAACTCGGTGGCGATCGCAAGCTTCGACAAGCGCGCCGATCGGCTGCGCATCGAAAGCCGTGCGCGTCTGCTTCATACCCCAAGCGACCTTGAGGACGTCCACATCGAGGATTATGCGCGAAACTATCCTTTTACCTACTCGTCAGAGGAGATGCCTGATCTCCTGCGCTCGATCGAGCGGCAGCATCTCGACCCGCAGCGCCGGATCGATACATGGGCCCGCCAGTTCGTCGGCACCTCGGGCGCAACCGCAACGCTCGCGCTCCTCACCGAGGTGACCCGGGCGATCAAGCGCGAGTTCACCTATCTGCCCCGTCACCAGAAGGGCACGCAAAGCCCGCTGGAAACTCTCGAGCGCGGCACTGGCACTTGCCGCGACTACGCGATGTTCATGATAGAGGCAGTGCGTGCGCTGGGCTTCGCGGCGCGGTTTGTCTCGGGCTACGTCTACAACCCGTCGGGCAAGCGCCGGCGCATCGGCGGCGGCAACACCCATGCCTGGGTGCGCGTCTATCTGCCTGGTTCGGGCTGGGTCGAGTTCGATCCCACCAACGCTATCGTCGGCACCCATGGCCTGATCCGTGTCGCGGTCGCGCGCGACATTTATCAAGCCATTCCGATCTCGGGAACTTGGAGCGGATTTCCGGGGTCTTACCAAGGCATGGAGGTCACCGTCGACATCCACGCCGAACGCGAAGCCACCGAACCCGAACTGGCCTCAATCCCTTTGCGAGGAACTTCCTGATGCTGATCCGCGCCGGCTATGACATCCGTTTCGATACCGAAGTGCCGACGCCGATGATGGCAATGCTCAGCATCCATCCCTCAAGGCACATGGACCTCAAGACCCCTCAGCGGATCGTCACGGTGCCCGAAGTGCCTATCTACGAATATCTCGACAGCTACGGGAATGTCTGCTCCCGCGTCACCGTACCACCCGGCGGCCTGACGCTGAGCTGCGACTTCACCATCGAAGACAGCGGCGAGCCCGATTGCCAGTCACCGGACGCCTTCCAGCATCCGGTGGAGGAACTGCCCGACGAAGTGCTCGTCTACCTCCTCGGCAGCCGCTACTGCGAAACCGACCGCCTCCTCGAAACCGCCTGGTCACGGTTCGGCCAGGTCAACCCCGGATGGGCTCGGGTTCAGGCGATCGTCGATTTCGTCCACGACCACATCGAGTTCGGCTATCACCACGCCAAGAAGACCCGCACCGCCTGGGGTGGGTATCAGGAGCAGGTCGGCGTCTGCCGCGATTTCGCGCACCTCGCGGTCACGCTCTGTCGCTGCATGAACATCCCCGCGCGCTACTGCACGGGCTACCTCGGCGACATCGGTATCCCGCCGGTCGATGCGCCGATGGATTTCTCGGCCTGGTTTGATGTCTATCTCGGCGGCGAATGGCACACTTTTGACGCGCGCCACAACAAGCCTCGCATCGGCCGGATCCTGATGGCGCGCGGGCGCGACGCCACAGATACCGCCCTTACTACTTCCTTTGGCCCTGCCGTCCTCGCGAGCTTTCAGGTTCGCACCGATGAAGTGGTTTGAGCGGTCCACTAACTGGCAAAGTTCCGGCGTAAATCGCCGACAAAGGAGACGTTCGCGACCCAAGAGCGATGCTCTGAAAGCTGCCATACATTCAGGAGGCTGGTTCGGCCGGCGAGAATGCTTCCAGGATCCTGCATTCTGCAACGGTTCCGCCGCTGCAGGTAGAGATCGCCGCGGAAAGCTGACGGCGAAGCGCAACGAGGTCCTCGATCTTTCGATCGACCTCGGCGAGGTGCTGCGTCGCGAGCGCATCGATTTCGTTGCAGCTCCTATCTCGCTCGGACGCGAGATCGAGCAACGCCCGAACTTCTTCGAGCGTGAATCCGAGATCACGTGTGCGTCGGATGAAACCTAGCCGCGCGATGTCGTCGCTGCCGTAGGAACGATAATTGCCCTCTGTCCGCGCCGGCGGATTGATCAGTCCTGCACGCTCATAGTAGCGGATTGTCTCGATCTTTACGCCGGTCGCCGCTGAAAGCCGCCCAATAGTCACGCCGGGCATCAGATACCTCTTGAGTCTGTAGTTGCTACAGGGTGCATATAGGTCTCCTCGTCGAGTCGTTCGAGGTGGAAATGGCTTGCAGTAGCTGCGCATCCGCGAAGCCGGACCCGAACAACGATCCCGTCTGGCGGCGGGCGCTCTGGATCGCGCTCATCATCAACGGCGTGATGTTTTTCGCGGAGATGGCCGCTGGAGTGGCGGGCGGATCGAAGTCGCTTCAGGCCGATGCACTCGATTTTCTAGGCGATGCCGCGAACTATGCGATCAGCCTGGGCG
>Ga0075370_10000936_pt1 | contig 12008 bp, 9 predicted proteins | sample EndMethybrTD3035_FD_71398 | JGI IMG/M metagenome (GOLD analysis project Ga0075370, IMG submission 71398) | Populus endosphere microbial communities from Tennessee, USA - Endosphere MetaG P. TD hybrid TD303-5 | ecosystem: Host-associated > Plants > Roots > Endosphere | place: USA: Tennessee... | reverse complement strand
CGCCAAGCTCGCGCGCAGCGGCGCACCGGTCGACGCCGACGCGCTCGCCGCGATGGGCAACCAGCTGCGCGATCGCATCGTCCGCGAATCGCACGTGCTGTTCGGCACTGCGCGCCTGTGGGACGACGGCGTCGTCGCCCCGCGCGATACGCGCCGCGTGCTCGCGCTCGCGCTGGCGCTCGCGCGCGAGGCCGACGCGCGGACCCTGCGTCCGAACGCCTTCGGCATCGCGCGCTTCTGATCGAGACTTCAACGAGACAAGCCCCCATGAACTTCACGACCGAACACAAGGCCCTGTCCGAGACTGTCACGCGCTTCGTCGAGAAGGAGCTGAACCCGCACGTGCCCAAGTGGGAGGCCGACGAGCAGTACCCGGCCCACGAGGTGTTCCGCAAGCTGGGCGGCCTCGGCCTGCTGGGCCTGAAGTACCCCGAGGAGTTCGGCGGCGCGGGCCTGGACTTCAGCTACTCGATGGTGATGGCCGAGGCGCTCGGCGAGTGCCTGTGCGGCGGCGTGCCGATGTCCATCGGCGTGCACACCGACATGTGCACGCCCGCGCTGGCCCGCTTCGGCTCCGACGCGCTGCGCCGCGAGTTCCTCGTGCCGTCCATCGCGGGCGAGGTCGTGGGCTGCCTCGGCGTCAGCGAGCCGGGTGGCGGCTCCGACGTCGCGGCCGTGAAGACGACTGCGCGCAAGGACGGCGACGACTACGTCATCGACGGCAGCAAGATGTGGATCACCAACGGCCTGCAGGCCGACTGGTGCTGCCTGCTGGCCAACACCAGCGACGGCCCGGTGCACAAGAACAAGAGCCTGATCATCGTGCCGCTGAACCTGCCCGGCATCACCAGGCAGAAGATCCACAAGATCGGCATGGACTCGTCCGACACCGCGCTGCTGTTCTTCGACGGCGTGCGCGTGCCGCAGCGCTACCTGATCGGCCAGGAGGGCATGGGCTTCGCCTTCCAGATGATGCAGTTCCAGGAGGAGCGGCTGTGGGGCGCGGCCTCGTCGCTGCGCAGCCTGGACCGCCTGATCGACCTCACGGTGGCGTACACGCGCGAGCGCAAGGCCTTCGGCAAGAGCATCCTCGACAACCAGGTGGTGCACTTTCGCCTGGCCGAGCTGCGCACCGAAGTCGCCGCGCTGCGCGCGCTCACCTACCAGGCCTGCGAGCAGTACGTGTCGGGCAAGGACGTCACCAAGCTGGCGTCGATGGCCAAGCTCAAGTGCGGGCGCCTGAGCCGCGAGGTGGCCGACAGCTGCCTGCAGTACTGGGGCGGCATGGGCTTCACGCGCGACAACCCCATCTCGCAGGCCTACCGCGACTCGCGCCTGATCTCGATCGGCGGCGGCGCCGACGAAGTGATGCTGGGCATCATCTGCAAGCTCGAGGGCACGCTGCCGAAATGACGACCCCCTCGCTCCTCCCGTCGCTGCCCCCGGAGGGGGAGCCCGGATTGGCTCGGGTGGTGACCCTCGCTGCCCGGGAGTCCGCATTGACGGAGGCGCCGGCGTTCGAGACGCTGGCCGTGTGCGCCGACGCCGGCGTGCTTCACGTGACGCTGGATCGGCCGGCCGCGTGCAACGCGATGTCGCTGCGCATGGTCGACGAGCTGATCGCGCTGCTGCAGCGCGCCGAGGCCGCGGGCGACGTGCGCGCCATCGTGCTGCGCGGCGCCGGCGGCCATTTCTGCGCCGGCGCCGACCTGCAGGACATGGCGCAGGCGCGCCAGCGCGAGATGGCCGGCGAGGGCGAGGCCGCCGCCGCCGCCAACGCGCGCTTCGGCGCGCTGTGCGGCGCGTTCGCGCGCACGGGCATCGCGACGGTGGCGGTGCTCGAAGGCTCGGTGATGGGCGGCGGGCTCGGCCTGGCCTGCGTCGTCGACGTCGCGCTGGCCGGGCAGGGCGCGCAGCTGCGGCTGCCCGAGACCTCGCTGGGCGTCGTGCCCGCGCAGATCGCGGCTTTCCTCGTCGAACGCGTCGGCGCCTCGCAGGCGCGGCGGCTCGCCGTGACGGGCGGCCGACTGACCGCCGCGCAGGCGCTGGCGATCGGCCTGGTGCACGAGGTGCATGCCGACGGCGCGGCACTGGACGCCGCGCTGGCCGCGACGCTGGCGCAGATCCTGCGTTGCGCGCCCGGTGCGATCGCGGCGACCAAGGCCTTGATGGCGCGCGCGCTGCACACGCCGTCGGTCGACCTGATCGAGGACGCCGCGCGCCTGTTCGCGCGGGCCGCGCGCGGGCCCGAGGGCGTCGAGGGCATGACGGCGTTCCTGCAAAAGAGGGCGCCGGCGTGGGTTGCGCAATGACGGCGTTCTCGAAGATCCTGGTCGCCAACCGGGGAGAGATCGCCTGTCGCGTGATCCGCAGCGCGCGGGCGCTGGGCTATCGCACGGTCGCGATCTTCAGCGGGCCCGACGCCGCGTCGCCGCACGTGGCGCTGGCGGACGAGGCCGTCGCGCTGGGCGGGCAGTCGGCGGCGGACTCGTACCTGCGCATCGACGCCGTGCTCGCCGCGGCCAGGCGCACCGGCGCGGATGCCGTGCACCCCGGCTACGGCTTCCTGTCCGAGCGCGCGGACTTCGCGCAGGCCTGCGCCGACGCCGGTCTCGTGTTCATCGGCCCGCCGGCCGCGGCCATCGCGGCGATGGGCGACAAGGCGGGCGCGAAGCGGCGCATGCTCGCGGCGGCCGTGCCCTGTGTGCCGGGCTATCTCGGCGGCGACCAGTCCGACGCCGCGCTCGCCGGGCACGCGAACGCCCTGGGGTATCCGCTGCTCGTGAAGGCGGTGGCCGGCGGCGGCGGTCGCGGCATGCGCCTCGTGCATTCCGCGAGCGAACTGTCCGACGCGCTCGCGGGCGCGCGGCGCGAGGCCGCGTCGGCCTTCGGCGACGGCACGCTGATGCTGGAGCGGCTGGTCACCGACGGCCGCCACATCGAGATCCAGGTGTTCGCCGACACGCACGGCAACGTCGTCCACCTCGGCGAACGCGACTGCAGCGCGCAGCGCCGGCGCCAGAAGGTGATCGAGGAAGCGCCGTCGCCCTGCGTCGACGCCGCGCTGCGCGAGGCGATGGGCCGGGACGCCGTCGCCGCCGCGCGCGCCGTGGGCTACGTCGGCGCCGGCACCGTGGAGTTCATCGTCGACGCGCAGCGCCGCCACTTCTTCCTGGAGATGAACACGCGGCTGCAGGTCGAGCATCCGGTGACCGAGTGCGTGACCGGGCTCGATCTCGTCGAATGGCAGCTGCGCGTGGCCGCCGGCGAGCCGCTGCCGCTGCGCCAGGACGAGGTCCGCTGGACGGGCCACGCCATCGAGGCGCGCCTGTACGCCGAGGACCCGTACGACGGCTTCGCGCCGCAGGCCGGCCGCGTCGTGCACTGGCGCCCGGCGCGCGCCACGCGGGCGGGACGCGCGGACGCGGGCACGCAGGGCCTCCCGGCCGCGGGCCAGGCCTCGGTGCGCATCGACGACGGCATCGCCGAGGGCGGCGAGGTGTCGCCGTTCTACGACGCGATGGTGGCCAAGGTGATCGTCCATGGCCGCGATCGCACCGACGCACTGCGGCGCCTTGCCGCGGCGCTGGAGGACGCGCCGCTCGTGGGCCTGCGCACCAACGGGCGCTACCTGCGCGACCTGGTGCGGCACCCCGAGTTCGTCGCCGGCGCGCTCACCACGCGGCGCCTCGACGACTGGGCCGCGGCGCGCGAGCCGATCAACGTCGCGCCCGCGCCCGACGACGAGGACTGGGCCCTCGCGGCCGCGCTGCGCGCGCAGGCGCCTGCGGATGCGCCGGCCAGCGGGCCGGTTGCGGCCAGCGTGGCGGCGCGCCGCGTCGCGCTCGCGTGCGCGGACGCAACGCGCGTGCTCGTGGTCGAGGGCGCGCGCGTGCGCGTGGGCGAGCGCGAGTTCGCCGTCGTCCTGCACCCGCGCGACGCCGACGGCTGGCGCGCGATCGAGATCGACGGGGTGCGGCGCCGGCGGCTCGTGGTCGACGACGGCGTGCGCGTGCACGTCGTGCGCGACGCCGCGGTGCACCAGTTCGCCGAGCCCGCGCCCACGCCTCAGGCCGACGCGGCCGCAGCGGCGCGCGTGGCCCGCGCGCCGGTGGCGGGCGTCGTCGCGCACGTGTCGGTCGAGGCCGGCCAGCGCGTGGCCGCGGGCCAGCCGCTGGTGTGCGTCGAGGCGATGAAGATGGAGATGTGGCTCAACGCCGCGGCCGCGGGCGTGGTGCGCGCGGTCAGGGTCGCGGCGCGCGAGACGGTGGCGTCGGGCGCGGTGCTGGTCGAGCTCGAGCCCGATCCGACTTGAGGAACAAGCGATGGACGATGCGATCCTGACCTGCGCGCTCACCGGCGTGCTCACCGATCCGGCGCAGCATCCGGTGCCCGTCACCGCGGCGCAGATGGCGGCGCAGGCGCGCGACGCGTTCGACGCGGGCGCGTCCATCATGCACGTGCACGTGCGCCGCCAGGAGCCGGGGCAGGGCCACCTGCCGTCGTGGGATCCGGACGTCGCGGCCGAGGTCTGCGACGCGATCCGCGCGGCCTGTCCGGGCGTGATCATCAACCTGACCACCGGCGTGATCGGCAAGGACATCAGCGGCCCGCTGGCCTGCATCGCGCGCGTGCGGCCCGAGATCGCGGCGTGCAACGCCGGCAGCCTCAACTACCTCAAGCTGCGCTCCGACGGCACCTGGGCCTGGCCGCCGATGGTGTTCGACAACCCGGTCGCCAAGGTGCAGCAGTTCCTCGCCGCGATGGAGGCCGCGGGCGCGCACCCGGAGTTCGAGTGCTTCGACCTCGGCATCGTGCGCTCGGTGGCGATGTTCGTGAAGGCGGGCCTGGTCAAGCCGGCCATGGGCACGCCGGAGGTCAACCTCGTCATGGGCGTGGCCTCGGGCATGCCCTGCGACGCCGACCTGCTGGCGCTGCTCCCGCGCTGGATCGCGCCCGGCGCCGTCTGGCAGACCACGCTGATCGGCCGCGAGGAGATCTGGCCGGTGCACCAGAAGACGGCCGAGCTCGGCGGCATGCTGCGCACCGGTCTCGAGGACAGCTTCTACCTGCCCGGCGGCGAGCGGGCGAGCGGCAATGGGCCGATGATCGCGGCGCTCGCCCGGTGCGCCGAGCGGGCGGGGCGCAGGGTGGCGTCGCCGGCGCGGGCGCGCGAGCTCCTGGGTCTGGCAAGGGCCTGAACGCGGGCGGCCCGCGCGGGACGCGGCCATCGGATCCTTGGCGCGGCGGGCCACCCGCTGCGGGAATCCCCTTAGGTGAAATGCCTGCACCACCGTCCTCCGATTGCGCGGCCGCAGGCGCAGCAGTAGTCTTCGCGGGCCTCGAAGAAACCCAAGGAGACTTGCCGATGACGACCGTGATTCGCCGTCGGGCGCCCTGGATGGCGCTCGCCTGTTTCGCTCCGCTGGCCGCCAGTGCCTCCCCGGCCTGCGACCACCTGCTGCAGCAGTTCGGTTCGCAGCTGGCCGACGCCACCTGCGTCGACAGCGCGGACCTCACCACCACCAACCCGGCCACCACGCCGGCCAACAACGCGATCGCGGGCCTGCCGGCGTTCGCGTTCACGCCGCAGACCGACCGCGCGACGATCGCGCCGAGCGCCGCCAAGCGCACGCCCGTCACCAAGGTGGTGCCGGGCATCCAGCTGAACGGCCGCATCGCGTCCGACCCGACCGGCCAGGCGCGCTTCCTCCTGCGCCTGCCCAAGGACTGGAACGGCCGCCTGGTGGTCGCCGGCGCCTCGGGCACGCGCAGCGAGTTCAACGGCGACTTCGCGTGGAGCGACTACGTGGTGCAGAAGGGCTACGCCTACGCGTCGCAGAACAAGGGCGTGCTCAACCTGCAGCTGTCGACGGCCGCCGACCCGCTGGGCTGCCGCCTGAACCCGGTATCGGCCACCTACGTCAACTTCTACGACAACGGCTCCGGCCAGCAGTTCACCCGCTGGACGGAGTACATGATCAAGGCGGCGCAGCTCGCGCGCCAGGGCGTGTCCGCCAACTACGGCAAGGGGCCGCGCTTCACCTACGCGGTGGGCACGTCCAACGGCGGCTACCAGGTGCGGCGCGCGATGGAGACGGCGCCCGAGCTGTTCGACGGCGGCGTCGACTGGGAAGGCACCTTCGTCGACGAGCACGCGCCCAACCTGCTCACCGACCTGCCCGCGGCGCTCCTGAACTACGGCGACTACGCGGCCTCGGGCCTCAATCCCGACAGCACCGCCGCGAAGAACATCCGCGCGGCCGGCTATCCCCCCGACATCGTCGCCAGCCCGACGTCGACGCTGTGGACCAGCTACTGGGCGCAGTTCTGGGAAGTGACGCAGTGCCAGTGGCAGAAGCGCCTCGACCCGGGCTACGACACCTACGGCTCGGGCCCTGCCAACTACAACTACGTGGCGCGGCTGTCGGCCTCCGACGTCGGCACCCAGGTGGCCTCGTTCGCCACCACCGGCCGCATCCAGCGCCCGCTGGTCACCGTGGCCGGCACGATGGACGCGCTGCTGCCGATCGACCACCACGCGCGCGCCTACGCCCGCAAGGTGGCGGCCGCGCAGTCGCGCGACCACGACGGCTGGGCTCCGCACCACGACGACCGCGACGCGGCGTACCGCCTGTACGAGGTGCAGAACGGCAACCACATCGAGACCTACCAGGACACCTTCCCGCAGCTCGCGCTCATCGAGCCCTACGCGCAGGCGGCGTTCGACCTGATGGTCGCGCACGTCGAGACCCACGCCGCGCTGCCGGCGAGCCAGTGCGTGCCCAAGGGCGGTGCCATCACGGCGGGTCCGTCGCAGCCGGGGCATTGCGCGGCGTTGTACGCGCCCTGATCGCAGGGCCGTGCTGGAACGCGAAGGCCGCCCCGAGGCGGCCTTTTCCTTTGGGCGCTACTTGCGCAGTCGCCGGATCCACTTGTCCAGCAGCTCGCGGCCATCCGCCGGCAGCGACACCCAGTTGCCGCCGCAGAACAGGTCCGGCCCCTTGACCACGACGTAGGTGGTCCGGATCGTGCCGGCCACCGGCGTGATGCTGCCGCCGTCGTCCAGGCCGGGGACGGCCACGGCGAAGTTCATGACGGCGGAAGGCGGGATGTGGTGCTCGGTCAGCAGGCCCACGCCGCTGTCGGACAGGTCGCGCACGCGCAGCTCGATCACGCGGCCGTTGGGCAGCTGCACGCGCGCCGGCCACGACACCTTGACGCGCTGCTCCCTGCGTGAATCGGCCGACGCGGCAGGGATGCCCGGCAGGGGCGGCGCGGGCTTGACCGGGGCAGCGGGGGGAGGAAGGTCGAACAGGGCGTCGATGTCTTCCGGCGAGGTACTCATGGGGACGCGGCGGGATCAGGCGGCTTCTTCGGATTCGGCCGTCTCGGCGGAGGGTTCCGGCGGCTCGGTGTGGAACTGCATTCTGGCAAGTTTCGCGTACAGGCCGTCTCGCTGCATCAATTCCTGGTGGTTGCCCTCCTCGATGATGCGGCCTTGGTCCATCACGACGATGCGGTCGGCCTTCTGGACGGTGGCCAGGCGGTGCGCGATGACCAGCGTGGTGCGGTCGGCCATCGCGGCCTCGAGCGCGGCCTGCACCATGCGCTCGCTCTCGGCATCGAGCGCGCTGGTGGCTTCGTCAAGCAGCAGCAGCGGCGGATTCTTGAGCATCGCGCGCGCGATCGCGATGCGCTGGCGCTGGCCACCCGACAGCCGTACGCCGCGTTCGCCCAGGAACGTGTCGTAGCCCTCGGGCAGGCGGCGGATGAACTCGTCGGCGAAGGCGGCGCGCGCGGCGGCGATGACCTCGTCGTCGCTGGCGTCGGGACGGCCGTAGCGGATGTTCTCCATCGCGTTGGCGGAGAACACGGTGGAATCCTGCGGCACGATGCCGATGCGCGCGCGCAATTCGGCCAGCGAGGTCTCGCGCACGTCGGCGCCGTCCAGCGTCACGGCGCCGGCGCCGGTGTCGTAGAAGCGCAGCAGCAGCTGGAACACGGTGCTCTTGCCGGCGCCGCTGGGGCCGACCAGGGCGACGGTCTCGCCTGGCTGCACCTTCAACGAATAGTCGGCGAGCGCGGCGTGCTGCGGCCGCGACGGGTAGTGGAACTGCACGTGCCTGAGCTCGACGGCCGAGCCCGCGCGCGCGCGCGGCAGCGTGCGCGGCGAAGCCGGGTCGATGACCGGCGACACCGCCGCCAGCAGCTCCATCAGCCGCTCGGTGGCGCCCGCCGCGCGCAGCAGGTCGCCGTAGACCTCCGACAGCACCGCCACGCTGCTCACGAGCAGCATCACGTAGACCACCGTCTCGCCGAGATGTCCCGCGGTGATGCGCCCGGCCAGCACGGCCTGGGTGCCTTGATAGAGGCCCCACAGCAGCGCGCCGAACGTGGCGCTGATGATGAAGGCCACCAGCATGGAGCGCACCCGCGTGCGCTTCTTGGCGGTGTCGAACGCGTGCTCGGTGGAGACCTCGAAGCGGGCCGCCTCGCGGTTCTCCTGCACGTAGCTCTGCACCACGGGGATGGCGTTGAGCACCTCGGCCGCGATGGCGCTGGAGTCGGCCACGCGATCCTGGCTCGCGCGGCTGAGCTTGCGCACGCGCCGTCCGAAGGCCATCGACGGCGCCACCACCAGCAGCAGGATGCCCAGCACCTGCGTCATCACGTAGGGGTTGGTGACGATGAGCATCACCATCGCGCCCAAGCCCATCACGCCGTTGCGCAGGCCCATCGACAGGCTGGAGCCGACCACCTGCTGCACCAGCGTGGTGTCGGTGGTCAGGCGCGACAGCACCTCGCCGGTGGCGGTGGTCTCGAAGAAGGCCGGGCTCTGCCTGACGACGTGGCGGTAGACGGCGTTGCGCAGGTCGGCCGTCACGCGTTCGCCCAGCCACGTCACCGAATAGAAGCGCAGCGCCGAGAACACGCCCAGCGCCACGCCGACGCCGAACAGCGCGAGGAAGTGGTCGCGCAGCGCCATCAGGCGCTCGCCGTTGGCGGCCGCGCCGGCGCCGCTGCCGGCCGCGCCAACGCCTGGCAGGCCCAGCCCGCCGTCGATCAGCTTGCGCAGGACGACCGGGAACGCCAGCGTCGTGATGGCCGCCGCCACCAGGAACAGCAGCGCGGCGACGATGCGGCCGCGGTACGGGCGCAGGAACGGCAGCAGGCCGGAGAGCGAGCGCGGCGTGGGCGCCTTGGCGCGGTCGGAAGCGGAGGTCATGGCGGTCCAGTCTACGGGTAGTGGATTACCGGCGGCTTCCAGGCGCGTGACAAAGGGTATACCCCCACACAATTAAAGCCTATTCAATGATTGTCGATGCATTGACTGCCTAAGCAAGTATATTCACGCCCATGTCATCCACCAACGATCCCCTCCAACGGGCCGACTTCTATTCTGCCGACACCTACCGGCAGGAAGAGAGCGTGGGCTCCGTGCTCAAGGGCGTCATTGCGTCGATCACGCACCAGGTCGACCGCCGCCTGGTCGATCACGACCTGACGCATGCCCAATGGGTCCCGCTGTTCAAGCTGGCCCATGGCGAATGCGGCACCGTGGCCGAACTCGCGCGCACGCTGCAGAGCGACCCGGGCGCGATGACGCGCGCGCTGGACCGCCTCGAAGCCAAGGGCCTGGTGGCCCGCGTGCGCTCGAGCGAGGACCGGCGCGTGGTGAATCTCGAACTGACCGACGCCGGCCGCGAGGTCGCCGCGGTCGTCCCCGCCGTGCTGGCCGAGGTGCTCAACCTGCACCTGGCCGGATTCACGCACGACGAATGGCGCGCGCTGCTGAGCATGCTCAAGCGCATGCGCGCCAACGGCGACGCCCTGCGCGCCGCCGCCTGCCCGAATTCAGCGACTCCAGACTGAAGGACACCCATGCCCCGCGCCATCCGACAACAAGAATGCCCGCGCCGCGCCGGCGCGACCCCGCAGACCGGCGAAACGCAGCAGAACCAGCCGCGCAAGTCGCGCAAGGGGCTGCAGCGTGGCCTCGGGCTCGACATCGACATGCCGCGCATGCTGTCGGCGAGCACCTTCGCGCTGGCCGTCGCCTCGGCCGCCGTGCTGGTGCTGGCCGGCTGCGCCTCGCCCGGCCACCAGGCCGAGCCCGCGGCCCAGCGCAGCGCGCAGGCCATGGGCCTGCCGGCTTCGCAGCAGACCACGCCGGTCGAGGCCCAGTGGTGGCACCAGTTCGGTGACGCCCAGCTCGACGCGCTCGTCGCCAAGGCCCTCGAGGGCTCGCCCAGCCTGGGCGCCGCGCAGGCGCGCCTGACGCGCGCGCAGGCGGTCGTCGAGGCCGCGCGCGGCGCCGAACTGCCGGCCGTCGGATTCGACGCCTCGGTCAAGCGCGAGCTGCTCTCGCGCAACGGCCTGTTCCCGCCGCCGTACGGCGGCAGCATCTTCAACCAGTCCAACGCCACCTTCGGCCTGAGCTGGGACGCCGACGTGTTCGGCCGCGAGAAGCACGATCTCGAGGCGGCACTGGGCGGCGCGCGCGCCGCGCGGGCCGACGCCGACGTCGCCGCGCAGCAGCTCGCCACGCAGGTGGTGCGCACCTATTTCTCGCTCGCACGCCTGGAGAGCCAGCGCGCCGTCGCCCAGCGCACGTACGACCAGCGCAAGCAGATGCTGTCGCTGATCCAGCAGCGCGTGAGCGCCGGCCTGGACACCGTCGTCGAACAGAAGCAGGGCGAGGGCGCGCTGCCCGACACGCTGGCGCAGATCGAATCGCTGGACGAGCAGATCGACCTCGCGCGCCACGCGCTCGCAGCGCTGACCGCGCAGGCGATGGACGCCACGGCGAAGCTGGCGCCGACGCTGGAGCAGCTGCACGTCTCGCCGCAGCCGCCGGTGCTGGGCGCCGACCTGATCGCGCGCCGTCCCGATGTCGCCGCCGCGCTGGCGCGCGTGGAGGCCTCGAAGGAGCAGGTCGCGTCGCAGAAGACGCGCTTCTATCCGGACATCAACTTCTCGGCCGGCTTCGGGCTCGACTCGATCAGCCTGGGCAAGTTCCTCGAGCTGCCCAGCAAGACCTGGTCGTTCGGCCCCGCGCTGCACCTGCCCATCTTCGAGGGCGGCCAGCTGCGCGCCCAGTTGAAGGGCAAGGGCGCCGAGCGCGACGCCGCGATCCAGGCCTACAACCAGCAGGTGATCGACGCCGTGCGCGAAGCGGCCGACGCCGCCACGTCCGCGGCGTCGATCGGCCGCCAGCTCGCGCTGCAGCGCCAGGCGCTCGAGGCCTCGTCCGCCAGCTACGACTTCTCGCAGAAGCGCTACGGCCAGGGCCTGGGCAACGCGCTGATCGTGCTCAACGCCGAGACCCAGATGCTCGCCGAGCGCCGCCTCGAGGTCGACCTCGAGTACCGCGCGCTCGACGTCCAGGCCCAGCTGATGAAGGCCCTCGGCGGCGGCTGGACCGCCGACCTGAACACGCCGTCCGCGCCTGCGGCCGCCGCCTCCGCGCCCGCCGCTTCGACGGCGAACGCCAAGAACGACAACCTCACGCCCGCTTAAACCATCATGAACGCTCCTGCCAACGACAACGCCGCTCCCGCCACCACCGCGCCGGCCGGCAACCCCAAGCGTCGCACCGCCTTGACCGCGATCGCGGTCGCCGTGCTGGTGATCGGCGGCGGCTACGGCATCTACTACTGGATGACCGGCCGCCACTCGGAGTCCACCGACAACGCCTACGTCGGCGCCAACGTGGTGCAGATCACGGCGCAGGTGACCGGCACCGTCACGGCCATCAATGCCGACGACACCAACTACGTCAAGGCCGGCCAGGTGCTGGTCAAGCTCGACCCGGCCGACGCGCGCGTCGCGCTCGACCAGGCCGAGGCCGCGCTGGCGCAGACGGTGCGCGAGACGCGCATCCTGTTCGCCAACAACTCCACGCTGCAGGCGCAGATCGACGCCCGCGCCGCCGACGCCACACGCGCCGCGGCCGACCTCGCGAAGGCGCAGGACGACGTCAACCGCCGCGGCCCGCTGGTGCA
>Ga0075370_10000935_pt1 | contig 12019 bp, 11 predicted proteins | sample EndMethybrTD3035_FD_71398 | JGI IMG/M metagenome (GOLD analysis project Ga0075370, IMG submission 71398) | Populus endosphere microbial communities from Tennessee, USA - Endosphere MetaG P. TD hybrid TD303-5 | ecosystem: Host-associated > Plants > Roots > Endosphere | place: USA: Tennessee... | reverse complement strand
GCGGCGCGCCGGCAGCGGGCTCGACGCCTGCGCCGCGATCGGCGGCGAGTTCGCGCTCGCGCCGGGCCAGAGTGTGAGCTTTGCCTACGCACTCGGCCATGCGGGCGACGCCGTGGCGGCCGTGCAGCTCGCAGCCCGCTGGCAGCAACGCGACATCGCGGCCGCGCTGGCGCAGGTGCAGGGCTTCTGGGACGAGTTGCTGGGCCGCGTGCAGGTGCGCACGCCCGACCCGTTGTTCGACGCCTTGGTCAACCGCTGGCTGCTTTATCAGACGCTGGGCTGCCGGCTCTGGTCGAAGGCCGGCTTCTACCAGGCCGGGGGCGCCTTCGGCTTTCGCGACCAGTTGCAGGACGCGATGGCCTTCGCGTCGATCGACCCGGCGCGGCTGCGCGAGCAGATCCTGGTCAACGCCGCGCGCCAGTTTCCCGAAGGCGATGTGCAGCACTGGTGGCACATGCCCGGCGGTGCCGGCGTGCGCACCCATTTCTCGGACGACCTGCTGTGGCTGCCCTACGCCTGCGCCCACTACGTCGAAGCGACCGCCGACACCGCCCTGCTGGACCGGCGCGTGCACTTCATCGACGGTGCGCCGATCCCGCCCGGCGCCGAGGATGCCTACTACGTGCCGCAGGTCAGCCTGCAGAGCGCCAGCGTCTACGAGCACGGCGCACGCGCGATCGACCACAGCCTGACGCAAGGCGCGCACGGCCTGCCGCTGATGGGCACGGGCGACTGGAACGACGGCATGAACCGCGTCGGCCACGCAGGCCGCGGCGAATCGGTCTGGCTGGCGTGGTTCCTGTGCGGCGTGGTCGAACGCTACGCGCCGCTGGCCGCAGCGCGCGGCGAGCACGAGCGGGCAGCGCGCTGGCAGGCGGCCCGGCAGGGCTGGATCGCGGCGTTGCACGATGCGGGCTGGGACGGCGCCTGGTTCCGCCGCGCCTTCTTCGACAACGGCGCGCCGCTGGGCTCGTCCATCAACGACGAGTGCCGCATCGACCTGATCGCGCAAGCCTGGTCGGTGTTGTCGGGCGCCTCGCAGCCGCGCTATACCGACGCCGCGATGGCTTCGATGCAGCAGCAGCTCTGCGACGACAAGGCCGGCCTGCTGCGCCTGCTGACCCCGCCGTTCGCGCACTCGGCCCCCAGCCCGGGCTACATCCAGGCCTACCCGCCGGGCGTGCGGGAAAACGGCGGCCAGTATTCGCACGGTGCGGTGTGGGCGCTGATGGCGCAGGCGCTGCAGGGTGACCACGAAGCGGCATGGCGCAGTTTCGAGGGGCTCAGCCCGGCGCACCGCGCCCGGCACCCCGAGCGCGGGCCGGCCTACGAGCTCGAGCCCTACGTGATGGCCGGCGACACCTATGGTGCCGCGCCGTATGTGGGCCGCGGCGGCTGGAGCTGGTACACCGGCTCGGCCGCATGGATGCACCGCGCCGCCGTGGAAACGCTGCTCGGGCTGGAACTGCGCGGCGCGCAGTTGCGCGTGACGCCGCGCGTGCCGGCGCACTGGCCGGGCTTCGAGATCGCACTGCGGCTCGACGGCCGCGAACTCACGCTGCACTATGGCGACACCGGCAGCGAAGCAGCGGCCACGCAGTCGATCGAAGCCGGCAAATGGATCGACTGGCATGCACTGCCCGCGCGTGCCGTGCTGCGTGTCTTGCTGCTGAATTGACGAGCGCGCCTGTCGCTGCTCGCTGCGCGCCGCTGGCCGCGCGCCGCTCCTCAAAGGCCTTTTTCGACCATCTCCAGCAGCCGCTGGCCGAGCGCTTCGACCTGCGCGGCGGGCATGCCGCGCAACGGGCCGTCGATCATCAGCATCGCCAGCCCGTGCACCGCCGCCCATGCCATGAATTCGGCGCCGGCGCGGCGCCCGCCTGGCAGCGCGCCGGCGTCGACCATGCGGTCCAGCGCGGCGCCCAGGAGCTCGAACGGGTTGAGCCCGCTGGGCCCGCCTGCAGCCGGCCCGGCCGTCAGCGCCCCCAGTACCTCGGGCTCGGCAAAAAAGGCGGTGCGGAACAGCCCCGTTTCCTGCTGCGCAAAGCGCATGTAGCCGGCCCCGATGGCGCGCAGCCCGGCGCGCGCCATGTCGCCCGGCGTGCCGCCCGCAGGCACAGCGGCCAGCTCGGTTTCCATCGCCAGCGCCACCGCCGCCAGCGCGGCCGCGCGCACCTCGCGCAGCAGATCCAGGCGGCTGGCGAAATGCCGGTACGCGGCGTTCGGCACCACGCCGGCACGCCGTGTGGCCTCGCGCAGCACCACGGCGTCCGGCCCGCCGCCACGCGCCAGCTCGATGCCGGCGTCGAGCAAGGCACGCCGCAGGTCGCCGTGGCGGTAGCTGGTGCGGGCGGGCGGAACGGGCGGTGAAAAACTCATTTGCACTTGAATGTGGACAGCGTTAATTGTGTCTGTTATCTTTTGTGGACGGCGTACACAAGTACGAAAAATTCAACCTCTCGAAGGAAAGCCGATGAGCACCAAGATGTTTGTGAACCTGCCCGTGAAAGACCTCGACCGCACGGTCGCTTTCTTCACCGCGCTGGGTTTCAAGTTCAACCCGCAGTTCACTGACAAGAACGCCACCTGCATGATCGTCAGCGAAGAGGCGTTCGTGATGCTGCTGGTCGAGCCGTTCTTCAAGGGCTTCACGCCCAAGCCGATCAGCGACGCGAAGAAGAGCACCGAGGTGCTGTTGTGCCTGTCGGCCGAGAGCCGCGCTGAGGTCGACGACATGGTTGCCAAGGCCATTGCCGCCGGCGGCAGTGCGCCGAACAAGCCGCAGGATCACGGCTTCATGTACCAGCACGGCTTCGAGGATCTCGACGGCCACCTCTGGGAGGTCGCTTACATGGACATGAGCGCGATGCCCGCGACCCCCTGACTCTCTTTTCACTCCAAGGAGACCCCCATGCAAGTCCAGCCCTATCTGTTCTTCGACGGCCGCTGCGAAGAGGCACTCGCGTTCTACCGCAGCGCGCTCGGCGCCGAGGTCACGATGCTGATGCGCTACAAGGAGAGCCCCGAACCGCTGCCATCCGGCATGTGCGCACCCAACTCCGACGAGAAAGTGATGCACTCGGAATTCACCATCGGCGACAGCAAGCTGATGGCCTCCGACGGCTACGGCGGCGGCAAGCCGGAGTTCAAGGGTTTCTCGCTCTCGCTCGATGCCAGGGACGACGCCGATGCAAAGCGCCTGTTCGACGCCCTGGCCGAGGGCGGCACGGTGCAGATGCCGCTCGGCAAGACCTTTTTCGCGTCGTCTTTCGGCATGGTTGCCGACCGCTTCGGCATGGCGTGGATGGTGATCGTCCCGGCATGAAGGCCGAGACGCACGAGCGCAGGCGCTGGCTTGCGCTGATGGTGCTGTGCCTCGGCGTGCTGATGATCGTGCTCGACACCACGATCGTGAACGTCGCCCTGCCCTCGATCCAGGCCGACCTGGGCTTCAGCGAAACGGCGCTGGTGTGGGTCGTCAACGCCTACATGCTGACCTTCGGCGGCTTCCTGCTGCTGGGCGGACGGCTGGGCGACCTGTACGGCCATCGCAAGCTGTTCCTGCTCGGCATCACGCTGTTCACCGTGGCCTCGCTGGCCTGCGGCATCGCAGGCTCGCAGCATCTGCTGATCGCCGCGCGCGCGGTTCAGGGGTTGGGCGGCGCCGTGGTGTCGGCGGTGGCCCTGTCGCTCATCATGAATCTGTTCAGCGCGCCGGCCGACCGTGCGCGGGCCATGGGCGTCTACGGTTTTGTCTGCGCCGGCGGCGGCAGCATCGGCGTGCTGCTGGGCGGGCTGCTGACCAGCACGCTGAACTGGCACTGGATCTTTCTGGTCAACCTGCCGATCGGCATCGGGGTCTATGCGCTGTGCCTGGCGCTGCTGCCTGCGGCGCCCGGCCATGCCGAGGGCGAGAAACTGGACGTGGCGGGCGCCATCACCGTGACGCTGTCGCTGATGCTGGCGGTGTACGCCATCGTCAACGGCAACGAGGCCGGCTGGACATCGCTGCAGACGCTGGGCCTGCTGGCCGCGGCGGTCGTGCTGCTGGCGGTGTTTCTCGCGATCGAGGCGCGCGTGCAGCATCCGCTGATGCCGCTGGGCCTGTTTCGCGCCCGCCAGCTGTCGACGGCCAACGTGATCGGCGTGCTGTGGGCGGCCGCGATGTTCGCCTGGTTCTTCGTGTCGGCGCTGTACCTGCAGCGCGTGCTGGGGCGCAGCGCGATGGAAGTCGGCCTGGCGTTCCTGCCGGCCAACATCATCATGGCGGCGCTGTCGCTCGGCCTGAGTGCCCGGCTCGTCATGCGCTTCGGCATCCGGCTGCCACTGGCCGGCGGGCTGCTGCTCGCGGCCGCCGGCCTCGCGCTGTTCGCGCGCGCCCCGGTAAACGGCAGCGTGCTGGTCGACGTGCTGCCCGGCATGGTGCTGCTCGGCCTCGGTGCCGGCATGGCGCTCAACCCGCTGCTGCTGGCCGCGATGAGCGATGTGGCGCCAAGCCAGTCGGGCCTGGCCTCGGGCATCGTCAACACCGCCTTCATGATGGGTGGCGCGCTCGGCCTGGCGGTGCTGGCGAGCGCGGCGGCCGCGCGCACCGAAGGGCTGCTGGCCTCGGGCGTCGAGGCCCGCGCCGCGCTCAATTCGGGCTACCAGCTTGCGATGGTGGTCGGCGCCGTTTTTGCGACACTGGCGGCGGCGCTGGGTGCATGGCGGATGGCGCAGGCAAGGTCCCTGAACACTCCTGTTGAAATTGATTGAGCCGCCTGCCTGCTGCCGGCCGGGTTCAATCCTCGAACTCCTGCCCGGTACGAGGCGCATCGGGCGCTTGCTCATCGAGCGATTGCCGGTACTTGATGCAGCCGCGCATGAATTGCGGCCAGGCGGGGACGGCAATCGCGGCGCTCACTGGCTCCGGCAACAGGGCCCAGAGCGCCGGGTGATGCCAACACAAGCCATGGCCGCTTGAATCCCGGTGCAGCCGAATGGCGGCGCGCAACTTCCTGGCTTCAGCAACAAGTTCGGCGTGGGACAGCGCGTCAAGGTCTTCGTCCATCTGGGGTCCTCCCTAAGCCGGCGCGGTGCCCTTGACGGCCCAGGCGAGTGCTGCATAGGAGCGCGCGCCATCTGCTTCGCCATCGAGGTAGGCCGCCTCGACCGCCTCGCGCAGCCGTGCGCGCGCGTCCTCGCCAAGCGTGGCGACGTACTCTGCGCCAGGGCCGTCCTTGCCCTCGAAGGGGGCCCAGTAGTCCGCGAACGACGCGAACTCCATCCGGATCGCGAGCATCGTCTCGTCCACTTTCTTGAAACCGGCGTCACGCCACGCGCGGGCCAGTTCGCCGGGCCGCGTCATGGGCCGGGTGTAGTTGCGGGCGCGGCGCGCCCTCGCTTCCGGGTCGAGTACCGCGGCCGTGTCGAAGAACAGGCGGTTGGCGACGTAGCCGCCGCGCGCGTCCCACACGGCCGCACCCACGGTGCTCCCGGGCTTGGCGACGCGCCGCATCTCGGCCACGGCCTTCGCCGCCTCCGGCACGAAGTGCAAGACCAGCAGCGAGAGCACGCGGTCGAAGCTCTGGCTCGCAAAGGGCAGCGCACAGGCGTCGGCCACATCGAAGGCGATGCGCGCATCCTGGTTGTGGCGCCTGGCATGTTCGATATAGGGCTGGGCGAGATCCACGCCCCGCACTTCGCCGGCGCCGGTGCGGCGGGCCACCGCAAAGGCCAGATGGCCTGTGCCGCAACCGACATCGAGCACGCGGTCGCCCTCGGCGGTGCCGACAAAGTCCAGGAAGGGCAGCGCGAGGAGCCGGCTCCAGCGGCCCATCAGCCGCTCGTAGCCATCGCCCTCGGCAGCGACGAAGCTCGAAGAAGTGGTGTTCATCGGCAGTCCCCTTCGCGCCACGGCCGGGCGCATCGGTTGGCAGGCAGGCCTGCGCGATGCTATGACGCCGCGGATTGCAGCGTCAACGTCTTTGCTCGCTCTGGCAGAGCGTCTCCGCGCTGGCGAAATCCCGGCGGAGCTGATCGACCTTGGCCTGGAACGGCACGCGCTCGGCATCCGCGTGCGCCCGGGCCCGGCTCAGTTGCCGCTGTTGCGCCCGATGCCGAAGTAAGCCACGCCGGCGTCGCGCATGGTCGCCGGCTCGTAGAGGTTGCGGCCGTCGAAGATCACGGGCGCCTTCATCACTTCCTTGAGCCGCTCCAGGTTCGGGCTGCGGTAGGCCTTCCACTCGGTCATGATGACCAGCGCGTCGGCGCCGTCCAGCGCCGCCATCGGTTCGCCGGCAAATTCGATCTGCTCGATGCAGGCCGGCGCGTCCTCGAAGTCGAGCTTGAGCACGCGCTTGGTTTCGGGCACGGCCACCGGGTCGTGCGCCACGATGCGCGCACCGGCGCGCGTCAGCGCACCCAGCACGACGCGGCTTGGCGCCTCGCGCATGTCGTCGGTGTTGGGCTTGAAGGCCAGGCCCCAGACGGCGAAGGTCTTGCCCCGGAGGTCTTCGCCGAAGCGCTCGAAGATCTTGCGCACCAGCGCGTTCTTCTGCGTGTCGTTGACCGCCTCCACCGCTTCCAGCACCTGCAGCCGCTGGCCGTATTCGCTCGCGGTGCGCACCAGCGCCTGCACGTCCTTCGGGAAGCAGCTGCCGCCGTAGCCGGTGCCGGCATAGAGAAAGCTGTAGCCGATGCGCGGGTCGGAGCCGATGCCCTGACGCACCAGTTCGATGTCGGCACCGACCTTGTCGGCCAGGTTCGCGAGCTCGTTCATGAAGCTGATGCGCGTGGCCAGCATCGCGTTGGCCGCGTACTTGGTGAACTCGGCCGACTTCACGTCCATCACGCGCATGCGCTCGTGGTTGCGGTTGAATGGCGCATAGACCTTGCGCATCACGGCCAGCGCTTCGCGGCCTTCGTCGTCGTCGGCCACGCCGAGCACGATGCGGTCGGGGCGCATGAAGTCTTCGACCGCCGCGCCCTCTTTCAGGAACTCGGGGTTGCTCACGACGGCGAAGCGATGGTCGGCCATGCCGCGCTTGGCCAGTTCGTCGCGGATCGCGGCCGTCACCTTGTCGGAGGTGCCGACCGGCACGGTCGACTTGTCGACCACCACCGTGAAGCGGTTCATGGTGCGGCCGATGCTGCGCGCAGCGGCCAGCACGTATTGCAGGTCGGCGCTGCCGTCCTCGTCGGAAGGCGTGCCGACCGCGATGAACTGCACGTCGCCATGGGCGACCGCGGCCTCGACATCGGTCGAGAAGGTCAGGCGCTTGGCAGCCACGTTCGACTGCAGCAGTTCGGCCAGGCCGGGCTCGTAGATCGGAATGCCGCCTTCGTTGAGTGTCTTGACCTTGGCGGGATCCAGGTCGAGGCAGAACACGTGGTTGCCAAGGTCTGCCAGGCAAACGCCGGTGACAAGCCCGACATAGCCGGTGCCGATGATGGTGATGTTCATGGTGGTGTGATCAGGCCGGTTGGCCGGACAGGAGCTGGTCGAAGTAGGCGATGGTCTTTTGCAGGCCCTCGTCGAGCTGGGTCTTGGGCTCCCAGCCGCCGAGCTTTTCCCGGGCCAGCGAGATGTCGGGCCGGCGCTGCTTGGGGTCGTCGGCCGGCAGCGGCATGCGCACCAGCTGGCTCTTCGAGCCGGTCAGCGTGATCACCTTGCTGGCCAGCTCGAGCATCGAGAACTCGCCCGGGTTGCCGATGTTGACCGGACCCGGAAAGTCGTCGCCCGTGCCCATCAGGCGGAGGAAACCTTCGATCAGGTCGTCCACGTAGCAGAAGCTGCGCGTCTGCTGGCCGTCGCCGTAGATCGTGATGTTCTCGCCCTTGAGCGCCTGCACGATGAAGTTCGACACCACGCGCCCGTCGTTCATGTGCATGCGCGGCCCGAAGGTGTTGAAGATGCGCGCCACCTTGATGCGCAGCTTGTGCTGGCGGTGGTAGTCGAAAAACAGCGTTTCGGCACAACGCTTGCCTTCGTCATAGCAGCTGCGGATGCCGATCGGGTTGACGCGGCCCCAGTAGGCCTCGACCTGCGGATGCACTTCGGGATCGCCGTAAACCTCGCTGGTGGAGGCCTGCATGATCGTCGCGCGCACCCGCTTGGCCAGGCCCAGCATGTTGATGGCGCCGTGCACGCTGGTCTTGGTGGTCTGCACCGGGTCGTGCTGGTAGTGGATCGGCGAGGCCGGGCAGGCCAGGTTGTAGATCTCGTCGACCTCCACGTACAGCGGGAAGGTGACGTCATGGCGCATCAGCTCGAACTGCGGCTTGTCGAGCAGATGCTCGATGTTGCGCTTGCTGCCGGTGAAGAAGTTGTCGACGCACAGCACGTCGTGCCCCTGCGCGATCAGGCGGTCACAGAGGTGGCTGCCGAGGAAGCCGGCGCCGCCGGTGACCAGGATGCGTTTGGTGGGGTTGTAGTTGCGCATGAAAGCAGTTCCTTCGTTTCAGGGGGCCGTGGTTGAGGTGCCGTCGGCGGGGCGCGACCGGTGCTCGTACATCTTGGCGTCGACCAGCATGCGGAACCACAAGGCCTGGAAGAACGCGAAGTAGAAGCCGGGCTTGCCATCGAGAAAGCCCAGCCGGAAGACGTAGCGGTAGATGAAATAGCTGAACGCGCGCAGCCCGATCGGCAGCTTGTAGTAAAGCTGCTTGATGAAGCGGGTGCGCTCGCGCGCATCGCCCAGCAGCCGGGCCTGCAGCACGTCGCCGCCTTGCGCCCCGGGGCCGAGCTTTTCTTTCGCCTCGGCGTCGCTCCAGCGGTTGTGGCTGGTGATCCAGCTGGCCAGCGAAGCGGCGTTCTTGTCGTGCATGAAGCCGTTGATGCGGCCGGTCGGGGCGCTGGCGATGAAGTGCTGGTCGTACAGGCGCGACTCGCAGCGGCCCACGCCGGATTTGAAGAGCCGCAGGTGCCACGGGTTGACGCCGCTGTGGCGCAGCATGTGGCCCATGAAGTAGTCGCGCCGGCGCAACAGCCAGGCGTCGAACCTCGCCGGCCCGGACAGGATCGCGCGCATCTCGCGGATCGACTCGGCGTCGAGCACCTCGTCCGCGTCCAGGTGCAGTTGCCAGGCGCAGTGCGGCGCCACCTGGGCGATCGCCCAGTTGCGCTGGTCGCTGTAGTTGCTGAACGGGCGCTGCACCACGGTGCACCCCAGTTCTTCGAGCAGCGCCGGGGTGCCGTCGGTCGAGCCGGAATCGACCGCGTACACATGCGGGCTGACCTGCAGCGCCGCGGCCACGGTCTCCCGGATGATGCCGGCGGAGTTGAAAGTCAGAATGACGATCGTGCAATGGTGGGTGGCAGCAGAAGAAATGTCGGACACGGCAGCGTTCATGGAAGGTAAGAGCGCGCCACTTTCGTGGCCCGACAGCGGCTAAACGGGGAACCTGTAAATTACATCGAAAGTTCGCGAAGACCCCTATTGTCAACACATTTACTTACAGCGGGCTATCGGCCACTTGCCATAACCCTTTGATCAGTCGCCAAGTAATTCTCCGAGCGGCTGCAAATCTTCGACGCGGTCGCAGACGGCCTTGGCCATCATCATGATGGGAATGCCCAGCAGCAGCCCCCAGACGCCCCAGAGCCAGCCCCAGAAGATCACGCCGACGAACACCGCGACCGGGTTCATGCTGCTGCTGCGGCTGGTGAGCCAGGGTGTGAGCAAGTTCCCGACCAGGGTGTGGATCAGCAGCGAGGTGCCCCCGATCAGCAATGCCATGTCGATCGCGTTGAACTGCAGGAACGCGACCAGCGCCGAGGCGCCCATTACCACGATCGAGCCGAGGTACGGAATCAGGTTGGTGACCGCGGCGATGATGCCCCACACCGCCGCGCTCTCGAGGCCGAGCGCCCAGAACGCGAGCCAGGTTGCAACGCCCACGATCGCGCTCGTGAAGATCTGCACCAGCAGGTAGCGCTCGATGTGGCCGGTGATGTCGTCCAGCACATGCACGGTGATCTTTTTCTTCTCGAAACTGGGCCCGGTGATCTTGACCAGCTTGCGCCGGAAGGTGTCGCCCGAGGCCAGCGCGAAGAATGTGAGGAACGCCACCAGGGCCAGCTGGCCGGCCGCGGCCAGCAGCCCGAGCGTGCCGCTCCAGAGGTAGTCGCGCACGTTGAACGAAGGCCGTTCGACGATGACGCGGGCCACGCCCTTGCGCGCCGCGACCTTGGCCGAATTCTCCTCGGCCGCCTGCTCGAGCTGCGCGGCGGCCTGCTGAACGGTCTCGAGCGTGCCGGTACGCGCCGGACCGCGATTGCGCACGGCCTGCCGCAGCTTCTGCGCCGCGATGGGCAGCGAATCCACCAGCTGACCGGCGCTGTCGGACAACGAGTAGGCCGTGCTGCCGACGCCCGCGCCGAGCGCCAGCAAGACCACCGCCGCGCCGATGGCGCGTGGCACATGCCAGCGCGCGAGCCGTTCGACCGCCGGCGCCAGCGCGTAGGTCAGCAGCAGGCTGACCATCAGCGGAATGAAGACCGGCGCCGCCCAGCGCAATGCAAAGACGCTGGCCAGCGCGGCCAGGACGGCCAGCGATACGCTGCGCACGTCCACCGGCACGTGCAGCAGCAAGGGCCCGGGCGGCGGCGGCTCGCTTTCGGCGGCGGCAACCGGGTCGGGATTGGCCGGTCCGGGCTTGACCGAATCAGGCGCGGCAGGGGCAGGCGCGGCAGGGGGCGCGACCGGGCCCGGTGCGGCCGGCGCGCTCACCGCGAATCCTTCATCGCGTCGCGCACTGCCGCGAGCTGCCGGCGCGACACCACCACCGGCTCGCTGATGCCGCGCAGCCGCAATGCCCAGCCGTCGGCGTCTTCGCCGTCGTCGTACTTCTCGAGCGCGCGCATTGCCGCACGCGCCACCAGCGCGTTGCGGTGCACCCGCACGAAGCGGTCCGGGTAGCGCTCCTCCATGTCGCTGAGGCTGCCGTCATAGATGTGGCTGTGCGTGGATGTGCGGACCGTGAGGTACTTGAACTCGGACTTGAGATAGACCACCTCCGACAGCGGCACCCGCTCGGCCCGGCCCCGTTCCTGGATCAGCAACACCTCTTCGGCCGGGCCGGGCTGCAACGCCCGCCGCTCCTTGAGGTAGCGCTCTGCTTTCTGCAGCGCCTGCTGGAGCCGCTCGGCCCGCACCGGCTTGGTCAGGTAGTCGACCGCGTCGAGCTCGAAGGCGGTGACCGCGTGGATCGGGTGCGCCGTCACGAACACGATCGCCGGCGCGTCGCCGCCCTCGCGCAGCAGCCGTGCGAACTCGATGCCGTCGATGCCCGGCATGTGGATGTCGAGCAGCACCAGATCGACCGGCGTTTGCGCCAGCCGCTGCTGCGCTTCGGCCGCCTGCGCGGCCTCGCCCACGACTTCGGCCGGCGGCGCGGTGCACTCGCCGAGCAGCGTGCGCAGGCGCGAGCGGGCCAGCGCTTCGTCGTCGACGATCAGGGTTCGCAGATGCATGGCGCTCTCTTCTTCATGATTCGGCCGGAATGTCGATCCGTACCCGGTAGCTTCCCTGGTCGATGCCCGCGCGGAACTGCGCCTGCATGTCGTGCAGCAGCCGCAGCCGGTCGCGCACGTTGGCCAGCGCGATGCCATGCCCGCGCGGCAGCGGTTCATCGGCCCAGCGCAGCGGCGGCAGGCTGTTGACCACCTCGATCACCACCATGCCACCGCGCCGCTCGGTCCGGATGCGCAGCTTGGCCCCGTCCGGACTCGGCTCGACGCCGTGCTTGACCGCGTTCTCGACCAGCGGCTGCAGCAGCAACGGCGGCAGCCGCGCGCCGCTGGCGGCCGGATCGAGCTGCCAGCGGATGCGCAGCCGGTCGCCGAAGCGCACCTGCTCGATGGCCAGATAGCGCTCGGCCAGGCCGATCTCGTCGGCCAGCGTGACCGAGTCGCGCGGGTCCGCCAGCGCCTGGCGGAACAACTCGCTCAGGTCTTCCAGCATGGTTTCGGCCTTGGCCGGCTCCTCGCGCACCAGCGCGATGGCGCTGTTGAGGGTGTTGAACAGAAAGTGCGGGC
>Ga0075370_10000934_pt1 | contig 12020 bp, 11 predicted proteins | sample EndMethybrTD3035_FD_71398 | JGI IMG/M metagenome (GOLD analysis project Ga0075370, IMG submission 71398) | Populus endosphere microbial communities from Tennessee, USA - Endosphere MetaG P. TD hybrid TD303-5 | ecosystem: Host-associated > Plants > Roots > Endosphere | place: USA: Tennessee... | reverse complement strand
CGCCTGGCGCGCCGGCGCCTGGCCCTGGCCGGCCATCAGGCAGTTGCCCATCAGCACCTCGTTGACGGCATCGCCGGTGATGCCGGCGCGCTCGACGGCGGCCTTGATCGCGATCGCGCCCAGCTGGTGGCCGGCCAGCGCGCTGAAATCACCCAGCAGGCCGCCGATGGGCGTGCGGACGGCGGACACGATGACGATGGGGTCAGACATGAGGGTCTCCTTCAGGGTGTGGTGAACAGTTTTTACGCTTCGCGGCGATCTCTCGCAATGCATCCAGCAGCCGGTCGACCTCGGCCTCGGTGTGCGCCGCCGACAAGGTGATGCGCAGCCGCGCGCTGCCCGCCGGCACCGTCGGCGGCCGGATCGCCGGCACCCACAGGCCGCGCTCGCGCAGGCCCGCGGCCATCGCCAGCGCCTCGGCATTGCCGCCGAGGATCAGCGGCTGCACGGGCGTCGGCGACGGCGGGTTCTCCCACGGCAGCTCGGCCAACCCGGCGCGCAGCCGCTGCACCAGCGCCAGCACATGCGCGCGCCGCTGCGGCTCGCGCTGCATCACGCGCAGGCTCTCGCGCAGCACCTCGCACTGCATCGCCGGCATCGCGGTCGCGAAGATGTAGCTGCGGGTGCGCTGCAGCAGCCAGTCGATCAGCGTCGCGTCGCCGGCGACGAACGCGCCGGCCACGCCGGCCGCCTTGCCGAGCGTCGCCATGTAGACGAGTCGCTTCGAGCACAACCCGAAATGTGCCGCGGTGCCGCGCCCGTCGGGGCCGAGCACGCCGAAGCCGTGCGCATCGTCGACCAGCAGCCAGGCGTCGTGGCGCTCGCACAGCGACAGCAGCCCGGGCAGCGGCGCGAGGTCGCCATCCATGCTGAACACCGCATCGGTGACCACCAGCTTGCGCTCGGCGGTCGACGCGGCGAGCCGCCCGGCCAGCGCCTCCAGGTCGCCGTGCGGGTACACGCCGATCTGCGCGCCCGACAGCCGCGCGCCATCGATCAGGCAGGCGTGGTTCAGCGCGTCGCAGAACAGCGCATCGCCTCGCCCCACCAGCGCCGGCAGCAGGCCGACGTTGGCCGCGAAGCCGGCGTAGAAGCTCAGCGCCGCCGGCAGGCCGACGAACTCGGCGAGTTCGCGCTCCAGCGCGTCGTGCGCCTCGGTGTGGCCGCAGACCAGTGGCGAGGCGGTCGCGCCGACGCCCCACTGCCGAGCCGCGCGCTGCGCCGCGGCGATCAGGTCCGGGTGCTGCGCCAGGCCCAGGTAGTCGTTGCTGCAGAACGCAAGCAGCGCTTCGCCGTCGACCACCATGCGCGGGCCGTCGACCTGCTGCACGACACGGCGGCGCCGGCGCAGGCTGGCGCCGTCCAGCGCGTCGAGCTGCGCGGTCATCTCGCCGAGGTCGAAGGCATTCATCGCGCGGTCCAGTGGGGCAGCATGTCCTGCGCGGTCGCGTGCGGCTGGTGCGGCAGCTCGGCCCACAGCGGCGCGTCGATGCGCTCGCGCAGCGTCGCGATGTTCTCGTCGGCCGCGCGCATCGCCGGGTCGATGCGGTTCGCGACCCAGCCGGCCAGGCGCAGCCCGCGCGCGCGGATCGCCTCCTGCGTCAGCAAGGCGTGGTTCAGGCAGCCGAGTCGCAGGCCCACCACCAGCAGCACCGGCAGGTCGAGTGCCTGCGCGAGGTCGGCACCGGTCTGCGTGTCGTTCAGCGGCACCAGGAAGCCGCCGGCGCCTTCGACGACGACCGCGTCGGCCAGCGCGGCCAGGTCGCGGTAGCGCCGGCCGAGCTCGCAGATGTCGATCTGCACGCCGGCGGCGCGCGCCGCCAGGTGCGGCGACAGCGGCAGCGGCAGGCAGTACGGGTTGTCCAGCTCGCGCGGGACCGCGACGGTGGCGGCGGCGCGCAGCGCAAGCACGTCTTCGTTGTCGTCGCCGTGCGGCGTCGCGATCGTGCCGGCGGCCACCGGTTTCATGCCGACGACCCGCTTGTGGCGGCGGCGCAGGTCGAGCATCAGCGTGCTCGCGACCAGGGTCTTGCCGACGCCGGTGTCGGTGCCGGTGACGAAATAGCCTTCGACGTTCATTCCAGGGTCTCCTGCAGTGCGGCCAGCGCACCGCTTGCCAGCTGCGCGCACGCCGCCTCGTCGATCACGTACGGCGGCATGAAGTACAGCGTGCTGCCGATCGGCCGCAGCATCAGGCCGTGGCGCAGCGCGGCCGCGTGGTAGCGGCGCGCGAACAGCGGATCCGCGCTGTCGATGTCGAACGCCCACACCATGCCGAGCCGGCGGCTGCGCAGCACCGCCGGGTGCGCGCGCAACGGCTCGCACAGTGCATCGAGCGCCGCGGCCGTCGCCGCGTTGTGCGCCATCCAGTCGCGCTGGCCGAAGATCTCCAGCGTCGCGAGCGCGGCACGGCAGGCCAGCGGGTTGCCGGTGTACGAATGCGAATGCAGGAAGCCGCGCGCCGTGCTGTCGTCGTAGAACGACGCGAACACCTCGTCGCTGGCCAGCACCGTCGACAACGCCATCGTGCCGCCGGTCAGCCCCTTCGACAGGCACAGCAGGTCGGGCCGGATGCCGGCCTGCTGGTGCGCGAACAGGCTGCCGGTGCGGCCGAAGCCGACCGCGATCTCGTCGCACACCAGGTGCACCTCGTAGCGGTCGCACAGCGCGCGCAGCTCGCGCAGCCAGGCCGGGTCGTGCATCGCCATGCCGGCGGCGCACTGGATCAGCGGCTCGACGATCACCGCGGCGATCTCGTCGTGCCGCGATTCGAGCACCGCCTGCAGCGCCTGCGCACAGCGGCGCGCCACGTCGGCCGCCGTCTCGCCCGGCTGCGCGCCGCGCGCATCGGGGCTGGGCACCGTCGCGCTCAGGCGCACCAGCGGGCCGTAGGCATCGCGGAACAACGGGATGTCGGTGACCGACAGCGCGCCCACCGTCTCGCCGTGGTAGCCGCCCTCGATGCCGACGAATTTGTTCTTGCCGGGCCGGCCGCGGTTGCGCCAGTGGTGGGCGCTCATCTTCAGCGCGATCTCGGTGGCGGCCGCGCCGTCGCTGGCGTAGAACGCATGGCCCAGGCCGGTGAGCTGCGCGAGCCGCTCCGACAGCGCCACCACCGGCTCGTGCGTGCACCCCGCCAGCATCACGTGGCACAGCGTGTCGAGCTGCGCATGCAGCGCCGCGCGCAGGTGCGGATGCCCGTGGCCGAACAGGTTGACCCACCACGAGCTGATGCCGTCGAGATAGCGCCGGCCGGCCGGATCGATCAGCCACACGCCCTCGGCGCCGGCCACTTCGAGCAGCGGCTGCGTCTCGTGCTGCTTCATCTGGCTGCAGGGGTGCCACACCGCGGCGCGGCTGCGTTCATTCAGGGTCATCATGTCGAGCCTTGCTGCGCCGCGCGCAGCCGTCGTTGGTTCTTGAAGCGCCGCGCCGGGTCGTACGGGAATACGTCGTGCACATGCCCGGCCTGGATGCGCTCCTTGCGACGCTGCCAGAAATCGGCATCCAGCAGGTCGGCATGGTGTTTCATGAACACCTCGCGCACGCCCGGGTGGCCGAGCAGGAACGGCCCGAAGGTCTCGGGAAACACGTCGCGCGGCCCGACCCGGTACCAGACCTCGCCGGAGAGTTCTTCCTCCTCGGTGCGCGCGGCCGGCACGCGGCGGAAGTTGCAGTCGCTCAGGTACTCGATCTCGTCGTAGTCGTAGAACACCACCTTGCCGTTGCGCGTGACGCCGAAGTTCTTCCACAGCATGTCGCCGGGAAAGATGTTCGCGGCGACCAGGTCCTTGATCGCGTTGCCGTACTCGACCACCGCGTGCTCCACCTGCTCGGGCGTCGCCTCCTGCAGGTAGATGTTGAGCGGGATCATCCGGCGCTCGATGTAGACGTGGCGGATCACCAGGTCGTCACCGTCCTGCTCGAGCAGGCTGCCGCAGAAGTGCTTCAGCTCGGCCACCAGCTCGTCGTCGAAGCGCACCCGCGGGAAGGCCACGTTGCTGTACTCCAGCGTGTCGGCCATGCGCCCGACGCGGTCGTGCTGCTTCACGAGCAGGTACTTGCTCTTGATCAGCTCGCGCGTGGTTTCCTTCTGCGGCGGGTAGAAATCCTTGATCACCTTGAACACGTACGGGAACGACGGCAGGTCGAACACCAGCATCACCATGCCCTTGATGCCGGGCGCGATGCGGAAGGTGTCGCTGCTGTGGCGCAGGTGCGCGAGCAGGTCGCGGTAGAAGATGTTCTTGCCCTGCTTCTGCAGGCCGAGCGCGCTGTACAGCTCCGAGCGCGGCTTGCGCGGCATCAGCGAACGCAGGAACTGCACATACGCCGACGGGATCTCCATGTCGACCAGGAAGTACGCACGCGCGAAGCTGAACAGCATCAGCAGGTCGTCCTCGCTGAGCAGCACGGTGTCGATCGTGAGCCCCTTGCCGCCGGCGCTGTGCAGGATCGGCAGCGCGAACGGCGTCTCGCGGAAGCCGTTGATCACCTTGCCGACCGCGTAGGCGCCCTTGTTGCGGAAGAACAGCGAGCTCAGCACCTGGATCTGGAAGTTCGCGCGCGGCCGGAAATCGCCCATCTGCGCGGTGACGGCGGCCAGCACGTGGTCGATGTCGCGATCGAGATCCTCGAACTCGCAGGCCAGCTGGAAGTTGTGCACCACGCGCAGCCAGGTCTCGCGCAGCGTCTCGCGCGTCGGGTAGTAGGCGCGGTAGGTCGGCTGCGACGCCGGCTCGTCGTTCTCGATGTACTCGGTCGACACCGCCGGGCGCACGAAGATGAAGTCGTTGTTGAAGTAGCTGCGGTGCAGGATCTTCGTCGTCACCGAGTTGAAGAAGGTCTCGGCGAGCTCGGGCTGGTGGTGGTTGGTCAGCAGGCCGATGTAGTGCAGCTTGGCTTCCTGCCAGGCCTCGGACGACAGGCTCGCGGCATCGAACTCGGTCTGCAGCCGTTCGACGGCCTCGTCGACGCGCACGTCGTAGAACTCGATGCGCTCGCGTTGCGCGCGCTGCTGGCCGTGCCAGTCGGCGCTCTCGAAGCGCTGCTTGGCGCCGGCGCTGGCCGCGCGGAACAACCGGTAGTGGCGGTTGAAGCCGTCGAGCATCGCCTGTGCGATGCCGAACGCGCGCGCGTCGGTGAGGGCCTGCGGGAACATGCGCCGCCGCGGTTCAGTCGACCGCCCCCATCGAGGCATAGCGCGACTGCAGCCCGGCCAGCGCGTCGTCGTACGCCGTGCCGACCTGCTCCGGACCGGCGATGGTGATCTTCATGTCCTGCAGCAGGCCGTTGTACAGGCCGTAGAACCAGCCGTGGATGACCAGCTCCTGGCCGCGCCGCCAGGCCTCCTCGACCACCGTGGTGTGGCAGACGTTGCGCGCCTGCTCGATCACGTTCAGCTCGCACAGCGCATCGACGCGGCGCGATTCCTGCACGGTGTCGAGCCAGGCCTGGTGCTTGTTGCGCACGTCCTTGACGTGGCTGATCCAGTTGTCGGCCAGGCCGACGCGCCGGTCGTGCAGCGCCGCCGCCACGCCGCCGCAGCCGGAATGGCCGACCACGATGATGTGCTTGACCTTCAGCATGTCGGTGGCGAACTGGATCACCGACAGGGCGTTCAGGTCGGAGTGCACCACCACGTTGGCGACGTTGCGGTGCACGAACAGCTCGCCCGGCGCCAGGTCGACCAGCTCGTTGGCCGGCACGCGGCTGTCGGCGCAGCCGATCCACAGGTACTGCGGCGCCTGCTGCTTCAGCAGGCCGGTGAAGAAGCCGGGCGACCGGGCCTCGGTGCGCTGCGCCCACAGGCGGTTGCTGTCCAGGAGTTCTTGCAGGTCGGTGGTCATGATGTTGCAGTGCAGCGAAGACGCGGCAGTGTAAGCAGTTGCGGATTTGCTCTCGCCCTCTCAGGCCAGCAGCCGGGTGATGAGGGCCGCGGGCTCGCCGTCGATCCAGCGGTGGGCGCGCTTGCCCTCGACCGAGGCGACGGCTTCGACGAGGCGGCCTTGCGCATCCAGGCGCACCGCCGCACTGTCGTCGCAGGCCAGGCACTCGCCGGCATGGTCGCGCGCGACCTGCTCGACGAGCGGCCGGCGCCACGATTCGCCGTCGTAGTGCGGGCAGAAGCTGCCGGCCGCGAAGCCGAGGCCCGGCTTCACGCCGCCGCCGGGCACGCTGTCGGTGACGTAGCGGTCGAACCAGCAGTTCGCGCCGGCACTGATGCCGGCCAGCACGCCGCCGGCATCGAGCAGGTCGGCGAAGGCGGCCGCCAGGTCGTAGAGCTGCCACACCGCGAGCATCGCCGGCGTGTTGCCGCCGCCGACGTAGACGACGTCGCTCGCGAGCACCTCGGCGCGCAGGTCGAGCTCGCGGTCGAACTGGAACAGCGGCAGGTGGCGGGCCTCGCAGTCGAGCTTCGCGAAGGCCTTGTAGAAGCGCAGCAGGTAGTCGGGGCTGTCGCCGCTGGCGGTGCCGACGAAGCTCACGCGCGGGCGGGGCCGGCGGGCGAGCGAGAGGATCCAGGTGTCGAGGCGGGGGTTGTCCGGCTCCATCGAGAAGCCGCCCCCGCCCAACGCGACGATGTGCCCTGTCATGCCCACGCTCCCGCGGGGCATGCAGGCCCCGTCGTCAGTTGAGGATCTTGCCGTTCGCGCCGAACATCGCGAAGTTCACGTAGTGCGAACCCGGCTTGTCGTTGACGCTGAAGTCGAGCGTGTAGCCGCCGACGTCGATCGCGCTGGCGGCATTCAGCGCCGCGGTGACGCCGGCCGGCGTCAGCGAGTTCGTGGTCTCCAGCACCTTCACCAGCGCCTTCGCGGCGATGAAGCCCTCGATCGAGCGGGCCGACAGGTCCGGGTTGCTCGAGGCCGCCTTCAGCTGCATGTACTCGCGCACCACCGCCAGGTTGCTCTGCTGCAACAGCGGCAGCACCACCGAGAACGCGTAGCCGCGTGCACGCTCCGGGCCGAGCGCCTTCAGCAGTGCATCGGTGTCGATGATCGACATGCCGTACAGGATGCCCTGGCCGCCCTTGGCGGCGTACTGCTTGACGAATTCGATGCCGGCCGCGGTGGTCGCGCCGAGGAACACCACCTGCACCTTCGAGTCGATGATGTCGGCAACCGACTTCTCGACCTGCACCGTGTTGCGCGGATAGCCGCTCGTCACCGCCAGCTCGATGCCGTGCGTCTGCGCCGCCGCCTGCGCACCGGCCAGCACATCCTTGCCCAGGCCGTCGTCCTGGTAGACCAGGCCCACGCGCTTCACGCCGACGTGCGACAGCTGGTCGAACAGGCGGCCCACCTCGTCGTGGTAGCTCGCCTTCACGATGTGCATGCCCGGCGCCTTGACGACCGTGGCCGCACCCGACACTGCGCCCACCAGCGAGGTCCTGGTCTGCGTGTAGACGCCGTCCTTGGCCAGCGCCTCGAGATTGGCCGTGCCCACCGTGCTGATCATCGCGACCGGCGCTTCGGCGGCGATCAGTTCGCGCGTCAGGCGCACGCTGTCCTCGGGCTTCTGCGCGTCGTCGCGCGTCACCAGCTTGATCGGCCGGCCGCGCACGCCGCCCTTCAGGTTCACCGCGTCGAAGTAGAGCTTCGCGCCGGCGTTCATCGCCTTGCCGGTCACGGCCTGCGGGCCGGTGAACGGCGCAACCTGGCCGATCACGATCGGCTCGGCGGCCAGCGCCGCGAACGGGGCGGCCAGCGTGGCGGCCAGCAGGCCGGTAACGGCCAGCGCATGCAGACGGAAGCGCTGCACAGCGGAAGTCGGTTTGGTAGACATCAGATGTTCCGGTATGGCGCGAACGGCGCCGTATGGACAGCATCTTAGAAAGACAGACAGGGATATCCCTACTCATTTCGCGATTCAATTGCAAGCCGATGTGAACTGGTGCGCGAAGTTTTTTCTTGCCTTTTTGGCGGCGCGCGATATTCGCCCGAACCTGTCAAACAGCCGTCAGGAAACGGGCTCGAATCGGCGCACCGCAGCATATTCACATCGTCTCGGCGAACAACTCGCGGCCGATCAGCATGCGCCGGATCTCCGAGGTGCCCGCGCCGATTTCGTAGAGCTTCGCGTCACGCCAGAGACGACCGAGCGGGTACTCGTTGATGTAGCCGTTGCCGCCGAAGACCTGGATGCCTTCGCCGGCCATCCAGGTGGCCTTCTCGGCGCACCACAGGATCACGCTCGCGCAATCCTTGCGCACCTGGCGCACATGCTCGACGCCGAGCGAATCGAGGTTCTTGCCGACCGTGTAGCAGAAGGCGCGTGCCGCCTGCAGCACGGTGTACATGTCGGCGACCTTGCCCTGGATCAGCTGGAACTCGCCGATGCTCTGGCCGAACTGCTTGCGGTCGTGGATGTACGGCACCACGTTGTCCATCACCGCCTGCATGATGCCGATCGGCCCGGCCGCGAGCACCGCGCGCTCGTAGTCGAGCCCGCTCATCAGCACCTTGGCGCCACCGTTCAGGCTGCCCAGCACGTTGGCGGCCGGCACCTCGACGTTCTGGAACACCATCTCGCCGGTGTGCGAGCCGCGCATGCCGAGCTTGTCGAGCTTCTGCGCGGTGCTGAACCCCTTCATGCCCTTCTCGACGATGAAGGCGGTGACGCCGCGGGCGCCCAATTCCGGTTCGGTCTTCGCGTAGACCACCATCGTGTCGGCATCGGGGCCGTTGGTGATCCACATCTTGGTGCCGTTCAGCAGGTAGTGGCCGCCTTTGTCCTCGGCCTTCAGCTTCATGCTGATCACGTCGGAGCCGGCGCCCGGCTCGCTCATCGCGAGCGCGCCGACGTGCTCGCCGCTGATCAGCTTCGGCAGGTACTTGCGCTTCTGCGCCTCGCTGCCGTTGCGCTTGATCTGGTTCACGCACAGGTTGCTGTGCGCACCGTAGCTCAGCCCGACGCTGGCCGACGCCCGGCTGATCTCTTCCATCGCGATCATGTGGGCGAGGTAGCCCATGTCGGCACCGCCGTATTCCTCGCTGACGGTGACGCCGAGCACGCCCAGCTCGCCCATCTTGCGCCACAGGTCCATCGGGAACTGGTCGCTGCGGTCGATCTCGGCGGCGCGCGGGGCGATCTCGGCCTCGGCGAAGGCGCGCACGCTGTCGCGCAGCGCATCGATGTCTTCGCCAAGCTGGAAGTCGAGTCCGGGCAGGTTCATGGGGTGTCTCCGTCAGTTTCTGGGATGAATCGTGTCAGGGCGAATTCAGCAGCCGCTTCGCCTCTTTCTCGTGCGTGCGCACCTCGTCGAGCGTGACGTGCAGGTCGGCCATCTGCTGCTCCAGCTGCTGGCGGTGCAGCGCCAGCACAGTGAGGAATTTCTTCAGCTGGGCCTGCGTGTCGCGCGGCGACTCGTACATGTCGACCAGCTCCTTCACCTCGGACAGCGTCAGCCCGAGCCGCTTGCCGCGCAGCGTCAGCTTCAGCCGGGTGCGGTCGCGCGCGGTGTAGATGCGGTTGCGCCCGGCACGCTGCGGCGACAGCAGCCCGCAGTCCTCGTAGAAGCGGATCGCCCGCGTCGTCAGGTCGAATTCGCGGGCGAGTTCGCTGATCGTGTAGGTGATTCCCGGGGTGGGCGAGGTGGTGGACACCTCGGCGACAGCAGCGTGCGGCATGAAAACCTAGAATCGGCTGATTGACGTATACGTAAAGTGTAGCCGCCCCATGACATCACCGACCAAGCCGATGAACGAGCTCGAGCGACAGCTGCAGTACCCGCTGGGCGAGAACCTGCCCGAGGCGGGCCGGACGCTGGAGGTGGCGCCCGGCGTGCGCTGGCTGCGCATGCAGCTGCCCTTTGCGCTGGACCACATCAACCTCTGGCTGCTGCGCGACGAGATCGACGGCCGCGCCGGCTGGACGATCGTCGACTGCGGCATCACCAACGACGCGACGAAGGCGGCCTGGGAGCAGGTGTTCGAGACCGAGCTGCAGGGCCTGCCGGTGCTGCGCGTGATCGTGACCCACATGCACCCCGACCACATGGGGCTGGCGCACTGGCTGACCGAGCGCTGGAACGTGCGGCTGTGGATCAGCGCGACCGACTACAACGCGGCGCGGCTGGCCAGCACCTCCACCACCGGCTTCGGCGGCGAGGCGGCGGCGAAGTTCATGGCCGGCCACGGGCTGACCGACCCGGAGGCCGTGGCCAGGATCAAGGCGCGCAGCAACTACTACGCGACGATGGTGCCGCAGGTGCCAGCCGCATTCCGCCGGCTGCTCGACGGCATGGTGCTGACGATCGGCGGGCACGGCTGGCAGTGCATCTCCGGCTACGGGCATGCGCCGGAGCACATGTCGCTGCACTGCGCCGAGCTCGGTGTGCTGATCTCGGGCGACATGCTGCTGCCGCGCATCTCGACCAACGTCAGCGTGATCGACCTGGAGCCGGAGGCCGATCCGCTGCCGCTGTACCTGGCGTCGATCCAGCGCTACGCGTCATTGCCGGCCGACACGCTGGTGTTGCCGTCGCACGGCCGGCCGTTCCGCGGCATGCACACGCGGATCCAGCAGCTGGTGACGCATCACGACGATCGCTTCGCCGACGTGATGAAGGCGTGCGCCGAGGCGCCGCAGAGCGCGGCCGACCTGCTGACGGTGCTGTTCACCCGCAAGCTCGACCTGCACCAGACGACCTTCGCGATGGGCGAGTCGATCGCGCACCTGCATGCGCTGTGGCTGGCGGGGAAGCTCGTGCGCTCGGTGGATGCTGACGGGGTGTATCGCTTCGCGTGCCGCTGAAACCCCGTTCGCCCTGAGCCTGTCGAAGGGCCCGATCATCCTGAGCCCGTCGAAGGACCTGAGCCTGTCGAAGGGTCGGACTGAGCTTGTCGAAGGCCATGCGCGCTTTAGAACCAACCCTTCGACGGACGGGCCCTCGACAAGCTCGGTCCCTGCTCAGGGCGAACGGATGGCTGGCCTACGAGCGATACCCTCGAAACACATCCCGCAACGCCGGCACCGCCTTCGCCACCGGTTGCGACAGGCTGCGCTCGATCTCGTTCAGGTGCCGCCGCATCTCGGTCGACGCGCCCGCGCCGGCGCCCTTCGCGATCACCTGCAGCAGCTGCTGGTGGCTGTGCGCGACGCACATCGGCTCGCCGGGCGACTTGTAGAGCGCCATCAGCAGCGAGGTGGTCGGCAGCAGCTCCTCGAGCAGCCGCACGAAGATCGGGTTGCCGCTCATGCGCGCGAGCTTCAGGTGGAACTCGCCCGACAGCCGGATCGCCTCCTGCTTGTTCTGCGACTTCGTCGCCCGCGCCTCGGCCTCGACCAGCTGGCGCAACTCGGCCAGCTGCTCCGCGCTGAGCTTGCCGGCGAGCCGCCGCGCCACCTCGCACTCGACCACGCGCCGCGCATCGAACACATGCTCGCCGTCGCGCCGCGTCGGCTCGGGCACCTGCGCGCCGCGGTTCGGCCGCAGCACGATCACGCCGTCCTGCGCGAGCTTGTGCAGCGCCTGGCGCACCAGCGTGCGCGAGACCTCGAAGGTCTGCGCCAGCTCCTCCTCGCGCAAGCGCGAGCCGGGCGCGAGGCGGTGGTCGATCACCGCCGCATAGATCGCCTCATAGACCCGATCGGCCCCCCCGGTCGCCGCGGACGCTTCGGCCATCGTCAGGCGCCGCGGCGCTTGCCGAGGAACTTCACCAGCGCCAGCGTGCAGCCCATCACCGCGAACGACACCACCGTCGTCACGGTGCCGAGCGCGTAGATGGCCGGCGTGGTGACGGTGCTGGTCAGCCCCTGCAGCTCCAGCGGCAGCGTGTTGACGTCGCCGATCGCCTGCGAGGTGCGCGCGATCTCGTCCCAGCTCAGCGTGAAGCCGAACATGCCGACCCCCACCAGGCTCGGCGCGATCAGCGGCAGCACCACGTGGCGAAAGCTCTGCCAAGGCGTGGCGCCGAGGTCGGACGCCGCTTCTTCGTACGCCGGATTGAAGCGGTTGAACACCGCAAGCATGATCAGGAGGCCGAACGGCAGGGTCCAGGTCAGATGCGCGCCGA
>Ga0075370_10000933_pt1 | contig 12022 bp, 10 predicted proteins | sample EndMethybrTD3035_FD_71398 | JGI IMG/M metagenome (GOLD analysis project Ga0075370, IMG submission 71398) | Populus endosphere microbial communities from Tennessee, USA - Endosphere MetaG P. TD hybrid TD303-5 | ecosystem: Host-associated > Plants > Roots > Endosphere | place: USA: Tennessee... | reverse complement strand
GTACAGAAATACTCACGGTGAAGCGCTGGGATAAACAAGACGAACCTGCAGCCATAAGAGTCCTTTTTTTAGGAAAAAAATTTAAAATTCTTGTAAGTGAAAAAATTTACTAAAATTTCCTGGAGAGAGCCTACCGGAGAAGAAGAAAAAAGGGCAATCCGATTTATTTCAATTCAAAAACAAAACCATCGTAAATCCATTCGGCTTTGCAGGCAATTTTGTTCTCGTTAAGGATTTCCATAGCCATTTGGGATAGATGGTCGAGATCTGTATCGATGTGTTTTGGATCGTGGTGGGTGACCAGCCAATGGGGAACTTTTGTTTTTTGAATGAGAGCGGCTGCATTGATGACAGAAGAATGGCCCCAGCCGGCTTTATCTAGATATTCTTCAGGAAAGTATTGCGCTTCATGAATCAGAAGAGTGCAATCTTTTAAAAAATTGATCAAACTTTGGTGAGGCTCGAATAAGGACGGGGGAATGTTGGATAAGGGGCCCTGATATCCTTGCAGCATTTCATTGTCCGTTACATATCCGATCGTTTGGTAGGGCGTTTTGATCTTAAAGCAAAAGGCCTCTCCTGGATGATTCGTGGTATGGAAATCTAAGGAAATTTTCCCGATTTGGACCGGAGTTTTTTGATGGATGGTGCGAAAATTGACATTCGCTTCCATTTCATCAAGTCGGACGGGAAAAAATTCAATCGCCATCAAATCGTTGAAGAGTTCCTGACAGCTTCGGCCTGACCCGGCCGGAGACCAGACCGTGATTTCCGTGTTTTTCAAATGCAACGGCTCAAAAAAGGGAAACCCAATGAGGTGGTCCCAATGAGTATGGCCTAAAAAGAGATCGATTTTTGCCGCTTTTTCTTGGGCCAGCTTGGCACCTGCAGGACGAATGCCCGTTCCCGCATCGATCAAGATCGTGCTTCCTTCATATCGAATTTCAAGGCAGCAGGTATTTCCGCCGAAACGCTTGAAGGGCTCCCCGCTGACCGCACAGGAGCCGCGCGTGCCCCAAAATTTAAGATAATTCTTCATCTTCTTCTTTGTCGTCATCGAATAGATCGGCAGGCCGGCTAGACTGGGAAGAGCCAATGACCCGACGTGGTTTCGCTCCTTCTTGAGGCCCGATGATCCCATTTTCTTCTAATTCGTCCATCAGACTTGCAGCACGGGCATACCCGATCTTGAGTTTTCTCTGCAAATAGGTCGTAGAGGCGCTTTTCGAGGCCAACACGACTGTGAGGGCCTGATCGTACATGGCGTCTTTCGCTTTCGGTTCATCGGAATCTGAAGAAGAGAGATCCAAAGAGCGGAATGCATCGAACGAAGGGATCAGATAATTGGGGGAGCTTTGCTGGCAGATGCTCTGAATAGTTTGGTTGATGTCTTCATCGCTGATATAGGCTCCTTGCGCACGCACCAGCTGGGAACTGCCAGGAGGGAGGAAGAGAAGATCGCCGTTGCCCAAAAGATTTTCCGCGCCCACATCATCGAGAATGATCTGTGAGTTGATACGGCTTGCGACTTTGAAGGATATGCGTGTGGGGATGTTGGCCTTAATAATTCCAGTAATCACTTCACGCGAGGGTCTTTGCGTGGCTAAAATTAGGTGGATTCCGACAGCGCGCGCCATCTGCGCGATCCGCGCGATCGGCGTTTCAATGTCTGCGCTCGATACCATCATCAAATCGGCAAATTCGTCGACAATCGCCACGATCATCGGCATTTGCTCTGGGATCGGAATATTTAGGGAAGCTTCCAGATCTTTGTTGATTTTTCGATTATTAAATGCGGTGATATTGCGAAGGCCTAACTGTTTCAAAATCTCGTAGCGCACCTGCATCTCTTTCACGAGCCATTGCAGCGCTGAGTAAGCGCCATGCGGTTCGGTGATTACAGGAGCGATCATATGAGGAAGGCGCGAGTATTGGGTCAGTTCCACTTTTTTAGGGTCGATCATTAAAAGTTTGATCTCATCGGGACGGGCGTTCATCAAAATGGACATGACAATGGTGTTGACGCAGACCGATTTGCCCGAGCCTGTAGCGCCTGCGATCAGGCAGTGGGGCATTCTAGCCAAGTCTGCAAAGACCCAATCGCCATTGATGGCCTTTCCCAATAGAACAGGAATTTGGAGTTTGCGGCCTTTTTGCTGGTAATGGAGCAGCATTTCTTTGAAATTCACTTCCTGAGGATGGAGGGCGGGGACTTCGACTCCTACCGCTGCTTTCCCAGGAATCGGAGCGACGATACGGATTGATTTAGCCTGCATATTAAGCGCGATATCGCTTTCGAGAGCTTTGATTTTCTGCACTTTTACCCCGATCGAAGGATGGACTTCAAAAGAAGTAATGGTAGGGCCGCTATTGATTTCCCCCACTTTCGCCTCAATTCCAAAACTCTTGAGAGTTTCTTCCAAGACAGCCGCTTGGCGCAAAAGATCTTTCTTTAAGGTTGGTTGGTCCACTTTTTGCGCAGCACTGGACAAAAGGCCGGGGGAGGGAAGTTTATAAGATCCGTCTGATCGGACCATCAAACTTTTAGTGGGAACGGGGATCGCTTCCTTCGGAGGCGATTTAACAGTCGCTGTGACAGCCGGCTCGATTTTTGCAGGTTTGGACTTAGGTTCGATTTTAGGCGATTCAGTTTTCGGCTCCGATTTGGGTTCCGATTTAACTTTTTCCGGCTTTAAAATTTCCGTGAGTTTCTTCTTGGCAGGAGTTTCTGGCCCAGCAGCCTTTTTCTCTTCGGGGAAATTAATTTTCAGCCCGGAAGAAGGAAGGCCTGAATAGAGTTTGCTTCCTGTAAGACTTGCAGGATTTGGCGCAGGGGCTTGATAAGGGATGGTTTTTTTTCTAAAAAGGGCTGCGATCCCTTTTTTCAAAGCCGATGCAAATGCAAGCATCGCAAGCCAGAAAGCGCGGGAATTAGAGACGATGCGCACGCGGGTCAGCAATAAAAACGAAACAAAACCTAAGCAAGAAAAAATCAATCCGGTTCCCACAGGACTTAAAATTCTCTGTAAGTTGATCCCAGGTAAATCGGCAAAAAGAAAATAAAAGGGGATCCCTCCCAAGTTATAGCGAACCAGAATTCTGGGATAAGGAGTGTATAAAGTGAGCGTCTCTGAAATGACTCTTCCGTCGAAAATTCTCGCCTGATCTGGAAACCGTTCCGCAAATACATTCAGAAGCAAACAAGCAGAGCCTAGAAAAATCAAAAAAAAGAGATGGTCATAGCGGAACTGAGCCCATTTTTCTCGTTCTAGCAATCGAACGCCAAGCCAAATCGAATAACAAGGAATTAAATAAGCCCCCATCCCGAACGCATACTGACCGCCTAAAGCGGCCACATAACCCACATACCCGAGCCAATTGCTTCGAGGTTCGAGAAAAGAAAAGCTAAAAAGGGATAGGAAAAATAAAAATCCCAAAGCGATCAGGAAAAGACCCTGTGCATCAGGATTGAAGGACTGTTTTTTCTTTTCGACTTTTTGAAGTCTCTTAGCCATTTCGGAAAATCATCGTTGCTAAAAGCCCCATCCCTAAGCAATACCAAGCAAAAGAATGGACTTTTCCTTTTTCATAAATAGAAAATATAAAACGGACAGAGACCATTCCCAAACCAAAAGAAGCCGCAAATCCCGCCGCATAGCAGCCAAAAGAAAGAGGGACCGCATCCGTATGGCCTTTCATCCATTTCATTGTTTCAAGCATTTCCCCGCCCAAAATCGTCGGAACCGCCAGCAAGAAAGAAAACCGGGCTGCATCCACCCAATTCCAGCCGCAAAACCGCGCCGCAGCAATCGTCGAGCCGCTTCTTGAGATTCCAGGGATCAAAGCAAGGGCCTGCATCCCCCCAATACATAACACATCCCTCCATTTTCTGTTATAGGGGTTGGCTGCGGCTGCGCCTAATCGATCTTCGTCGCTCGCCTTGCTCTTCGAGCAATGGGTCGTTCCGTCAGACCGCTCCGCTTCGATTATGCTTTGCCGGAGTCCAACCACGGATCGCAACTGCGTTGCGTCTGAATAGGGGTTGTCTGCGGCTGTGCCTAATCGATCTTCGTCGCTCGCCTTGCTCTTCGAGCAATGGGTCGCTGTTTGCAGTTTCACTGGAGCAGGTGTTTTTTGCCTACAGGCAGCAAATAAAAGGAGGGAAGTGAAGATGAGAAAATAGCCTAAGTAGGAGGGATCGGATGCGGCGATGCGGATCGGTTTTAGGAGAAAGTAAGCGGGGACTAAGGGAATAATCGCCAAAGAAAAGAGGGCGATTTTAGAGGGAGAGCGCAATACTTCCCAAATCTCTCTTCTTAAGTAAAAGATCAGAGCTAGGAGTGTCCCTGCGTGGCAAAGGAGGTCGAAAAAGAGAAGATGTTCCCCGTCTGGGATACTTAAGAATTTTTTTGCAAGTTTCAGGTGAGCTGACGAGCTGACAGGGAAAAATTCAGTAAGGCCTTGAACTAGTCCTAGAATCAGCGCTTGAATCCAGCTCAATGACACACCCTAAAGGCATTTTGGAGGCATTTTTGAGAGAAATGGGCGATCGACGGGGCTCGAACCCGCGACATTTGGATCCACAATCCAACGCTCTAACCAACTGAGCTACGACCGCCAGAAGCCTCAGAATTTTAACGGAAGAGGGGGTATTCGTCAATTTCTCAATTTAAAGCGTCTGCGTAGATGCGAACGCCTTGGAAGATTAGGTAGAAAGCAAAGGGGGAGGCTAAAATGATATTTTTAATTTTAAATGCGATATGTACGCTATAATTTTCCTCTCTAGTTCGCTCTTCAACTCGGAGAGTATCCCAGGTTCTGTCAGTTGTTATTACCCTATGGATTTCTCTAGTATCATGCGGACCTTGCCGATTGATAGAGACGCCATTTTTAAACCATTCTTCGGTTGTGTGTTCTAGGTGATTCTGGGCAGGAACGACGCGGTGATCTGTGATTCTATGGTCAGTTCTTTTTCTTTCATAGACATCGGCAAAAAGAGAACAAATTTTATAACCTATCCGATCTAACATAATTCCTTAAAAAATCTTCCCCAATTTGCTGATGCCCTGGCCAATCAAATAGGCAATAGGAAGTGATGCTATGATTACAGCAAAAGCGATGTTTTTTGTTTTATAGACAATATCTAAACGGTAATGTTCATTTTTAATCCGATTTTCTACATGGAGAGCATCCCATTCATCGGTAGTTGCTGTAACTTGGCGGATCGTTCTGTTGCGTGGGGGAAGTTGATCTCGGGCAATGGGGGCTCCATTTTTAAACCATTCCTCGGTAGTATTTTGAAGGATCTCAGGAGGATTAACGCGATTATCAGTTAACTCGTCCCGAGTTCTTTTTCTTTCATAAAAATCGACGAAATAGGTGCAAATTTTATATCCAATATTTCTTAACATAATTTCACTTCTTAATTTAATTTTAAGTAATATTTTACTGTTAATTGAGTTTTAATTCAATAAAAAATTTAATTTATATCATATTTGTAATTATCTGATAGTCTGATGGATAGGGTAAATAGGGCGAAAAGATAAAAGGGGATAGGCCAGGCGGGAAAGGAAACGAGTCGAAGGGAGTAGTCGAGGGCCAATGGAGGGTAGGCTGAAAGGTCCAGGAGCTGGGCGGTGAAAAAGTCAGCGGCTTGAAAGAGGAGGGACGCAGCGGGGGACCAAACAAGATGAGTGAGAAGAGCGAGGAGAATGAGGAAAAGGGCCAAGCTCAGAAATAAGGGGAAGAACAGGTTGTAAAGAAGGCTGAGCCAGGGGAATTGATGAAAATGGAATAAAAGAAGAGGAAAGATCGCCAAATTAACGGACAGAGTCAGGCTCAGAGATTGTCGCAGCAGGGCGGAGATCAAATAGCCATGTTTGGCGGGAAAAGTTAGATCCTCCGACTCAAAAAAATTTCGCTTGGGCAGATAAATTCTTAAAGATCGTTCGAATGGGGGGTAAAAAAGTAAAATTCCTAAACAACTCAAAAAACTGAGTTGAAACCCAATTTGGGAGCTGGCCAAAGGATCGCAAAGGATTTCAATGGAAAGCGCCACACCCAAAAGGTTAATTCCTGTTGAATGTCTGTCCATCAGCTTTCCGCAAAGGTAGAGGGAGGCGGTCAACCAGCTTCTCTGGACTGCTGGAGAGGAGCCGACGAAGAGGAAGTAAGCATTGACTCCCACCAAAAGCGCGAGAAATTTCCATTTCGACTTCAGAACCAACCCAAGAAAAAAAGAACAAAAAGCAATCAGCAGGCCGAAATGAAAACCCGAAATGGCTAAGATATGCTGCAGGCCAATTTTACTGAATTCATAGCGAAGGGAACGATCTTCCACATCGCCTGTGATCAAAGAACTTAATAGAGCTGCCGTGCGGGGAGAAGGGAGTTTTTGTTCTAACAATCGGCGTAAACTCTCTTTTGCCTGATAGCGCATTTCGGCCAAACTAAAACTTCCGTCGATCGGATGCCATTTTTTTGGCTTAAAAGCATATTGATAGGCTCCTTTTTGCTGCAGAGTTCCCGATAAGACATAATTTTTATCAGCGATCGGCCGGTTTTCAATTCGGGTGGAAATAGAACAGGGGAGTTTCGCCTGATTGATATAGAGGGTTCCTTTATAAAGGAGTCTTTTTTGGAAGGGGGTTTGATGCGGCTGCAAAGAAGAAATCGAAAAATAAGCTTTTGTTTCTGTGCTTACGGGAGATTGATAAAAAAGAAAAAAAGCGTAAAGGAAGCTGCCTGCCAATAACAGGATCGAAGACCAGGAGCGGAGAGAAATTAAATAGAAGCTCCACAGCAAAGGAAAGATCCAATTCCATGGAAATTCAAAAAACAAAAAGCTGCTCGTTCCAATCAGAAGATTCAGACCCGTTAAAAACGCAGGGTGCTCCTTCCAGAAAGAGCAGTGAGGATTCGGCATGGGAAGCATTTTAACGCAAAGACGCGAAGACGCCAAGGCACAGAGAAAAAATCTTGAACCTAGTCGTGGACGTGGGGGAATGGCTCTTCCGTGGCGCGATAGATCAGGCGCGCTCCCCGACGGCTTGTAAAATAGGAGGAGAGCCATTGGATCAGGACCACGAGCCGGTTTCTGAACCCAATCAAATAAAGGATATGAACAAAGCACCAGGCCAACCAAGCGATAAATCCGCTGAATTGGACTTTGCCGAACATGCCGATGGCTTTGGTTTTTCCAATGGTGGCCATGGTCCCTTTATCAAAATAGACAAAAGGAGGCCGGTCTTTTTTTAAAATTCGTTTGCGCAAAATCTGAGCTACATATCTGCCTTGTTGGATGGCGACTGAAGCGAGGCCGGGAAACGGTTTTCCTTTTTTGTCCATAGCGCAGGCCGCATCCCCGATTACGAAGAGTTCGGGGTGTCCTGGGATGGAAAGGTCGCGCTCGACCATTGCGCGTCCTTGTCTGTCGAGCGGAATATCGAGAGATTTTAAAATGGGGGAGGCTTGGTTCCCTGCCGCCCAAAGCATATTTTCCGTGGGAATGAAAGTTCCTTCGACCAGGACGCCTTCTTTTGTGATTTCAGTCACTCTTTTTCCCGTAATTACATTCACTCCAAAATGTTCTAGGTAGCCCTGCGCTTTTTCCGAAAGTTTTTCTGGATATACAGGAAGAATATGGGGAGACCCTTCGATCAGATAAATTTTGGTTTTTGTCGTATCGATGCGGCGGAAATCTTTCAGCATGGTTTCGTAAGCGATTTCTGCAATGGCGCCGGCCATTTCTACTCCCGTAGGCCCGCCTCCGATAATGACGAAATTTAGATACTTTTTTGCCTCCATAATACTGTCGCAGCGCTCGGCCATTTCGAAAGAAAGGAGGATTCTTTCGCGGATTTTTAGCGCGTCATTGAGAGTTTTCAGTCCTGGAGCGAAAGCTTCCCACTGGTCATTTCCGAAATAGGAGTGGCGCGCCCCTAACGCTACAATTAAATACTCATAGCCGACTCGATCTCCATTTTTAAGGACGATTTGCCGGCTCTCTTTATCGATTGAAGATGCCTCGCCCATGAGGACAGTAATATTTTCATACGGGTTCAATATTTCCCGGATCGGCACTGCAATATCTCCCGGAGATAAGGCGGCGCTGGCGACTTGGTATAATAACGGCTGAAACAGATGGTGGTTCGTTTTGTCGAGGATCCAGACGTCGAACTTTGAATTTCCTAAACCTTTGGCTGCGTTAATCCCGGCAAATCCTCCGCCCAAGATCACTACCTTAGTATTCGCCATTCGAACCACCCCTTCACTTAATTTGACTATAGCAATCCTCCTATTTTAACAGAACCTGATTGGAAAAAAGAACAGATTTGACTCGCTGAATCTAAAATGGAACAAGATGCGCATGATCGCTAGCGGCAGGATATAAAGGATGATACACTCTTTTAAATTCCAGTTTTCTGTTCCCAAAATTCACTAACAATCCAACTTCTTCCAGAAACTACATCCTAAATTTGCTTCGGTTATCCCCCTGTTTTTTCCTGCAAATCCTGCCATTTGTGATCCTGTATATCCTGTTATTGTTGAAAATTCAAGATTGCGATGCTTCATAGGTTCTTCTTGGTGTAAATTATTGTTAATGAAAAACACATTTCATTTATTTTTGTTTTGTGCCAAAGTGAAAGAACCTATTCTATATGTAATTTGAAATCGAATTATGAATTCAATGGTTCGACAGTTTTTTACGACCGGAAAGGAAGAAGAGAACTCTTTTAAAGAGGTTCTCTTCTTGACTGAAGAAATTGCTGTGAACTGGGTAGAAATTTCAAAAAAATCTCCCGATTTGCCGCGGGGGTGGTTTGAGTTGAGCCGCCTTGCCCCTCGCGACCGAGTTGAGTTCACACGTGATTTCTGGCTGGACCGGCTTCCCTATCATCCAACTGCGCACCCTCTTATTTATGAGTTTTTCGATCAGCTCGATGATATTGCGGTCGTTTTAATTCAAACAGAAAAAGATGAGCCGATGTTTCCAGAGCTCATTTACAGTTTAGAAGACAACAGTTCTTTCTTCCGGGGCAGGCCTCCCTGTTCTGAAGAGGATTTGCTGGAATTAAAAAATGAGATCGGAATTCCACTTCCCCAGGATTTCCTTTCTTTCCTTCGGATTCATAGCGGCTTTGGGAAACTTTCTGAAATGGGACTGATGCCCGCTTCTGAGATCAGCGATTCAAAAAGAAGAATTTTAGAAATGGTAACCCTTTCCGAGCGTCCTTTAAAGATGGGAAAAATCAACGATACAAGAGTGGATCCCCATTCACTGATTCCATTTTATGAGGCCTTTGGGCTTTCCTCTTTTCAATGTTTTTATGCGGATTGGTATCCAGGCAGTGAAATGGGTAATGTATATTTATCCGGAATAGATTATACAATATCCGATACTAGCAAAAGAGGCGCGTGGGCGGATGGGTTGGCTTTTCCTACTTTTTTGGAATGGCTTGCTTATTACTTGCAGGGGATGAATGTGTCTCCTTAAAAGCGAAAAACTATGTATTTAGTACAGCACTTGTACGAGCAGCATGGGAAATATCTTGGGCTTGATCTTCTCGCAGGAAGATCGGGATTGAATCGCCGCATCAATAAAGCGGAAGTGCACCGTCCTGGTTTGAGTTTGGCTGGCTATTTCAAGGGTTTCGCAACAGCGCGGATTTTAGTGATCGGAAAGCAAGAGATCGAATTTTTAAGGGAAGAACTCGATTCGAAAACTCGCTTTGAGCGGCTCCAATCGATTTTAACCCATTCAACGCCTGCAGTGATTTTAGCGCGAGGCTTCCGCCCCCCCAAAGAATTGACTGATATCTGTGAAAAAAACCGAATTCCTTTATTCAGGGCCAGTTCCACTGCGACCAATCTTTGCAGCCGAATCACTTTTTTATTGTTAGAAGAATTTTGCCCCAGTGTGACTCTTCATGGTACGCTGGTGGAAGTTTTCGGAGTCGGTGTGTTGATCCAAGGGGAGTCTTCTGTCGGCAAAAGCGAAGCGGCCTTGGGACTGATTGAAAGAGGCCATAGATTGATTTCAGACGATGTGGTCCGCGTAAAGAAAAAGGAAGGCGCCTATTTGGTAGGATCCGGTCCTGAATTGACCCGACATTTAATGGAAATCCGCGGGATTGGAATCATTAATGTGGCCCACCTTTATGGCGCTGTTTGCGTTCGTCCGGACAAAGGGATCGATATTGTTGTAAAGCTTGAAGAATGGGACGACCAACATTTTTACGATCGAGTTGGGCTAGATGAAAAATTCATCGATATTCTGGGAGAGAGCGTGCCTTACCATGTTTTGCCGGTAAAACCCGGAAGGGATGTCGTTTTACTTTTAGAAACGATCGCCCTCAACCACAGATTAAAGGATATGGGGTATAATTCAGCCAAAGAATTCAATGCGAAATTATTAGAGGCAATTGCCAAACGGCAGAAAAAAAGGATTGCTCGTGAAAATCGTGCGTAAAATAAAAGTAAAAAATTCTCTGGGGCTCCATACGCGCCCCGCCGCGGCGATTGTAAAATTGCTCCAGCCGCGCAAATCGTCTGTCCTTTTTACATATAAAAATGAAACGATTAATGCACGGAGCATTATGAGCATTTTAATGCTCGCAGCCAAAAAGAATGCTCAAATCATCATCACGGTCGAAGGGGAAGATGCGGAAGCGACCCTCCATCATTTGGAAGTTGCTTTCGAACAGGAATTTGGGGAAAAAGTAAAATGAATCAGGGCGAAGAAGTCATTCTGCGCGGGCTGCCGATCAGTAAAGGGATCGGTATTGGCTTTCCCATCTTTTTCGCCAGCGCAGATGATGAAATTCCTGAAATCGCCATTCCCAAAAAAGAAATCGATAAAGAGATCGAACGCTACCGCCGCGCGCTCGAACAAAGCCGCAAGGATGTAGAACATTTACAAAAAATGTCCCTCCATGAAGGCCCTCCCGAGATTGTTGCGATTTTAGGGACCCATTTGGAAATGATGCAGGATCCCATGCTGACTTCCGTGATCGAAGAAAAGATCCGCGAAATGCAGCAGAATACCGAATCGATTTTCCAACACCTCATCCAAGAATATAAACAGCGGTTCAGCACTCTCCAAGATTCCTATTTCCAGGAAAGAGTGCGGGACATTGTCGATGTTTCGAGACGCATTTTAGGACATTTACGGCCTTTGGAAAGAGTTAAAATGGCCGAAATGCCCCATAACTCCATTATTTTGACCCACGAACTGGTGCCTTCGGAAACAGTGGAGGCAAACGCCTCTCTCGTCAGCGCGTTTGTTACTGCTGCAGGAGGCATCACTTCCCATGCCGCCATCATCGCTCGAGCCAAAGGGATTCCTTATGTGGCTAATGTCGATATTAAATTGCTGAAACGGATCGAACTCCACTCCATTATCGTAGATGGATCGCAAGGCGTCGTGATCATCAACCCGACACGCCAGACCCTGAAGAAATACCAAGAGATGAAGCGCGTTCATTTAGAAGGCTACAAACTCTTGAAGAGCGCTTCTCACTTGAAAGGAGAAACGATCGATGGATATGAAGTGCGTATTTTCGCAAACTTGGAAAATCCGAAAGAAATCGATCTCCTTTTGAAAAATGGGGCGAATGGAATCGGGCTTTTCCGTTCCGAATATCTTTTCCTAGCGCGCAAAGAATTTCCTTCGGAAGAAGAACAGTTTACCATTTATAAACGAATGGTGAAATCTCTCCGCGGCCGGCCGCTCGTCATTCGAGTCTTCGATATTGGAGGAGACAAAAAAATCGATTTATCACCCGAGGCCCCTGACGCCCGCTACTTTAACGCCATCGGCAATGAACTCAATCCCGCGCTCGGCTGCAGAGCTATCCGGTTCTTGCTCCGATTCCCGAACCTTTTAGAAACGCAGCTCCGCGCTATTTTAAGAGCTAGCTACTACGGAGAAATTCACATCTTAATTCCAATGGTCTCCGATTTGGGCGAACTCCGGCAAGTGCGTGAAAAAATTCAAATTATCCGGGAAGAATTCAAGAAG
>Ga0075370_10000932_pt1 | contig 12029 bp, 10 predicted proteins | sample EndMethybrTD3035_FD_71398 | JGI IMG/M metagenome (GOLD analysis project Ga0075370, IMG submission 71398) | Populus endosphere microbial communities from Tennessee, USA - Endosphere MetaG P. TD hybrid TD303-5 | ecosystem: Host-associated > Plants > Roots > Endosphere | place: USA: Tennessee... | reverse complement strand
ATCTCGTACGCCAAGGGCTCGTCGGTGCTCAAGCAGCTGAACGCGGCGATCGGCGACGACGTGTTCTTCGCCGGGGTCCGCGACCACTTCGAACGACACCGGTTCGGCAACGCCACCATGCTCGACCTCTTCGAGAGCTGGGAGCGGGCCGGGGCGGGCGAGCTCGACGACTTCGTCACCAACTGGCTGCGCACCGCCGGCCCGGACACGCTCGCCTTCGACCGGACCGCCGGCGTCGTGCGTCGTACGCCGCCCGCGGACCACCCCGCCGACCGGCCGCACACAATCCGCGTCGCCGTCGGCGGGCCCGACGGCTGGACCGAACGCGCGCTCGACCTCGACTCCCCCGAGACGCCGCTGCCGGACGTCCCCGAGGGCGCCGCGGTCGTCCTGGACGCCTTCTCGGAGAGCTGGGTCGCGTCCGTGCCCGACCCCACGACCCTGCACGTGCTCGTCGACCTCCTGCCCGGCGTCGAGGACGACCTGCTGCGCGCCGGCATCTGGGACAACCTGCGCAGCGGCTACCAGCAGGGCGTGCTCGACCCCGCGGACGTGCTCGACGTCGCGGTGGCCTCGCTGCCCGTCGAGGACACCGAGGACACCGAGCGCCGCACCATCAACTGGCTGATGACCGCGGTCGTGCCCCTCGCCGGACCCGACGCCGGCGCGCGCATCCACACGGCGGCGTCCGAGAAGCTCGAGGCCGCCACCCCCGGGTCGGCGCACCAGCTGGCCGCGTTCCGGCTCGTCGTCGCCACGGCGGACGACCACGTCGCGCTCGAGACCTGGGCCGCGGGGACCGGTCTGCCCGAGGGCATCGCCCTCGACCTCGACCTGCGCTGGCGGGCCGTGGTCCGGCTGGCGACGATCGGCGCGGTGGACCTCGCGCGGCTCGACGCCGAGCTCGCGGCCGAACCCACCGGGGACGCCCGGGTCGCGCACGCGAAGGCCAGGGCGTCGATGCCCACCGCCGAGGCCAAGGCGTGGGCGTGGTCCTGCTTCACCGGCGAGACCGACGTCGCCAACTACGAGCTCGAGGCCGCCGGCATCGGGCTGTGGCGCGGCGGGCAGGAGTCCGTGACGGCGCCGTACGTCGACCGCTACTTCGCCGACCTCCCCGATACCGTCAAGGTGCGCAGCGGCTGGATGCTGGCCGACGCCGCGCAGTACTTCTTCCCGTCCACCTCGCTCGACGAGGAGACGCTGGACCGCGCCCAGGCGCTGGTCGCCGACCCGTCCCTCGACCTCTCGCTGCGCCGCCGGCTCGCGGACGAGGCGGACGAGCTGCAGGGGCTGCTCGCCGTCCGTCGCGCCTTCCCGAGATGACGCGCCGGAAGCCGACCCTCCGCGCCTCGATCGAGGAGCTCGGGAGCTTCGGCGCGAGGCGTCACGAGGACCGGCTGGCGACGGAGGAGCCGCTCGAGGTGCGTCTGGCGTGGCCGGGCGCGGCGGTCCGTCGGGTGTGGGTCACCATGCGCACCCCCGGTCACGACTTCGAGCTGGCGGCGGGGTGGGTGCGCCACGAGGGCATCGCCTCCGAGGTCGGCCGGATCGCCTACTGCACCGATGCGGACCTCAGCGCGGACGAGCAGTTCAACGTCGTCACGGTCACCCTGTCCGGCGTACCGCTGCGCGACCCCGGCCACCGGCACGACGCCACGTCCGCGGGGTCGTCGGCGTGCGGGGTGTGTGGCAAGGACAGCATCGCCGACGCGCTCGTCGCGCCGCTGGCTCCTGCCTGGACGGGGCCGCTCCCCTCCCCCGAGGTCGTGCGTTCGCTCCCCGAGCTCGTCCGCGCCCAGCAGCCGGTCTTCGAGCGCACCGGCGGCGTCCACGCCGCTGGGCTGGCCACCGCGGCCGGCGAGGTGCTCGTCGTCCGTGAGGACGTCGGGCGGCACAACGCCGTCGACAAGGTCACCGGCTCCCGGGTGCTGGCGGGCCTCTCCCCCGCGGAGGCGGTGCTCGTCGTGAGCGGGCGCGCGGGGTTCGAGCTGGTGCAGAAGGCCGTCGCCGCCGGAGTGGGCTGCCTGGTCTCCGTCGGCGCCCCGACCTCGCTCGCCGTCGACCTCGCCACGAAGGCGGGCCTCGGGTTGTTCGGCTTCACCTCGGCCGAGCGGACGGTCAGGTACGTCTGAGCCGCTCCGGCAGCCCCAAGCGCTGGAACTGATCGGCGTGGAAGACCGTGATCTCGGCGACCTCGCCACCGGTCACGCGCAGCACGACGAACGTGAGCGGCAGGTAGGCGCCTTCCTGCTCGTCCCAGAGGTAGAAGGCGAGCGCGGGCTGCCGGTTGGCGAACGTGAGGACCGGCTGGTGCAGGCCGGTCATCCCCTCGAAGCCGTCCGCGACCCAGTCCTCGACCACCGCGTCCCGTCCGACGTACACGCCCGGGGTCGGCGGCATCGAGTAGCGCACGTCGTCGCGCAGCATCGCGGCGAGCGCGGCGACGTCGGTGGCGACGCTGGCATCGGCGAAGCGCCGTACCAGCTCGCGCGTCCCGGCGTCCAGGTCGCCGCCGGTCCAGTCCTGACGCTCGGCGGGCAGGTGCTCGCGCATCCCGGCCCGGGCTCGTTGGAGCGCGCTGTTGACGGAGTTGACGGTGTCCCCGAGGGTCTCCGCGACCTGCTTGGCCGGCCAGCCGAGCACGTCCCGCAGGATCAGCACGGCCCGGGGTCGCGGCGCCAGGTGCTGGACCGCGACCAGGTAGGCCAGCTCGATCGTCTCCCTCGCGAACGCCAGTGCCTCCGGGTGCTCGGCGTCGTCCGCGGGCAGCTCGTCGAGCAACCGGTCGGGATAGGGCTGCAGCCAGCGCACCTCGCCGCCGGTCGCCGGCTCCGGGCGCCGCTTCTCCAGCAGGTCCAGGGACGCGTTGGTGGCGATCCGGTAGAGCCAGGCCCGGAACGTCGACCGTCCCTCGAAGGTCTCCCGGCTGCGCCACGCGCGGAGGAACGTCTCCTGCACCGTGTCCTCGGCGTCCTCGAACGACCCGAGCATGCGGTAGCAGTGCACGTGGAGCTCCCGCCGGTGCCGCTCCGCGAGCCCCGAGAACTCCGGCTCGTCGACCTCGCCCCACCCGTTCACGCCCAGCTCCTCCAGCCGCGTGTCCACACTCATCTGTCATCCTCACGCCTCGTCGGGTCCTGTCGTAGGTATGACGGCGGCGAGCGTCACGACTCATCACTTGCCAGGATGTCCGGGTGCGCCGCCTCGTGGGTCCTCTGCTCGCCGTCACGGCGGCACTGGTCCTGGCGGACTCGGCGGTCGTGACCCTGGCGCTGCCGGCCATCCTGCGGCACCTGGACACGACGGTCGGCCAGGTCGCCTGGGTGCTCATCGCGTTCAACCTGGTGCTCGGCCTGGCGGCGGTGCCCGCGGCAGCGATCTACGCCCGGGCGCAGCCCCGGTTCCTCAGCGCCCTGGGCATCGCGGTCTTCGCCGGCGCCTCGGCGTGGTGCGCCGTCGCCGGCTCCATCGAGACCCTGATCGGGGCACGCTGCGTGCAGGCGGTCGGCGGCGCGCTCGCCCTGGTCGGCTGCCTCGAGCTCCTGGTCGAGCACTACGGCGAACGGCGCGGCGTCACCGTCTGGGTCACGGCCGGCGTCATCGGGACCGCGACCGGGCCGGTCGCGGGCGGGCTGCTGACCGAGGGGATCTCGTGGCAGTCGATCTTCGTGGTGCAGGTGCCGTTCGCGGTGCTGGCCGTGCCGGCCGCCCTCGCCGTGCGTGCCAGGCCGGAGACGGCACCCGACCGGCACCGACCGGCGCTCCGACCCAACCTGACCCTCGCGCTGCTGTCCGCCGCCCTGACCGCCGCACTGTTCCTGCTCGTGCTGCTGCTGGTCGAGGGCTGGCGACGCGACCCGGCGACCGCCGCGCTGACCGTGTCGGTCGTACCCGTCGCCGCGCTCCTGGCCCACCCGCTCGCACTGCTCCTCAGACCGCCGCCGCACGTCGAGGTCGCCGCGGGGTGCTTCCTGATCGCCGGCGGCCTCGTCGGCCTCGCCATCCCGCCGTCGGACCACCTCGCGTGGACCGTCGCACCCCAGGCACTGGTCGGGCTCGGTCTCGGCATGACCGTCGACCGGCTGACCGCGCAGGCCATGGAGCTGCGGCTGCCCCGGATCCGGCACGCGGGCTGGACGATCAGCGCCCGGCACCTCGGCGTCGTCGTCGGGCTGGCCATCCTCACGCCGGTCTTCACCGCCGACCTCCAGGACGCCCAGGTGCCGGCCCAGGAGGCGATCACCGCGCTGGTGCTCGACGCACCCCTGCCGCCGCAGGACAAGATCGCGATCGCGCAGGCGCTCGGTGACGAGCTGGTCGACGAGGAGGGCCGGATCCCGGACCTGCACTCGGCGTTCGCCAGGGCGGACGTCGCGCCGGAGCAGCGCCCCGCCGCTGCACAGCTGGAGCGGGACCTCGACGCGCAGCTCACCCGTGCCGCGACACACGCCTTCCGCGACTCGTTCCTGATCGGCGCCGGGCTGGCGTTGCTGGCGCTGCTCACGGTGGTCGCGCCTCGCGGACGGCGGGAGCAGCCATGACCCAGCCCTGGCGCTTCGTCGCCCTGCCGATCGTCGCCCTCGCCCTGGTCGCGGGTGTGCTCGGGGTCCAGGTCTCGCACGGTGGCGGCGAGTACGAGCCGTTGCACCCGGCCGACCCGTGTGTCGCCCGCGAGGTCACCTCGCAGGCCGAGGGCATCGACAACCTGACCGAGCGCCTGGTCCTGCTCGGCCTGGACGGCGCGGCGTGCCGGCTCGAGACCAGCCGCGAGGCGCTCACCCTCGAGCTGGCGCAGCAGGACGAGCCGACGGACGAGCAGGTCGACGCCCTGCGGGCCGGCCTGCACGCCGCGGTGGCCCGGATGAAGAAGGACGGCACGCTCCCGAAGATCTCCTCGTTCGTCGACGAGGCGCTGGACAACACCGACCTCAACGGCTTCCTCAAGGCCGCGATCAAGGCACTCCCCGACTCCGTCATCGACGCCGCGCTCAAGACCGACGACGTGCTCGACCGCGCCATCGACGACCTGGACCTCCGCGAGATCCTCGCGAACCTGGACGACCAGGACGAGCTGAACGCGCAGCTGAACCCGGTCGTCGAGCAGGCGGTCAAGGACGCCCTGGTCGACCGCCTCGAGAACCTGATCTGAGTCGGCCTGGCTGATCCCAGCGAGACCGGATCACGCGTCCCGGGCGTGGGCTCCAAGGTTCTGTCGGTGCCCTGGTTCACGATGCCCTCATGACTTCCCTGCTGGTCCTCGTCGCCCTGCTCGGCGGCGCTGCCGTCGGGCTGGCGGTCGGCGTGCTGCTCGGGCGCCAGCAGGCACCGCTCCGTGACGACAGCGAGCTCGACGCGGCCCGCACGGAGCTGACCGAGGTGCACCGGGCCCTGGCCGACGCCCGGGTCGAGACGGCGCACGCTCAGTCGGACATCGCGGTGGCCCTCGCCCAGCGCGACGCGGCGATCGCGCGCGCCGACGAGACCGAGAAGGGCCGCCAGGCCATGGTCGACCAGTTCAAGCTCCTCTCGGCCGAGGTCGCCGAGCAGCAGCGCAAGGCGGTCGAGAGCGCCGCCAGCCAGCGCATGCAGGCGACCGAGCAGGTGCTGGCCCCCGTCGCGGCCAGCCTCAAGGAGTTCCAGGCCCGCCTGACCGAGGTGGAGAAGGAGCGCATCGAGATCGCCACCGACATGCGGGCGCAGGTCAAGACGGTGCGCGACGCCGGCGAGGCGATGCGGCGCGAGGCCTCGACCCTGGTCAACGCGCTGCGCAAGCCGCAGGTCCGCGGCTCCTGGGGCGAGACCACCCTCAAGAACGTCGCCCGGCTCTCCGGCATGGTCGAGCGCTGCGACTTCGACCTCCAGGTCACCAACCAGACCGACGACGGCGCCCAGCGCCCCGACATGCGGGTCAACCTGGCCGACGGCAAGCACGTGTTCGTCGACTCCAAGGTCCCGCTCAGCGCGTTCCTCGACGCGGCCGGCAGCGAGGACGAGACGCAGAAGGCGCAGCACCTCACCCAGTTCGCCCGCCACGTCCGCACCCACGTCGACCAGCTGTCCTCCAAGCAGTACTGGAAGGGCGCCGAGTCGCCCGAGTTCGTGGTGCTGTTCCTCCCCAGCGAGGAGTTCTTCTCCGCGGCGCTCGACCAGATGCCGGACCTCTACGAGTACGCCGTCAAGAAGGACGTCGTCATCGCGACCCCGACCACGCTGATCGGCATGCTGCGCGCGATCTCCTACGGCTGGAAGCAGGCCGCGCTGGCGGACAAGGCCGCCGAGGTCTTCAAGCTCGGCCGCGAGCTGCACGAGCGGCTCGGCAAGATGGGCGCCAGCTTCGACACCCTCGGCAAGCGGCTGACCTCCGCGGTCAACGCGTACAACGACACGATCGGGACCTTCGACACCCGCGTCATGGTCTCTGCGCGCAGGTTCCGCGACCTCCAGGTCAGCGAGGGCGAGCTCACTCCCGTGCAGCCGGTGGACGCGACGGTGCGCCAGACCCAGGCACCTGAGCTGATGGCGCGACCCGTCCCGGACGTGGCCGAGCTCGTCGAGGCCGACGCCGAGCACTCCGCCGTTCAGCAGGGCGGGCTCTGGGGTGAGGACGACCTGCGCGACCAGGCCTAGAGTTCCCGGGGCCCCCGCGATCGGCCCTGGTGGCCGCGGCGACTGCGAAGCCCGCGAGCGGAGCGAGCGTCGTCGTGGGCCCAGGGTCGAAGTTTGCGGGGTATAAATGGCAGCGTGGCCTTCGGTGACCCAGATGCCTACGCCCGGTTCATGGGGCGGTTCTCAGAGCCGCTCGCCCCTGCCTTCGCCGACCTGGTCGAGGTGCCGCCGGCCGGGCGGGTCCTCGACGTCGGCTGCGGGCCGGGTGTCCTGACCGCGGTCCTCGTCGACAGGTACGGCGCCGAGCGGGTCGACGCCATCGACCCGACGCCCGGGTTCGTCGAGGGCGCCCGGGCCCGGCTGCCCGGTGTCGACGTCCGGCAGGGCGTGGCCGAGGAGCTGCCCTGGCCGGAGGGGTCGTACGACGCCGTGTTCGCCCAGCTCGTCGTGCACTTCATGAAGGACCCGGTCCGTGGGCTCGCCGAGATGGGCCGGGTCGCGAAGCCCGGCGCGCCGGTCGCCGCGACCGTCTGGGACCACGCGGGCGGGCGCGGCCCGTTGAGCGCCTTCTGGTCGGCGGTCGAGGACCTCGACCCGGGCGGGGTCACCGAGCCGTCGGCGGGCTCGAGCGAGGGGCACCTGGTCCAGCTGTTCACGGAGGCGGGCCTCGACGACGTCCGTGGCGGCGAGCTGTCGGTCACGATCCGCCTCGGGTCCTTCGAGGACTGGTGGGCGCCCTACACGGAGCCGGCGGGCTCGGTCGGCGACTACCTGGCCAAGCGCACCCCGGAGCAGGTCCAGGAGCTCAAGGACCGCTGCCGCGAGGTGCTCGGCGACGGTCCGTTCGACATGACCGCCTGGACCTGGACGGCTACCGCTCGCGCCCCCATGCGCTGACGTCGAGACCCCACTCGTCGGCGAGCCGGGCGACCTGCGGCGCGTAGAGAGTCTCGAGGGACTCGCGGAGCCCGTCCGGCCACTTCCAGTCCGCCTGGCTGCTGGAGCCGGATGCGGCGTCGACGTCCCGTAGGGGCACCGGGTCGAGCCCCAGCAGCCCCCACACCCGGTCGACGGCGCCCTGCGCGTCGCCCCGCACGGACTCGAAGACCATCACGTGCACCCGCTCGCGGCCGACGTGGTGCGCCCACATGGCCAGCTGGTCGGCATAGAACCCGGTGAAGGTCTGGACCGTGATCGGCACCGGGTAGGGCCACGAGGACCTGCCGGTCGCTGCGAGCCGGGTCGCGTGCAGCCGCATCGCCGACCGGAAGCGCTCGACCGGGTCGCGCAGCAGCACCAGGACCGGCGCGTCCGGCACGAGGCGGGCCGCGGTCGCCGGCGCGGACGCGTGCCGGAGGGACTGCGGCGTCCACTCCCCTCGCCGGATGTCGTCGGCCGGGAACAGGTCGAGGTACGCCGAGTCCGGCTCCCGCCCGTCGGCGACCTTGTGGAGCAGCTGCTGCTCCTTCTTGCCGTTGGTCCCCAGGCCGACCTGGGGGTGCTGGGTCAGCAGGTCGGTGAACCAGGTCGTCCCGCTGCGCTGGGCACCGATGCCGAGCCACGCGGGAGAAGCCATGGCGCAACCCTAGGTCCGAGCGTGCGGACCGAGCTTGCGAGGTCCGCGATCAGCGAGGAGGTTGAGGAGCGTCGGCGCAGGCCTGAGCTTGCGAAGGGCTGCGCGACGCGTCTCGAAACCCCGGAGATAGGTTCGTCCGCATGCCCGAGATCGACCCGACGTTCACCGCGCTGCCCTATCGCGAGCTCGGCGCCGCCGCCCTCGCCAGGGCCCAGGAGCTGGGCGCCAGCCACGCGGACTTCCGCTTCGAGCGGGTGCGCTACCAGCACGTCGGCGTGCGGGACGGCGCCCTCCAGGGCGCGAGCGACACCGAGGACCTCGGCTTCGCGGTCCGGGTGATCCACCAGGGCGCCTGGGGCTTCGCCTCTGGCGTGATCCTCACCAACGACGAGGCGGTCCGGGTCGCGGAGACGGCCATCACCGTGGCCACGGTGGCCTCCGAGATGACGCCGATCCCGGTCGAGATCGCCCCGGAGCCCGTGTACGACGACGTCACCTGGGTCTCGTCGTACGTCGTGAACCCGCTCGACGTGCCGACCGCCGAGAAGGTCGACCTGCTCGTCGACTGGACCGACCGGCTGCGCGAGGGCGCCGCGGTCGACCACGCCTCGGCCTCCGCGCAGCAGGTTCAGGAGAACAAGTACTACCAAGACCTGGCCGGCACCACGACCACGCAGCAGCGGATCCGGATCCATCCGACGTTCGAGGCGATGGGCGCGGGCGCGGACACGTTCGACTCGATGGCCAGCATCGCGCCGCCGGTCGGCCGCGGCTGGGAGTACCTCACCGACCCGGCCAGCGCGGGCGGCTACCACTGGGACGAGGAGCTCGACCAGGTGCCGGAGCTCCTCGCCGAGAAGCTGAAGGCGCCGAGCGTCGAGGCCGGCCGCTACGACCTGGTCATCCACCCCTCCAACCTCTGGCTGACCATCCACGAGTCGATCGGGCACGCCACCGAGCTCGACCGGGCACTGGGCTACGAGGCCAACTACGCGGGTACGTCGTTCGCGACCTACGACAAGCTCGGGACCCTGCAGTACGGCTCGCGGATCATGAACGTCACCGGCGACCGCACCGTCGAGCACGGCCTGGCCACCGTCGGGTACGACGACGAGGGCGTGCAGACCCAGCAGTGGGACATCGTCAAGGACGGCGTCCTGGTCGGCTACCAGCTCGACCGGCCGATGGGCCACATGAAGCCCGAGCTGAACGAAGGCCGGTCCAACGGCTGCGCCTACGCCGACTCGTCCGGCCACATCCCGATCCAGCGGATGGCCAACGTGTCGCTCCAGGCCGACCCGGAGGGCCCCAGCCGCGAAGAGCTGATCGGTCGCGTCGAGCACGGGCTCTACGTCGTCGGCGACAAGAGCTGGTCCATCGACATGCAGCGCTTCAACTTCCAGTTCACCGGCCAGCGGTTCTACCGGATCACGAACGGCGAGCTGGTCGGCCAGGTGCGCGACGTCGCCTACCAGGCCACCACGACGGACTTCTGGGGCGCGATGGAGGCCGTCGGCGGGCCCGAGACGTGGGAGCTGCACGGCGCCTTCAACTGCGGCAAGGCCCAGCCCGGGCAGGTCGCCGCCGTCAGCCACGGCGCGCCGGTCTCCCTGTTCCGCGACATCCGGATCCTCAACACGACCCAGGAGGGCGGCCAGTGAGCAACTCAGCGAGCAACACAGTGAGCACCACCGCCACACCCCAGTCGCTCGTCGAGCACGCCCTCGCCACCTCGACGGCCGACGACACCGTCGTGATCGTGCGCAACGCGACCAGCGCCAACCTGCGCTGGGCCAACAACACGCTGACCACCAACGGCGTGATGCACGGCATCCAGGTCACCGTGATCGCCTTCGTCGACAAGCCCGACGGCCGCTCGGTCGGCTCGGTCAGCGGCAGCGCGAGCACCCAGGCCCAGGTCACCGAGCTGGTCGAGGCGGCCGCGGCCGCCGCCCGCGCGGCCAACCCGGCCGACGACGCCAACGAGCTGGTCCGCGACGGCGAGGCACCGGACTGGGACGACGAGCCGGTCGAGACCGACATCCACGTCTACGAGTCCGTGGCTCCGGGCCTCGGCGAGGCGTTCGGCCGGGCCACCGCCGAGCAGCGGATCCTCTACGGCTTCGTCAACCACGAGGTGACCACGACCTACCTCGGCTCCTCGACCGGGCTGCGGCTCCGCCACGTGCAGCCGACCGGCCACTGGGCGTGCACCGGCAAGCCCGCCGACCTGAGCCAGAGCGCCTGGGTCGGGGGCGCCACCCGCGACTTCGCCGACGTGGACCCGGTCGCCTTCGACGCCACGCTGGCCCAGCGGCTCGGCTGGGGGAAGCACAAGCACCAGCTGGAGGCGGGCCGCTACGACACGATCCTGCCGCCGAGCGCGGTGGCCGACGTGATGGTCGACGCCTACTGGTACGCCGGCGCGCGGGTCGCCTGGGAGGGACAGTCGGCCTACAGCCGCCGCCCGACGGGCACCAAGATCGGCGAGGACATCACCCGTCCCGAGGTGACGCTCTACTCCGACCCGACGTTCCCGGGCCTGGAGTGCGCGCCGTTCGCGATGGCGGCGCAGTCGTCGAACGAGAGCTCGGTCTTCGACAACGGCATCGGTCTCGGACGCACCGACTGGATCCGGGACGGCGTGCTCACCTCGCTGCTCCAGACCCGGCACTCCGCCGCGATGACCGGCCAGCCGGTGACCCCGGCCGTCGACAACCTGGTGCTCGACATCGCCGGCGGGTCGGGGTCGATCGACGACCTGGTCGCTGACATGGACGACGGCCTGCTCGTCACCTGCTTCTGGTACATCCGCGAGGTCGACCCGCAGACGCTGCTGCTCACCGGCCTGACCCGCGACGGCGTCTACAAGGTCGAGCGCGGGGAGATCGTCGGCGTGGTCAACAACTTCCGCTGGAACGAGAGCCCGCTCGACCTGCTGCGGCGGTTCACCGCCGCTTCGGCGACCGAGCTGAGCTTCAGCCGCGAGTGGGGCGACGACTACTTCTCGCGGACCGCCACGCCGGCGATCCGGGTGCCCGACTTCAACATGTCGAGCGTCTCGCCCGCCCAGTAGCCCGGCCCGGCTGGCATATGGTCTGGGAATGACCCGGACCCGTCGCCTCGCGGCCACCGCCCTGCTCGCCCTGCTGACCCCGGCCGTCGCGGTGCTCGCGACCGAGTCCCCGGCCTCCGCCGCCGCGCCCGTCACGGTCGCGGACTCGGTGTCGATGTACGCCGGCAACGGCGTCGAGGTCGACGTCCTGGCCAACGACTCGGACGCGGACGGCACCGAGGACCTCGCGGTGTGCCGGATCGCGCCGGAGACCTACAAGAAGCTCGACCTGCTCTCCGACGGGTCGAGCGTGCTGTTCCCGGTGTCCTCCCCCAGGGCCAGGCCGGGCACGTACACGTTCACCTACTACGCCTGCGACTACGAGACGCTGGTGCCCGGCACCCTCACCGTGACGATCGTGCCGGAGCCCGAGATCACCGCGAAGGCGCTCCCCGGACGACCGGGCAAGATCAAGGTGACCAACCCCGCGGACTTCAAGATCCGCTACCTCTACGGCTCGTTCCGCGAGGAGGAGCCCGACGGCACCGTGAAGATCCCCAAGCACAGCTCGGTCATCCTCAACGTCCGGCGCACCCAGATCGACTGGATCGCGCTGACCCTCAAGGGCGACTACCTGCGTGAGGGCCACGTGAAGAACATCAAGCTGCCGCCGGGCACCACGCCGCCGGCTGCCGGCAAGTCGCTCCCGACCCGGATGCTGGATCTCTGGCGTCGCTAGTGGGCGCCTGGCTGCGGAGAGCGGCCTGGGTCGCCGTCGTCGGTCTGCTG